>ERZ1292640.2440-Hain-H43-02um-R1-2440-length-14856-cov-5_pt1 | contig 14856 bp, 11 predicted proteins | sample MGYA00564404_ERZ1292640 | MGnify/ENA primary metagenome ERZ1292640 (study PRJEB36523, sample SAMEA6512636) | groundwater metagenome | collected 2019-01-08 | study: AquaDiva: Metagenomics assemblies of 32 groundwater samples
CGCTTCCGGGCTGCTCATGAGCGCCTGAGCAAGCGATGCCTGGGAGAGGCCGTTGAGGCCTTGAACCACTTCCCGTACCAGACCCGTCATCGCAAGTTCGATCGCGGCAGGCTTGACCGGAATGAGCACGACCTTCCGCTGAGGAAACAGGAGCTTTACGTCGGCTCGTCGAGTCCGAGCGAGATACTGCCCCAAGATCTCGTGAAACTGTGCTGCCCGCTGTGGCCTGAGCCTCCGTGCCCCGGTGCTCTGGTCGGCCAGAAAGTGAACGCCGAACGCCTGAGGGTCCCCAAGTGGGTTCTCGTGTCCCCTGGCAGTCGCAAGACAATCCACGAGGGAGTACAAATCCCACAGTCGATTGTGCAGAGGCGTGGCAGTCAGCATCAGGACGTACTTGAACGTGCGCTTCTTCAGTGCATCATGGATTCGCGTGGCGAAGTTCGGTGGCTTCGCCGTGCCGTAGAGGTTCCGCAGCTTGTGCGCCTCGTCAAGAATCAGGAAGCCAAACCGCGCACGTTCAAGCTCATCGAAGTAGTTCCTGGCAGTGTCGTACGTCGTGACCACAACGGGCGTTGATCGCCCGAGCTCGTCCGCGAAAGCCCTTCCGGTGACCGCACGGCTTTCGAGCTTGAACTTCGCGAGCAACTCCTCCTCCCACTGGGGAAGGAGGATCTTGGGACACAGAACAAGGGCTCGACTGACCTTCCTTCGTTCCATCAGCTCGCTCAGAATCAGCCCGGCGCTGATCGTCTTGCCCAGGCCGACATCATCGGCGATGAGCGTCACCGGCAGGCGGCGGCAGAAGGTCATGAGGTTTCGAACCTGGTGCTCGTACGGCTTCAGGAGCTCGCGCCACGACCGAGCTGACTTGATGTCGTCGGCCGAATTGATGATGATGGGATCCGCGAGGCTCCACTCGAGCGCCGCTTGGTGAAGCAGGTACTCCTCGGAATTCGCCGCCGGTCGGAGCCGGGGGTACTGAACTGGTTCACATTGCCAAGCCATGGTGCCTTTCGCGTCGGGCCGAACAGTGTACCAGATCTCAGCCTGCCCTGGCGCACACCAAACACATCGCGTTGCTCACTATTGCAGACCAGTGGCTCAAGTGCCGACCTGAACCACACGCCAATGAACAATTGGCTCAAAAGTCGTCTCGCAGATCTGGCCTCTCCAAACGCCACAAGTACACGGCGCAGACACTCGGATACCTGAACAACCGAGTTGTGGCCGATACCGACGCGGGGCTCCCGTCATTGAGCCACAGACGGCACGCTTGGGCTTGGACGGTCAATTCCTGACCTCCACGCCTTTGAAGAGGGATGTTAGGGCGAAAGGCTGACCGTCAGGCCGCCTCCGACAGCAGCAACGCCGCCTGCTCCAGAACGATCTGCGTGGCTTTCTCCTGCTTATCCGGCGGGTAGCCGTACTTCCGCAGGATGCGCTTCACGATGACCCGCAGCTTCGCTCGCACCGACTCCTTGATCGTCCAGTCGATGCTCGTGTTGGCCCGCACGGACTCGACCAGCTCGCGGGCGATCTGCCGGAGAGTCGGTTCGCCGAGCACCTTCACGGCGCTGTCGTTCACCTCCAACGCGTCGTAGAACGCCACCTCGTCCTCGTTGAGGCCCATGTCCTTGCCCCGCTGCTCCGCCGCTCGCATTTCCTTGGCCATCGCGATCAGCTCTTCGAGAACCTGGGCGGCCTCGATCGCCCGGTTCTGATACCGCTTGATCGCGTTGTCCAGCATTTCCGTGAACGATCGCGCCTGCACCAAGTTCTTGCGGCCACGAACCTTGATCTCACCCGCCAGCAACTTCCGCAGCAGTTCCACGGCCAGATTCCGCTGGGGCATCCCGCGCACCTCGGCCAGAAACTCCTCGGACAAGATGCCGATGTTGGGCTTGTTCAGGCCCGCCGCAGCGAATATGTCGATGACACCCTCGGACGCCACGGCCTTGCTCACGAGCTGCCGCAGGGCTGCGTCGATGTCCTCGGCCGACTTCTGTTGCTCGCCGCTGCCCTTGGCCAGCACCGACCGCACGGCCTGAAAGAACCCCACGTCGTCGCGGATGGCCATTGCCTCCTCGTGAGGAACGGCCAGCGTGAACGCCTGCGATAGTTCCTTGACCGCCTGGAGGAACTTGGATTGTCCGTCCTTCTTGGAAAGGATGTGCTCCTGCGCTGCCGGCAACAACGAGAGGCGCTGCTCGGGCCTTCCGCTCGACCAGTGGGACCAGTCGAAGCCCGCGAACATTTCGCAGCACCGCTCGTGGGCCGCCAGCATGGCCGCAACCGCTTCCTCCTGATCGATCTTGATGTCCTTGCCCTTGCCTCCGCTCTCGGTGTAGGCTGCGAGCGCCTTCTTCAACTCGTGGGCGAGACCGAGGTAGTCCACCACCAGCCCGCCGGGTTTGTCGCCGAAGACCCGGTTCACGCGGGCGATCGCCTGCATGAGGCCATGCCCCTGCATGGGCTTGTCCACGTACATCGTGTGCAGGCACGGCGCATCGAAGCCGGTCAGCCACATGTCGCGGACGATGCAGATGCGGAATGGGTCTTTGGCGTTCTTAAACCGCTTGGCCAGCTCGCTCCGCTTGATCTTGGAGCGGATGTGCGGCTGCCAGTCGGTCGGGTCAGAGGCGGAGCCCGTCATCACAACCTTGATGACCCCGTCGCCGTCCTCATCGCCGTGCCAGTCGGGCCGCAGTTTCGTGATCGCCTTGTACATCTCGACGCAGATTCGTCGGCTCATGCAGACGATCATGGCCTTGCCCGCGTTGCCGGTCTCGGTGTACATCGTGTCGAGCCGCTGCTGGAGGTGCGTGACAATATCCTGGGAGACCAGGTCCACCCGCTTCTCCGAACCCACGAGTGCTTCCAACGCGGCCCACTTGGTCTTGAGACGTTCCTTCCTGTCGATCTCTTCGCCCTCGGTGGCTTCCTCGAAGCCCTCGTCGAGTTTGGGCCGCTCCGACTCCAACAGCGCCAGTTTCGCCAGGCGGCCCTCGTAGTAGATCGGAACCGTCGCCTTGTCCTCGACCGCCCGCTGGATGTCGTAAACGCTGATGTACTCGCCGAAGTCCGCCCGGGTGTTCGCGTCGGCCTTGGTGATGGGCGTGCCGGTGAACCCGATGAACGAGGCGTGGGGCAAGGCGTCGCGCATGTGCTGGGCGAACCCGCTGCCCACGCTCCCGCTCTTGGCGTCGAACGTCGGTTCGAAGGCGTATTGGCTCCGGTGGGCCTCGTCGGCGATGACGACGATATTGCGGCGATCCGACAACACCGGGTGCTTGTCGCCTTTCTCCTCGGGGAAGAACTTCTGGATCGTGGTGAAGACCACGCCGCCCGCCGCGACGGCCAGCTTGGCACGCAGGTCTCCTCGGTCGGCCGCCTGCACCGGGGTTTGGCGGAGCAACTCGCCGCAGCGGGAGAACGTGCCGAACAGCTGATCGTCCAGGTCGTTGCGGTCGGTCAGGACCAGGATCGTCGGGTTGCCCATGGCCGGATCCGCGATTACGCGCCCGGCGTAGAACGCCATCGTGAGGCTTTTACCCGACCCCTGCGTGTGCCACACCACGCCCACGCGCCGGTCCCCGGTCGCTGCCGACGCCTTCACCGTCTCGGTCAACGCCTGATTCACGGCGTGGAACTGGTGATACCCGGCCATCTTTTTTGCGACCGATCCCGCGCCTTCATCCTCGAACACGATGAAATGTTGAAGCAGTTGCAGAAACCGCCGAGTGTCAAAGACTCCCTTGATCAGGACCTCCAACTGAGACAACGTTGTCGCTGCGATCGCCTCGCCTTCGGTCGTCCTCCACGGCATGAACCGTTCACGGTCGGCCGTGAGGGTGCCGATCCGGGCCTCCAGGCCGTCAGAAATGAGCAAAGCCTCGTTGTACGCGAACAGCCGTGGGATCTGCGCCTTGTACGTTTGCAACTGCTGGAACGCGCTCCAGATCGTCGCCTGCTCGTCTGTCGCGTTCTTGAGTTCGACAACCGCGAGCGGCAGGCCGTTCACGAAGATCACTATGTCGGGGCGGCGGTTCTGCCCATTGGTCCCGCCCGCAGTCACGGTGAACTGGTTGACTGCGAGCCAGTCGTTGTTGTCGGGGTGGTCGAAGTCCACGAGCCGCACGATCACACCGCCAATGGAACCGTCCTTCCGCTTCTGCTCCACCGTCACGCCGTCCACCAGCATGGCGTGGAAGGCCCGATTACGGCCGACGGCATCGGCGGCATCCACCCGCATCACCCGCCGGAACGCCTCGTCGAGGGCCTCCGCCGTCACGCCGGGATTGAGCCGATGCAACGCCTCCCGCAGCCGCCCCGCAAGGATCACCTCATCGAACGAGGCCCGCTCAGCCGCGGGTTCCTCGGGCGCGATCGTGGGGCCATTGACGACGGCATAGCCCAGCCCGGCGAGCCAGTTCAGCGCGGCCTCTTCGACGACGGATTCGGTGAATCTCTCGCGTGCCATCGGCGGTCACTCCGCCGCCGTGGCTGTTCCTGCGGCGGGAATCCATCCCTCGCCCTGGAGGTGTGTCCAAGCCAGCCGGATGTGATCGGGCTTCATCGTCGCTCTCTTGCGGTCGTTCCAGTTGTGGACCTTCGCCACCGCGTCGTCCGCATCCGTCGCTCTTGCGTCATCGCGCACCGCCACGAAGTGCACCGACGACAGCAACTCCATCCCGTAAGGCGTCTCGAAGCCCTCGATCAGTCGGCCCACGCGATCCAGCCGAGTCTGCGCGTCCGCTTCGTTCTTCAAGAACGTCGCGGCCTCCGCCGTCGCTCCTTCGCTCAGCGTGATTTCCTTCTCCGGGCTGCGCTCGCCGTCGAAACCGCTGATGTAGTGCCCTTCGAGCGTCTCCAAGACCTTGTTGAGGTTGTCCGCGTACGGCCCGTACTGCGCCTTGACGTGTTTGAGTCGCAGCGGCTCGCCCGCCTCTTGTAGGAAGTAGGCCAGTTTCTGAATCTCCAAGAGTGTGATCTGGTACGCGAGCACTGAGTAGCGATCAATCGCGGCGATGAAGAGCGCCCGCGCCCGCGTGAGTTTCGGCCGCGCCGTGTTCACCACTCGCTCTGCCGTGGCGGGCGCACCCGCCGGGGCGAAGAGCAACACCCGCACCTCTGGAATCACGGCGAACGCCTCGACGATCATCGGACGCACCTTGGCCCACGACAGCCCGCCGTTGCCGCATCCGAGCGGCGGCACCGCGATCGAGGTAATTCCCAGCCGTCGAATCTCGGCCACCAACGAGACCAGCCCGCTCTGGATGTCGCCGTACGACGACTTGCGGAACCACTCGCGCTTGGTCGGGAAGTTGATGATGTACTTTGGCCCCGAGAGCGCGCCCGTCGGCCACATCTGCACGCGGCCCGGCACTATCTCGCCCCGCTCGCACGCCTTCTCGTACGCCTTGTTCATCTCCGGGTACGCCTGCTTGAACTGCAGCGCGATCCCCTTGCCCATGACGCCCACGCAGTTCACGGTGTTCACGAGGGCCTCGGCCTCGGCGTTCAGCAGGTTTCCTTGGGCATCTTCAATCACAGCACATTCCTCACTTACTCAATAGTACCAAGAGTTCTCGACCGAAACGTTGGGCCGATGCACCGATCCGGCCAAAATCGCATTCACACGGGCCGCCGCCGCCGCGTTCGCCACACCAACCCGCCCCACCAGCGACCACGGCATCGCCCGGTGGACCAGAAACTCCGCCTGCTTCTTCTCCTGCCGATCCGGGAACTGGGGCGTGGTGTTCCACTGCGTCGCGTTACAGGTCTGGAAGTCCACCTCAGCCAGCCGGGCCAGATTGTCGTAGCACGCGGCCACCCGCGCCAGCGAGTGCCGGTCATAGAACACGAACCCCAGACCCGCGCCCGCCACCGCCTGTGCCGTCGACACCAGGTACGCGATGTTCGACTGATCGACCCGCGCCACGTTGTGCCCCGTGTGGATGCGGTAGAGCATCGGTGAACGCGGCCCGAAGTAGAAGCCCACGTAGTCAAGGATCACCCCGCGCGGACCGCCCTGCACGGGCAACTGCCCGCGTGCCGCCTGCGTTGTTGCATCATGGATGCCCGTCCACGCGCGGCCGTCCGCCGGGACGTGGTTGGGCGCGTGGATGTTGCCCCGTGCCAGGATCGTGGCGAGGTTGTCGATGTGGACGATCCGATAGACCGGCGTGGAGCCCGGCGGCGGGAGCCGCGCAGGTTGGATGGGAGGAGGCGGCATCTACACAGCCCTCCCGACGATCTTCTCCGCGTCGGCGATGCGGAGTTCGCCCGAGATGAGTTTGGGGAGCAGCGCGTCGCGGAGGGCGACGAGGGTGGCGGATTGCGCCCGCGAAGTGGCAATCCTTCCGAAGATTGGAGTCGCGGCCTGGGTGAACCCGCGTAGGACATCCACGGGCGGCTCGACGCACTGGAAGTCGAGGAAGTCCTGCGGCCGGACCCGCTGGTGGCTGTTCGAGGTTCCACTGGCGTGCGTCGTCAGGTGTTCGATCAATGGCTCGCTCGTCGCCATGCAGTAGATGAACTCGCGGCTGACCTTCTTGGCCTTGTTGCCGGTACAGACGAGGAACTCGGTGGACGCGACCTGCCGCCTCGGTCCGGCGGCGGGCGGCAGCCAGACCCGCGGGGTTCGCGGGTTGAGTTTAGAGACTAGCACGCAATCGGCGGTCACTACGAACTTCTGGCTCTTGATCGTCTCACCCCGGTCCTTCGAGGGCATCTGACCGGTGTCGAACGCCGGGATGCTGAAGTGGTCGAAGTCTTCGCTCGGATGGTCGCCGGGGTCGATGGCATCGCGCGACAGGCTGAGCAAATCCCCCAGCGTCCCCACCCTCCACCCCTCCGGCACCTCGCCGATGGGCGAGTCCACGAGGCGTGTGGGGAAGAGGGCGGCGAGGTCGGCGGGGAGGGCTCTGGGGAACGTGGTGGGGTGGGCGGCGGCGGCGTTGGGGGGGTGGGGGGTGCGGCGGACGGGGTCAAAGTCCACGAACCACGAGGTGAAGGCCGCCCGCGCGATCCCCTCCAGCACCCGGGCCGTCTTGCGGTTCACCTCGATCTTGTCGTCCAGCGCCCCCAGCACCCCCGCGATCGCCCGCTGCTCGGGGAGGGGGGGAAAGTCAAACTTGAACGCTTCGATTCGCACGGGCGCGGTGTGTTTCACGCCAGTCCCCGTCGCGCTGGCGAGAATCTCGTGGCGATACTCGCGCGTACACATCATGTAGTACAGGAACCGCTTGCTGACGGCGTCGTTCTTCTTGAACACGACGCGACCGACTCGTTGATTGTGCAGGACTCGAAGGCCTGGGAGGTCTGGCACGATGGCCGGGTAGCCAAGAGTGTCTGACGCCTTGCTCAAATCGGTCATCGTGACGACGAGTTCGCCCGCAGGCAAGACGTACTCCGGCGGCACCGACCCTCGAAAGTACTTTCCCTTCCCCAACTGAAAGCCGCCGCCGATGGCGAAGTTGCCCGGTGTCAGCAGCAGGTCGCTGGTGGGCTCATCCGTGAAGTCTTCGCCGGGGAACGCAAAGCCGTGTGTGATCTTGACCAACTCGGAAAGTGGCTGCTCAGCCATGCCGCACCCCCTCCCCGCTCGCGGCGTGCTGGTCCGCCAGAGGGGCGTGCCGATGCGTGGGGGGCGGCACCTCCCCGCTGAAGGCATGAACACCACCCGCGCGGGCCGGGCCGTGATCAACTCGCGCGGGTCCGTGCCTTTGGGCCTCGGAGGTGTCAAGGGTTGTCGCCACGGGTGGAGCGAGCGAGTCTTCGAGCCAGCGCAACGCGTGGAGAGCGTCGTTCATCTTCTCCCCTGCGCCGGCGGAGCAGAGGAAGGGTTCATAAGAGGATGCGCCCGCGATGGACCGGGAACTCCGCCGCCCCGCCGGGGCGGAGAGCACGTGACCCGCCGTTGTCCACGGGTTGCGCTCGGGCCTGCGGCCGTGCGCTCCACCCGTGGCGACAGCCCGTCGTCCCTCCGGGACGAGGACGACGACCTCCGGGACCTCCCCAGCGGAGGCACAGGGCAGGATGACGCGGGCCCGAGAACCCGTGCCGGGCCTCCGGACACCGTCCATTCCCTTCCGGCGGGCCGCCAAGGGGGGGCGGCGCGCTGCGCCGGGACCCGCTAGCCCATCCGGACGACCGGCCGAGAGAGCCGTCAGGCCCGCCAACTCATCCGGCGGACGCGACGACTGCCTTGCAACGCCGTCCGCAGGACCTGTCGCGTGGCGGGGCGGGTGTGCGGAGGCCCGCGGGTGGTGGGTGCTCGGCTCGGACATCACTCGGCCCCCTCGCCGCGCGGGAAAATGTCCTTCGAGATGGCCTTGCCTGCTTTCATATCGTTCCAGGCCTTCAGCACACTTGCGCGATTGCCACCGGAATCAAGCCACTCTTTGACCCTCTTGAGCTCTCGCGGGGGGATCGAGCCCGCGAGTATTTCGACACTGTTGATATCGATAGAAGCGTCCCAGTCCGGATGGGTTGCGTGAAGATGAGGACGCTGATGGTTAGCTTCCCTCATCCTGAGGCTGTATTTGGCTCCTCTAGCTTGGGTGAGTTGAAGCTGCCAAACGCCCTGGCCGTCGGCCTCGGCGGCTGCGTCGGCGCGACTCTCAGAGAGCGACGGGGGAAACCCGATCGCCGCGAGGTTGGCCGCGATGGCCTTGTCGAGGTCCGCCCCCTGGGCCGTCAGCGTGGCCAGCTCCTGCGAGAGCGCGGCCATTTTGTCCTCGAAGGGGACGCCATCATCGAGGGCTTCCTCCGCGCCGACGTAGCGGCCCGGCGCGAGGACGTGGCCGTGGGTGCGGATTTCATCGAGCGTGGCCGACTTGCAAAATCCCGCGATGTTCTCGTACTTTTTGTCCTTGGCACCGTTGCGTTTGTCGCCGCGCCAGGCGTGGTATGTGTCGGCGATGGTGGCGATGTCGGCATCGGTGAGTGTGCGCTGGACGCGATCGATCATCGAGCCCATCTTCCATGCGTTGATGAAGAGCACGTGGCCGCGACGGTCACGGAACTTACCCGACACGCCGCCGTTCTTTTTGTCGCGGGCGAGGAACCAGAGGCAGACGGAGATCTGGGTGGAGTAGAACAACTGGCCGGGCAGGGCCACCATGCAGTCCACCAGGTCCGCCTCGACGATCGACTTGCGAATGTCCCCCTCGCCGGAGGAGTTCGAGGACATCGCACCGTTTGCCAAGACGAACCCGGCAAGGCCCGTGGGGGAGAGTTTCGAGAGGAAGTGCTGTACCCATGCGAAGTTGGCGTTCCCCGGCGGCGGGACGCCGTGCTTCCAGCGTTTGTCCTCCTTCAGCAGGTCGCCTCGCCAGTCGGAGTCGTTGAAGGGCGGGTTGGCGATGACAAAGTCAGCCTTGAGGTCCGGGTGGTGGTCCTGGTGGAACGAATCGCCGTGGGTGATCTTCGCGTCGATGCCCCGGATGGCGAGGTTCATCTTGGCCAACCGCCAGGTGGTGTAGTTGGACTCCTGTCCGTAGACCGCGATGTCGCCGACGCGACCGCCGTGATGCTCGATGAACTCCTCGGACTGCACGAACATGCCCGCCGAGCCGCAGCAGGGGTCAAAGATGCGGCCCTTGTAGGGGGCGAGCATGTTGACCAGCATCTTGACGACCGGGCGCGGCGTGTAGAACTGGCCGCCCTTCTTGCCCTCGGCGCTGGCGAATTCGGAGAGGAAATACTCGTAGACACGGCCGAGCATGTCGCGCGAGCGGTGCCCCGCCCCGCCGAAGCCGATGTTGCCGATCATGTCGATCAACTGGCCGAGACGCTGCTTGTCGAGGCCGGCGCGGGCGAAGTCTTTGGGGAGGACGGCCTTGAGGGTTGAATTGACCTTCTCGACGGCTTCCATGGCGTCATCGACGATGGTGCCGATCTTGGGGTCCTTGGCCTTGGAGAGCAGATACGACCAGCGGGCCACCTTGGGCACCCAGAAGATGTTCTCGGCCTTGTACTCGTCGGGGTCCTCGGGGTCGGCACCCTTGACTTTGGACGAGGCGAGTTCGGTGTGCTTGGCCTCGAAGGTGTCCGAGATGTACTTCAGGAAGATCAGCCCGAGGACGACGTGCTTGTACTCGGCCGCGTCCATGTTGTTCCGGAGAGCGTCGGCGGCCTTGAAGAGCTGCTTCTCGAACCCCAGGTCGGCGTCGCTGTCTGCGGACCTAGACGCGGCTATAACGCCTCTGCCTGGCGGAGTGTCACTGATCTTCGCCTCGGGTTCTTTCTGCCGCTTCGCCATGAGTCCTCCGTCCGGTCACCCTCGCCCGCCACGCGATTGGACCAACCGCAGCGACAGCGCCACTCATGGTAACGAGTTTTGGACACGGTCGCGTTCGGTCGGCCTGCGGCATTTGCCTGCCCCAGCGGTACCGGTTCAATTTGAAATAGTCCGCGATTCGCCGGGCGTTTTGTCGTCTCCTATCCTTGCGCCAACATGGCAAAGAAACCAGCAGCCCCCGCGAAACCCTCCAAGAAGCCCATCCCACGCCCCGACGTGAATCAGGCCGCGAAGTCCCTCATTGATCGGATCACGGAGAGGACTGAGGCGGGTTCGAAGCCTGGGGTTCGTCGGGATGCTCGCCCATAAAGAGCGGGGCCGGTTTGTACTTGGGCAAAGAGGTATCAAGCATCTTCATGAACGTTTCTTTGCTCGGCGAGGCTCGCATGAGCGCGGTCACGGCCGCAAGATGCTCAAGAAGCTTTGGGTGTCCAATGTCGGTCGTGAGGTGCTGAAAGTGCTTGTTTGAGCGCTGGCCCTTCTCGTTGGGCGGGTTCTTCTTGCGAAGCTCGTGTAGCAGACCAGGGGCCAATCTCTCATAGACGATGTTGTTCGTGAGAACGCCAAAGAACTGCGGGCGCTTCATCGTCGGCTTGTTGCGGTCATATCTCACCTTCCACAGCCGGAACATTTGTTCGTAGTAGTCGAGGCGGAAAGTGCCGACCCACTTCTGGAGTTCTTTGGCGACAAACGCCTCCAAAATCTTCGCCAACGCATCGCGAGCGCGGTCCTTCTGATAGCCGGTCGCCTCATCCACCAGGGCGACGATGCCGACGTGGGCGAGACTGCGGATAACCAAGTCGCACGCCTTGGCAAAGTGCTCCTGGCTCTTGAAGAGCACTCCCGCGTCTCTGGCGCGGAGGTAAACGTCGCAGACCTTCGGAAGAACGTCGGCGGAATAGGCGTGGGCGAGTTTGCCCGTAGGCAGCTCGACGGTGAACGGTTTTGTCGAATCGACTAAAGCCTTGTCAATAAAGGGCTTTAGGTTCCGATAGTTCAAGAAAGGGGCCATTTCTTCGACTACCGATCCACGCCCACCGGCGGGCCTGGGAGAGCGCCCAATGGCTCGGAAAAAGCCCTCCTGCGTAAGAACTCGCGTTCCGTCCTCCAAGACCGCACACTTGATGCTTGCGGTTCCAATCGGGATGTCCCCCATGTGTGTCGCCTTGACGATTCGCTCGGACGCCTTGGACTTGCGCCAGCGAGCCTGAGCCGCGATCCGAGCGATTTCAGACCGCTGTGATCCGTTCAGGGAATCGGCTCTCGCCTGTCCGCCCTTTTTCCCCGCTTCCGACCCACCGAACCCAGTTTCATCAATCATTCGAGGCTCCTTGTTGGCTTGTGCTTGACAGCCAAGCATAGCCGCGTTATGCTTGGCTGTCAAGCATGGAGTTTCCAGCATGAACCGGCTCACCACTGAAACCCGCGTCCAGATCGTCAAAGCCCTCTGTGAAGGATGCTCTACCGCCCTGCGGGTCTTCCGAGGGGGGCCTACCTATGAATTCCATGGGTAGTGGCCTGATCCGCCACGCAGGATCGGTCGGGGTATCGGCACCACTCGCGCCATGCCCCGCCCGACCGCCCGATGAAAGCGAGTGGGCGATGGACGTAGCAGAATTGGCGGGCCTCCTGAATGAGTCCGCCGAACTGATTTGGACTGACAATCTTGTCAGCACGGTGTTTCCTTCAGGCAGTCCTCCGGACGCCAAATGGCTTTTGCATCCCGATCAGGGTGTGAGCGAAGGCGCGAACCGTTTGGTCTCTTGCCTTACCTCTGCCGAAACTGAAGGTCTCCTCGCCGAGATGGTGTTGCGTGAGCGGCCCGGCATTGAAAGGCTGCGGCAGTATGTAGTCAATCTCGTTGAGCATGTCTCACTCTCCCAAGAGAGCATCTCGCGGACGATGAACGACGCTTTCAGATCAGCGTCCCAGATTTGCTGCGAATACACCGGCGCAGAATTTCGCACCGGCTGCTTGTTTCCCGTTCGAGTAGAGGACCTATGCACGGATGGCGATGATTCTCGCTTGGTCGGTGGCGATGCTGCACGCCGCAAGGAGCTTGCCAAAGCCCTCGGCATTCGACACAAGTTCCCCGACTCTCGCATCCTCCAGGGGGCCGAGAAGTGTGCGCGCCAATACTGGACGGCGTTGGGCGACGGTGCCCGACAGGTTCTGGAATTGCGGTATGGACTGTTGTGCGCGATCAAGCTCGTTTGCGGGTTTCTTGCGTCACTGGAGCGTGCCCACGGCGATGGCAAACTAACCGAGACGCCTGCTGCGGCAACGGTCGCGAGCGGCGGCCGTGCGTTGAAGAAGTCGGTCGGCACCAGCACGGGCAATGGCTACGACTCGCTCTCGCCCATGACGCGTCCAATTCTCATAGCGCAGGCCGCCCGAGCTGCGGGCATGCGCCCGGACCTCTTATTGAAGCGATTGCGTGCCCGCAAATACGCCATCGCCGGGGTGAAAGGGTCGTCTGAGGCCGAATGGGCACACGTGCTGCTCGCCCTGCCGCCCGCTAAGCGGCGACAGGTAAAGGCGTGGGTGGAGAAGAACTTCCCATCAGAGTGAACTCCAGCAACCACCTCGACACACCTGCATCCACCTCGTTTTGTATCACAAGTGCACTTGACGCCTGAAATCAAGGCCACTTTGCTCATTTTCCAGACACCTGAGTTCGCCGTTAATACTCCTCGGTCATGTGGCAGGTCAGCCACTCGACAGGAGCAATCAACATGGCGGCGAACATTGAAGTGTGCACGGTCCGCGAGGTGGCGGATGCACTTAGGGTCAGCCAGGCGACAATCCGCCGACTGATCGCGGCATCCAAATTGCCAGCGATGCGGGTGGGTCGCTCCGTTCGGGTCGATCGGAGCGTGCTTGCGAGGCTCGTTGCGGAGGGCAAGGTGTCTCGTGGCAAGTGACCCCACTTCCCAGGCGACGCCGACCGCTTCGGCCCCCTTCCTCATCGACGCCGTCGCGGCCCGCAAGCTGCTTTGCATGGGAGTGCGGCGGATGTGGTCCCTGTCGATCTGCGGCGCGATCCCGAGCAAGAAGATCGGCAAGAGCCGCCGGTACTGCCCTGAGGAACTGCGGGCGTGGGTGCGGGCTGGCTGCCCTACGGACGCCGGTGCGGGCGCTCGCGTGAGGAAGGGGATGGCACGATGACGCCCACAGAACTCATCCTGTCGGCCGTGCGCCAACACGGCGGCGATCCCCGACCTGCGGGCGTGGGCTGGTCGTGCCGGTGTCCGGCCCACGATGACCAGAAGCCGAGCCTCTCGATCAACACCGGCAACGACGGGCGGGTCCTGGTGAAGTGCCACCGGGGATGTACACCCGAAGAGATCGTCGGCGCGGTGGGATTGACGTTGGCGGACCTGTTCCCCAAAGACCCCCACCACCCAAGCCGACGCAACGGGCACGCGCCACGACCCCGGCGACGTGGCGACGGCGACAGAACCTCACGGAAACCCGCAGGCGGCGCGGGTTCTGTCGCCAGCGCCGGTGTCGCCAAGCCCCGAAAGACCTTCCCGACGGCGGCGGCGGCAGTCGCGGACATGGAAGCAACTTTGAAGCGTGGTCCGCGAGCCGGAATGTGGCCCTACCACGACGCGGCCGGGAACCCGGTGGGTCTGGTTGTCCGATGGGACCTGCCCGAAGGGAAGGACGTTCGCGCGGTCTGGCTGCTCCCCGACGGGAGCGGGTGGGTCTGGAAGGGGCTGCCCAAACCCTTGCCGCTGTATCACCTGCCCGAGCTGGTAGCCACAAAGCCCGGCGGGCGGGTGTGGGTGGTCGAGGGCGAGAAGACGGCGGAGGCGGCCCGGGCGCTTGGGCTGGTGGCCACAACCAGCGTCGGCGGCGCGAAGCGTGCCAAGGGTGCCGACTGGGGACCAACGGCGGGGCTTGAGCTGGTTATTTCTCCCGATCGAGACACGGCCGGAGACGACTACGCCGCAGACGTGACGGGGCTGGCGCTGGCGGCAGGCGCGTTGTCGGTGCGAGTTGTGAATCTGTTAGACCTGTGGGCGGACCTACCGGAGGGTGGTGACATGGCGGACTTTGTAGAACGAACTGGCGGCGATACCGATGCGATGGGCAAGTTGCGTGCGGACGTTGAGGCACTGGCGGACCGGGCGCAAGCCATTGAACCCCAGTCCCCAAGCCAGGACACAGCGCTGGCTTTCACGCCCTTCCCTGTTGACGCCCTCCCCAGCCCGATTCAGCGCTAAGTTCTGGAATCGGCGACGGCGATTGGGTGCGACTCTTCTTTCATTGTCCTGCCCCTCCTGTCGGCCCTTGCGTCGGGTCGCAAGCGCGTCCTGACGTACCCGCGGACGGACCCGTCGGCGCGTCGCCAGCAGTTCCCCTCGCCCTGGCTGCTGGAGGCCGCCGGGCGGCTGGCGGGCTCCCCCGTCGCGTCCGCTGCGCTGGGCCGGCTGGCGGACCGAGGCTGGCTGACCGTGGTGCAGTCGGCCGAGGGGGGCGCGCGCCTTGCTCCCAACGCCGTCGCCGCCGACGAGCACGACTACGACGTCGCCGGCGTGGCG
>ERZ1292640.1053-Hain-H43-02um-R1-1053-length-22836-cov-45_pt2 | contig 14854 bp, 10 predicted proteins | sample MGYA00564404_ERZ1292640 | MGnify/ENA primary metagenome ERZ1292640 (study PRJEB36523, sample SAMEA6512636) | groundwater metagenome | collected 2019-01-08 | study: AquaDiva: Metagenomics assemblies of 32 groundwater samples
CAATCCCCTGGGCACCATTTTAGCAGCGGACGGGGCGCGGCGTGCCGGGCGAGGCATGCCTCAGAAAGGGCGAGGCGTGCCTCAGAAAGGGCGAGGCGTGCCTCGCCCCTACTCGCTGAAGAAGTTGCCCATCCGGCGGAACTTCTCGTAGCGCTGCTCGATCAGTTGGGCGGCGGTGAGGCCGGCGAGTTCGTCCAGCGCCTGGCGGAGCGTCTCGCGGAGCGTCTTGGCGGCCTGGTCGGCGTCGGTGTGGGCCCCCTCGCCGGGCTCGGGAATGATGCCGTCGATCAGTCCGAACTGGAGCAGGTCCTGGGCGGTAAGGCGCAGCGCGGCGGCGGCCCGCTCGGCCTGCTTGGAGTCGCGGTAAATGATGGCCGCGCAGCTTTCCGGCGAGATCACGCTGTAGATGGCGTTCTCCAGCATGTAGATCTTGTTGCCCACGCCCAGCGCCAGCGCGCCGCCGCTGCCGCCCTCGCCGATGCAGACCACGATCACCGGCGAGCCCAGCCGCGACATTTCGCGGAGGTTGGTGGCGATGGCTTCGGCCTGTCCGCGCTGCTCGGCGTCGATGCCCGGATAGGCGCCAGGCGTGTCGAGCAGCGTCAGGATCGGGCGGCCGAACTTGGCCGCCAGCTCCATCACCCGCATCGCCTTGCGGTAGCCCTCCGGCTTGGGCATGCCGAAGTTGCGGTAGAGCTTCTGCTTGGTGTCGCGCCCCTTCTGCTGCCCGACCACCATCACCGGCCGCCCTTCGAAGAAGCCCATGCCGCAGACGATGGCCGGGTCGTCGCCGAACCGCCGGTCACCGTGGATCTCCTGGAAGTCGGTGAACAGCCGCTGGATGTAATCGAGCGAGTGCGGGCGCTTGGGATGGCGGGCCAGCAACACCCGCTGCCAGGCGCTGCCGGGCGCCGCGGCGCCGGTGGCCTCCTCGCCGATTTGACCGCTCTCTTCAGGCATGAATGTTTCCTCGGGGCCGGCTCACCCAGCCAGGATCTCCATCGCATCCGGCCCGCAGATTCGCTCGAGCTCCTCCTTGAACTCCCGGTCGGGGCGGACGCGATGGGCTATATCTAAGATAACCGAAAAATCCCGCGGCCTCTCCAGCCGCAAGCGCACCTCGGTGGGACCGGGCTTGCTCTCGAACAGGCGAACCAGGGCGTCGGCCCGATCGGCGGCAGCGTTGGCGGCCAGCGGAACCCGGATCGAAATCAGGCCGGGCAACTGGAGGCCGGCCACCGCCAGCGGGACGATCTCCTGCACCGAGACCTTGGGCGGGCCGCCCTCCTCAGGCAGCGCCTGCCCGCGGATCAGCACCGCCTGTCCCTCTTCCAGCGATGGCGCCAGCCGCTCGTAGTTGGTGGTGAACACCACCAGGTCGATGGTGCCGTGGGAATCCTCGAGCTCGACCGCGGCCCAGGGCTTGCCTTCCCTGTTGCGCCGCCGCTGGATCGCGTTGAGCAGGCCGCAGACGGCCACCTCCGCCCCGCGCTCCAGGCCCTCCTCCAGGGTGTCGCTGTTGTGGGTGGCCAGGTCCTTGATTTTGGCGACGTACTGGTCCAGCGGGTGGCCAGTCACATAGAAGCCCAGCACCTCTTTCTCGGAGGCGAGTTTCTGCCCCGGCTCCCACTCGGGCACGTCCGGCAGCGGCTTTTCGACCGTCTCCGGCTCCTGCCAGGCGGCCGCGAACAGGCCCGCCTGGCCGCTCTGGCGGTCCCGCGAGGCCCGCTGGCCGATCTCCATCGCGCTGTCCACCGCCGCGAAAAGCTGCGAGCGGCGGGCGGCCAGCGAGTCCATCGCACCGGCCTTGATCAGGTTCTCAATCATGCGGCGGTTGAGGGCGCTCAGGTCCACCCGCTCACAGAAGTGATAGAGCGACCGGAACCGCCCCGCCTCGCGGCGGGCCGCCAGGATGGCTTCCACCGAGGATTGGCCGAGGTTCTTGATCGCCCCTAACCCGAAGCGGATGGCCTCGCCGTCCGGCGTGAAGCTCCAGTCGCTGGCGTTGACATCGGGCGGGAGAACCTTGATGCCCATCTCGCGGCACTCGCTCTGGTACTTGACGATCTTGGCCGTGTTGCCCGTCTCCGAGGTGAGCAGCGCGGCCATGAAGTAGACCGGGTAGTGCGCCTTCAGGTACGCGGTCAGGTAGGCCAGGTAAGCGTAAGCGGCCGAGTGCGACTTGTTGAAGCCGTAACCGGCGAACTGCTCCATCAGGTCGAACGGCTTTTCGATCTTGCGGCGCGGATAGCCGCGTTTCAACGCCCCCTGGAGGAAGCGGTCGCGCTGGGCGGCCATTTCCTCCGGCTTCTTCTTGCTCATTGCCCGCCGCAGGATGTCGGCGTCGCCCAGCGAGTAGCCGGCCAGCCGGTTGGCGATCTGCATCACCTGTTCCTGGTAGACAATGACGCCGTAGGTCTCCTCCAGGATCTCCTTCAGCTCCGGCAGCTCGTAGACGATCTGGCGGCGGCCGTGCTTGCGCTCGATGAAATCGTCGGTCATGCGGCCCTGGATCGGGCCGGGCCGGTAAAGCGCGTTCAGCGCGCACAGGTCCTCGATCCGGCTGGGCTGGTAGCGGCGCAGCAGGTCGCGCATCCCGGCCGACTCAAACTGGAAGACGCCGCTGGTATATCCCCTGGAAAAGATCTCGTACGTCTTCGGATCGTCCAGAGGCAAATCCTCCAGCACCAGTTTCTCGCCGGTCGCGGACTCGATCAGCTTCACCGCGTCGTGGATGATGGTGAGCGTGGTAAGCCCGAGGAAGTCCATCTTCAGCAGCCCGAGCTGCTCCAGGCCCACCATGTCGAACTGGGTGACAACTTCATCCTTGCTGGTGCGGTACAGCGGCACCAGCTCTTTCAAGGGCACGGGCGAGATGACTACGCCGGCGGCGTGGACCGAGGCGTTGCGCGCCATGCCCTCCAGGCGCCGCGCCACCTGGAGCACGTCGGCCACCCGCGGGTCTTTCTTCGCCGCTTCCTCCAGGCCGGGCTCCAGCTTGATCGCGTCCTCCAGCGTGATGTTCAGGACGTTGGGGACCATTTTGGTGATGCGGTCCACCTCGCCGAAGCTCATATCGAGCACGCGGCCCACGTCCTTGATGCCGGCCCGCGCGCCCAGGGTGCCGAAGGTGATGATCTGGGCCACCCGGTCGCGCCCGTATTTCTCGGTGACGTACTGTATAACCTCGCCCCGCCGCCGGGTGCAAAAGTCGATGTCGATGTCCGGCAGGCTGATGCGCTCCGGGTTCAGGAAACGCTCGAAAATGAGACCGTACTGGAGGGGATCGAGGTCGGTGATCCCCATGGCGTAGCTGACCAGGCTGCCAGCCGCCGAGCCGCGGCCCGGTCCCACCGGGATGCCGCGCGACCTGGCGAAGCGGATGAAGTCCCAGACGATCAGGAAGTAGCTGGAGAACTTCATGTGCTGGATCATGCGGATCTCGCGGTCCAGCCGCTCGGCGTACTCGGCCAGGTCGTGCTTGAGCCGCCCCGCCGCCCCCAGCGCTTCCAGCCGCGGCCGGATCCGTTCAAACCCGTGGCGGGCCACGTACTCGAAATACGTGTCGGTGGTGTGCCCGTGGGGTACTTCGAACTTCGGAAACGGCTCCGAGACCTTTTCCAGCTTCACCTGGCAACGCTGGGCGATCTCCCAGGTCCGGTCCAGGGCTGGCTCCAGCTCGGCGAACACCTCCATCATCTCTGCTCGGGATTTCAAGTAGAAATCAGCCGTGGGCCACTTTAGCCTGGTCGCATCGCTCATGGTCTTGCCGGTCTGGATGCATAGCATGATTTCGTGCGCTCTGGCGTCTTCTCTACATAAGTAGTGGGCGTCGTTTGTGGCCACCAGAGGAATACCGGTTTCCTGGGAGAGCCGGACCATGAGCGGAACCACCTGCTGGTCCTGAGGCATTCGGTGATCTTGTATCTCCAGAAAGAAGTTGCCCTGTCCGAATATGTCCTGATAGGTGTAGGCCAGGCGTCTGGCATCCTCATAGCGCTGAGCCGTAAGGCTTTCGCTTATATCACCCCGCAGGCAACCCGACAAGGCAAGCAGCCCCTTAGAATGTCGGGCCAGCAGATCTCTGTCTATTCTAGGCTTGTAGTAGAAACCCTCCAGGAAGCCGGTGGAAACCAGGTCCAGCAGGTTGCGGTAGCCTTCCTGGGTCTCGCACAAGAGCACCAAGTGGTTGTAGCGGTCTGACTCCGAGCGGACCTTGTGACCCTGCTGGGAGACATAGGCCTCGCAGCCGATGACCGGATGCACCCCGCTGTTCCTGGCGGTGGTGTAGAGCTGAACCGCCCCGAACAGGTTGCCGTGGTCGGTCATCGCCACCGCCGGCATCCTGTGAGCGACCACCGCCTCGATGAGCTGCGTAATCTCGCAGGCGCCATCCAGCAACGAATAGTCGGTGTGGCAATGGAGGTGGACGAACGGTGTGTCGGACATCAGGCCAACGGCTCCATTGTGACTCCTGGCTCCCGGGGAGGTGGTAGGGACGGGCAGATTCGAACTGCCGACCTGCCGCTTAGGAGGCGGCCGCTCTATCCATCTGAGCTACGTCCCCGCCTCTTCATTCTATCGCAGAGCCTCGTACCTTTCCGCCCACCGCTTAAGACCCTTCCGTCCGATGTCGGTGCGGCAGTGCATCCCTTCGAAGTGTACGTTCTGGACCGCTGCGTAAGCCTGCGCGATCGCGCGCGGAAGGTCGGGGCCGGCAGCGGTCACGCCAAGCACTCGCCCGCCGGCTGTCTCCAGACCTCCCGGTCCCGTGCGGGTGCCGGCCTGGAAGACCGTGGCTCCGAGAGCCTCCGCCTCTTCTATGCCGCGGACCGGCACTCCCGTGCGCGCGGAACTGGGGTAACCCGCGGATGCCAGTACGACGCAGACCGAGGGAGAACCGCTCCACCCCAGGCGGGCGCCCGCCAGTTCCTGGTGCGCGCAGGCGCGGAGCACCTCGGCCAGGTCGCCATCGAGAGAGTGCATCAACGGCTGCGCTTCCGGGTCTCCCATGCGGACGTTGAACTCGAGCACCTTCGGACCCTCGGCGGTCATCATCAAGCCCGCATAGAGGAACCCGGTGAAGGGCATCCCTTCGGCGCGCATCTGCTCTATCACCGGCATCACAATGCGATCCAGGATCTCCCGCTTCTGAGACGCATCCAGTATGCGGCCGTCGCAGTAGGCTCCCATGCCGCCCGTGTTGGGGCCGGTGTCGCCATCGTAAACCGCCTTGTGGTCCTGGGTCGCCTCGAACGGAACGACGGACTTGCCGTCGCTTAGAACGATGAAGCTGACCTCTTCGCCGGTGAGGCATTCCTCGATCACCAGTCGTGATCCGGCTTTCCCAACCAACTGGCCGGACAGCAGTCCCCGCGCCGCGGTTTCGGCGTCCTGGCGCGTGGCCGCCACGACCACTCCCTTGCCCGCGGCCAGACCGTCCGCCTTGAGCACCACCGGGCAGCCGAAGCGGTCGAGGGCTTTCAAGGCGTCCGCCTCGTTGGCCACGGTGACGAACTCGGCGCTGGGGATGCCGGCCCGTTTCATGAACTCCTTGGCGAAGATCTTGCTGCCTTCGAGTTGCGCCGCCCGGGCCTGGGGCCCCACGATCGCGCGGCCGGCGGCGCGGAAAGAGTCCACAACGCCGGCCACCAGCGGCGCCTCGGGGCCCACCACCGTGAGCTCGGCGTCCACCGACTCCGCCAGGCCAAGGAAGTCCGGCGGCGCGCCAGCGCCCGCGGGAACGCACTCCGCGATTCGAGCCATTCCCGGGTTGCCCGGGGCCGCATACAGTTTCCGGACCGAAGGACTCCGGGCCAGGCGCCACGCGATCGCGTGTTCCCGCCCGCCGCTGCCGATCACGAGGACTTTCACCAGATCATCTCCTAGCAGAATTGTTTGAAACAAAAACCTAGTAATGCGTTAGGCCTGTGGAGCAGGACCGCACTTCCTTACAATGATAGAAGGAAATCCGGGCCGATATGCCGATCCAGGCGCGCTATCAGGTCGTGGTCGTGGGCGCCGGGCACGCGGGCTGCGAGGCGGCGCGGGCGTGCGCCCGGATGGGCCTGAAGACCGCCATCGTCACCATGAACCTCGACCTGATCGCCCAGATGTCCTGCAACCCGGCGGTTGGAGGGATAGCCAAGGGGCATCTGGTGCGCGAGGTCGATGCCTTGGGCGGGGCGATGGGCGAGGTCACCGACGCGGTCGGGATCCAGTTCCGCCTGTTGAACACCAGCCGCGGCCCGGCGGTGTGGTCGCCGCGCGCGCAGTGCGACAAGAAGCGCTACCGCGCCCGCATGCGAGAGGTCCTCGAGAACGAGCCCAACCTCCGCATTCTCCAGGCCGAGGTGGCCGAGTTGTCGATGGACGGGGAATGCCGTCGCCGCGCGCGGGGAGTGCGGCTGCGCGACGGGCGCATGATCGAGGCCGAAGCCGTCATCGTGGCCACCGGAACGTTCCTGAACGGGCTGGCCCATGTCGGCGAGATGACCTACAGTTGCGGGCGGAGCGGCGAGTCGCCGTCCCAGTTGCTCGGCAACCAGCTTCGAAACCTTGGCTTGCGGTGGGTCCGGCTGAAGACCGGCACTCCGCCCCGCCTCGATGGGCGCACCATTGACTGGAGCCGCTTCGAGCCGCAGTATGGCGATCCCGAGCCGACTCCATTCTCCTTCCTCACCGAGCGGATTGATCGGCCTCAAACGCCCTGCCACATTGCGTACACGACGGAGGAGACCCGGCGGATCCTGCGGGACAACATCTCGCGCTCTCCCTTGTACAGCGGCCGGATCGAGGGCATCGGTCCGCGTTATTGCCCGTCGATCGAAGACAAGATCGTCAAGTTCCCCGACAAGCCCAGGCACCAACTCTTCCTGGAGCCGGAGGGTCTCGACACCTACGAAGTCTATGTCAACGGCATGTCCACCAGCATGCCGATTGACGTCCAGGAAGCCGTGGTGGCCTCCGTACCCGGACTGGAGAGGGCCGAAATGATCCGGCCGGGCTACGCCATCGAGTACGACGCCATCGACCCGCGGGAACTGGGACACAGCCTTGAGGTGAAAGCCGTCGAGGGCCTGTTCCTGGCCGGGCAGATCAACGGCACGTCAGGCTACGAGGAAGCCGCGTGCCAGGGCATCGTGGCCGGCATCAACGCCGCGCGCCGGCTGGGTGGCCTGGACGCCGTCGTGTTCGGCCGAACCGAGGGGTACACCGGCATACTCATCGACGATCTGGTCACCAAGGGAGCCGATGAGCCCTACCGGATGTTCACCTCACGCGCAGAGTTCCGGCTGCACCTGCGAATCGACAATGCCGACGAAAGGCTTACGCCGGTTGGCCGCCGGGTGGGCCTGGTCGGGGAAGAAAGGTGGAGCCTGTACCAGAGAAAGCAGCGCCAGCGCGCCGGGCTGCTTGACCTCATGCGGCAGACCCGGCTGGAGCCTGGCAAGTTCCCGGACGTCAAGATTCCGGCCGATGAGCGGCCCACTCTGATCCAGTGGCTTCGTCGGCCCGAGGCCGGCATCACAGCGCTGAAGGGCTGGGCGGCCGCGGCCCTCGGTGAGGAACCCGTCCGCGGGGTGCTGACCGGCATCGAAACAGAAGCCAAGTACGCGGGCTACATCGCCCAGCAGGAAAGGCAAATCGAGCGCTTGAAGAGCGCCGAGAGCCGGCGAATTCCCGATAGCTTCGGGTTCACCGGGATACCAGGTCTTTCTAGAGAGGTTCGGGACAAACTGGAGCGTGTGCGACCCCGAACGCTGGGGCAGGCAGCCCGCATCCCCGGCGTGACGCCCGCGGCAATCGCCGTGCTCGACGTGTACCTGAGCCTTGGGGCCGCCGGCCGAGCGTCTCTCGATGTATAGTTGGCAGGTGGTCCCAAGCCCGAGCGAAGCGGAGCAATTCGGCCGGGTTCTGACAGAGAACCTCGGCGGGATTTGCGACGTCTCTGCCACTCAACTGCTTCAGCTCTATGGTCATTACCGGCTCCTCCTGCACTGGAACAAGGCACTCAACCTGACTTCGATCGAGGGTCTCGAAGAAACTGTGGTTCGGCACTATTGCGAGTCGTTGTTCCTGGGCACCCGCTTGTCGGATGGCGGACTGTCCGTCCTGGACGTGGGTTCAGGGGCGGGCTTCCCAGGGATACCGATGGCCGTGCTGCGGCCTGACTGCCGGTTCACTCTCGCCGAGTCCGACCGCCGCAAAGCCGTTTTTCTCAGAGAATCTACTCGCGGCTGGCCCACTATTGTTGTGTTCCCATGCCGCGCTGAGAGGCTTGAGGAGAGGTTCGACTGGGTCGTCTCCAGGGCTGTACGTTGGAGACAGGTCCTGAGGATCGGCATCCGGCTGGGATACAGGTTGGGTTTGTTGGCGGGCGAGGCAGACGCGGAGCAGATGCGCGGTGTGGCAGGGGTCTGCTGGGACGCACCCGTTCGCTTGCCGTGGGGCGAGCGGAGGGTGTTTCTGGTGGGGACTGTTTCACGTGGAACATGAGAAAGCGCCGTTTCACGTGAAACGTGGTAGCATTGATTTCTTCGCATCCCGGAGCTGACGTTGGGAAAAATCATCGCGATCGCCAATCAGAAGGGGGGCGTAGGGAAAACAACGACCGCCATCAACCTGGGAGCTTCGTTGGCGGCCAACGACCTGCGTGTGCTCGTCATTGACGCGGACCCGCAGGGGAATTCCACCACAGGGCTCGGCGTGCCCAAGATACCGGGTGTGCCGACGCTCTACGACGCGCTGCTGGGCGAACAGGCGCTCGCAACGATCATCGTCAAGACCAGCTTCGAAGGTCTCGAACTTGTGCCTTCGGATAGGAACCTGGTGGGCGCCAACCTCGAACTGGTCGATGTCGACCAGCGGGAGTTCCGCCTCGCCGACAAGGTCGCCGGTGTCCGTGACTCTTACCACTACATCCTGATTGACTGTCCGCCCGCCCTCGACCTGCTGACGCTGAACGCGCTGGCCGCAGCCGATTCCGTGCTTATTCCTATCCAGTGCGAGTTCTTCGCGCTGGAAGGAATTTCGGAACTCATGGACACCATTGACCGCGTGCGGGACGGGTTCGACCGCCCGCTCAGGATCGAGGGGATCCTGCTCACGATGTACGACGACCGCACCAACCTCACCCGCCAGGTGGCCCACGACTTGCGCGAGTTCTTCGGTACTGACGTCTTCCGCACGGTGATTCCGCGCAGCATCCGTCTGGCAGAAGCGCCAAGCCACGGGAAGCCGATACTTCTCTATGATGTCCGCTCGCGGGGAGCGGAAGCCTACATCAAGCTGGCTAAGGAGATCCTTGCGAATGAGCAAGCCCTCAGAGAATCCGCGCCGGGCGCTTGGCAGAGGCCTGAGCGCGCTGCTGCCATCGAGAACGGCTCCGAGGATTGAGCCGCCGGCCGCCCCGACCAAGGGCCTGGCGACACATCTCCCGATCGATCAGATCGACCCCAACCCGGTGCAACCCCGGACTGGATTTGCCGCCGAGAAGCTGGGTGAGTTGGCCGCCTCGATCCGGGCTACCGGAGTCCTCCAGCCGCTGCTGGTCCGGCCCCACGGAGCGCGCTACCAGTTGGTCGCCGGAGAGCGCCGCTGGCGGGCGGCCAGAGTGGCCGGTCTCGCCGAAGTGCCCGTAGTCGTCCAGGACGTCGCCGACGACCGGCTTCTTGAGATCACGCTCGTCGAAAACATCCAACGCGAAGACCTGAACTCCATCGAGATAGCCCACGCCTTCGATCATCTTGTCCAGGACCTGAATCTCAGCCACGACGAGATCGCCCGGCGCACAGGCAAGGACCGGAGTACCATCACCAACATGCTCCGGCTGCTTAAGCTGCCCGTTGACATCCAGCAGCTTGTGGCCGAACACCGGCTCTCCATGGGCCACGCGCGCGCCGTACTTGCCTTGCCCACCGAAGAACTCCAGCGGCAGGTCGCGGAAAAGGCCAGTTCACAGGGTCTCTCCGTCCGCCAGGTAGAGCGCCTGGTGCAGCGCATGACGCAGCCGCGTGACCCGAAGTCGGCCGACGAGGTTCTTCAGGATCCGAACGTGAAGGCGGCTGTCCAGGAACTCGAGAGAGTCCTCGGGACCCGCGTCCGCATCGTGGAACGCGCAGAGCAGCGCGGCCGGATCGAGGTCGAGTATTACTCGCCTGAGGACCTGGACCGGATCTACACACTCATCGTGGGCAGCAATTGAGGCTGGAGGGGACTGGTGCCGGCGGCTGGACTCGAACCAGCGACCTTGGGATTATGAGACCCACGCTCTAACCACCTGAGCTACACCGGCGCGCTTGGCTCACCTGCCTTCAGCGTATGCATCCGCGGGGCCAGTTGTCAACGCGGCTGAGCTGAGGGTGAGCGAGATAAAGCGGCGGACGGCATCGACCTCATGCCTTCGGTGCTCGCGAGAAATGACCCAGGTTTGCTCGCGAAAAGTGACCCACGCCGGGGTCGCCGAAAGCCTGTTTGGCGCGCGCCAAACGCCGCGACAGTCGCTTTAGGCCCGGAGAAGGCAAACTGGTTCGGGAAAAAGAAACTGGTTGCGAGAAAAGGACTTTTCACGCCGCACTGCGCTCTTGCCGTCGGGCTGGCGCTCGCATGCCGGCCGAGAAGGAACTTGTCGGATCGCGTTCGCCGTGTGGGCCAGTTTGTTCGAGCACAAAAGGGTCATTCTTGACCAGCGCCAAGACCCCATGCTGAGCCGCGACCGCAGGGAGCGGTTACCGTCAGGCGGATCTTCTCCCTTCCTTTGAGGCAGATCATGGAGCGGAAGTGGATTTGTTATGTTGGCGTTGCCTTGATGAAGGCGAAATGGAGGCCCTGCCTACATTGCACTACTTGTCGGGGAGCTGAATCGCGAGCGCCGTGAGAATCTCTTTCTGCCGGGCGTCCGGCTTCGGCAATCGCGTCACCGTGTTCTTCTCATCGATCTGGTATTCCAGCAGGCACAGACGGCTCAGGGCGGCCAAGGCATCCGGGAGGGTAGTGGTGTGGGGAGCGCTGTCGGTCGTCCCGAACCTCGCTTGCAGCCGGCGCTCCATCTCCCGGCTGATCTTGAGCGCCAAACATGCAGCCGAAGACGTGACCCCGCGTGCAGCTCTCCTTGCGCACCCAGATGGGGCGCACTTCCAACAGGCCGGTCTTCAGTTGCCGAAAGTCCCGCTCCACCTTTTGCAGGCTCACATAACTGTCGTGCACCTCCTGCCCCCTCAGTTGTGGCTTGGGAACGTCGCTCACCACCACGTACTCGGCCTCGTTCTTGCGCAGCAGATAGTGCACGCCCTCGGCCTCCACTTCGCACACGTCTTCGCTGAACAAGCCCAGCTGCAAGGTCCCTGCCCCCAGCAAGCGCCGAATCTGCGGATCCGTCAGCGCACTGATGTAGTGCAGCCCGGCCGCTTTCAGCGCCTGCTTGCCCTTGCTCTTCACCATGCCCCGGTCGCCCACAAACACCAATTCCGACACCCCGAACTGGCTTTGCAGAATCTTGATCTGATCCACCACCGTCACTGGATCACCGGTGTTTCCGGCAAAGACCCGCACGGCCAGCGGCTCGCCGGCGTTGTCGGTCAGCAGCCCAATGACGATCTGGAGCTTGCCGCGCTTGCCGTCGCGCGGGTAGCCGTAATCGCCCAAGGCGTTGTGTTCGCCCTCCAGGTAGCTGCTGGTGATGTCGTAGAGGAACAAGGCGGGCGGGCTGGAGCGGCGTTTCAGGTACTGGCGGTAGAGGAGCTGTTCGAGTTGCTCTTGGCGGGCGCACAAGTGGTCCAGCGCGGCATAGAGGTCATCCTCGTCGAAGGCGCCGAGACCGAGCACCTCGGCGACGGCGTGATCTTGGGCCCAGCGCGGCGCTGAGGCCGAGCTGGTCGGCGATCTGGTTGAGCGCGAACAGCAGGCCGAAGACGGGGCCGCTGGTGGGATCGGTGGAGAGGTGATCGAAGTCGCCGCGGAGGGTGTGGCGGAGGGCTTCCACGCGGGCGGGGAGTTGCGGTTGGGAACGGACTCGACATACATGGGGACAGCATATCACACTGACTCAAAACACACAACATGTACTTATAATCTACATGGGTACAAGTCTGACCGAAATCGAAGGGCTGCTTGAAACACAGGAAAGGGGTTAGCTCAAAAAGTGTGCCTTACGGCAGGGGGAAGATCCGTCGGAGCATCGCTCCAGCAAGGAGGCCAGCACTACCTCCCGGCGGCTTCTGTCCATGCCATAGGACGTTACAAATTCAGTAGAAATGACCACCGCTCCCTGCGGTCGCGGCTCAGCCTGGCGTATCTCTACACTCAGATTCTGGCATCTGACCGAAACTCCGACCACTTTAGCACTTCCATGTCGCGCACCCCCGCCAGAGCGGCCGCAACAACCAGCGCCAGCGTTCGGGCAAGCATAGCCGTGTAGTATACCTCGGTAGGATAGGTCTCCTGACTGTCGCGTTCCAATATAATCGAGCAGGAGGAGAGATCTTATGCTTCGCCTGATCGCGGTATTGATGACAACTCTATCCTTGGCCTGGGCTCAGACGCTCGGCGGCAGTGTTGATGCCAAGGCAATTGCCGCGCACCCGGCGGTGACCGCGGCCATCCAGGTTCTTGACGCCTGGATCGCGGCCACGGCCGCCTCACGCGAGCAGCCCGGCCTGTCGGCCGGCGTCCTTTACGACCAGGAGTTGATCTGGTCCAAGGGCTACGGCTTTGCCGACGTCCAGAAGAAGACGCTGGCCACGCCCGCGACCCTGTACCGCATCGCCTCCATCTCCAAGCTGTTCACGTCCACCGCTATTCTCCAGCTTCGCGACGCCGGCAAGCTCGAACTCGACGACCCGGTGGTGAAGCATCTGGCTTGGTTCAAGATCAAGAACCTGCACCCGCAGGGTCCGGTCGTCACCATCCGGCACCTGCTCACCCACACCTCGGGTCTGCCGCGCGAAGCGTCCGGCGTCAACTGGACGGACCGCCACTTCCCCAGCCGCGAGGAGATGATCCGCACGCTGGCCGGCCTGGAGACGGTGTTCCCCGCCGAGGTGCAGTGGAAGTATTCGAACCTGGCGCTGTCGCTGGCAGGCGAGATCGTGGCGGCCGCATCCGGCGAGCCGTGGGACCGCTACCTCGAAACCCACATTCTCAAGCCCCTGGGCATGACGGCAACGCGTGTGTTGCCCGGGCCGGGCACCGCTGGACTCGCCACCGGCTACGGCCGGCGCGTGCCCAACCTGGCGCGGGAAGCGCAGCCGGTGGTGGACATCCAAGCCGAACGGCCCGCGGGCAACCTCGCCTCCAGTGTGGCCGACCTCGCGAAGTTCCTTGCCCTCCAGATGCGCGACGGCCCGGCGGGCGGCGCCCAGATCCTGAAGGGCTCGACGCTGCGCGAGATGCACCGCATCCACTGGCTGCGGCCCGACTGGACGAGCGGCTGGGGGCTGGGCTTCTCGGTGCGGCGCGCCGGCGGGCAGGTGCGCATCGGTCACGGCGGCAGCCTCCCCGGCCACCGCACGCAGATCGAGATTGCGCCGGCCGACAAGCTCGGCGTCATCGTCCTGACCAACGCCGACGACGGAAATCCGGTCCGCTACGTCGATCAGGCGTTCGACCTGCTCACGCCCGCCACAAAGCGCGCCATCGGGCCGCCCAAGCCGCCCGCCGCCGATCCTGCCTGGCAGAAATACACCGGCACTTACACCTGGAAGCATTCCGACGTCGAGGTGCGCATCCTCGATGGCGAGCTGACGCTGATCAGTCCCGAGGACGACAACCCGTGGGAATCGCGAGTCCTGCTGAAGCCTGTCGGGCCGCACACCTTCCGGATGGAGGCTCCGTCAACCTCCTACGCAGCCCTCGGGGAGTTGCTCCGGTTCGAAGTGGACGCCCAGGGCCGGGTCACCAAGGCGCGCACGCCTAATTCCTATTGGTTGCGCAAAGCGCCAAGCGGCCCTTGAGCGCACCCTGAATCACCGCGGCACCACCGGCAGCACCACGTGCGAGGGACGCCCGGCGTCGTGGTAGACCGTCTGCCCGGCTGTCTGCATGCGCGTGGTCTTGCCCAGGTCCTCGCCGGTGTTCGGGTTGCGGTCGTACTTGGGGAAGGCGCTGGAGGCGATCTCCAGCCGGATGCGGTGGCCCTTGAGAAACACCTGGCAGGTGTTCCAGGCGTCGATGTTGTAAGCGTAGATCCGGCCCGGCTCGATCAGCGAAGGGCGCTCCATGCCTTCGCGGAAGCGGGCGCGCACCATGCCGTCGGTGAGCCGTTGCGCGAAGCCGTTCGGCCAGACGTCGAGCAGCTTGGCCATGAAGTCGGTGTCGCGGGCCGAGGAGGCGGCGTGAAGCTGGACTTTGACCGGGCCGCAGACCTCGGTGTCCTCAGTGACTGGTTCGCTGGTGTAGACCAGCACGTCGTCGCGCCGCTCGACCGGCCGGTAGTCGTCCGGGCCGCCGAGTTGCGCGAAGGTGGGCTCGGTTATGAAAGGCGTCGGCTGAGCCGGGTCGTAGGTGTAACGGTCCGGCGGTTCCTCGGCTGCCGATGAGGTGGAGAGTGAGCCGTCGCCGTAAAAGCTGTTCGCCCGCCCCTTGCTGTGCAGGTAGAACTTCGTAAAGCGGGTGCTGGCGATGGGCCACTCCTGCTCGTCGCGCCAGCGGTTGGCGCCCATGACGAACAGCCGCACCGGCGGCTCCTTCATGATGCCGTTGCCGGCGCCCTTGAGCCAATGATCGAACCAGCGCAGCGTGTACCCTTCCAGGTCCATGGCCGCCTGCGGGCCGAATTCCACCTCGCCCAGCTTGGTCCCCTGAATGGGGTGTGGCTACTTTAGGACGACGGCTAACTATCTATGGAATGAGCCGT
>ERZ1292640.2442-Hain-H43-02um-R1-2442-length-14853-cov-43_pt1 | contig 14853 bp, 15 predicted proteins | sample MGYA00564404_ERZ1292640 | MGnify/ENA primary metagenome ERZ1292640 (study PRJEB36523, sample SAMEA6512636) | groundwater metagenome | collected 2019-01-08 | study: AquaDiva: Metagenomics assemblies of 32 groundwater samples
CCGAATGATTTCGACTGGGGCTACGCCGACACGGTGACCTGGTCCAAGGGCCGGCACGTAGTCAAGTTCGGCGGCGAGTTCAAGCCTAAGAATCTCTTCGTCGGACGCGTGCCCACCGGCGCCTACGGGGACTTCTCCTTCGATGGGAGGTTCACCGGGTATGGTTTCGGGGACTTCCTGCTGGGATACCCCTCCAGCAGTTCGCGTCTGGACCCGCTGACCAACCGCTGGCGCGACGACAGCGAGTTCGGCGTCTTCATTACGGATGACTTCAAGCTCAGCAACCGCGTGACGCTGAATCTCGGCCTGCGGTGGGACCGGTTCGGATCGCCTTCCTTCCGGGACGGTCTGATGTGGAACTGGGACATTAGCACCGGCAAGATCGTGATCCCGACGGGCACGGAGAACAAGGTCCGGCCGTTATATCCGAAGAACATCACCATCGTGACCGGCCAGGTGCGGCGGAACCCGGACATGACGAACTTCGCGCCGCGGCTCGGCGTGGCCTGGCGGCCGTTTGGCGAGAACACGGTGATCCGCGGCGGCTACGGGCTTTACACCGAGTATCTCGGGCGCTTCGCCCGGCTGAACACCGGCGGGCCGTTTGAGATCAGTGAAACCTACATCAACGAGATCCGGGACGGCAAGCCGCTGTTTGCCTTGCCGAATCCGTTTCCGCCTTCCATCGCGGGTGCGACCGTCCCGTCGCAGAGCTTCACCGGCTACCCGCTCGAGACCAAGAACGGCCAGACCCACCAGTTCAACCTGACCCTCGAGCGCCAGGTTCACGACGTCGGCTTCCGGCTGAGCTACGTGGGATCGCGGAGCCGCAACGTGAACTACAGCCTGGGCATCAACAAGCCCGCGCCGAGCCTGATCCCGTTCACGGCCTCGCGGCGTCCATGGCCGCAGTTCGTCGGCGGCTCCTATTTCCGGACCGACGGCGCGCGGAACTTCAACGCGCTGACGCTCCAGGCGCAGCGCAAGCTGGGCAGCCTGACTTTGGACGCCCACTGGACCTGGGCTTCGAATTACAACAACATGGTGGACCTGACGGACCCCTACGCCCGGCCTGGCTGGGGCCGGGACCCCTACACCACGCGGAACCGGGCCGTGATGAACGCGGTTTGGGAGATTCCGGTGGGCAAGGGGCGTCCATACCTGTCGGCCGCTCCGGCAGTAGTCAACCACGCGCTGGGCGGATGGCAGCTCTACTGGATCGCCTACTTCGAATCCGGCTGGTACTTCACGCCGAGCTTCTCGGGCAGCGACCCCTCGAACACCAATACCTCCGGCGGCCGTCCGGACCGCGTATGCAACGGCAACTTGCCGTTGGGCGAGCGGGGAATCAACCGCTGGTTTGACGCCTCCTGCTTTGTGGCGCCGCCTGCGGGAGCCGGCAGATATGGCAACGCCGGCACGAACTTCCTGGAAGGGCCCGGCTATCACATGCACCACATCTCGCTGGCCAAGACGTTTAACTTGACCGAGCGGTGGAAGTTCACGTTCACGGCGGCGGGAGCCAATGGGTTCAACCACGCGAACTTCTCCAGGCCGAGCGCCAACATTTCGGCGCCGGGGAGCGTCGGAGTTGTCAGCGGGCTGCGCGCGGGTGCCACGGCGCGGCGCATCGAGTTGCGGGGCCGCATCGACTTCTGAATGCCCACCGCGGCGGGAGGCCGAAGCTGGTCCTTACCACTTCACCGGCCGGCCCGGCTCCAGCGGCCAGACCTCGGTGCCCGGCAGGTCCTTGATCAGCGCGGCCAACTCCTCCGGTTTGCCCGCCAGCGCGGGGAAGGTGCCGAAGTGCACCGGGATCACCTTCTTCGGCTCCAGCAGCCTGCACGCCAGGGCCGCCTCCCGCGGGCCCATGGTGTAGAACCCGCCGATCGGCAGTATGGCCAGCTCAGGCTTGTAGAGCCGCCCGATCAATTCCATGTCGGAGAAGACGTTGGTGTCGCCGGAGAAGTAGAAGCGCCGCCCGTCCGGGATGGTGACGACGTAACCGGCAGCCTCGCCTCCGTAGATGACCTGGTCGCCGTCCTGGATGCCGCAACTGTGGACGGCGTGGGTCATGGTCACCGTCAACGGTCCCAGTTCCAGCGAGCCGCCCTTGTTCATCCCGACCAGGTTTTCGACGCCCTTGGCGCCGAGCCACAGGCAGGTCTCGAAGATGGCCACCACCGGCGGCGCAAATTTCTTGGCCAGCGCGATGGTGTCGCTGATGTGATCGAAATGGCCATGAGTGAGCAGGATTCCGTCGAGCCGCGTCAACGCGTGCCCTTGAGGGTAGGAGGGGTTGCCGCCGATCCACGGATCGAACACGAACACCTCTCCCGACTCCAGGCGGAACTGCAACGAGCCGTGTCCAAGCCAGGTGATTTCCATGGCCGTACTCGTCAGGCGCCGGCGCGCCTGGCTTTCGTGGGCGGGTGGTGCGACAGCACCGGCTTCTTGGCGGGCTTGCGGCGCAGCAGCCTTCCCACCGAGCGGACCAGGTGGGACACCTCGTTGGCGCTCTTGGGAATCACGACGTCGGCGCCGGTGGAGGCTTCGGTGAGCCCGAGCGCCTCGGCGTAGCCGGAAACCAGGATGACCGGCACCTGAGGGGAATGCGCCCGCACCTTCTTGATCAGCTCAACGCCGTTCATGCCGGGCATCTTGTAGTCGGTGATGAGGAGGTCGAACTGTCCGCGACGGAACAGTTCGAACGCTTCCTCGCCGGCGGTGGCGGTGGTGATGTGGTGCCCCTGTTCTTCCAGGACCGACTTTCGAGCCGCAAGCCCCAGCTTGTTGTCGTCTACGAGGAGAATGTTGGATGAGTTCGAAGGAGCAGGAGATTTCATAAGGGGACCCCGCGAAACTACCAGAGGTGAAACTGTCCTGTCAACGGGTTTATATCGGATTGCAAAATAGGAGGTTGCGCGGCGTGCTCACTCCACCTCCCGCGGCGCCGTGTAGCCGGCCTTCGCCATGATCGTGTACTTTACCGGCTTGCCCTTCTGGTCGGTGATCTTCAGCGGCTCGTTGGTGGCCGGGTTGACCAGCTCGACCTTGATCTTGCGGTACTTCCCGTCGCGTGTCAGGTTCGAGGGCTGGTAGGTGATCTGGTAGCGGCTGCGCAGGGCCTGGGCGATCGAGCGGAAGATGCCGGGGAACTCGCCGTAGAAACGCGGGAAGAAAGCCATCCCGCCGGTTTCTTTGGTGAAGGTCCGGAGCTGGTTGTCGGCCTGCAAGAAGTCCAGGCGCTGGATCGGCCCCATCATGCCGCGAGCGTCGTACCACTCGCGCAGCGCCTGCATCAGCCCGATGGCATAGATCGGCACCCCCGCGTCTTGCAGGAGTCTGCGAGTCTTGTCGAAAGTGATCTTGCTGAAGGTGTCGATGCCGGAGGCGATCAGCACGATGGCCTTGCGGCCCTCGATGTCGGTCATGCGCCCGGCGGTTTCCGTTATCGCGTCGTAAAGGTTGGATTCCGAGTAGGCGGCAATCCGGAGCCGCTGCATGGCCTCCTGGGCGGCGCGCTTGTCGGTGGAGAAATCCGAGAGGATCTCCGGGCGGATGTCGTAGGCGACCACGGCCACATAGTCTTCCGGCTTCAGGGTCTCGAGGAAGCCGTAGGAGGCCGTCAGCGTCTGGTACCAGGTTTCGCCCCAGTACTGCTGGAACAGATTGCTGAACTCGATCACCATGCAGACGGTCATCGGCGCTTCGCCCACCTCGAAGCCGCTGACCTGCTGGGGGACGCTGTCCTCCAGCACGCGGAAGTTGCCGCGCGGGATGTTGGGAATGAACTGGCCGCGGTTGTCGAGCACGGCCACGTCCAGGCCGACCGCCGTCACCTCGGTGCGGAAGCTGGGCGCGCCCTGCGGCGGCGTCTCCTTCTTTCGGCCGTACTTGGAAGGAATCTTCTCCGCCTCGGCCTCTTCCGGCGCGCCTTTCTTGCGCGGCCGGGCGACGGTTTCGGCGCCTTCCTTCTTCGGTCCCTGCTGGGCCATCAGCAGGCCGGCGCCGGCCAGCAGGCCAGCCAGCAGGGCCGCAGGCACGCGTGTCGACATCTCCATAAGTGCCCCCAATTAGAACTATAGCAGGGACGGGGCCGCCAGCGTCAGTGCACCCAGCGGTCGCGGTCCTGCTTGCGCGTGTAGGTGTCGAACTTCCGGCGGGCCCGTCGCATCCTCCACTCCCGCAAGCCGCGCCGCAGCGAGCCGGCCAGATCCAGGCGCACGCCGCGCCTCCCAAGGCGCGTCTTGAGATAGGCGTAGCCGAAGATCATCCCGCCCAGGTGGGCCAGGTGGCTCACGCCGCCGCCGGACGCCTCCAGCGAGCCCAGGAAAGCGATCCCACCCAGGATCATGACGAAGTACTTGGCCTTCATCGGGAACAGGAAGCTGAACAGCACCATCCGGTCCGGGTAGAGCAGCCCGTAAGCCATCAGCAGGCCGTAGATGGCGCCCGAGGAGCCGATGGTTCGCGTGTACGGATTGCCCACCAGCAGGTTAGCCGCGACCACGCAGACCCCGGCGCCGACGCCGCAGAGGAAGTAATAGCGCAGGAAGCGCCGCGTGCCCCAGTCGCGTTCCAGGTCGGCGCCGAACATCCACAGCGTGAGCATGTTGAACAGGATGTGCATCAGCCCGCCGTGGAGGAACAGGTAGGTAACCAACTGCCAGAGGTAGCCGCGCCCGGCCACCTGCCACGGCATCAGGCCGAGGAAGAGGAACGGGTCGGCCCCGGTGAATCGCACGGCGAGGAAGTTGACGAGGAAGACGGCAGTGTTGCTGATCAGCAGCCATTTCACCCCGGCGGGGAAATAGCCGGAAGAGAATCCTCGGGCCGTGTAGCGGGTGTATTGCATGCTGAATCGCGGGTCGTCTCTGCCAGAATAGCAGATAGGAGCGCGCGGCGGAATGCGAGTGCGGCGTCCCAGTCTCGTCCATCCACCGGGGATCGCCCAGCGGCTGCTGGAATGGCTGCGCGGGCGGGATCAGATGCTGCTGCGGCCGGCCGGGGAGCTGCCGCTGCTGTTGCTGAGTTTTCCCCGCGGCGGGCAGGCGGCGGCGCGCGAGATCGAAGCCGCTTACACCCGGACGCTGCCGGGGCTGCGGCCCGAGACGCGGGCGCCCTACGAGCCGGTCTTCCGCTCGCTGCCGGTGATGGTGGCGGTGCTGTTGCGCCCGGTGAACCCTTGCGGCTGCCTCGGTCATCATCACCCGCGGGGCGCCGAGTCCCGCTTCGCGCGACGCCTGTCGGCCGACCTCGGCCATCCGATCGCCGAGATCGATCTGGCCTACGAGGGCATCCGCGACTGGCAGCCGGAGCCGCTGTCGTCGCTGGCTGCCGGCGACCTCGGCGGCCGCATGCGCGAGCTGCACTTCCAGGCCGCTGTCCTGGCCGTGCTGCTGCACGAGATGGAGCACCTGACCTTCCCCGACCGGAGCGAGACCGAGATTCGCGCCCGCAGCAACGAGTTCTATGCGATGACGATGCGGGAGCTGGTGGCCGCCGAATCGGGCGCCTATTACGGCATGGCCTCGCCGCCGCCGCGGCCGTAGCGCGCCAACCGCCAGGCGCAGCCTGCCAGCAGCACGGCCATCACCGTCCACACTTGCCAATGCGAGAACAGCCCGCGGGAGACGGCGAAGCTCGCGGTCACCTTCAGGTCGGTGGCGAGCCGCCACACCGCCAGCGCGACCGCCGCCAAGGCGGCCGGCCTCAGCAGCCCGCTCAGCGTCAGTGCGAGCTCGCGGCGCCGGGACAGCTTTCGCCCCAGCGCCGGACCGACACGGAGGCGAATTGTCACCACCATTGCTTGCCGTGGCCCCCTGCTTCAAATTTACCAGCTTTTGCGCTACATTGACAGGGTGGGGAAGGAGCCTATGCCGAAGATCAAGACTGCTGTCATCGGAACCGGATTCATGGGGCGGGTGCATTCGGAAGCCATCCGCCGGCTGGGGAATGTGGAGCTGGCCGCAATCGCCGGCGAAACCGAGGAGTGGGCCGCCTCGCTCGGGCGCGAGATGGGAGTGGAGCGGACCACCGGGGACTACCGTGCCCTGCTGAAGGCCCCGGAGATCCAGGCCGTCCATGTCTGCACGCCGAATGCAACGCACCACCCGATGGCCAAGGAGGCGATGCTGGCGGGCAAGCACGTGCTGTGCGAAAAGCCGCTGACGCTGTCGGCGGCCGAGGCGCGCGACCTGGTCGAAGTGGCCAAATCGACCGGCAGGGTCAACTGCATCAACCACAACCTCCGCTATTACCCGGTGGTGCAGCACATCCGCGCCATGCGCGAGGCCGGCGAGCTGGGGGACATCCTGGTGGTCCAGGGCACCTACTCGCAGGACTGGTTGCTCTACGACACCGACTATAACTGGCGCATCGAGGCGAAGCAGAACGGCCCGCTGCGGGCGATGGGCGACATCGGGTCGCACTGGATGGATATGATCCAGCACCTGACCGGCCTGCGCATCACCGCGCTGTGCGCCGACCTCCAGACCTTCCACAAGACCCGCAAGCGTCCCAAGACGGCGATCGAGACCTTCGCCGGTAAGACGCTGCGCCCGGAGGACTACGACGAGATCCCCATCGACACCGAGGACTTCGGCGCCGTGCTGGTGCGGCTCGGCGACCGTGCCCGCGGCGCTTTCACCGCCAGCCAGGTCAACACCGGCTGCAAGAACCGCTTGCAGGTCGAGGTCTACGGCGCCAAGGCGGGCGTGAGCTGGAACCAGGAGCGGCCGGACGAGCTGTGGATCGGCCGGCGGAACTCGCCCAACCAGATCCTCGTTAAGGATCCGTCGCTGCTGGCGGCCAGCGCGCGCAGCTTCGCCGACCTGCCGGGCGGCCACGGCGAAGGCTACGACGACGCCCACAAGCAGGTCTTCCGCCGCTTCTACCGCAAGGTGGCCGACCCGGCGGCCCCGGTCGATTATCCGACCTTCGAGGACGGCCTCTGGGGCATGACTTTGCTGGAGAAGGTGCTGGAGAGCCATCGCCGGCAGGCCTGGGTGACGGTGGAGTAGCCGGCGTGGCGATACCCTCGACCGCCTGCTAGAATTTCGGTGACAGGCTACGCTTTCACCAATTTAATCTTTGGCGGGTGAACATTGAATAAGTGAAAGCGTAGCCTGTCACCGAAATTAATGATCATAGTGGGCATTGGCGGGATACTGAGCGAGGCGGCCAGCGCCATCCTCAAAGACGGCGTGCTGGTGGGCGCGGTAGAGCAGCGCAAGCTGGCGCGGCGGCTGCGGCCCGGCGAGCTGCCGGAGGAAGCGATCGCGGTGTGCCTGCGGCTGGCCGGGGCGCGGGAGCAGGACATCGACTGCGTGGCCATCGCCCGCCCGCTGGCCTCGGGCCCGGAAGCGGTGATGCACCTGGAGCTGCGGGCGAAGTTCCCCAACAGCCAGATCCTGCTGGTCGATCATCACACCGCCCACGCCGCCTCGGCCTACTACGCCTCGCCGTTCGAGGAAGCCACCGTGCTGACGCTGGACAGCGCCGGCGACTTCCGCTGCGGCGCTCGCTGGCAGGCGGCCGGCAACCAGATCGCGCTCGACAAGGAGCTGTATTACCCCGACTCGCTCGGCGCGCTCTACAGCCGTGTCACCGCGCTGCTGGGCTTCGAGCCGAACGCCGACGAGCACAAGGTCCAGTGGCTCTCCAGCGCCGGCGACGACCGCTTCCGCGAGGTGTTCGTCGAGATCCTGGGCATGAAGAGCGGCGAGTGGCCGCGGATCGACCGGACGTTTTTCGACAGCGAGCGGATGCGCCACGGCGGGTTCGGCGCGCGGCTCTACCAGCGGCTCGGCCTGGCCGACGGCGCGCCCGTTCCGGAGGCGCTGCACGCGGCGGTGGCGGCCGGCCTGCAACACGCGGTGGAGCAGGCGGTACTGGTGATGGCAGGCAGCGGCCGGAACCTGTGCCTGGCCGGCGGGCTGTGCCACAACGCCCTGCTGGTGGCGGCGCTGGAGAGTTCCGGCCACTGGGAGAACGTCTTCGTCCAGCCGGCGGCCGGCAATGCCGGCACCGCGCTGGGCGCGGTCTTCCACGCCTGGCACAGCGTCTACCAGCAACCGGCGCGCGCCGGCATGGACAGCCTCTGCCTGGGACCGGGCTACGACGCCGAGGCGATCAAGCAGGTGCTGGAAAACTGCAAGCTGCGCTTCCGCTACCTGCTGACGGCCGAGGAGGTGATCGAGAGGGCCGTAGGCGAGATCAACGGGGAGAAGATCGTCGCCTGGATGCAGGGGCGGATGGAGTTCGGGCCGCGGGCGCTGGGCAACCGCAGCATCCTGGCCTCGCCGCTGAACCCGTACTCGACCGAGAACCTGAACATCTACATAAAGCACCGCGAGCAGTTCCGCAAGTTCGCCGCTTCGGTCCCGGCCGAGCTGGCCGCCGAATACTTCGAGGTGGGGGCCAACGCGCGTTTCCTGGCCACCGCCGGCCGGGTGCGGCCCAAATACCGCCGGCAGTTCGACAGCGCCGTCCTGGGCGAGGACCGCATCCGGGTGCACACCGTGCGCGAGCAGGACAACCCGGTCTACTGGAAGCTGCTGCACGCCTTCGGCCGGGCCACCGGCTTGCCAGTGCTTTACAACACCTCCTTCAACCTGTTCGGCGACCCGCTGGTGTGCACCCCGCGCGACGCCGTGCGCAGCTTCTACTCCTCCGGCATCGACTCGATGTTCGTCGGCAACTTCTGGTTGCAGAAGTGATGGTGTATACTATACACCGTGAAGCGCACCCAGTTATACCTGCCGGAGGACGACTGTAAGCTGCTGGAAATGCTGGCCCGGCAGTCCCGTTCGTCGGTGTCCGAGCTGGTACGCCAGGCGGTGCGTGAGAAATATTGCGCCCGGGCCTCAAACCGGAGAGAGATTTTTCAGTCGGTCGTGGGCCTGTGGAGGAACCGTCAGGATCTGCCTGACGCCCAAACCTACGTAAGAGCGCTGCGCCGCGGCCGGCGCCTCGAAAGGACCTCCCGTTGAAGGCGGTGCTGGTGGATTCGGACATCCTGATCGAGGTCCTCCGGGGTCGCGATGCTGGCATCCTGGCAGAGTGGGGCGAGTTGGGCGGCGGCGATGCGGTGGTCGCTTACTCGCCGGTAGCGGCCGCCGAGATCTGGTGCGGGGCGCGGGAATCCGAGCGGGCGGCGATCACGACGTTGTTCACCGCCTTGACATGCGTGCCCATCGACGCCGAGATCGGGCGCAAGGCAGGGGATTACCTGCGCCTGTACCGTCGCAAGCACGAGGTAGAACTCGGGGATGCGCTGATTGCCGCTACCGCCGCCACTCACAAGCTGGCGCTCTGGACCAGGAATCGAAAACACTACCCAATGCGGGAATTGGAACTGTACTGAACTATCGCCATGCGCCTGCGGACGGCCCAGGGAAGACTGAAGGTCGAGCACAGCATCATCGAGGGCGTGCGCGAGGTGCTGGAGCGGCTGCTCAAGGCCAACCCCGAGATCCGCGCCGTCATTCCCGGCGTGATCCGCGCGGTGCGCGACGCGAGAGGGCCAGTCCGGGTACGGGTCACCGTGCCCACCAGCAACGGATGGAAAGCGATCGCCTTGAGCGCCGGCGCCCGCCAGGAGCTCTTCGTGAGCACCAGCCTCAGCCGCGAGCGGCTCGAGCGGGCCATAGAGCAGGCGCTGGTGGTAGGATAAGTCTCCTGACTTGTCACTTCGGTTTGCCGCTATGAAGATCACCGCCAAAGCGCCGTGCCGGGTGGATATGGCCGGCGGAACACTCGACATCTGGCCGCTGTACCTCTACCACCCCGGCGCGGTCACGCTGAACTTCGCGGTCGATCGCTACGCCCGTTGCGTGCTCGAGACGCGCCCGGACAGGCGGATTGTTTTCGACTCGAAAGACCTGGGCGGCCGGCAGGAATTCGAGTCCCTCGAGGCGCTCCAGCGCGCCCGCCAGTACCGGTTGCCGCTGCTGGCCTACCTGGTGAGGCATTTCGCCCCCGAAACCGGATTCGAGCTGCACACCGAATCGGAGGCCCCGCCGGGCGCCGGCATCGCCGGCTCGTCCACGCTGATCATCGCTATCGCCAGCGTGTTGAACCGGCTCACCGGCGCGGGCCACAAGCCGGAGCGGCTCCGCGAGATCTCGCAGAACATCGAAGCCCAGATCATCCGCGTCCCCACCGGCGCGCAGGATTACTACCCGGCCATGTATGGCGGCGTCAACGCCATCGAGCTGACGCCGGCCGGCGTCAGCCGCCAGCCGATCCAGGTGGACCTGGCCGACTTCAACGAGCGCATCGTGCTGGCCTACACCGGCGAGCCGCGCAACTCCGGCATCAACAACTGGGAGGTCATGAAGGCGCACATCGACGGCGACCGCAAAGTGCACCGCAACTTCGACCGCATCGCGGCCATCGCCCAGGCGATGCGCCGGGCTTTGGAAAAAAGCGACTGGGCGGAGACGGGGCGGCTGCTGCGCGAGGAGTGGGCGCATCGGCGCAGGAACGCCCCGGGCATCTCCACGCGGCTGATTGACCGGCTGGTCCAGGCGACGCGGCGGGCCGGGGCGACCGGCGCCAAGGTGTGCGGCGCCGGCGGCGGCGGCTGCGTGGTCTTCCTGGTCGAGCGCGGCGCCAGCCAGCGGGTGGCGGCGGTGATCCAGCGCGAGGGCGCCACCGTGCTGCCGGTGCGGGTGGCGCCGAAAGGTGTCAGGGTCGCCATGAGCTGAGGCGAAATCGCGCCGCCATGTTGGGCCTGCCGGAAAGATCGCTCAAAGTCGTCCTCCGAATTGTGGTGTTCGCCATCCTGAGCTTCCTGGGCCTGAGGATCTTCGGCTGGCTGTTGTTCCAGCTCGGCGGCGGTCTGCTGTTGACCAGCGCGCTGAGCGTGTTTCTCGCGGCGGCGGCGGCCAACGCCGCGCTGATGCGGATCTACGAGCACGCCCGGCTGGCCGACATCGGCTTCGCCTGGAACCCGGCCGCTTCGCGCAACCTCCTGCTGGGGCTGGCCGGCGGCGTGGGCGCGGCCGCCGTCGTGCTGGGCGGGCCGCTGGCTTTGCCGGCCGCCGAACTCCAGCCGGTCACCGGCGCGCCGCAGGGCTGGCCGGCGTTGCTGTTCGTCGGCATCTTGCTGCTGTTCGGCGGAGTGGGCGAGGAGATGCTGTTCCACGGCTACGGCTTTCAGGTTCTGCTGGCGGCGCTGGGCCCGTGGGCCACCATCCTGCCCCTCAGCGTCCTGTTCGCCCTGGCGCACGCGGGCAACCTGAACATCAGCGTGCTCGGCGCTCTCAACACCTTCGGTTGGGGTGTGCTGCTCGGCTGGGCCTTCTGGCGCAGCGGGGACCTGTGGCTGCCCATCGGCCTGCACGTCGGCTGGAACTGGATGCTGCCGCTCGCCGGCGCCAATCTGAGCGGATTTACAATGAATGTGACGGGCTACGCGATACGCTGGAGCGCGGGGCCGCTGTGGAGCGGCGGAGAGTACGGGCCCGAAGGCAGCATCCTGACGAGCGCCATCCTGCTGGTCCTGTTCCTCTATCTCCGGCAAGCGCCCATCCGGCGGCAGACGCCGCTTCTGTTGCGTACCCGCGAGGAGGTGTAAGTGCGCTTCTGGGCGGCGGCGCTGATCACGCTGGTGGTCGCCGGCTCGGCCGCCGAGCGAAAGCTCTCCCCTGAGGACCGCATCGAGCTGATCCGCGGGCTGACGGCCGAGTACGCCACCGTCAAGACGTTCCTGCCGCGTTCGAAGAAAGCCCTCGCGGTCACCAACAACGGCGCCTTCGACAAGAAGGAGTGGGAGGCGGTCGGGCGCGAGCACGGGCCGGCAGCGCGCGCCGGCGACCTGGTGCTTATCAGCAAAATCCAGATCGAAGACGACCGCATCGTGTTCGAGATCAACGGCGGCTTCAAGGGCGGGCGCAAGTGGTACCAGCGGGTGCAGGTCGGCGTGGGCGGGCGCACCGGGCCGGTCATGGGGGGACCCCAGACGGCCGCTCCCGGCGGGACCTCCCTCGCCCTGATGTTGGGCAAGCCGCTGCCGCCGTTGAAGCCGGCCGAAGTGAAGAAGATGCTGGCGCCGGTGCTGGATTTCGAGAAGCGCTCGGTGACCGAACACTACGTGGAGAGCCTGCCGCCGGCGATCAAGCAGGCGGTCCAGGAGAAGCGGGCGGTGGAGGGCATGGACCGCGACCAGGTCGTGCTGGCGCTGGGCAGGCCGGTGCGCAAGGTGCGGGAGACGGTGGACGGCCAGGAGCTGGAGGATTGGGTCTACGGCACGCCGCCGGGGCGCATCGTCTTCGTGACCTTCGAGGGCAACAAGGTCGTTCGGGTCAAGGAGAGCTACGCCGGTTTGGGCACCGAGGCGCCGCCGCTGAAGACGCCGCGGTAGGGTAGGCCTCCGGCCTGCCTGGCCAGCGGTGCAACCGCGCGGCCGCCAGTTTCGGACTCTCCGCTCCGATTCCGCCCGCGCGGCGGGCCGTGCTCTGTTATCATTGAGGGTCAGCCGCATTACAACCGCAACGACAGGAGACCAATCATGGCAGTGAAAGTTGGAATCAATGGCTTCGGCCGCATCGGTCGCAACGTGGTCCGGGCCGGCCTGAACGACCCGGCGATCGAGTGGGTGGCGGCCAACGACCTCACCGACACCAAGACGCTGGCGCACTTGCTCAAGTACGACTCGGTGCTGGGCCCGCTCGACGCCGAGGTGAAGGTCGTGGGCGACACGATCACGGTGAACGGCAACGCGATCAAGGTGTTCGCGATTAAGGATCCGGCCGAGCTCCCCTGGGAGTCGCTGGGGGTGGAGATCGTGATCGAATCCACCGGCAAGTTCACCGACGCCGCCCAGGCCAGGAAGCACCTGCGCGGGCCGGTGAAGAAGGTCATCATCTCGGCGCCGGCGAAGAACGAGGACGTCACCCTGGTGCTGGGCGTCAACGATGAGATGTACGATCCGGCCAGGCACCACATCCTCTCCAACGCCTCGTGCACTACCAACTGCCTGGCGCCGGTGGTCAAGGTGCTGCACCGCCAGTTCGGGGTGGTCAAGGGTTTGATGACCACCATCCACAGCTACACCAACGACCAGAACGTGCTGGACTTCCCGCACAAGGACCTGCGCCGGGCCCGCGCCGCCGCCATCAACATGATCCCCACCACCACCGGGGCGGCCAAGGCCATCGGCCTGGTGATGCCGGAGCTGAAGGGCAAGCTCGACGGCTTCTCCATGCGCGTGCCGACGCCGAACGTCTCGGTGGTGGACCTGGTGGCCGAGACCGCCAGGGCGACCACGGTCGAGGAAGTGAACGCGGCGCTGAAGCAGGCGGCCGAGGGCGAGATGAAGGGCATTCTCGCCTACACCGAAGACCCGGTGGTTTCCAGCGACCTGATGCACAACCCCAACAGCTCGATCGTTGACGCGGCGCTGACCAAGGTGCTGGGCGGCAACCTGGTGAAGGTCCTGGCCTGGTACGACAACGAGTGGGGCTATTCCTGCCGGGTGGTGGACCTGATCAAGTTCCTGGTGAACAAGGGGCTGTAGTGGGATAGGCCTCCTGGCCTGTCCCGGCAAGACGGCCCCACTCAGTCCCCCGTGGCCGGCAGCGAGGCTTTCAGGTGGGCAAGTCCGTCGAAGGAAGACCGCCGGTAGATGACCACATCCTTGGAAACGCCGAGGCCCTGCCAGACCCGCAAGGCATAACTGCTGCGGCGATGATGTTCCGCCCGTTGGCGGACGGCGGCGGCAGGTCATGGGCCTACCCCACTTGCTGCTTGCGCCACAGGTAGTCCTCGTAGTTGCCGGGGTAGGCCTCGACCGCGCCGCCGGCCAGCATCCGGATGAGCGTCGATTTGCCGGCGCCGTTGACGCCCACCAGCGCGATGTGGTCGCCGCGCTCACGCCGCGCCCGACCCTCTTACGGCACCAGTGGCGCAAGACCGGGATAGGCGTTTCGCAAAACGGTTCGGATCTGCTCCAAGGTCTGCTCGGTTTTTAGTTCCGGGTCCTTGGTATCCTTGACGCAGACCCGCTTCTTGGAGCCGCCTACCGGCAGCTCATCGCACTGCCCTGGCTTCAGCTTTTCGAGCACCGACTCGTCGCCGTAGAGAAGCTCACCGCCGACCCAAACCATCTGTACGTCCGGCAGGTGATTCTTCAGCAGACTCAGGCTGGGGTCATCTGCCCGGTTGCTCAACACGACCAGATCGGCTCTCAGCCCCTTGGCGAGCCGGCCCACGAGTCCGTCGAGCGCCAAAGCCCTCGCCGGATTCACCGTGATCATCCTGACCCAGTCCCCGTCCGGGATCGCGTTATCGAGTTTCTCCTTATTGACTTTTGCCGCCACTCGCAGCTCGTCGAAGATGTTGTCACTGCCCGTCGGATTCCAGTCCACCCCCAGCGAAACCTCCACCTTGTGTTGCCGCGCGAGCTTGATGTTCGTAGTTTCCCCGTAGAGGGCCAAGTTGCTTTGAGGCGACCAGATCAGCTTGGCGCCGATCTTTCCCATCTCCTCGAACTGAGGCGCCCGAAAAGCTGTCCCATGGATAATGGCCGTCTGCGCCCTCAGGAGACCCTTGCTCTTGAGCGTCGTGAATTCCTTCCGGGACTCGTCGTCGATCCCCTCCGCCACGTGCGGCACAAACGATTTGGTCTTGGAGAACTGAACCTCCGGGAGCTTCCCGAGGACGTAAGTAACGATGTGCTCCTTCGGCAGGCCCAGCTCACTCTGGTTTTCGGCGTTGCGGATGAGCGTTTTCACGCACCTGAGATTGGGCGTACCCTGGATTGTGGTGATGCCGCTCAGCAACGCCTTGATCTCGCCGTACTTGACCATCTCACAAAGGAGGGTATTCTCCAAGTCCTTGTAT
>ERZ1292640.404-Hain-H43-02um-R1-404-length-34996-cov-43_pt3 | contig 14853 bp, 7 predicted proteins | sample MGYA00564404_ERZ1292640 | MGnify/ENA primary metagenome ERZ1292640 (study PRJEB36523, sample SAMEA6512636) | groundwater metagenome | collected 2019-01-08 | study: AquaDiva: Metagenomics assemblies of 32 groundwater samples
TTCGCCACCAGCGCTTCCTGGTCGTCATCGGCCCATCCGGCTCCGGCAAGTCCAGTTTGCTCTCGGCCGGAGTGCTGCCCCAGCTTGACCAAAGCGGCGAATGGACGATCAGGGAAACGCGGCCGAGCCGGTTGGCGTCCGTGGTTGACGACCTCCCCTCGCCGTCGCGGCGCCTGCTGCTGGTAGTGGATCAGTTCGAGGAAGTCTTTGCCGACATCGCAGCCGAGGATCGCCGCCGCGTCTTCGATGCTGTTCACGAGTTGCGCAACAGCGGCAAGTGCGCGCTGATCCTTGCCGTGCGCTCAGACTATTACGGGGACCTTCAGGCCAGCCCGCTCGGAGCCCCGGCTGACTGCGAGCGCATCGACATCGTCCCGCTCCGCGAGGAGTCCCTGAGCCGGGCCATCACTGGCCCGGCAGCCAAGGCGGGCGTGGCGTTGGAAGCGCGGCTGCTGGAGCGCCTGCTGGCCGATGCGCAGGATGAACCCGGCGTGCTGCCGCTGATTCAAGAGACCATGTGCCTGCTGTGGCCGAAACGCATGCGGCGGCTGCTTACCCTCGAAGCTTACCGGGAGTTGGGCGGAGAAGGCCGCTGCGGGCTGGCCACCGCGGTGGCGCGGAAAGCGGACGCAACGCTGGCGGATCTTTCGCCGCCGAGGCGAGACATCGCCCGCCGCATTTTCCTCCGCCTCATTCAGCCCGGCCAGGGCCGGCCGGATACGCGCCGCCAGCAGCCGTTGAGCGCGCTCCAGAGCGCCGCCGATGATCCGGGGGAGTTCAAGGCCACGCTTGACCACCTCACCCAGAACCGGCTGCTCACGCAAGCCGGGCAGGAACAGGGAGCCGAGCCTGCGGTGGACATCTCTCACGAAACCCTCATCACCGGCTGGCCGACCTTGCAGGGGTGGATCGGTGGTTTCCGTGAGGCCGAGGAGACGCGGCGGCGCCTGGAAACGAAAGCGGGTGAGTGGCAGCGGCTCGGCGGCGGTCCCGGCGGCCTGCTCGATGAGGTCGAGATGGAGGAAGCGCAGCGCTACCTTGCGAGCCGCGAGGCGGCGCAGCTTGGCTTCAGCGCCGCGCTGCGAGACCTGGTCCTCGCCAGCCGCCGGGCCATCGAGCGGAAGGGCCGGGAAGAACGCCGCGCAAAGCGATCGCTGAAGCGCTCGTTGACCGCCATCGGTGTAGTTCTGGGGATCGCCTTCTGGGCCGTAGTCGCCGCCTGGCTTCTCTACAAAGAGTGGAAGCGGACGGAGATCACCACGATTGCCCAACGGCTGGCCCAGGAGGCCACGCGGCAGCTCTCCGACGCCCACGACCAGGACGAGCGCGCCGCGCTGCTGGCCCGCCAGGCGTACCTCATCAACCAGCGGTACAACGGGCCCTGGCTGGGCGTGGTGGATGAGGCCCTGCGCCGGGTGTTGGGCGCCGAGTATTTCACGGTCAGGTTCCCGTCTCGTGCCGTCGCGGTCAGCCCGTCGGGACGGTGGCTGGCGGAGGCTCTGGGAAAACAAGTTCGCATCCGGGACCTGGAGCGCCGGCTTGCCAGACCCGTTGAGCTTGACGTGGGAACCGAAATTGACGCTCTGGTTTTCACGCCGGACGAGCAGCGGCTGGTTATCGGCGGCGAGCGCACTCCGCTTCAAGTGTGGGATTGGCGCCGGCGGGCGGTGCTATCGCGGCACGGGGAATCCAGTTACCCGATGGCCGTTGACGGCAGTGCCGCGAAGGTTGCTACCGCTGGAGCGGACGGCGCCATACGGTTGTGGGATCTCGACCGGCCAGACGCCGGTCCCGCGATCCTTCAGGGCCACAAGCATGACGTCCTCTCGCTCGCTTTCCGACCGGACGGCAGGACGCTGGCCTCGATCGGCATTGACGGCTCAGTGCGGTTTTGGGATCTCACCCGGCCGGCGCCGTCCTCCCGGATTCTGGCTAACCACAAGAGCTTTACCGGGGGTGCAGTTGCCTTCGGCCCCGACGGCCGGGCCTTTGCCCTCACGCTGGACGAGAAAACCGTTCGCGTTCGTGACCTCAGGCGCCCGGACGCACCGGATAAGGACTACTCGCTGGAGGGCGTCGCAGAGCTAGCTTTCAGCTCGGATTCTCAACTGCTGGCCGCCGGGTTGTACGGTGCGTGGCTGATCGATCTGCACCGGCCGGATGCGGCTCCTTTACGTCTGTTTCAGCGGTCGGCGTGGCCACGCCAGACCGGGTTCTCGCGTGACGGTCGGCTGGCATTGGCGGGCCCCAACCTCGTACATCTCCGTCTTCCCCTCGCCCTCCCTGGCAAGCTAAGGTTAGGGCAACGCGGTGAAGTTGGTTTGGCACTGACGCCCGACGGCCGGATGCTGGCGGCGGTGAACCTCTTGGGGGCGGAACTGAGAGTCTGGGACTTGAGGCCGACGCAAGGAACGTCGGCCCCGGCGGAAGTTCTCCTCGCTTCCTTGCCCGGAGCGGCAGTTTGCCCGCTAGCCGGAGGGACTTTCGCGGTGGCTGCCCCGGATGCCCTGTACCTGGTGGATTCAGTTCGTCCATACCGGATGCGCCGTATGCCCCTCCCGCACCGGCTGGTTGCCTTCGCTTGCAGTGGCGATGGCCGGAAGATGGCCACCGCCGGCTCCGAGGTCCGGGTCTGGGACCCGGAGAAGCTCGACGGCGGCGGCGTCCGGCTGCAACTCCCCGAGCGGAAAGCCGGAGATGTCGCTTCGCTCGCATTCGACAAGGGCGCACGCCGGTTGGCGGCTGGAATTCCCGGCATCGGCGTGCTCTGGTGGAAATTTGACTCGCCCGGCTCGCCGGCACAGCAGCTTAACTTGGGCTGCGGTCCCCGCGTGTTGGCGCTCAGCCCGGATGGCTACTGGCTGGCCTGTGCTGCCGAGGACGGGAGCATCCGGACTAAGCTGGTCGATCTTGCTGAGGGTCGCCCAACCGAGTTACGGGGTCACGAAGACCAGGTGGCTGCGCTCGCCTACAGCGCGGATGGCCGCTGGTTGGCGTCCGGTGGCTCCGACTCCAGTGTGCGCGTCTGGGACCTACAACACCCGAGCCATGCGCCCATCGTCCTGCGGGGCCACAATGGGTGGGTCACCTCAGTCGTGTTCCGGCCCGATGGGCAAACCCTGATCTCCGCGGGCCTGGACGGAACAGTTCGCATATGGGACCTCCGCACCGACCAACTCGCCGAGGAAGTCTGCCGGAAGGTGATGCGCAACCTGACTGAAGAGGAGTGGAAGCGGTTCGTCGGGGAGGATCTGCCGTACGAGGAGACCTGCCCGGTTCCGCCGTCACAGTAACGGGGGTCGCATGCAGTATGACGTCTTTGTGAGCTACCGCCAGAAGGACCCTGACAAAACCTGGGTGCGCTCGGCCCTGGCGCCGCGGCTGGAGGCCGCCGGCCTGCGCGTGTTCATCGACTACAAGTGCTTCCGCCTCGGCGCGGCCCTGGTGGAGGAGATGGAGCGGGGCGTGCTGGAGAGCAGCTACACGCTGGCGGTGCTGACGCCGCGCTACCTCCAGAGCGGCTTCACCGAGTTTGAGAGCATCCTGGCGCGGCACATGAGCCTGGAGACGCAGCAACGGCGGCTCATTGTCGTGATGCGCGAGCCCTGCGACGCTCCGCTGCGAACTCGCGCCTATCTCTGGCTGGACATGACCGATGACACGGAGTTCGAAACTCAGCTCACGCGGCTGATCGAAGAACTGCGCCAGCCGGCCTAGCGGCTTCGCCGCCGGTGCATCGGGCGGAAGAACGGCGCGCCGATGCCCCAGATCAGCAGGAATACGAACAGGCAGCCAACCAACAGGTCGAACAAAGGCCGGCCGGCCAGTCCCTCAGGGGGCGGCCACAAGCCGACTGCCAACGCCAGCGCAATGCTCAGAACATGGAAGTACCATCTGGCGTGAACGAAGTAGAGCAGCACCAGCGCCAGCACCAGCGCGCACCCGTAAGCGAGAAACACGACGGTAGTACCCACGGCGGTTTTCCTCGACCCACCATTTAATCCTGAAGCGTGCCGGCGGCGCAAGTGGTAGGTAACGCCCCGCGTCTTCCGACCTGCCGCCGGCTGCGTCGTGCGCCTGCCTCCGGTCACAACACGTCCACTCCCCCTAACCTATTGAGAACACTGCCTCCCCACCCTTGCCCACGCCCTAAACCCTTGACGGCCTGGGTTACTCTATGACCAGGGGCGTTTCTGTTCCGATGTCCAGCCAACTCGACAGAACTCGACAGAACTCGACACTTTCGACACTTTTTCCGCACACCCTGTCGCCCCGGCAGGGTGAGGCGGCAATGGGCAATGGGGCAATGGGCAATGGGGCAATGGGGACAGCCTGCATGTTTCCGGTTGTCCAGAACCCGAGTACGGCGGGCGAACACGGCGGAAACCGGAAACACGCAGGCTGTCCCCGTTCCCCCCGTTCCCGTTCGGAGTCGGTGCGCTTTGTGATTCACTTGGAGTATGACGCGACGACTCACCACCGCGCAGGCCATCCTCAAGTTCCTCGGCCAGCAGTACGTGGAGCGGGATGGGCACGAGCACCGGTTCTTCGCCGGCTGCTTCGGCATCTTCGGGCATGGCAACGTGGCCGGGATCGGAGAGGCGCTGCTCGAAGATCCCGGTTTCCGCTACTACCTGTGCCGCAACGAACAGGCGGCCGTCCATACGGCTGCCGGTTTCGCCAAAATGAGCAACCGGCTGCGCGCGATGGTTACGATCAGCTCGATCGGGCCCGGCGCCACCAACATGATCACCGGCGCGGCGGCGGCCACCATCAACCGGGTGCCGGTCCTGCTGCTGCCGGGCGACATCTTCGCCCGGCGCAACGTGGCCCCGGTGTTGCAGCAACTGGAATCGCCGTCGTCGCAGGACGTCTCGGTGAACGACTGCTTCAAGCCGGTGTCCCGTTACTGGGACCGCATCTACAGGCCGGAGCAGATCCTCACCGCGCTGCCGGAGGCGATGCGCCTGCTCACGTCGCCGGCCGACACCGGGGCGGTAACGCTGGCGCTGCCGCAGGATGTGCAGGCCGAGGCGTTCGATTACCCCGAGGCGCTCTTCGCGAAGCGGGTCTGGCTCATCCAGCGCCCGCGCGGCGACGCCGAAATCTTCCGCCGCGCGGTCGAATGGATCCGCGGCGCGCGACAGCCGCTCATCGTCGCCGGCGGCGGAGTGATTTACTCGGAGGCCACCGAAGCGCTGGCGCGCCTGGCCGCTCAGACCGGAATCCCGGTGACGGAAACGCAGGCGGGGAAAGGTTCGCTGCGGTACGATCATCCGCAGGCGCTCGGGGCGATCGGAGTCACCGGCACCCCCGGGGCCAACATCCTGGCGCGCGAAGCCGACCTCGTGATCGGCATCGGCACCCGCTACAGCGATTTCACCACCGCCTCGAAGACCGCCTTCCAGAACCCCGCCGTCCGGTTCGTCAACATCAACGTGGCCGAGTTCGACGCTTACAAGCACTCGGCGCTGCCGCTGGTGGCCGACGCCAGAGTCGTGCTGGAGGGACTCGCGGCGGCGCTGGAGGGGTGGCGCGTGAGCAGCCAGTACAGCGAACGCATCGCGCGCTACCGGGCCGAGTGGGAACAGGAGGTCGATCGGATCTACGATCTGCGGCACGGCCCGCCGATCAGCCAGGGCGAGGTGATCGGCGTGGTGAACCGTTTCTCGGGGCCGCGCGACGTGGTGGTGAACGCCGCCGGCACCATGCCTGGCGATCTGCACAAGCTGTGGCGCACCCGCGATCCCAAGGGCTACCACATGGAGTACGGCTACTCCACCATGGGCTACGAGATCGCGGCCGGGCTGGGCATCAAGATGGCCGACCCGAGCCGCGAAGTGTACGTGCTGGTGGGTGACGGCTCGTACCTGATGATGGCCCAGGAGATCATCACCTCGGTCCAGGAAGGCTACAAGCTGAACATCGTGGTGGTCGATAACCACGGCTTCAGCAGCATTGGCGGTCTGAGCCGCGCCTGCGGCTGCGGCGGCTTCGGCACCGAATACCGCCGCCGCACCGAGACCGGCCTCGACGGCGAGCGGCTGGCGGTGGATTTTGTCGCCAACGCCGCCAGCCTTGGCGCTCACGCGGTTCGCGCCCGCACGCGCGAAGAACTGGCCGGCGCCCTGGCCGCCATGCGCTCGCACGACCGCACCTCGGTGGTGGTCGTCGAAACCGACATCGATCAGCGCGTGCCCGGTTACGAGTCCTGGTGGGACGTGCCGGTGGCCGAGGTCTCGGAGGTGGAGTCCGTGCGCGCCGCGCGCAGCCAGTACGAGGAGGCCCGCAAGAAGGAGCGCTGGTTCCTATGATCGAAGTCGCGGTGCTGGGCCGCATCGGCTACGATCTCTGCGCGGAGGAGCAGCACGTGCCGCTGGCTGCCGTGCGGCGTTTCTCGCGCTACCTCGGCGGCTCGAGCGCCAACATGGCTGTGGGGCTGGCGCGCCTGGGCGTCCGGGTGGGCATGGTGAGCGCGCTCGGAACCGACGGCATCAGCCAGTTCCTGGTGGATTTCCTCCGGGCCGAGCAGGTGGACACCACCTATGTGAAGCAGGCTGCGGGCCTGCTGCCATCGCTGGCGCTGACGGAAGTGTCGCCGCCGGACCGCTTCCCGCAGGTGTTCTACCGCCAGGACCCGGCCGACGTGCACATCGAGCTGGGCGAAGACGAGCTCGGCTACATCGCCGGCGCGCGAATGTTCATCACCAACGGGACGTCGCTGTGCGCCTCGCCGTCGCGCGAGTCCACATACCTGGCGCTGGAGCGCGCCCGCGCGGCCGGCGGCCGGGTGGTGCTGGACGTTGACTACCGCTGGATGTCGTGGCCGAGACCCGAAGAGGCCGGGCTGGCGGTGCGGCTGGCGCTGCCCTGTGTCGATGTGCTGCTGGCGAACGAGGCCGAGTTGAAGATGGTGGCCGGCGCGGCCACGCTGGAAGAAGCGACCGAGAGAGTGCTGGCGCGTGGGCTGCCGGTGCTGGTCTCCAAGTTGGGCGACCGGGGCACGCGCGTCTGGTGCGGCCACGAGTCAGTCTTCCTTGAACCTTACCGGGTTGAAGTGGTCTCGACCATCGGCGCCGGCGACGGGTTCGCCGTCGGCTTTCTCTACGCGCTGCTGCGCGGCAAGCCGACGCCCGAGTGCCTGCATTACGGCAACGCCGCCGCCGCTATCGTGGTCAGCCGCCTGAGCTGCTCGGAAGCCATGCCCACGCTGGCAGAGGTGGAGGAACTGATCGGGCGGTATACGCCGGCGCGTTGACACGGCGGGGTGGCCGCGTTAGGGTGTGGTCAAGGGGGGAGGAAGATGCGGAGTCTGCTTCTATGGGTTTGTGTGCCCGCCTGGCTGCTGGCGCAGGGTTCGCGCGGGAGCATTTCGGGCACGATCAAGGATGGCAGCGGAGCTGTCGTCCCCGGGGTCATCATCACCGTTACGAATGAGGCCACCGGCTCCGGCCTGAAGGCGGAGTCGGCCGCCGACGGCGCCTACCTCGCGCCACAACTGATCCCCGGCGACTACACTGTCTCCGCTCAGGCCGCGGGCTTCAAGCGCACCGAGGTCAAGGGTGTGAAGGTGGACGTGGGGACAGCGGTCACGCAGGATGTGACGCTGGAGGTCGGCGAGATCACCCAGTCGGTCGAGGTGAGGGACAAGAGCTTCCTGGTGGAGACGACCTCCGGCCGCGTGGCCCACACGGTGGATGTGGCGCACGTGCTGGAGATGCCGCTCTCGAACCGCGACGTGTTCGCGCTGGTCAACCTGGTGCCGGGCGCGTTTCAGCGGGGAGGCGCCATCTCGATCGGCGGCGGGCGCACACAGTCGGCGGCGGTGATGGTCGATGGAGTCAATAACACCCGCGGCGGGCTAGGGGTGCAGAACATCGAGTTGGCCCCGCCGGTGGACTCGATGGAGGAGTTCAAGGTCGAGGCCAACAACCTCTCGGCTGAGTACGGCCGCACCTCGGCCGGGCTGGTCAACGCGGTCACCCGGCACGGGACCAACGAGTGGCACGGCAGCTTCTACGAATTCCTCCGCAACGACCGGCTCGACGCCCGTGGTTGGGGGGCCGACGAGAAGCCGCCGCTCAGGCGGAACCAGTTCGGCGCAACCCTCGGTGGGCCGATCACGAGGAACCGCACGTTCCTCTTCTACAACTACGACGGCACCCGCAACCGCACCGGGGTGGTGCGCACGCGCTCGGTGGGCCTGCCGGAATGGCGGCGCGGGGATTTCTCCCGCGCCACCCGCGACGACAACGGCCTGCCCGTCCCGGTGCTCATCTTCGACCCCGCGAGCGGCGCCGGCAGTTTCGCTGCGCCGCGGGATACGGAACCGTTCCCCAACAACGCGATTCCATCGTCGCGGCTGGACCCGGTGGCGGTGAAGGCGCTGACTTATCTGCCCGTGTCCAACCGCGCGGCGAACAACCCTAACAACAACGCCGGCAACTGGCAGGAGAACACGGTCAACTCCAACCCCATCGACGTCCACCTCGGCCGCATCGACCACGACTTCACGCCAAACACCAAGGTCTATGGGCGTTATATGCTGACTCAGCCCGACCAGGACCTGACCGGATACTCGCGCGGCTACGGCCCCGCCGATCCGGACGGCATTACCGTGGCGCTGCGCCGGCAGAACCTTGCGCTCAACGCCAGCCACCTGTTCTCGCCGACCTTCTTTCTGAACCTGTCGGCGGGCGTCAATCGCGTTCGCCTTACGCGTGCGACCGGCGATTGCTGCGAGACGGATTACCCGGGCCTGCTCGGCTTGAGGGGCGTGCCTGGGAAGGCGTTCCCGCGGCTCAACACCGGCGGGGGCGCGGCGCCGGTGGACAATTTCGGGGCCACCGGCAGCCAGTACCGCCTGGCCGCCTTCACCAATACCGAATGGACAGCGAACCTCACTAAGGTCATGGGCCAGCACACGCTCAAGTTCGGGTCCGGCGCGACGCGCTACAACGGAAACGAACTTGACGCTCAACTGGCCAGCGGCAACTGGGGCTTCAACGGCCAGTGGACCCGCCAGATCGACGCCCGCGGCCGGGCGACGTCGTTCACCGGGATCAACCTGGCCGACTTTCTGCTGGGCCGCCTGAACGCCGCCAACACGCGCATCAATCCCGGCAACGGCAAGCGCATCCAGTATTACGGCGGCTACTTCCAGGACGACTGGCGAGTAACTTCGCGGCTTACTTTGAATCTCGGAATCCGCTATGACACCGAGACGCCCACTTATGAGGTTACCGGGCGCATGAGTAACTTCGATCCCTATGCGCCGAACCCGCTGGCCGGGACCGGCGACATATCGGCGGGCGCCATCGGCGTGGTCACCTTTCCCAACCGGCACGGCCAGGGCAAGTACCTGTGGAACTGGGACAAGAACAACTTCGCGCCGCGGTTCGGGTTTGCCTGGCGGGTGTTCGGCTCCAGCACGGCGGTGCGCGGCGGCTTCGGGGTATTTTTCGGCAACCCTTATGACCGGGCCACGGTCGGGGTGGGCCGGCTGGGCTTCGACCTGCTTTACCAGGCGCGCACTCCGGTGCCTTTTACGCTTCAGCAGGGGCTGCCCGGCGGGGTGCTGGACCCGGTGCCCGACTCCGAACTGCTGCCCACGCTGGGCAACCGCGGCACGCGGTTTGAGACCTCCACCGTGCAGTTTCTGGCGCCCGACCGCGTTACCCAATACAGCGAAAACTTCAACCTCACCATCCAGCACCAGTGGAAGGATGTTCTGTTTGAGGCCGGCTACATCGGCAACCTGGGCCGGAAGATCAATTTCCCCAACATCAACCTGAACCACATTCCGCCGGAGTTGCTGCCCCGCACCGAAATACCGGTGCGCCTGCGCCGTCCCTGGACGATCTTTACAAGCGACCAGCCGCAAATCCAGATCATCGCCCCCAACTGGGGCCTTTCCTCCTATCATGCCTTCACCTTCAAGTCGGAGAAGCGCTTCCGGCAGGGGATCGGGTGGCTGGTGGCCTATACGCTGTCGAAGTGGATCGACAACGTCACGTTCACCGGCGACGATGACGTCACCTTCGGCGATGACGACAACCCGCAGAACATTTACAACCTGCGGGCGGAGAAGTCGCTCTCGACCAACCACGTCCCGCACCGGCTGGTGTTTTCTCCGATCGTCGAGCTGCCGTTCGCGGACGGCAGGCGCGGCTTTCTCGGCCGGCTGCTGGGCGGCTGGCAGATCGCTACCATCGGCACCATCCGCAGCGGTGCGCCGTTTGGCGTGCAGGTGCTGAATGGGCCGCGCGACATTTTGGGGGATCAGTCCGACGGCAAGCTGCTGCGTCCGAACATCGTGGCCGATCCGAACCTGCCCCGCAGCGCCAAGGGCAAGCCGGCCTCGGGCGGCGTGCGCGGCATCGCCTGGATGAACCCGGAAGCCTTCGCCGTGCCGGCCCTGTTCACGTACGGCAACGTCTCGCGAACCGTCCCGGGAATCCTAAGCCCGGGCTCGGTGGAGTTCGACTCGATGGTCGCCAAGAACTTCCGCATCGGCGAGCAGTGGCGGGCCCAGTTCCGCTGGGAGACGTTCAACACGTTCAACACGCCGCAGTTCGAGCTCCCCGGCAATGCCTTCGGCGGCGGCGGCTTCGGCGTCGCGTCCGCCGGCGGCCGGCGCATCATGCAGTTCGCGCTGAAGCTGAGGTTCTAAAACCGGGGACAGACGGAACCGTCCCCAACTTCGCCGGTTTGACAAGGCGGTGATTGTCACGGCGGGAAACGTTCCGTCTGTCCCCGGTTTTGGGGCGGGCTCAGACCTGCATTGCCATGAGGGTCCCGTTGTGGTGGAGTAGGATCATGGGCTACGAAGTTCGGATTATCGCCGCACTGATCGCGTGCCTGCTCGTGAGCGCCCTACCGGCCACCTCGCAGAGCCTGCTCGTCGATGGAAGCGCCAGCGTCACCCTGAATTTTGCGGCTGCCGTCGGCGCAACCCCGGCGGCCCAAACGACAAGACTCACCGCAAGCAACGCGCAAAGCGTTCCGTTCCAGATCGCAGCGCAAAGCCAGCCACCAGCCTACTGGCTTCTCCAGCCCCAAGTGAGCAGCGCGAGCACGCCGGCCGACATCACCTTGGCAGTGAACAGCCAGATCCTCCCGGCCGGCACGTACCAAACCGTCCTCAGAGTCTTTTCCACCACGCTTGGCTATCAAGAAGCGCTGATAACCGTGAACCTCACGGTCGGGCCGGGCGGCGGGACCGTCGGGACACTCGTCCCGAGCGCGACCTTGCTCACCTTCGCCTCAAATCTCGGCTCCAACCCCGCTGCGCAGAACGTCACCATAAGCAGCGCCACCATCACCGGCGTCAGCGTGAGCACGACGGTGAATGCGCCGTCCGGATACAACTGGCTCAGCAACTGGTCGATCACGAGTTACACGGTCGGACCGGGCGCTTCCGCGACCCTCACCGTCAGTCCCAACCCGGCAGGCTTGGGCATCGCCGCCGGCAGTTACACCGGCTCAATCATCCTCACCCCCACCAGCGGCACGGCAACCGTGATCAGCGTTACGTTGAGCTACGGCGTCAGCGGCGCCACCACGCTGACGGCCTCGCCCAGCCCGCTTGTGCTTAACGCCCAGTTGGGCGGCAGCACCACCGGGCAACTGACGGTCAGTTCCATCTATGGGACCGCGGTTTCCTTTTACGCCTCGGCCAGCGTCCAGACGGGTCTGACGAACTGGCTCCAGGTCCAAACATCGTACGGAACCACGCCGCAGGTCCTCAATGTCACCGCCTCCGCGGCGGGTCTGACCGCCGGAGCCTACACCGGGACGGTGACGCTCACTCCAACCGCTAGCGGCCAGTCCACCCAGGTGCAGGTGCAGCTCAATGTCGGCGGCGGCGGAACCGGCCCGCTCGGGCTGTATCCGCAGACCCTCAGTTTCAGTGCGCCGGTGGGCGGCTCGCTTCAGTCAGGCACGGTCTACATTCAGAATTACGTCGGCTCCTTCACCGCAACCGCGACCGTAACGAATCCGGTCGGCGGCAGTTGGCTCACCGTCAGCCCAACGTCGGGGTCCTCGACACCGGCGACTCTCACCGTGACCGCGCAGCCCTTTGGCCTGGGCGTCGGCACCTATACGGGCACCATCACGGTCATCTCCCAGACCGGCTTGGCGGGATCGGTGGGCGTAGCACTGAGTGTCGGCGTCACCGGCGCTTACGGGTTAACGGTGAGCCCGGCCGCGCTGGCCTTCTCCGCCGTCGCCGGCTCCGGCCAGGCCCCGGCACAGACCATTCTGGTCAGCAGTTCTTACGGCGCCACCGTCCAGTTCACTGCTACTTCGCAAGTGGCCTGGCTCACCGTTTCCCAGCCCAACGCATTCACCCCCGCTAGCATCACGGTGCAGGCCAACTCCTCGTTGCTGACCGCCGGAAGCTATCAGGGTTCGGTCCTGATCTCGGGCGGCGGCGCCAGCGTCAGCGTTCCGGTCCTGTTCGTGCTCGGAACCGCGACCAGCACGGTCAGCGTCAGCCCGGCGTCGCTCACGCTAAGCGCCAGTCACGGCGGCCCGAGCGTTTCGGGTTACAGCTATGTCAGCAGCACCGGCGGCGCTTCCGCCGGATTTGGCGCCCAGGTCTACGGCGCCTCCTGGCTGTCGGTCAGCTCCACCGGCGCCTCCACGCCGGCGACGGTGACGATCACCGCCAATCCCTACGGTCTGTCGAGCGGCGTTTACGGCGGCTTCGTTCTGGTTCAACCGTCCGACGGATCTACGCCGCAAGTCATTGCCGTCACGCTGAACGTCGGCGTCAGCGGCGGAATCGGCAACACCGTCTTCACCGTCAGCCCGGGCGGCCTTAGCTTCAGCGCCAGCCAGGGCGGAGCTGCACCCGCCGGGCAAGTGGTGACCATCACCAGTCTTACAGGCTTGTCCCTCAACTTCACCACTGCGGTCACGACTCAGTCCGGCAACTGGCTCCTGGCGGATCCGGCATCAGGCTATGCGAGTCTCAGCTCTCCGGTGGTGATTAGCGTGAACCCCACGGGCCTTTCCGCCGGGACGTACCAGGGCGCCGTCAACATCACGGCCACTGTACAGGGCGTGACCGCTTCCATTCCCATCGTCCTGACGGTCACCGGCCCGGCCGTCACCGTCACTCCGTTGTCGCTCTCGTTCACCGCGGCCTCGGGCGGCCCGGCGCCTGCGGCGCAAAGCATCAGCGTGACCAGCGCCGGCGCCGCGGTCTCATTCACGGCCACGGCTTCCGCCACCACCGGAGCCAACTGGCTTTCGGTCTCTCCGACCACGGGCAGCACCACGGCCACGCTGACGGTATCCGTGAACCAGGGCAGCCTTGCGCCCGGCGCTTACAACGGCCAGGTGCGCATCACTCAGGCCGGCTCCACCACCTCGTATGGCGTCGATGTGACCCTGACCGTCACCGAGGCGTTCACCATCTCCCTGAGTGCAAACCAGGTGAGCCTGAACGCACGCGCCGGCGACCCGGCGGCCGCCACCCGCACCATCACGGTGATCGCCAGTTCCGGCAACCGGGCCTTCACCGTTGCGGCCAGCGGCGGCAACTGGCTCGCGGCCACGCCCGACAGCGGCAACACGCCGGCGGACGTCACCATCCGCGCAAACGCGAGCGGTCTCGCCGCTGGAACCCACAACGGGACAATCACGGTCGCCGTGGCCGGCGCGTCCAACTCCCCGCAGGGAGTCAACGTCGTCTTCACGGTCAACCCGCGCGGCCCGGCGGTTAGCGCCATTGTCCACGGCGCCGCCATGGCCCCGGCCTACTTCACTGCCGGCGGCATCTTTACGATCTTCGGCGAGAATCTGGGCCCGCAGACCGCGGCCATGCTACAGGTGGGCCCCAACAACATCGTCACCAACACCCTGGGCGGAGTCCGGGTGCTGGTGGACGGAATCCCGGCGCCGATGCTCTACGCCCAGGCGCGCCAGATCAACGGTGTCATCCCGTTCGGCGTGGCCGGGCGGGCGGGGGCCGAAGTCATTGTTGAGTACCAGGGCGAGCGCTCCACGCCGCAGCAGATCCCGCTGTCGGAGGCCGCGCCGGGCGTGTTCACCCTGGATGGCTCCGGCAGGGGTCCGGGAGCCATCCTCAACCACAACAACACCGTGAACTCGGTCGCCAATCCTGCCCCGAAGGGCTCGGTCATCAGCGTCTATCTCACCGGCGTCGGACAGACCACACCGCCGGGCATCGACGGCCTGGTTCCGAGCGACCTGCTGCCGGTTCCGCTGCTGCCCCCTACCGCTCGCGTCGGTGACCAGGACATGGAAGTGCTTTACGCCGGCGCCGCCCCTGGTCTCGTCTCCGGCGCTATCCAGGTCAACATCCGCATCGCGCCGGACGCCCGCAGCGGCGTGCAAGCCCTTATCGTTCGTTTCGGACGATTCAGCAGCCAATTCGGAGCCACCGTGGCCATCCAGTAGTTCAGAACGTCAGCCGCAGGGCGAACTGCATCTGGCGCGGGGTGCTCATGGTGCCGCGCGACTTGCCGAAGTCCGGGCTCTCGACGTTGGTGTTCGGCGTGCCCAGGGTCGGCGTGTTAGTGACGTTGAACGTCTCCCAGCGGAACTGCAATTCCATGCCTTCACGGACGCGGAAGGACTTCATCAGGCCGAAGTCGAGGGTGAACATTCCGTCCTCGTTGAGGATGCCGCGGCCGGCGTTGCCGAGCCGCCAGGTTCCGTCAGGGTTGCGCGGAAGCACGAACGCGCCGGTGTCGAACCAGCGGTCCGCGGTGCGCGTCGGGAGCCGCGGATCGCGAATGCGGTCCGGCCACCAGTCGCCGACGCCGGTGGCGCCCAGCCGCTGGCGCGCGTTCGGAACAGTAACGGTGAAGTAATGGC
>ERZ1292640.2443-Hain-H43-02um-R1-2443-length-14852-cov-9_pt1 | contig 14852 bp, 3 predicted proteins | sample MGYA00564404_ERZ1292640 | MGnify/ENA primary metagenome ERZ1292640 (study PRJEB36523, sample SAMEA6512636) | groundwater metagenome | collected 2019-01-08 | study: AquaDiva: Metagenomics assemblies of 32 groundwater samples
ATTCCATTTCTAAATCATCCGTGCACTTTGTCGGCTTCGCTAGCCGTACGTTTGTACTGTCGTCGCTTCGCCTTCGCGTTCACGAGTGATTTAGAGACGGAATAAGACCTTTTTTGCGCGTGCCCCAACCGGCGCCTGCGCATCCACCCAGCTGAAAAGCCACCCGTCAGCGGGCGGCTCCGGGAATTACTGAATGCCCTGCACCGGCGTCACGGAGCTCTCGCGCACGATCAGCCAGCGGTCGCCCACCCGCTCCCATTGCAGGGTTTTGGTCACCACGTCACGGTAGTTGGCCGAGCGGTAGGTCTGCCGGAAGGTGGCCGTTGCGTGGGTGGCATCGGGCGTGGCGACCGACAGTTCGCTCACTTCCACAGAAATATCAACGGCGCGCCCCAGAACCGCCTTGCGCTTTTCTTTCCAGGCGTCCCGGCTACCCTCGTTGGATGGCACGAAACCGGGCGCATAAAAACCAAGGTAAGCATCCACATCCCGCCTGGACCAGGCCGCGCGCCAGCCTTCCAGGGCATTGCTGATCTCGGTGCTGCTGCCAGCCTCTGGCATCGCGGACGGCACGGGCTCCGCAACGGGCGCCGGTTTGGGCACTACCGAGGGTGGTGTCGGCGGCATCGCGGGCCTGGCGGCCGGCGCAGACGCCAGGGCCTGCTGCGCGGCACGCTCGCGGGCATTGGCCAGGGCGGTCTGCTGTTCCAGCGTCCGCCGGAGTTCGCTGCTCCCGGAACCAGCGGGCGGTGCCGCCGGTGCAGGCACCGGCGCGACCGGAGTGGCCGGTTTGACCGGTGTCACCACCGGTGCAGGGACTGGCGCCGGACGACCACCGACAGGGGGCAAAGGCGTCGCGGCGGGTGCAAAAACCTCCTGAACAGCGCGCTCGCGCGCGTTGAACAGTGCGGTCTCCTTCACCTGATCGGCGGCCCGCTGGATCAAGGCCCCCTTGTCCACCACATACACGCTGACAGGCTCGGCCGGGCAGTGCTGCGAAGCGTCTTCACCGTCGTTCCACTGGTCCAGCCCGGGAAAGCCGCCGGTTTCGATTCTGGACAGTTCAAGGGCTGCCAACAGCGTGCCCAGACCCGCCTGCGTTCTGGCGTAAGCAATGTTGAGGTCCTGCTCGGAGTTGGCCACCGCACGCTTGGCCTGGAAAAGTTCGTTTTCCGTATCCAGCAAATCCAGCAGCGTACGCTGACCGATGTCAAATTGCTGGCGGTAGGCATTGCGCGCTTTCTCGACAGACACCTTGTTCTGGTCAAGATAGCCCAGTTGCTCCTTGAGCTTGCGCGCATCGTTGTAAGCAATCAGCAGCGTCTGCCGGATGTCGCGACAGGTCTTGTCGCGCAAGTCCTTGGCCACATTGAGCTGCTCGGCAAACTGGCGCTCCCGCGCCCGGTCGCTGAAGCCGTTGAACAGGTTCCAGCTCATGATGACTTCCGCCACGGTGGCGTCGGTATTGCCCGCAACACCGTTCAGGTTGGCGCCCTGCTCGCGGCGCAAACGCAGATCGAAACGCGGCTGATACGCACCGCTGCGAGAGGCCAGAGCTGCATTGGACGCACGCACGTTTTCAATCGATGCGCGCAAGGCACCATTGCGCTGCTGCGCGCTGCGTACGGCACCGGACGCGTCCTCTGGAATATCCCGCAGCAGCGGCGCAGGCACTGGCATGTCCTGCGTTGGCATCAGGCCCACAATGCGCTGGAAACGCGCCGTGGTGTCGTGCAAGTTGGAGGTTTCGGTCAGGAGGTTGGCCTCGGCCATGGCCAGACGTGCGGAGATCTGCTCCAGATCGACGGCCCGTGCCACTTTTGCCTTGACACGGCGCTCTGTCTGGTCAAAAACCGAGCGATGCTGGACAAAATTATCCTCAGCGAGGCGCAAAAGCTCCCGGTAACGCAAGACATCGTAATAGGCCTTCACCGCCTCGAGCGCCACACTCTCCGACGTGTCGAAAAACTCGAACAGACGCACCAGACGGGCATGGTCAAGCCGCTTGACGTCGTTGCGCGTGGCAAAACCGTCGTAAAGCAGCTGGGTGATGGTCAGGGACGCCGAATTGCGGTCGAAGCGGGTGCCAATCGTGGTCGGGGTGCTACGCCGCTCCGCGCCGCTGCCGGCTGCAAGATCGACCTTGGGCAACAAGGCACCGGCACCAACGTCACGCTCGCCGTCGGCAGCCTTGATGGTGTGCCAGCGCGCGAGAACTTCGGGATTGTTCAGCACCGCATTCTGTGCGGCTTCCTTCAGCGTCAGCGGTTTGCCTGTTGCCTGGGCAAACGCCGGAGCCGGAAACACAAGCGCGAGGGCGCCGAACCCAACACCGGCAAGCATCAGCGCGGCCAGGGAGTTTTTCAGGCGACAGGGCACGGCAACGCGCTGTCCGTGCGAAAAAGTGCCGGCCACAAGAGAGGCCAGCATGGACTCTCGCATGTTCATGCGTTCCACGGCTTCGCCGTTACACTGACAGAAACCGACGCGCAGGCAATGGCCGCCGGAGTCAGCATGGCAAAGCTTTTGGGTTGCTTTTCAGGCATCTTCTTTCTTACTCTTTGCTACAAAGGGACGCGCACTGTGCAGACTGCGGAATGATCTGGCCATGAACCTGAGCAATGGAAAATCATTCGAAATCAGGTTAACAAATCACCGTTAGTTACTGTTTTATATAGATATTTTCATATTAACGCAGGATTTTCCGAAGAGCAATTAATATCCGGGCGAATTTCACCACTGCGGCGAAAACGAAACACTTGAAGCATCTTCCCAAAGCCGCCCTGATTGTTGTGCTGCTCGTTCTCGGGGCAATGAAGGTTGCCGCGGTTGATTTTGACCGTATGCAAAGCGCCCTGACCCAGCGCTTTGGCCCAGCCAGCGGCGAATCGTTCCGCGACTGGCGAAAGCTCCTGGAAAGCAGCGCGGACCAGACGGCGCCCGCCCAGCTCAGACGGGTCAACGACTTCTACAACCGCCGGATCAGGTTCGGGGACGACCAGCCCATCTGGGGTCAAAGCGACTATTGGGCCACCCCGATGGAAACCCTGGGCAAAGGTGCGGGCGACTGTGAAGACTTTGCCATTGCCAAGTATTTCACGCTGCTGCTGCTCAACATTCCTGACGAAAAATTGCGCCTGATCTATGTGCAGGCCCGTCTGGGCGGCGTCAACAGCAGCATCACCCAGGCCCACATGGTGCTGGCCTATTACCCGTCCCCAGAGGCCGAACCCCTGATTCTCGACAACCTGATTGATGACTTGCTGCCTGCCTCGCGCCGCCCGGATCTGCAGCCGGTGTTCAGCTTCAACAGCCAGGGACTCTGGCAAGGGGCCTCGGGTGCACGAGGCGCCGGAGGCCCGACCAACCTGACCCGGTGGCAGGAATTGCTCAGACGCGCGCGCGCCGAAGGTTTTGATTGAATTCATTTAGAAACCGCTATAAAGAACTGTTCCGAGGGGAATCTTCCATGTCGATGTACCGCCAAATGTGGCTCGCAATCATTCTCAGCACGCTGCTGGCACTGCTGGGTGGTCTGCTGGCGTCCACGCTGAACGCCCGAAGCTACCTGACTGAGCAGCTCAGCGCCAAAAACACCGACAACGCCACCGCGCTGGCGCTGGCGCTGAGCCAGCAGCGTGCCGATGCGGTCATGGTGGAACTGACGGTTTCTGCCCTGTTCGACAGCGGCCACTATGCCCTGATACGCGTTGTAGACCCTCTTGGAAAAACCATTGTCGAGCGGGTCGCACCGGCCACGACACGCACCGTACCCGCCTGGTTTGTCCAGGCGCTGCCGCTGAACGCAACACCCGGACAGGCGCAGATCAGCAGCGGCTGGACCCAGCTCGGCACCCTGACCCTTGTCAGCGACAGCCATTTCGCCTATCTGGCGCTGTGGAAAAGCGTCGTGCAACTGGTGGTCGCACTCGGCCTGTCAGGACTGCTGGGTGGCTTCCTGGGGGCCATGATCCTGCGGCGCCTCCGCGAACCGCTGCAGCGGGTCATCAAGCAGGCCAGCGACATCAGCGAACGCCGCTTTGTGCTGATTGATGTGCCGGAAGTGCCAGAACTCCGGCAACTTGCCCTGGCCATGAACAGCACGGTCACCCGCCTCAAGACCATGTTTGCCGAAGAAGCTCAACGCCTGGAGGTTCTTCGCACCAGCGCCAATTACGACCCGCTCACGGGCCTGGCCAACCGGACCTTCTTTCTGACCCAGTTGCTGGACTCGATCGACACCGAAGATACGACGGGCGGCACGCTGCTGCTGGTGCGTCTGGCCAATTATTCCCTGCATCATCAGCGCCTGGGAACGCCGGCTGTCAATGAGCTCCTGAAAACCTTCGCTGCGGTGCTTGACCAGCACGCCGCGCAGGCCCACGCCGTGGCAGCACGCATCGGTGAATCCGATTTTGCGCTGCTGGTGCCAGACCCGACCGGTGCGCACGATGTGGCCAGCAAGCTGCTGGCGGCGCTGGTGGAAGCGAGCGCCCCCCTGACCGAAAGTGGGCCCGCTGCCTACATCGGCATGGGCAAGTTGCAGCACGGACAGGACATGGCGGGTTTGATGGCCCAGGTCTCGGGCGCCATGGTGGCGGCCGAGGCGACGGGCGACAACGCCATCCGCGAGGCTGACGGTGAAACCCCCGCCGAAGATGACCAGAAAACAGCCGACCTGATCAGACACGCCCTCGCCAACGGCCAGGTCCGACAGCTTTCGTTCCCCGTCCTTGACCTGAAAGGGCATCTCGTCCACCGGGACTGCATCACGGAACTGATGCTGGATGGCGCACCAGACTGGCAGCCCACCCGGCACTTCCGGCAAATAGGCGAGGCTTTTCAACTGATGCCGCTGATGGACCTGTCGGCCATCCGGCTGGCACTTGGAAAACTGGGCAACAAGCCGGGCCTGGCCGGCCTGGCGGTCAGCCTGTCGGCACTCTCCGTCAGCGAGAAGGATTTTCGCTCGCATTTGCTGGACCTGCTCAGGGGCAACCAGGAAGCGGCCCGTCGCCTGTGGCTGGAAGTGCCAGAAGCCACGGCCGTCCAGCACCTCGAAAGTTTTCGCGAATTCGTCGCTGACGTCAGAAAAACCGGCAGTCGGGTGGGACTGGGTCATTTTGGCCGGCATTTCAGCCAGGTCGACGCGTTGCACGACCTCGGGCTCGATTTCCTCAAAGTCGACTCCAGCTTTGTCCGGGGCCTGCAGCACAGCACTGCCAACCAGCTTTTCCTCAAGAGCGTGGCAAGCGTGGCCCACAAAATGGGCATGCAGGTTTATGCCGACGGCGTGATCGACCGCGCAGAACTGGCAGCTCTGGAAGGGGCGGGCTTCGACGGGGCATCCGGGCCCGCTGTCAAAGAACCCACCTGACAAGCACCAAGCCACCGCCCTGAAAAGAAGCCGCCGGATCAAAAGAGATCCGGCGGCTTCTTTTTGTCAGCGCCCGGGCGCGTCAGTCTGTATTGAGTTTTCCTCGGGTCAGCAAGTCCTGAATCACCTGCTGGTCGGTGGTGTACACGCCAATCATGTCGACGCCGGACAGCACAATCCGCTGATCGACGGCGCCCAGCACGGTAGCCGAGGGCGCGCCCACGGCGTGCGGATCGCTGGAGAAGCCGCCTGTGCTGCTGATGTGGACAATCGTGTCCGCACCCGACTTTTCGAAGTGCAGGAAATTCGCCAGATTGTCCTGCCCCAGCAGGGTGCCGGAGGCCTCCCCGACAAGCAGGTCACGCAAGTCCAGCACATCGCCACCTGCGGACCGGGCTGCCAGGTCAAAGTCGGTGATGGTGTCGGTCACGGGTGCACCAGCGGTGCCTCCGTCGTTCAGCTCCCAGGCGAAGATGTCTGAGCCCAATCCACCCGTCAGGTTGTCAGCGCCCTGACCGCCAATAATCAGGTCGCGGCCGTCGCCTCCGTTCAGAATGTCAGCGCCAGCGCCGCCATCCAGCCGATCATCACCTGCGCCACCACTCAAAGTATCGATGCCGTCGTTGCCGAATGCAAAGTCGGAGTTGGCGGTCAGGGCCGATGTGTTGTTGCCGCTGGTTCCTTCGTAGGCACTGGAGATGCTGACAAGATTCAGAACCTGATCGACCTGGTGAACGCCTTTGGTGGCGGTGATGTCAATCATCGCCGATTGCGCCGTCGTGATCCCCGTTACGGTCAATGGTCCGGTGAAGCTCCAGGTCGAGATATCGACCGATTGCGTGACCCCGGTGGTGATGGTGGCGCTGTGGCCCGCGTTGTCGCTGATCACCCAGCCGGTCTGTAGCCCGGACACCGTCAGCGTGTCAAAAGCGCGCGCCGTGATATCGATCTGGAAGGTACTGCCATCATTGGCGATACCGACATCGTGGTGACTGATTTCGGTATTCCAGATGGAGCGGACCTGCTCATTGGTCAGAACACTGCTGTAAATACGCAGATCATCGATGCCCGCGTTGAGGTACTTGTCGTTGGTTATCAAACGATCAAAATTTTGCGCTACACCGTTGGTGAAACCGATGCCGAATACGTTGGTAATGGTTCCGGCCAGGCCGCCAGCAGTGACCGTGCTCTCCAACACACCATCCACCCACAACTGGGTCTGACCGGTGGTCGCATTCCGGGTCATCGCAACAAAGTGCCATGTACCGTCCGAAATAACGGTTGTACTCTTGGCGCCCGCAGTGTCGCCAACGTTCAGACCAATCCGGCCGTTGTTGTCCAGCCAACCCCATTGGGCGTCGTTGACCTGGCCGTTTTGCTCTGAACCAATGACGCTGGGGCGATTCCAGCCGATATCGGTACCGCCAAACTGGGCCGCATCGGTAGAGAGCTTCTGTGTCGTGTTGATCCAGAAGCTGATGGTGGCGGAGCCGGTGATGGGATTGAGCTCAGCCGGATCCACCGAGAGCGACGCACCTTTGCCGTCAAACTGTATGGCGGTCCCTGACGTACCGGCGTGGCCGGTGATCCACGTTGGCGTCGCATTGCCATTGGTGGTGTTCGCGTCTGAAAGGGTGCCAATGATGTTCCGGTATTCGTTGAGCGCAGGGACGCCAAAACCTTCATCAAACGTCCACTGGCCGACTGGCCGCACCTGGAGAATGGGGGCGCTGTCCAGATCGAGAATGGTGGCTGTTCCCACGGCGACCGAATTGATCACCGGACCGGAAGACACCGTCGCCGTCAGCGTGAAGCTCTCCGACCCTTCGATACTGCCATCGACGGTGGTGGTGGTGCGCACAAGAACACTGGTCTTGCCCGACGACACAACCATGCTGCCGGTGTAGTCCGCCCAGGTGGTACCGCCATTGACCGAGTACTGCAAACTTGCGCCATAGTCGGTACCGGTCGCCGTGCCGTTGGTGGTTTGCAGGGTGACCGTGACGTCGCTGGCCGTTTGTGCGCCAAGCCGGATATCGAACATGGCGTAGTCACCTTCGACGATGGTGGTGTCATTGACCACTGCCATCAACGGCGGATTGCCGGATGACATGCCCTGCTGGAAGATATGGAAGGTCAGCGTTTGCGAGCTGCTGGCGGTCGCACCATTCAGGCTCTCGGTCGATGTCGCGGTCACACCCAGATCGATACGGCCTGAGTAATCTTCAGGGAACATCAAAAAGGCCGTGGAGAGTGCACTGTAGGGGATCGTCACCTGGCCATTGACCGGGCTGTACGTGGTTGCCCCGGACACGATGCGCGATCCGCCAGGCATGTTGGTGATCACCAGAGAAAGCGTCTCAGAGCCATCAGCATCCACCAGAGCCGCCGTGATTTCCCCCGCAAGGGCGATACGCGTCACGTTGCCGATGTTGTTGACATAGGTGTTATTGACCGAGTTGTAGTTGTCCTGCAGGGCACCCTGGGCCTCTACCAGGCGAATGTCGTCGAAGTAGCCACCCACACCGGTGCCTGTCTCTGGCGAGGTGGTCTGAATCGTGATGGTGTGGTCGCCCGTCGTCGTGAAGTTGAATCCCGTGCGCACTGCCTGCCAGACCAGCGCAGAATTTGCAGTTCCCGCCGTGTAGGTGCCAACCACCACGCCATCGACCAGCACCTGGAAGCCGGTATTGGCAGTTGGCGCCGCATCGGGTGCGTAATTCAGGCTCAACTGATAGACATTGGTGATATCAGTCACGTTGATGGTTCGGGTAATGGCCGGCGTCTGGTAGTTGGGGCTGGGCACGGTGCCGTTAACCGCATTGTCCAGATGCAGGAACACGCTCTGCGCATCGCCACCCGTGCTGCTGCCCAGCATGCCGGCAGCCGTGTAAAGGGTGGCGTTGTTCGAGTTGAGTATCTGGTCGCCGTCGGCATTGAAATAGAACTGGCTGACCTGGGTACCGCCCGAGCTGCCCACCGTGTCCGCAACTGCCGGGGTCGTGAGTGACCATCCTTCAATCGGCGCGGTTCCCTTTGCGTGCGTGGCATTGTTGGTGTCATCTGCCGTTGCAGTCAGGGGGCCTACCGATTCCCAGGTGGTGTTGAAAACCTGCGTGAACGAGTTGCCCACCGACAGGGTCGGCGCATCCGCCACCGCTGTGGTGTTGATCGTGGCGACTGCACCCGTGCTGTTGGCACTCGAATTGTCGGTCGCGAAGAAGTTGAAGGTTGTGCTGCCAGCCCAATGGGTGGTGGGCTTGAAGTACAGGGTCAGGCTATCACCCGTGGCGGCGTAAGCCGTACTGGCGGTCACGGCCACCGTCATTCCCGCATCGGTATACAGCGTACCGTTGGCAGGCAAGCTGCTCAGGGTGAAGGTGCTGATCGTGCCGTTGGGATCGATCGCGGTCAACGTGACCGGGATGCCCCCAGCCGCATCTTCATTGCCGGTGGCGCTGGCCGCAGAGGCGATCGGCGCCGCAGAGGTCGCGATGTTGACCGTCGCATTGGCCGTGTTGCTGACCACGGCGCCATCTGTCACGGTGACGGTGAAGGCTCTGGCCGTCGTGTTAGCCGCTCCATTGAGGTTGTTGAACCGGATGGCACTGAGCGCCGTTTGGTAGTCGGCCGCAGAGGCAGAGCCCGACAAGGTCACGATGTTGCTGTTGGCCCCGGAGATCACCGCCGAGATACCGCCGGGCAGGCTGCCCACCGACAACACGTCGCCGGTGTACCAGTTGGTCAAAGTGACGGTGGCGCTGGTCATGTTGGCGCTGTCCGCGTCGGAAATGACGCGGTCAATGTCGGCAATGGCGATGGCGGTGGACGAAGGCCCACTGCGCACAAAGTAGGTCGAGAAACCGGTTCCCGCGGCGCTGCCGTCCAGGTCCAGTGTGGGCGCATCGTTCACGGCGGTCACATTGACGGTCGTGGTCGCTACATTGCTGTTGACCAGGCCGTCGTTCACCACCACCGTGATGCTGCGCGGTGTTGTGCTGGGGTTGTCAGAGCTGTTGGCGTAGGTGATGGCCTGCAATGCCACTTTGTAGTCTGCCACCGAGGCTGCACCCGTGAGCGTCAGGATATTGCTGTTCGGGCCAGACAGGGTGTAGCTGATGCCTGCAGGAATGGAGCCTATTGCCAGCACATCGCCAGCCTGCCAGTTGGTCAGGGTAACGGTGGCGCTGGCCAAATTGGTCGCGTCGTCCGTCAACACCTGGTCTGAGTCGGTGATCTGTACCCCAACACCGTTTTCAGTGTAGGCGGCCACATACCCAGTGCCACCCGAGCTGGCATCAAGGTCAAGCACCGGCGCGTCGTTGACGGCGGTGATGTTGAGCGTAATGGTGTCCACATCGGTCAAAGCGCCGTCGCTGGTAGTGACCGTCATCGTAACCGTGCCGTTGGCATTGGGGGCTGTGGTGTAGTTGACTCCGCTGGCTGCAATAAAACTGTTGATGTTCGCCTGCGTGCCGGACAACACCAGGCTGCCAGTGCCCGAGCCTGACACTGTCACTCCGCCGCCGGTGGTCGCGACCAATGTGCCTGCGGGCACACTCAGCGTGACGCTGACCGAAGTGGTGTCTGAATCGCTGACGCTGATACCCGTGATGGCCGATGCCACATCTTCAGTCACGGTTATCGAGCCTGGTACAGCGTTGACTGGTGCGTCGTTGACGGCGTTAACCGTCACATTGACGGTAGCGGTCTCAGTGACGCCACCGCTGGTGACAGTGTACGTAAAGCTGTCGCTGCCGCTGTACTCCGGATTCGGAGTGTAGGTCAGCGCCCCGGCAGCTGTGAAGGTCACTGTGCCATTGGCGCCCTGGGTCACCGCTGTAACCACTTTTCCGGCATTTTCGAAGGTGTCTGCAGTCGCGCCGCCCGTCCCTGTAATCGCGTTAAAGACGATGGGGGTGTCTTCGGCGGTGGTGACGGTGTCGTTGGTGATGTCTGCAGCTGCTGCCAGGGTGATAGTCACCGTGTCCACATCGGTCAAGGCACCCCCGCCAACATTTCCTCCATCATCGGTAGTCATGGTCAGCACAGCAGCGCCATTGAAATCCGCCGTTGGCACGTAAGTCACCGCACTCAATCGGGTATTGATGTTGGCGACGGTACCAGTGAGAGTCACCGTACTGGTATTGTTGTTCGTAATGGTGGCCCCGGACCCAGCCACCGTAATGGTGCCGTTGGTCACAGTCAGGGTTACTGTGATCGTCCCGGTATTTCCGTCTGCGGCGTCGGAAATCGACAAGCCAGTGATGGCTTGATTTGCATCTTCGTTTCCAGCAAATGCCGCAGTCACGGTGTTGACGGGTGCATCATTGACGGCGGTCACTGTGATCGTACCGGTAACGGTGCCACTCAAATTTCCAGCGTTATCGAGTGCCCTGTAAGAGAACGTCGGTACTCCGCTGTAGTTTGCGTTGGGCTTGAAATACAAAGTCAGGCTTTGAGTCGCCAATGGCGTCACAGCGATATCTGCATTCAATGCCACGGCCTGCGTCATGGCAGCATCCGTGTAGAGCGTGCCATTGGCGGGCAATACCGTCACCCTGAAGTTGTTGATCGTTCCGTTCGGATCGCTTGCGTTGAGGGTGATCGGAATTCCCGCAGGATCATCCTCGTCTCCGGTCGCACTGGCTGCGATGGCAACAGGTGCACTGGTGGAGCCCGAGATAGTGATGGTTGTAGACGCAACGGTGCTCCACAGAGCGCCATCTGTCACCGTTATCGCGACTACGCGCGCAGTCGTGTTGGTTGAGGTGGCGGTGAAGGTGATTGCACTCAGGGCTGCCTGATAGTTTGCAACGGTGTCGGTACCCGACAAGGTCAATACCCTCGTGGTCGTATTGTAAGAACCGGTGATGGTTGCTGTGTTGGTGAAAGAAAGCACGTCGCCATTCCGCCCGCCCGAGGAAAAGGACAAGGTAGCACCGGTAAGGGTATCGTTATCCACATCGGTGACGATACTGTCCAGATCCGCAACCCGCACGGGGGTATCGACACCGGTGAAATAAACGGTTCTGTACCCTGTCCCGGTCGCACTGCCATCCAGATCCACGACCGGAGCGTCATTCACTGGATTGACATTGACCGTCGAGGCAATGGAAAGTGACGTCGTGTTCACGCCACCATTTGCAACTCCCCCGTCATCGGTTATTTGCGTAAGCGTAAACACCCGATTTCCATTGGTCGGGTTATCTACGCTGGTATTTTGGTAAGTGATGCCGTTGACCAGGGTCTGCGCCTCGGCATTGGTCAGCGTTCCGCCGCTCAACACCACGGTCGCCGTGCCTGCAACAATGGTGACGCTGTACGTCACACCATTGGTGGCCGTGGTGCCTGATGTGTTTGCGCCAAGGGTAATGGATGTTCCATCCACCACAATCTCTTCATTGGCACCGTCAAGCAAGCCACTGACCGTAAAAGTAAGCCCGGCGACTGATTGGGCGGCCTCCACAGAGCTGACCGTCGCACCACTGAACACAGAGACAGCCGCAGCTTGCGTCGAACCGGCCCCCTCGGTAAAGGTTGGATTGGAAGCCGTGGCACTCAAGGTTGGCGCATCATTAACCGCCGTGATGTTCAGGGTGACGGTATCCACATCGGTCAAGGTGCCGCCTGTACCCGCGTTACCCAGGTCAGATGTGGTAACCGTCAGGACCACACTGCCGTTCGCGTTGGCAGCCGTCAGGTAGGTCACGTTAGAGGCCGCAAGGAAAGCGTTGATGTTGGCTTGTGTTCCAGCCAGAACCACGCTGCCAGAGCCCGATCCGGCTACTGTTACGCCGCCACCGGAAATTGCTGTCAAGGTACCCGTTGGAACACTCAAGGTAACGTTCATCGTGCTGGACGCTGCGTCAGCATCACCAATGCTGATGCCAGTGACAACAGTCGCGACATCCTCCGTGACTGCAATGGAAGTAGGCACAGTGTTAACCGGGGCGTCGTTGATGGCAACGACCGTAATCCCGACGGTGTCCACATCGGTCAAAGCACTTCCGCCAACGTTGCCGTTGTCGTTGGTCGTCATGGTCAATGCATCTGCGCCGTTGTAATTGGCGTTCGGCACATAGGTGACGTTGGACGCGAGCGTTGCGTTGATCTCGGCCACGGTACCGGTCAGCGTAACCGTGCCGGTGCCGCTATTGGAGATACTGGCAGTGCCACCGCTGACCAGCAGCGTGCCGTTGGCCACGGTCAGCGTCACCGTCATCGTTCCGGTATTGCCGTCTGCAGCGTCAGAGATGGCCAGTCCGGTTATTGCCTTGTTGGTGTCCTCGTTGGTCGTCTGCGCAACCGGTACGGTATTGACGGGTGAATCGTTGACTGGCGTGATACTGATGACGATATTGTCCGTATCGCTCAGCGGGCCGCCTGTACCTGTGTTTCCGCCGTCATTGGTAGTCATGGTCATCACCACCGTACCGTTGGCGTTGCCAGCAGTGGTGTAGATCACCCCCGATGCCGCAATGAAACTGTTGATGTCGGCCTGGGTACCCGACAACACCAAGGTCGCGCTGCCAGAACCAGAAATCGTTACGCCGCCGCCGCTGGCCGCCGTAAAGGTTCCGACCGGGACGCTCAAGGTCACGGTGATGGTGCCAGAGGCCACATCCACATCGCTGACACTGATGCCCGTGATGGCGGTTGGTACGTCTTCAACAACCGCGATCGAACCAGCGACGTTGACCGGCGCGTCATTGACCGCGGTAACGGTTGTGCTGACAGTTGCCGTCTCGTCGGCGCCACCAGATGTCACTGTATAGGTAAAGGATGCCGCACCGACGTAGTTGAGCGTTGGCGTGAAGATCAATTGGCCACTGAGGTTGAGTGCCACTGTTCCGTTTGCAACTGCAACCGACGCGCCACCCGCAGTGATGGCCAAGCCGTTGACGGCGGTGATGGTCTGGCCTGCATTTTCAAAGCTGTCATTTGCCAGAACACTGATGGTGACGGGCGCATCTTCAGACGTCGTCGCGCTATCGTTGGCAATATCTGCCACAGCAGACACAACAATGACGACCGTGTCCACGTCAGTCAGCGCACCGCCGCCTACATTTCCGTTGTCGCTGGTTGTCATGGTGAGCGTTGCATTGCCATTGAAGTCGGCAGTGGGCACGTAGGTAACGTTGGATGCAAGGGTCGCGTTGATCTGCGCCACAGTGCCTGTCAGAGTGACGCTGCTGGTCCCGCTGTTGGTGATCGTCGCGCCTCCACCAGTGACGGTCAGCGTGCCGTTGGTCATGGCGAGAGTGACCGTCATGGAGCCACTGTTTCCGTCGGCGGCGTCCGAAATACTCAATCCGGTGATGGCCTTGCTGGCTTCTTCGGTACTGGTCTGGGCCACCGGAACCGTGTTGACCGGTGCGTCATTGACCGCATTGACGGTGATGGCGACCGTGTCGGTAGCGCTTGAGAACGCGGTTGTAGTGCCATTGACGGATGTATCAACCTTGGTACCCGCCGTGCCGGTGGTTTGATCCCATGCCCGAATCGTGAGGCCTGTGGCGACGGACCCGTTGTAATTGGCATTGGGCTGGAAATACACTCGGGTGCTTGCATTAGAGGCCAACAAAAGACTGCTGACATTACTCACTGCGCCAACTGCAATCCAGTTGGTGCCGCCGTTGGTTGAATAAAACCAGGTGCCGTTTGTGGCGTCGGTTGCCGTGATGGCAATGCCGCTTGCAGCGCCGGCATCTGCGTCTGTTGAACCGCCGAGCAGCGAAGACACCAGCGTACCCACCGCGCCGGATGGAGCGCCTGCGTCTTCGTTGACAGCAGCCATGACCACGGCGGTATCGGCCAGCACCGGCGCGTCATTGACACCCGTCACAGTGATGGAAAGCGTTGTACTGCTCGTGGCGCCCGCTGTGTCGCTCACGGTGTAGGTAAAGGTGTCAACAGCGGTCTGCCCGGCCGCCAGCGCCTGAGCCGACGGACGATTGGCCACGTATGAATAGCTGCCATCGGCACTCAGCGTGATGGTGCCGTAGGTGCCATTGACGGCGCTACCTACCGTACCGCCGGTGATCGCCGACACCGTCTTGGTGTCGCCAGTATCGACATCGGTATCGTTAGTGAGAACACCGCTTGCGGCATTCACCGTCAAGGTGGCATCCTCATTCACAGCACCCGTATTGGCAACAGCCACCGGAGCGTCGTTGCTGCCCTGGATGGTGATCACCAGGTTGGCCGTGCTGGTCGCTCCGGCTGCATCCACCATGGTGTACGTGAAGGTGTCCGTCAGGGTGTTGGCGCTGGTCCTCAGTGCGTTGACCGCTGCATTGGCGTTGTTGACGACGTAGGTGTACGTACCGTCGGCGTTGAGTGTGACGCTGCCGTAAGTACCAGCCCTGGCCACACCCAGCGTGCCGCCCGTGATCGCCGACACCGCTTTGGTGTCGCCGCTGTCCACGTCGGTATCGTTCGTGAGCACATTGCCCGTGGCGTTGCTTCCCGC
>ERZ1292640.2444-Hain-H43-02um-R1-2444-length-14851-cov-4_pt1 | contig 14851 bp, 16 predicted proteins | sample MGYA00564404_ERZ1292640 | MGnify/ENA primary metagenome ERZ1292640 (study PRJEB36523, sample SAMEA6512636) | groundwater metagenome | collected 2019-01-08 | study: AquaDiva: Metagenomics assemblies of 32 groundwater samples
TACTGCGTTTTAGCCACGCAGATAGGAAAACCACCGTACCCAGAGGCTTCGAGCTCCTTTAACTTTAAACGTACCTTTGCATCAGCGGTAACTTCTTTAGCGCCGTAGATTTTTGTAGCAACTGCATTGATTTTCTCCCACAAACTCATCTCATCTTCATAGACGAAAGACATTTGATTTGGTTGTTCACAGAGTTCTACGACTGCATGTGCTAATTCAGTTGCTCCTGCGCCACCATCTGCCCAGTGAGTAGCGAGAACGATTTTTACTCCCATTGCTTCTACGCGCGCACGGAGCAGTTCAATCTCAGCAGCGGTATCGCTCGTAAAGTTATTTATTGATACAACTAACGGTAAATTATAGACATCCTTAATATTATGGATGTGTCGCTCTAAATTAACTATTCCCGCCTCAAGTGCTCTTAGATTTTCTTCAGTAATTGTCTTTAAATCTGCGCCACCGTGATATTTGATTGCACGAATTGTCGCTACCAGAACGCATGCCGATGGACGCAAACCTGACTTTCGGCATTTAATATCAATAAATTTTTCAGCACCAAGATCAGCACCAAAGCCTGCCTCAGTCACAACATAGTCAGCTAACTTCATCGCTGAAGTTGTTGCAACGACCGAGTTGCAGCCATGAGCAATGTTGGCAAATGGTCCTCCATGAATAAATGCAGGTGTGTTTTCTAAAGTTTGAACTAAATTAGGTTGGAAAGCATCTTTTAATATAACCGTCATTGCACCCTGAGCATTGAGTTCGCTTGCAAGCACTGGAGTCTTATCGCGCTTATAGCCAACGACAATTTTCCCTATTTTTTCCTTTAAATCTTCAATCGATGTTGCAAGACAGAAGATAGCCATAATCTCGGATGCGACAACAATGTCAAAACCATCACTGCGTGGATAGCCATTACCTACGCCTCCAATGGATTGAATAATCTCGCGTAGAGCCCGATCATTCATGTCGATAACGCGCTTCCACATAACTCTACGAATATCGATTGCTAACTCATTGCCGTGGTGAATATGGTTATCGATAAGCGCGGCGAGCAAGTTGTTAGCCAGAGCAATGGCATTGAAATCACCCGTAAAGTGCAGATTTATGTCCTCCATTGGAACTACTTGGGCATATCCACCTCCAGCGGCGCCGCCTTTCATGCCAAAGACTGGACCGAGCGAAGGCTCGCGCAGCGCAATCATCGCGTTTTTGCCGATATGGCGAAGTGCATCGCCCAATCCAACCGTTGTTGTTGTCTTTCCCTCGCCTGCAGGAGTTGGACTAATCGCAGTTACCAAAATTAGTTTTGATCCGTCTCGCTCAGGGAGTGCAGTTAAATACTTTAAATTCACCTTCGCTTTATACTTTCCATAAGCCTCGAGATATTCAACGTCAATACCAAGAGATGCTCCAATCTCATTGATTGGTTTCATGGTTGCAGCTTGTGCAATTTCGATATCTGACATTTTTTATCCCTTAGCCTGACGTATGGCGCTTGTGAGCGCGGGTATAATTTGGTGTAAATCTCCGATGATTGCGTAATCGGCATAGCGAAGTATCGGAGCTTCTGGATCGGTATTTATAACAACAATCGTCTTACTATTTTTCATTCCGGCAATATGTTGCATCGCTCCTGATATTCCGGCAGCTATATAAAGATCTGGTGCAACCTTGGTACCGGTCTGTCCGACTTGTTCGGCATGTGGGCGCCAACCAGAACTAGTCACAACGCGAGAACAGCCCACGGTTCCACCAAGAAGAGTTGCTAACTTTTCTAAGTTACCGAAACCATCGGCTCCGCCGACTCCCCTTCCCCCTGAAACAATCACTTTTGCATCGTTGAGAGTGATTCCACCTTTTGATTCTCCGGAATCGCGGCTCAAAATTCTTACAACGCTGTCTTCTGGATGCAGCGAAGGCTCGAAGGGGAGAACGGTTGCCGGCGCGCCCCCTGTTGCTTGCGCTTCAATAGAAAAACTAAGAATGCTAGCAACTAATACATCGGAGTGAACCAGTGCTGATTCAATGAGGTTGCCAGCCCATCGCGCTCGGAGCACTTGATGTGGCGAACCTAAAGTTATTTCAGAGCACTCGGCGGCCATAGGAATATCTAAAAAGGCGGACAAATGTGCGAGTTGTTCATTTCCACGTGGGCTACCTGCCGCCAAAACCGCGGCAGGCTTTAGTTTTTCAACTAAATCCTTCAGTGCTCGACCCGATGCCATCGGCGTGTAATCGGTAATGGCGCTATGTGTTGCTACATGCAAAATCGTTGCACCATATTCGCCCACAATCGCAGCGAGCGTGCCGCCTTCACTTCCTATCACTACGGCCTCTACATCATGGCCTAACTTTCGAGCAGCGGTAAGGGCTCGAAGCGATAAAGGATCGATTTCTCCACGATCATGATCTATAAGAACCAGAATCATTAGAAAGCTCCAATCTGCTTGAGAACTTCAACTAAAGCTGGAACCGCCTCGGTGCCTTTGCCTAATATTTCTGCCCCTTTATCTTTTGATGGCGCAAGGGCGAGTGTTACTTTTTCAAGTTTTGGAGTTCGTGGTTCGGCCTTCTTCATATCTACAATTTTTTTACGCGCCTGCATACGTCCTGGCACAGATGGATATCGTGGAATGTTTAGACCATCGCGAACGGTCACAATTGCAGGTAGTGGGGCTTCATAATGCTCGCGCCCATTTGAAACAACGCGCTCACACGAGACAACGCCATTTTCAATTTTCATGGACTTTACATTTGTAACTATTGGACGTTTAAGGGCGTGCGCAACTCGAATGTGAATTTGGTATCCGGCGCTATCTGCCGACTCTGCACCAAAAATAATTAAATCGAACTTCGTCTCATCTGCATTGATCGCATCAACCAATGCAGCCGCCGTCCCCTGCGGGTCCCACTCTTGTCCATCGGTTTCGATGAGAACGGCGCGGGTAGCACCAATCGCTAACTGAGATCGAAGCTGTTCTTCAGCATCACTTGGTCCGAGAGTTAAAAGGGTGAGCGTTCCTCCCATTTGTTCAACTAACTGCACACCGGCCTCAACGGCATTTTCTTCGTGAGGACTAATGCCAAAACCCAAATGCTTCGTTTCGATGTCCCTTGAATCTGGAGTCAGGATCAACGTTCCACCCGCTAAAGGAACGCGTTTTAGGCAGACAAGTACATCCATCAGGCCATAATCCTTTCATTTGAAGGATCAAAGACCGACGTTGTACCTACTTCTGCGATTGAACATGGATAGTGCTCACCTAAGTATTCGACAATGAACTTATTGCCAGCAACTGCAAGCTCTGTTGGAAGGTAAGACATCAAAATGTGCTTGCCTAGAGAAGGAGCAGATCCTGCACTTGTAACATACGAGCGGCGACCATGCGAATCTACAATTGGTTGCTTATCAAGGGTAAGAATCGGTTCGTTACCCATCATGTATCTCTTTTCACCAGTTGATGATGTGTGATCATCGACAAATAGTGTGCAGAGCATTGTGATTGGTTTTTCACTTCGGTGCTTAACATGCGCCGCTTTTCCAATGAAATCCGCCTCTTTTAGCTTAGGTGACTGCATTCCAGCTTCTACAACTGTGTACTCAGTTTCTAGTTCAGGGCCGTAAGCGCGGTAACACTTTTCTAACCGTCCAGTTGTGCCATACACACCAATTCCTACTGGAATCATCTCGTGCTTCTTACCGCTTTCCCACAACATTTCCCACAACTTAGCGCCTTGTTCGATGGGAATATAGAACTCCCACCCAAGATCACCGACATATGAGATTCGAGATGCTAAAACGCGAAGTGGTCCGACCTCAATAACTTTGCAGGTGCTGAACTTAAATGCATCTTTACTCATGTCGCTCTTTGTTATCGCTTGAATTATTTCGCGTGCTTTAGGTCCCCAGATTCCGATAGTTGTGTATGAAGAAGTTAGGTCAAAAATTTGTGCCGAACCATCGGCCGGTAGCAAGTCGCTAAACCACTTCTTATCTGCCATTCCATGGGCACCGCCAGTGACGACTCGGAAATGATTGGTATCAAGACGCATAATCGTTAAATCTGATTTGAAGCCACCATTAGGTCCAAGGACTGGTGTGTAAACAACTCGGCCAATGGCGACATCCATCTGTCGTAGCGCCGCCTTCTGCACCACCTCTAGCGCACTTGGCCCAGTTACATCAAAAATGGTAAACGCTGAAAGGTCAACAATTCCTGCACTTTCGCGCATTTGTAAGTGCTCGGCATTAATAATTGGCGACCACCATCGCGACTCCCACTCGGAGGTACGTGGCATAGTTTTTTCACCAAATTTTTCAAGGAGATTCTTATTAGATTCATACCAGAATGGACGCTCCCAGCCCGCAGTTTCATAAAAAACTGCGCCGAGCTCTTTCTCTGCCGCATAAAACGGTGAGAGGCGAACAATTCGATTTGATGCATACTGCTCGAGTGGATGAACTATTCCATACGTTTTATTGAAGCTCTCATCAACCCGCGCTTTAATATGGAACTCGGCTTTTTGGTGATCATGAAAACGTGCGATATTTGAAGAGTGTAGATCGATCTCAGAATCACCAAGAATCATCCACTCGGCCACTGATTTTGAAGTTCCAGGTCCTTCTTTAATCCATACTGCCGCAACAGACCAAAGGCCCTTAACTTCCGGAGTTTCCCCCAGAATTGGCATTCCATCTGGTGTGTAAGAAAGGATTCCGTTGATTGCATACTTTTCGCGCACATTCTCATCGCCGACGATTGATGGCATTAACTCATAGGCGTGTTCATCTTGAATATCAAAGTCGGATTGAGTAAATGCGAACTCAGTTGGTGAAAGTGCTGCCGTTGCATTTGATGGCAGATCCTCTGGAGTGTAAAGAATTGGTTGGTGAGCATAAGATCCAATCTCAAGACCTGTTCCATGTTGGCGCTCGTACATAAAGACATCCATGTCTCGCACGATTGGCCACTCGATATCGCCTTTAGCATCCTTAAAAAATGGAACTGGTCCAATGTCTTTCATTTGGTGCACGGCTGGCGTTAAGGGGATGTGTGCACCCGCCATCGCTGCAAGTTTGGGCGACCAACAACCAGTTGCAATAACAACATACTCAGCCGCGATTGTGCCTTGATCTGTAATAACTCCCGTGACGCGCCCATTCTCAACGGTAATATCTAGAACTTCAATATTGGCAAAAGATTGTGCAGCACCGCTTTCGATTGCATGTTCGCGCATCAAAGTTCCGGTGCGGAGTGAATCAACTACACCGACGGTTGGCTGATAGTAGCCGCCCAAAATAACGTTCTCATCTATGTATGGCACAAGGGTTTTGACTTGTTCAGGCGTGAGGATTTGACCACCATCAATTCCCCACGATTTTGCTGACGTTATACGACGTGCAAGCTCTTGCATTCGCTCTGGAGTGCGAGCTACCTCAATGCCGCCGGTTTCAGTAAAAGTTCCCCACTCTTTATACTGACGCATACTCTCGGCAGTTATCGCCGTCATCTCTTTTGAGTGATCGACCGGAAAAATGAAGTTAGAGGCGTGTCCTGTTGAGCCACCAGGGTTTGGCAATGGACCCTTATCGATCTGAACAATGTTTTTCCACCCTAGTTTTGCTAAGTGATAGACCATTCCGTTGCCGACAATACCTGCGCCAATTACGACGCACTTTGCTTTTTCAGGTAACTTGCTCATATCGCTGATCCTCGTTCTTTTTAGTGGTGGGTTATAAAGATTTACGGATTGATGCTTCAAAACCTTCGACGTGGCTGCGCATCGCCTTACCTGCAGCAATCGAATCACTCTTTGAGATGGCCTCAAGCAAAGCACTGTGCTCAATAATCGCCTCAGCAAGACCTGTGACTCGATCAAGGGCCAAGAACCAGATTCGCAGGGCATGTGCGTAGTAGTTATCTAATGCAGCCGCTAAAAATTCGTTGTGTGTGCATTGATAGATGTGATGATGAATGCGCTGATCTAGTTCGATTAGTGTTGCCATATTTACATCGCCTTTAATGGCTTTTATTTCGGCGATGAGAGCGGTAGTAACTTCATGATCGGTTAACGTTGAACGCTCTGCAGCGAGTTCAGCGGCTTTAATTTCAAGGACTGCACGGATTTCAGAGAGCGCTGAGAGATTTTGCACATCAACTGTGGAGACAAACATTCCACGGCGAGGATAGACCTCCACCAACTTTTCATTGGCTAAAGATCGAAGGGCTTCACGAATCGGCGTACGACCAAAGCCGAGTTTTGCCATTAACTCACTCTCACTAAGAAGTGATCCTGGAAGCAATTCCAGCGTAATGATCATTGAGCGAATTCGGCTGTAAGCCTCCTCCGAAAGTGAGCTGCTCTCTCTAGAGTGGATATGTATAGCCTGGCTCATAGAGTTGATGATATATCAGTCATATGCAGATTGATACACCAGCGAGCTATCCGAAATAGTACTTCTGAAAGAGCCAGACTGAAGCGCCAAAACCTACGCTAAGAATCAAGGCGCGATAGACGAGGACAGGCATGCGGGCGGCCCAATGACCACCAAATGTGCCCCCAATGCTTGAGCCTAATACGAGGGCAAGAACGAACGGCCATTCGGCCCGGCCGCTAAAGATATAGATGACGTTAGAGATCAGTGAGGTCCACCCGACGATGAGGTTCTTCGCTGTATTCAAGCTCTTGGGATCTCGCCGAATATCTCGAGCAAGGACGGCAATAACGATGACACCTTGGCCAGGTCCAAAATATCCGCAGTACAGCCCACTTCCAAACAGTCCGATTTTTTCAACTTGCCCATGCCGAGCTCCTCGGTCGGGTTTAGCTTTAATCAAAAATGACAGGCTCGCAAAAAGGAGTAGAAAAGGCACCATCTTTTCAAAAACCCCTGGTGGAACGGTCAATAAGGCCACTGCTCCGATAGTTGAGCCGATAATTGAAATTAGTATCACCGTCTTATATTGCTGAAAATAGGCGCGCATCTGATGTCGCACGGCAATGAGTGCAAAGAAGTTTGCAGGAGTAACACCAAGGGCGTTAGTAATTGCCGCGCTCACAGGTGACATTCCGGTTGCAAGTAAAACAGGATATGAAATGACTGATGCTCCGCCTGCCATTCCATTTATTCCGCCGACTAAAATACCAACTGCGAATATTAGGAAGTATTCAAGCATGGCTTAACCATACAATGGGGAAATGGATAATGGGGTAGAAATTAGATTTTTTGCTGCCGCTCGAGCTGCTGCAGGTATAGATCACATGTTTTGTCCCAGCGCGCAATTTCAAGAGATTATCAGCGAACTCTGTCGAACCCAGCCCGCTCTGGCCCACGTTATTGCACAGTGCAGTTTCTTACTTGATTCAGTTGCGGTACATGATCAAAATTTTCTTGTACATGATGGAAGCATTATTGATGTGCTTCCACGTTTTGCCGGCGGCTAACTAAGCCGTATTGACCCACTCGTCGGTTCCATCGGAAAAGCGTTGATGCTTCCAGATAGGTAATTTGGCTTTAATCTCATCAACTAAGGCAGAGCAGGTTTCAAAAGCCGCTTCTCTATGTACGGCCGAAACCGCAACGGAAAATGCGGTTTCACCAATCGCTATTTCACCGTATCTATGTGAAAGCGCAACTTTAATTACATCGCGCTCAGTAAGTAATGCATGTGTAATTAGCGCAATTTGATCGTTGGCAGTTGGATGAATCTCATATGTCAACGATAAAACTTCTTTACCTCCATCATGATTTCGTACATCTCCGCTGAAAACTACTACTGCGCCGGCGCGATTATCTCTAACTAGTGCGGCAAGCTGGTCAACTACAATAATTTGCGTCGTAACATCTGCGCGCATTACCTCTGACATCAGTGATCCTTACCATCGAGTTGATCCAATATATGTCCTGCTAACCGCTCAATTATTACTAAGCCATCACGTACCCCACCCGGTGACCCCGGCAGATTAATTATTAGTGACGTGCCATTAGTTCCAGTTAAACCTCGTGTTAAATCAGATGTTGGTACTTTTTCTCTTGAATATGCCCGCATAGCTTCAGAAAAACCTGGAATAGATTTTTCAATGAATGGTGCAGTGGCCTCCGGAGTAATATCCGTCGGTGAAACACCGGTACCGCCAGTTGTGACGATCAACCTAACTGTGCTAGATAGTGCTTTGACAATCTCTGCCGATATAGCACCAACATCATCGGCAACTACAACGGCAGCAATTACTTCGTATCCAAGTGCTTCCAAACCCGCTCGCAGCAATTCACCACTCGTATCGGAGTACAGACCGCGGGATGCTCGGTTACTTGCAGTAATTACACATGCACTCCGTTTGTTCACGTGCGCGTCCAGTCACCGTTCTTGCCGCCAGACTTTGAATCAACTTGTATATCGCTGATACTCGCAGCGGGGTCAAGAGCTTTAACCATGTCGATAATAGTCAGGGCTGCAACACTGACCGCAGTTAACGCCTCCATTTCGACGCCTGTCCGATCTGAGGTAATCACCCGAGCATTGATAGCCACACCAGTATCCGTAATTGATAAATTAATAGTTATCGAATTGATTGCAATCGGATGCGCGAGCGGAATCAATTCACTCGTCTTCTTGGCGGCCATAATTCCCGCAATGCGGGCAGTAGATAGGACATCGCCTTTTGGGGTTGTGCCATCTCGCAAGAGTGAGACAACCTGAGATGAGAGATTAACTTGTGCCGATGTTTCGGCAGTTCGAACCGAAATTTCGCGACCGGTAACATCGACCATATTCGCCTCACCGGCCGTATTTAAGTGGGTTAAACCATCGCTCATGTAGTTAACTCTAATTCCTTAAGGCAGCGATAGCCAACGTACAGATTCGCCTGCAGTAGTTAACTCTTTAGTGACAATGGCAAAGCCAGTTGCATGCGCTAAACCCCGTAACATTGCCGATCCTAAATATTGGCCGACTTCAAACTGCCCATTGACAATATTTCCAATAATAAGGCGGGTGAAATCTGCTGGAGCTGTTAACTCGCTTCGAGTTATAACCTTTGGAAGTTCGGTGCCGAATCGTCCAAGCATTGATGCAATTACGGGTGCACCTAAAGACATTAATGCCACGATCGCTGACTGTGGATTACCGGGCAATCCCAATAATGCACGTTGATTTAGTCGCGCTAAGAGCATTGGGTGGCCCGGACGAACGGCAACGGTATCGATAAGAATCTGGGCATCGTTGCTTAAAAGCGCTTCATGTAGAAAATCTCGTGGACCGTGGGCAGTTCCACCAGTAGTAATGACGATATCGGCATTAGCGCAACCATCATTAATGGCCTGGATCACAAGTGAAATCTCATCGGAGATAAATTTCGTACTAACAACTTCGCAACCCAATTTTTCTAACCAGCCTGGGAGTTGTGGACCTAATGCATCACGTACTAATCCGTCATTTGGTACACCCGTTAATTGAATTTCATCCCCAAAGAGAACAAGTGCCACTCGTGGTTTACGTGTAACCCATAGTTGATCTAAGCCAGCGGCAGAGAGCAAGCCAAGACTCCCCGGATTTAACTCAGTTCCAGCAACCTCCAAAACATCTCCAGCTTTACACTCATGGGCAGCAGGTCGAATATCTTGATTTTCAAAGACTTCGCCCTCCACAATATTTTCACTTACTGTAGCGATTTCCCATCGGATAACTCCATGTGTTCCCAATGGAATTACTGCGCCTGTAGCAATTCCAACTGCGTAGCCTTCAGCTAATTCTCCTTTCATCGGAAGGCCCGCTTTAACTTCGCCAATAATTCTCCAAGGTCCATTTCCTGCAACGGCATATCCATCCATCGCCGACGTTGCATATGTTGGTAAATCACAGAGAGCTTGTGCGTCACGAGACAGCGTTCTACCAACACCATCTTTAACGTCGATTAGTTCTTCAGGTAAAGACGTAAAAGATTGTGAGGCGATAGTGCGTGCAATATCCCAGCTTCCTTCAACGAGTGAGCTCATAACTACAGACCATCCTTCATGAGTGAAGCAAAAGCGATTGCGCGATCGAGATCTTCGGTCGTATCGATATCACTGAAGGCTTGTGTAACCTCTTTACTCATTACAATTTCGCGGATTTGAAGATGAGAAAGCATTGTTTGCATTGATTGCCCATCGGCATTACCCACCAGAGATAGCGCCCGCTCCACTGCTTCAACACGATAAATTGCCGCGAGTGATTGCTTAAATCCTTCTGCATCAACATACATGACGGCGTCATCATGCGGCTTCATTGACTCCATGAGATGTAATGTTCGAGATACTGCAAAGGGCATATCCGTTGCAATAAGAACAACGATTTCGCTCTTGCATAGTTCAAGACCGGCTTTGAATCCAGCAACTGGTCCGCCACCGATGGGGTTCTCTTGCACGGTTTTATAATGTGCATTACGAATCATTGGATCTGGCCCAACAATTACTGTTTCGAACTCAGATGGAATCGATGCAAGAATTCGTTCAATTAAACTCACTCCGTCGATTTTTGCTTGTGATTTATCAGATCCGAAACGTTTGCTCGTGCCACCCGTTAAGACTATGACGCTCGCGCTATTGGATTGCATATGGCTAGGATACTGACTATGGCTTTTGGACGGGGTGAGGCTAATGCCCTTGGTTGGCGCGATATTGTTGAAATCGCGCAGGAAGAACATACTGGTCACCCCTTTCCGACAAAAAGCACTCCTCTGCTGCTTATGCACCATCTATCTGATTTACATGTCTGCGATGCACAATCACCAACGCGTCCTGAGTATTTAGATCGTTGGGCCGATCCCGATAGCCCAATCCGTGAAAAAGTTGGAACCATCGGAACATATCGTCCACATTCAATGCTATCCCCGCATGTCGTGGAAGCAATGATTCAATCGCTCAATGCCATTACATCAGGCCCGCTCTCTGGCCATGCGATAGATGCTGCAATCATCACTGGCGACACAACTGATAACGCGCAGTTAAATGAAGTAAGTTGGTATTTAGCGCTTTTAGATGGTTTAGATTTTAGGCCAGACTCTGGAAATTACGAAAGTTACGAAGGCGTCATTGATGAGGGTGTTGAGAATTACGATCTTCGATACTGGCATCCTCATGGGACTCCCCCTGGAAAAGAAGATGATGATGCTCGAGCCAAGTATGGCTATCCCGTTATCCCTAATCTATTGAATTCTTGCCGTAGACCCTTCAAAGCTACTGGGTTAAAATTTCCTTGGTTTGCAGTGCACGGAAATCACGATGCACTTTTGCAAGGCACTGTTGCACCTGCACCGGCAATAAATAATGAGATGATCGGTAACAAGCGATACATTGGCTTACCTTCAGATGTAACTCTTGCCGATGTCCTTACAAGTTTTCAAGAGATTGGCCCCGCCAGTTATCCTGATGCATTTGATGCTCCATATGTTGAGGTGACTGCAGATATCGAAAGACGAGCAGTTGAGCGCGGTGAATTTGCAGCAATGCATTTGGCCTCACCAGGTTTACCTGTAGGTCATGGATTCACGGCGGAAAATGTTGATAATAAACACATGTATTACTCAACACAGATCGGTAAAGTAAAACTAATAGTTATTGACAGTGTCAATCACTTTGGCGGTTGGCAAGGGTCGCTAGATGTCGAACAGTTTGAGTGGTTGGAACGTGAAGTTTCTTGCGCAGATAGGCCTGTGGTACTTGCCTCCCATCATCCATTGAGCAAAATGTTTAATAGTTATGCACCGGTTGGTAAGCGAGTATGTGTTGAAGAGATTCAGGAGATGCTATTGAAATATCCGGGCGTTATCGCCTGGTTTGCCGGTCACGAACATCGCCACCACATAAAGTGGATTGGACCCGAAGAAGAGGTACATGGTTTCTGGCAGATAGAAACAGCCTCACACGCTGATTGGCCACAACAATCACGCACGATTGAAATTGTTCAGGATGAGGTTGGCGATATTTATTGTGGACTAACTGTCATTGATCATTTAGGTGGGGTTCAATACCGTGATGCTACCGAGCCAGTTGAAATTGCGGCACTTTCACGGGCGCTGAGTGCGAACATTTGGCAGAAAAGATCGGAGTTAGGTGCAACCCACGACGTTAATTGGTGGTGCGGGCGGCCAACAGATCGAAATGTAGTTTTAAAAATTAGTAAGCGTTAAGTTGAGCGATATATTGATTTCTCAATGACATGTGTCGATCGTAAAATAATCAAAATAATTACTGTCAATCCGACACCTGCAATCTGAAAACCAAGACCCACCGCAACCCCGACGGCAGCAGTTGAAAATACGGTAGCTGCAGTTGTGACGCCTTGAATTCCTGTCGAGCGTTTATCGGTAAAAATTAACCCTGCGCCAAGAAAACCTATGCCAGTGATGATTGCATGAAGGGCTCTAGTTGGGTCACCAAATCGAGATGCGTCACCAACGATTGCACCAATGGCTACGATTGCCGCCGATGCAGATCCAACTAAGGCCATAGTTCGCGGACCAGCTGACTTTCCTGCCCGGTCACGCTCCCATCCAATGAGTGAACCTAAGAATGCGGCAATTGAAGCGTCAATAATCACAGTTAGTTGTTGCCAAACATCGATAGAGTGAAGGTCAATCATTGACTCAGGGTAGTGGTTTTCGTGCAGTTGAGCCATGATTTCGCCCTATAGAATTGGGCTATGAGCCAATATCAAATCATGCGGTGGCGAGAAATTCCTTCAATGGTAATTGCACGTGAGGGCGAAACGACAATCAAAGTAATGCTCGCATCTCGTTTTCAAGAGGCGATTGATGAAGCTGCGATGCGCCTGGGTGCAATAGATGCCGATGCTTACACCGCCGGTTGGATTCGGGATCCATGGGTTGAGGCGGATGAGACTCCCGATGTTTTAGCGGCCAAGCTTGCTACTGAATTAGAGACTGACTTGAGTGAAGCAAAATTAGAGCAGCTACTAAAAACCATGGGAGATAAATAATGTCAACTATCTACGAAGCACTCGCACAAGCAACGCTTGCATCCGATGGCGCAATGGGAACAATGTTGCAAGATCGTGGACTGACCGACGGTGGCGCTCCTGAATTATGGAACGTCGAAAAGCCAGCTGAAATCGAAGCTGTGCTAGAAGCTTATGCAGCAGCAGGTGCGCGTTTTATCACTACTAATACTTTCGGCGGAACTCATGGTCGCCTTGCGATGCACGGTCTTGAAGATCGTGTCTTTGAACTCAATAAGGCAGGTGCAGAAATTGCACGCGCAGTAGCCGATCGTCATCCTGGCTGTTTTGTTATGGGAGACATTGGGCCATCTGGAGATTTGATGGAGCCGATGGGCACAATGACCCTTGAGAGTGGTCAAGCTCTATTTGCCGAGCAGATTCGTGGCTTAGTTGCCGGTGGTATCGATGCAATCCTTATTGAAACAATGTCTGATCTAGGTGAAGTCGAAGCCGCAGTAAATGCCGCTAAAGAAGTTGCACCCGGTATGCCAATTATTGCAACTATGAGCTTTGATACAAATCTTCGAACGATGATGGGAGTAAAGCCAGGAATGGCAGTTACCCACTTAGCTGCGTTGGGAGTACGTATTATTGGCGCAAACTGCGGACGTGGTACCGATGAGATGCAGGTAATTGCGCAGGAGATGGTCAACGCTCGTCCAGATGGTGTCTTCATCATTACACAATCAAATGCAGGCTTACCTAAACTTCAAGGCGATGAGTTTATTTATGATGGAACTCCTGAGGAGATGGCAAAATATGCAGCCAAGATGAAAGCTATGGGTGTCAATATTGTTGGCTCTTGCTGTGGCTCATCACCTGCACATACGGCAGCAATTGCCGCCGCGCTTGCATAAATGAAGAGCAAAATCCTTCTCATTGGAATTGATGGCTTAAATCTAGCTAGTGCCCTCGAGAGTTCGCCAACGATTGCCGACTTAAAAAAATCGGCTTTTTTTGCCGAACTTACGATGCAAGCGCCAACCTGGTCGGGACCAAGTTGGTCAACGCTTTTAACTGGTTCAACACATGAACAACATGGCGTGCGGGATAACTCATTTATCGGACATCAACTGTTGTATCGGCCAGATCTTCTCTCCCTTGCCTACTATCAAGATCAAAGCACAACAACTTTTGCAGCAGCGGGCTGGCCGCCATTAGTTGATCCATCCGGACATGGTCCGGTAATTCAGGAGCGAAGAGAGCAGCAAAAGGCATACCAACATCGTGTAATAGTGAGAGATGGCGAAACTTACGGTTACACCGTGACTGATGCCGAAATTCAATCTGCGGCGATGTATGCCATTGAAAGACATGGGCCAGAGGTTTCATTTGTATATTTCTGCAGTGTCGATGAGGCGGGACATGTATTTGGTTCAATTGGCGAGGAATACAACGCGGCAATTGCGCGAATTGATACCTACGTGGAGAATTTACTAACGGCTGTTCGTTCTCGAGCGAACGAGGATGAACCGTGGTTGGTGGTTATAACTACTGATCATGGACATCTAGATGGAGGCGGACATGGCGGAGACACACCACAAGAGAAGGCATCTTTTGTAATCGCCGCTGGATTAGGCCGATCAAATCCAGAGTGGCCACAAGTGATGCAACCGCATGAATTAACACCGTTATTGTTAGCAGAAAGGGCCTAACAGAGATGAACTTTAATAAAGTAATTCTTTACTATGGTTTTGCGCCCATTTCAGATCCTGAGGCTGTAAAACTATGGCAAAAAACGCTGTGCGAATCCCTCAACATCAAAGGACGCATCCTCATTTCGCCTCACGGAATTAACGGCACATTAGGCGGTGCCATGGATGATGTAAAAAAGTACATTAAGAACA
>ERZ1292640.2445-Hain-H43-02um-R1-2445-length-14845-cov-7_pt1 | contig 14845 bp, 2 predicted proteins | sample MGYA00564404_ERZ1292640 | MGnify/ENA primary metagenome ERZ1292640 (study PRJEB36523, sample SAMEA6512636) | groundwater metagenome | collected 2019-01-08 | study: AquaDiva: Metagenomics assemblies of 32 groundwater samples
AGGATCGTTGGATTCCAGCCGCGGATCGCTGTCGAGACTTGGATAAAGCATGATGCCGCGTCCGCCCGGAATCGGCCGCGCCTGTTCATACGGAGAGTCGGTGAAGACGAGCAGGTGGAAATTCCCCTGGATGGCATCGGGCAAACGCACGGTGCCGCTCGCGGTGTAGCCGGCCCCAGGTTCCAGCACTCCGTCGTGCCAGAACGAGCCCAACAACTGGTCATAGACATCGAGCGAAGCGTCCATCGAGATATAGACGCGATCCAGCCAGCGGCCAACGCGCGTCGCGCGACCGCCCTGGTTGGTCACGGTCCAGGTCACCGGCAAGAGCATGCCGGATTCGACATTGGCCGGGAGCGGGAGGAGAGCGGTCACGCGCAGATCCGCTTCGCGATAGATGACCGGCATCATTGTGGAATTGTAATTGTTGGCCTTCTGACCGGCCTCCCAGACGCGGCTCAGGTAATACTCAGGCCAGTCCGGATAGGCCTCCGCGCCCGGTTCGTCAAATTGGCGGCCGCCGGATTCGAGCTCGGGATTGCGATCACTGAAGACGTGGAGGTATTTCTTTCCTTCGATGCCTTCGGGTAAATTCAGCGTCACGTTGGCGGTGTAACTCTCGCCGGAGGCCAGCGGTTGGTCAGCGGCATGCACCACCTTGCCAAGGAGCGAGGCGCGGCCGAAATCAAAGACCGGGTCGGGCGACAGATAGACGTAATCGAACCAACGCTTGGTGCCCGACCAGGTGGCGTCGTTGCCGACGTTGGCCACGGTCCAGGACACTTGAATGGGATCGCCGGAGAAGGCTGGTCCGTTGTAGCTCACCCGCGTCACCGCGAGGTCGGGTTTCAAGCCCACCACGCGGCAGTCAGCGGCCTTGGCGTTGTTGGTCGTCCACGGCCCTTCAAAGACCACTTCCGGTCCAGGTCCGAGCAGAATATTGATGATTTCACGCCGGGTCAGTTGTTCGAGGGGCTTCTCGGCGGCCGCGGCATTGGCGCGTTCGATGATTTGACCTACTTCGTGGAGCAGCAATTCCTGGTCGGTCATCAGCATTTCAGGATCGACGTTGGTTTCCACGAAGATACGCGAACCCTCGGCAGCCGGTGGCAGGGTAAAGGTGGCTTCCTGCGTGTATTGCTGGCCCGGATCGAGTTTGCCGTAATGCGGCACGCCGAAGACCAGCCACTCCGTGCCCTGGCCGTCATGCAACTTGGCGTCGCTCGACACGTAAATCGCATCGGCCCACTGTTCGCGGTCGGTGGCGTTCTGACCATTATTGGCGACGGTCCAACTGATGGTGACTTGTTTGCCACCCTGCGCCGCGGTCGGCGCTGTGACCTTCATGACCTCGAGATCGGCGGGCGGCGTGTAGAGAACAGTCAGGGGCCGGGCCTTGAAATTGCTGCCCTGAAAATCATTCGGCGCATCGGCATTCAGATTGATGTCAAACGACTGCTCATAAACGCGGTCGTAGGCATCGGTCCAGATGGTGATGAAGAACTGGCCGGAGATGTGCTTGGGCAGCGTGACGGAGACATCGTTCGCGTAGGCTTCGTTCACATCGAGTACGCCGTCATGCCAAAACGCGCTCAGGAGCACATCACCGCGCTGCGAATCGGGGCGATCTTTCGCTCGAGTCAGCCAGACGGAGTCGTGCCAGCCAGCCGGGTAGGTGATGCCCGCGCCGCGGTTCATGACCTGGTAATGCACGGTGATCGTGGTGGCATCGAACGCCTCGCTGGCAGCGCTGACCTGCGTCACCACCAAATCCGGCGGCGGAACCGGTGTCACATCCACCGCCAGCGGCCGGGCGATGATGTTGTTGGCCTCCTGGGGATATTCATCGACGGCATTGGCGCGATCGGCCGCGATGAGGAGGTAGAAATTACCACCGTAACCCAGCGGAATCTGGAAATTGCCGCGCGTGGTGTACGACTCGCCGGAGGCCAGCGCGCTGCCATTCGGCAAATCGCCCAGCAACCGGTCGCCGCCATCCCACTTGTTATCGAGCGATAGATAAACGCCATCCAGCCACCGCGAGCCGCCCGTCGGGGTGCGGACCGGTCCGCGATTGGTCACCGTAAATTCCACGTCGATCACTCCCCCGCTGGTGACTTTGGCCGGGGCCTGGAAGGACGTGACCTGCAAATCCGGCCGCGGCGTCAGCGCCACCACCGTGCCGTCCACGGTGCCGGCGACGTTGTTGTTCTCGTTGGTTTCGGGAATCTGGCCGAGAGCGTCGGTCTTCAGGTAGAACCGATAGACACCCTGGATGTGCTCCGCCATGCGGAACCGCTCGGTGCGCGTGTAGGTGCGGCCCGCGTTCAGGCCGGAGGTGTAGGTGAACCGGCCGATTTCCCACGCCTGGCCGAAGTCGGCATTCGGCGCCAGATAGACAATGTCCGTCCAGGCGCTGTCCAGCGTGAGGCTCTCGGGACCTCCATTGCGCACGGTCCAACTGATGTCCACCATTGCGCCATCACTGATCGCCGACGGACCCGTGACGCTGACGACCTCCAAATCCAGCGGCGGCGGCGGCACGTACTGCACCGACACGGCCTCACTGCGGGCCGAGTTGTTGTCGGTGTAAATGAACTCGAACGGTCCGCCGGTGCTCACGAACACGTACCAGACGCCGCTCAAGTCGCCGGGCAGGATCACCGGAGCGGTGCGTGTGTAGTTGGCCTGGGCGCCCAGAGCGCCTATGTGGCTGACGGCGGCCAGCGTGCGGCGGTTGGTGGAACCATCGGCCTGGTCTGAAATCCAGACGACGTCACTCCATTCGACCGCATTGGTGGAACCGAGGCCTTGGTTGGTCACCGACCAGGTCACCAGGATTTGTTGATTGTTCTTCGCCGTCGCGGGCGCGGTCACCTGACCCACCACCAGATCCGCGAACGGAATCGGCATCACATCCACGAAATGCGCCGGGCTGCCTACGTTGGACGCCGTATCGGTGTATTCATAAACGGCATCCTCGGCGTCGGTCTGGACGAACAGTTTGAAGTGGCCGTTCAGCGCCGCCGGCAGGGCGATGATGCGGCTTTCGCTGTATTCCGCGCCCGTAGGCATGAGACCGTTGTGCGTGAAATTGCCCAGCACCACATCGTCGCCGTTGCCAAAAATGTCATCACGCGACAGCGCCACGCGATCCGTCCAAGCCGGCACCAGTCCTGGCCCGGTGCCGACGTTCTTGACCTTCCAGGCAACGGTCAAGTCAGCCGGGTCGCCAATGATCCGGTCCAGCGCCGTGACTTCGGTCACCGTCAGATTCGCGTACGGCGCGAGCGTAACGGCGACGGCGGCGGAGGCTTTATCGTTGTTGGCATTGAACTGGCCTTCCTCGAGGACGTTGCCGGAATCGGTGCGCACGATCAGGTAAAACGTGCCTTGGATGCCGTTGGGCAGCGTGAGGGTCGTTTTGCCGTTGTACGTCGCCCCGGGCATCAGCGCGCCGCTGTGGTTCACCGTGGCCAGCAGCACGTCATCAGCCGAAATCGTGGCATCAGCGGATAAGTAAAGGCGATCAGCCCACGCCTCCGGCGCCACGCCGGTGCCTGCGTTGCGCACGGTCCACGTCACATCCTGGCGCGTGCCGGACTGAACGGCGACCGGACCCTGCGCCGAATCCACCACCAGATCCGGATGCACCAGCGCGATGGCCTGCTTGGCGGCCGTAGTATTGTTGGTTTCGCCGTCGCGCTCGAAAACGCGTTGATCGCTATCGACGACAACCACCAGCCGGTCATTGCCATCGGCCCAAACGGGCAAAGTCACCGTTTTGGTGCGGACTACGGACTGGCCGAAGGCGAGGCTGTTGACGTATTCGAAGGTGCCGAGCAAAACCGCGCCCGTCAGGGTGCCATCGACCGACAGATAGGCCTGTTCTTTCCAAGGTCCGGAGGCGCTGGCCAAACCATTGTTCCGGACAACCCAGTTGACGATGATCGGCTGGCCGGTGCTGGCGGAGGCCGGTCCGGAGATATCTTGAGCCGCCAAATCTGGAACCGGCGACAGCGTCACGTTCATTGGGCTCTGGCTGGCCGTGGTATTATTGTTTTCCGCGCCCGGTTCGGACACTTGGTTATTGGCATCGGTCACCACGAATATCCAGTATTGTCCGGCGGTCAAATCCACTGGCAGCGTGAGGGTCTTGACCTGGGAGTAGCTTTCGCCGGCATTCAGACGGCCGGTGTGCGGGAAATTCCCCAGCCAGATGTCGTTGCCGGCGTTGGCGTCGCTCGAGAGATAAACGACATCGGTCCAGGAATCCTGATCGGTGGCCGCTGTGCCTTGGTTGGTCACGCGCCAGGAGAGATCCACGGGCCTGCCGGTGCCAGCGGAAGCCGGGACGTTCACCACCCCGATCAAAAGATCGGCGGGCGGACGGCCATATTCCACTTTGATGGTGGCGGAGAAAGTGTTGTCTTTCTCGTTGCTCTCGACCACGTTCCGGCCGGCGTCAACGCCGATAAACAGGGTGTAATTCCCCTGCCAGCCCCACGGCACTTGGCCCGTCACCGCGCGAGTCACCGTGCCATCCACGGCCAGCTCGGTCGTCTGATTCACCGTGCCGAGCACGACATCGTCCCAATTGCCGAACCATTCATCAGTCGAGAGCACGGCGCGTTCGGTCCATGGGGCCAAGGCGGAGGTGTTGCCGCTGTTTTTCGCGGTCCAAGTGACCGTGATGTCCCCTCCGGCCTGGGTCTGGGGGGGCGTGGACGGATTCAGCACGACGAGGTTGGGCGCACTGACGTCGAGCGGGAGGGCCGCGAGATTGTTGTTTTCATTGGCCTCGGGCTGGGTATGCGAGCCGTCGGCGACAAACAATAGGTAATAGTGGCCGGGCGCGACATCGTAAAGGGCCAGTTTGCGACTGGCGGAGTAGCTGTCGTTGGGGGCCAGCGGCTCGGTGCGGCTGGTCCACTCGGAAGTCAGGTAACGGTCAGCACCCTCGTAGGCCGCGTTGTCGGACAAATAGACATAATCCGTCCAACTGCCCGTCGCATTGCCGCCGCCCGTGTTCCTCACGGTCCAACTCATGGTCATTTCCTGGCCGAGGCGAATGACAGTGGGCGCGCTCGCGGTCAGACTGAGATCGGCCGCGCTGACAGTAATTAACTGGGCTTTGACATTGTTATCGTTGCTGGTTTCACCCTGATGACCGTAAGCGTTGGTCTTGACCAGCAGGTATTGATTGCCGGTGGCGGTGGCCGGAACGGTGACCTGGCGGGTCAGCGTGTAGCTCGCGCCGGCGGCCAAGGCGGGATCCGACGGCACCCAGGTGTTCAACAAGATGGCATCAGTGGCTTCCCATTGATCGTTGCCGGACAGATAGACGTTGTCGTACCAGCCCAAAGTCGCCAGGCCGGTGCCCTGATTGATGACCGTCCAGGTAAGGTTGATTGTTTGTCCGAGGCTGACACTGGCGGGCGCAGTGACGGCGGTGACCACCAGATCGGCGGCGCTGAGATCAATGGCCACGGCCCGCACATTGTTCGACTCATCGGATTCGGGCTGGGCGTGATTGGCATCCGCAATCAACAACACGTGGTTCCGGCCGGTGACGCCGTTCGGAATGACGACATCGCGGCCAAAAGAATAAGTGCCGTTGGCCGCGAGCGGGATGTTGGCGACGGTGTAGCCCTGGCTCAGGTAAGTGTCCGTGGCATCGAACCGGTCGTCTTTGGAGAAATACACCCTATCAACCCACGGCACGGTGGCCGCGCCCTGGCCTTGATTGGTCACGGTCCATTCTACACGGACAGTTTGCCCCCACGAAGCCGCGGCCGGAGCGGTTGCACTGGTGACGATCAGATCGGGCGCGGTGATCGTGATGGGGACCGATCGGAGATTGTTGGCCTCGTTGGATTCGCCCACGTTGCCGGTGCCGTCGGCGACAAACAGCAAGTACTGGCTGCCGGTGGTTGCCGACGGCGGGATGCCGATGTTCTGCGACATCGCCACGCTGGCGGAAGGGTCCAACGCGCCGTTGGCGGTGGTAGGGAAAGTTCCGAGCAACATATCGGATGCATCCAATAGCGTGTCGCTGGACAGATAAAGCCGGTCCGACCAGACCGCCGGCGCCTTCACGGCGCCTTGATTCGCCACTGTCCAGGTCGTCGGCACCGTTTGATTCAAGGCGGCGGATGCAGGGGCCTGCGCCGCCGCAACCGTCAGATCGGCGGCGGCGATGGTGATGGGCAGAGATTGGGTGTTATTGGTTTCGTCCGCTTCGCCCTGGTGATCGAACGCGTCCGTCTTCAGAATCAGAAAGTAATTACCCGGCGCAATGCCTTTGAGGAAAACGTTGGTGGCCAGCGTGTAACTGGCTTGCGCCGCCAGGGGAGTGGAATTTCTAACCGCCACCAAGGCCAGGGGCTGGTCGGTAGTGTCCAGCGTGGCGTCGGTCGAGAGATAAACACCGTCGGACCAATCAGCGGGAGCGGGGGAGGCGCCAAGGTTGGAAACCTTCCAGCCCACTGTGATGGTGTCACCCGAAATGGCCGTGGATGGCGCGGAAGGCTGGGTCAGGCCAAGGTCCGGCGCTCCCAGGGTTATTCTGACGGCCTTGGCGTTGTTGGTTTCATCGGTCTCGCCTTGATAATGGAAAGCATCCGTCACGAAAATGAGATACCGGTCACCCGTGCCGGAGGACGGCAGGGTGATGTTCTTGGTCATGGTATAAGTCGCATTGGCGGCGACGGGAATGACCGGTTGCATCCAAAAGGATCGCAACTGAGTGTCTCCATTATCCCAAACGCCATCCTGCGAGACATAGACGGCGTCGTACCAGAGGTTCTCGGCGTTGACGGCGCCCTGGTTGCGGACTTTCCAGGTGACTTCGATGTTTTCGCTCAGGACGGCCAGGCCCGGAGCCGTGACTTCCGTCATGACCAAGTCGGGCGCGTTCAGCGTAATCGGCCGGGCGAGGGTATTATTGGACTCATTGGTTTCGCCCTGCTGATTGGAACCATCGGCCACGAAAAGCAAATAACGATTGCCCGCCGTGGTTTCCGGCAACGCCACGCGCAGCGTCTGGGTGTATTCGCCATCGGCGGCCAGCGTCGCAGTGGGCGGGACGCGGACGTAGCCGAGGGCGGCGTCACCCTCGTTCAACACCTGATCATCGGAGAGATAAACATAATCGTACCAGGCGTTGGTGGTGGGGAAGGCGCTCTGGTTCTTGACCGTCCAGTTTAATTCGATGGTCTGGCCCAGGTTCGCGGTGTCGGGGGCCGTCGCGCGGATGACCGCCAGATCGGGCGCATTCAGCGTAATGGGTTTGGCGAGGGTGTTATTGGCGATGTCAGTTTCACCTTGCTGTTGGTTGCCATTGGCCCTGGCCAGGAGGTACCACGTGCCTGTGGTGAGGTTGGACGGAATGGTGATCTGGTCGGCAACCGTATAGCTGGCCCCCGCAGCCAAGGGCGTGCGTGTGCCGGTCGGAAAACCGCCTGCAAAGACATCGACGGGATCGAATTGGTCATTCTGGGACAGGTATAAATAATCCGACCAGGAGGCAGGCGCGGCACTGTTGCCCTGGTTTTTCACGGTCCAGGAGACGGCGATGGTCTCGGAAAGAGACGCACCCGCCGGAGCGTTGAGAGTGCTGACCACCAAGTCCGGCGCGGTCACGGTGATCGGCAGGGCATAGACGTTGTTCGTCTCGTCTGATTCCACCTGACGATCCGAACCCCCATCAGCCACAAACAGCAGGTACCGGTTGCCGAGTTTGGTCTGCGGCAACACCAGGATTTGAGTGAGGGCGTATTGGGCGCCGGCGGCCAGGGGCGCATCCGGGGGGGCCGACAACGAACCCAGATAGGTGTCGTTGTAAGCAAGCGTCGAGTCGTCGGAAATATAAACGTAGTCGAACCAGGTGGCACGGGTGGCGGCATTGCCGAGGTTCTTCACCGTCCAGGAAAGCTCCAGCGACTGACCGAGAATGCCCGACACAGGCGCGGTTGCCGCCGTCACGGCAAGGTCGGCGCCGGAAAGCGTGATGGGGCTGGCCTTGACGTTGTTCGTTCGATTGGCATCGGCCAGGTTGTTGCCGCCGTCGGTCACGACCAGCAGGTATTTGTTTCCGAGGCCGAAGGCAGGGACGGTCAGAGAGTAGGTTTGCGTGTAACGGCCATTGGCGGGTAGCGGGGACTGGTCGGACATCCAGCGCGAACCGGCCAGCCGGTCGTTGGCCGGCTCGAAAGTGGCATTGTCGGAGAGATAGAAATGGTCGCCCCACGCCGAGGAAGCCACACCTTCGCCCTGGTTGGTGACGGTCCAGCTCACTTCCAACGCCTGGCCCAGTTGCGCCTGAGCGGGTGCGGTCAGGTCATTCGCCGCCAGATCCGGCGCTTTGCCCAACTGGAAGGGAACGGCTTTGACGTTGTTGGTTAAATCGCCGTCACCGGCCTCATTGGCACGGTCAATTTGGACGATGAAGTAGTAGGCGCCGGGGGTTTTGTCGGCCGGCAGAGCGAACGTGGCGCTGGCGTTGTAGTTGGCGTTGGCCTCCAGCGCTGAAAAACGCACCGCGTTGCTGAGATACAAATCACCGGCATCCAGAACGTTGTCGGTCGATAAATAGACGTAATCCCAAAGCATGCCCACCCGAAAACTGCTCGCGTTTTTGGCCGTCCACGAAACGGTTACGGTTTCTCCGGGCAACGCCGAAACCGGGGCGCTGACACTCAGCAGTTGCAGATCCGGTCTGGCCACCTGGAGGGGGAGGTCTTTGCTGTTGTTGGTTTCATCGGTTTCAACCTGAGTGTTGTTCTTGTCCACCACAATCAGGATGTGCCCGTCGCCTAAAGCAGTATTGGCGGGAAGGAACAGCATTCTGGAGACGTTATAACTACCCTGGGCCGCCAACGCGGGACCACTGAAAGAATAGTTATCCAACAAAACAGCGGAGGCATCCCAAACCCCCTTGCTCGAGAAATAGAAGTAATCCACCCAGTTGTTGGTGGTGCTGGTGGCTCCTTGATTGGCGACGGTATAGTTGACCGTAAATCCTACGGAGGGCCGTACGGTGGTTGCGCTGAGCGTGGCGCTGGTGACCATCAAATCCACCGAAGGAGCCATAATCAGGATGGGAATCGGGTCGGAGACGTTGTTCGTTTCGTTCGTCTCGGCCTGAAGATTCAAATTGTCTGCGACGAAGAACAGAAATTTAGCTCCAACGACCCCGGCCGGCACGGTAACGGTGACAGTGGCGCGGTACTGTGCCCGTGCATTCAAAGCCCCAAAGTTCCACCGTTGCGACAGCATCTGATCCGTCTGCTGGCTGTACACGTTGTCATCCGAGAGAAAGACGGAATCGCTCCACATGGAACTGGTTTGCGTCGGGTCTTGCCCGGCGTTGGTGACGGTCCAAGCCAAATCAACGGGGGCGCCTTGAACGGCGTTGGCTGGCGCCGCCGGCGTGCTCATCACCAAGTCCACCGCTGGTGGCGTTATTTGAATAGGCATGGCCACAGACACGTTGTTGGTCTCATTGGTTTCTGACTGCCGGTTCCAGGTATCGGCGACAATGAAAAGGTATTTGCTGCCCACGGCGTTGCTCCGCAAGGTGACAGTCGCCGTCGCGCGATACAGCCCGCCTGGGCTGAGCGGTGAGTCGCTTCGGCGCGAAGAGAGCAAGACATCGTTCTGCGGATCAAATTGATTGTCGTCCGACAAATAAACGCCATCCTGCCAAAACGAGCCTTGCTCCCACTGGCTCTTGACACCGTTGGCAGGATCGGTGCCCGCGTTGGTGACGGTCCAAGCCACCTCAATAGCGCCCCCCGCTATCGCGTCGGCCGGCGCGCTTGGAGCGCTGATTTGTAGATCGACGGCTGGCGCCGTCACCTCGATGGGCACGGCAAAAACGTTGTTGGTCTCGTTGGTTTCGCGGATTTTATCATCGCTCCAAGATTCGTTGCTGCGGTCCACGCCAAACAAGAGGAAATAATCCCCGGCCGGCGCGTTGGGGATGCCGATTTGGATCTGAGTCGAAGGATTGGGTGGCTGGGTGGAAACCGCGTAAGTCGCTCCCGCACCTAAAGGCTCCGAGTGGAAAAGTTGGAAAAGCATCTGATCCCCGCCCTGCTCAGGCCCCCCAGGTCCCGGCGGACCCTGGCCATACTGCCGCAAGTCCAACTTGTCGTCCGTGGACAAAAACACCCCATCCAGCCATTGGCCGGTGACGGTTTCGGTCCCGAGGTTCTTAACCGACCAGGAAACGGTGACCGTGTCGTTGGCCTTGGTGGTGGTTGCCGAAACCGCCGGAGTCAGAACGGTTAAATCGACGTTCGGCGAGGTGAGATTAACGGATTGGCGGTCAACAAGCTTGGGAGATTCTGATTCTTCCTCTCGAATTTGCGTCGGAGGTGTAGATGCTTCCAAGTCGGCTGTCGCCAAGCCCTGGAATAAGTTGTCGCCGATGGAATGTGCTTGGGCAAAACCCGGCGCTCCCTGCTCCTGGATCTGGGCGGGTTGTTGCGTTGAAAGTTCTTGAGAATCAAGCTGATACTCGAAGCCATTTGCAGCAGGAGGCCCCGGGTTGGCCAGTCCTTCAGAGGCAGAAAGAAGCACCCGAGGCTCTAAGGCCTCCAGTTCGAAACGGCGTTGTCCCCGGCCATGAACATTAAAGCTCACTTAAATACTCATTCCAGTTATGTTATTTCCTCCTCGCCCTTTGCATTGTCTCACCCTCCTTTGGCGAAAACCAACCTTCTTTTGTCCGGGATATCATCTTCAGGCCGCAAGACCTCCGGCCCCATACGGCCGGCTGCGCAAAAACATTCCCCTTTCAGCAGGCGCGCTGTGATGTTTGAATGACTGCGATGATTGACGACGACACGATGATTGACGACGACATTTGGGCCGGCGCTTCTCCGGAGATTTATCAGGTCCGCACCAAAGCTCCCGGACCAGCCGGCAGTCTGCCCCTGACCGAGGAGATGCTGTTAAACCGGCCCAGCGGCGATATTTTCGGCCTGACACAAAACGCCGGCATGGGCTGGAACCCCGCCGAGCTGGGCCGAAAACAGTTTTTGATTCTGAGCACCCAAGGAGGTATCCGCGCGCCCGATGGCCAGCCGGTGGCTTTGGGCTATCACACGGGCCATTGGGAGGTTGGCTTGCTCGTGCAAGCGGCGGCCCGGGAGTTGCGCGCCTTGGGGACGATTCCCTTCGCCGGCTATTGCTCCGATCCATGCGATGGCCGCACGCAGGGGACGACCGGGATGTTTGACAGTCTGCCCTATCGCAATGACGCCGCGCAGATTTTCCGGCGGCTGATTCGTTCGTTGCCCACGCGGTCGGGCGTGATCGGCGTGGCCACGTGCGACAAAGGGCTGCCGGCCATGATGATGGCCCTGGCGGGCATGAAGGATTTGCCCTCCGTTCTCGTGCCGGGTGGCGTCACGCTCCCACCCGAAGGCGGTGAAGAAGCCGGCGCTATTCAAACCATCGGCGCGCGTTTTGCACACGGCCTGATTTCGCTCCAGGATGCGGCTGACCTGGGATGCCGGGCTTGCGCCACGCCCGGTGGCGGCTGCCAATTTCTCGGCACGGCCGCAACGTCGCAGGTTATTGGCGAAGCCCTGGGCATGGCCGTGCCCCATTCGGCGCTGGCGCCTTCGGGCCAGGCTGTCTGGACGGACATTGCCGTGCGATCGGCGCGCGCGGTGTGCCGCCTCGAAGCGCGCGGCATCAACATGCGGAATATTCTGACGCCAAGCAGTATTCGCAATGCCATGGCGGTGCATGCGGCGTTCGGCGGTTCGACGAACCTGCTCCTGCACGTGCCGGCCATCGCCCATGCCGCGGGGTTGCGCCGGCCGACGGTTGAGGATTGGATCGAGGTCAATCGGAGCGTGCCGCGCATCGTAAGCGTTTTGCCCAATGGACCCGTGCATCATCCGACCGTGCGCGTCTTTTTGGCAGGCGGCGTGCCGGAGGTGCTGCTGCATCTGCGGTCATTGGGCGTGCTGGATACGGCGGCCTTGACGGTGACCGGAAAAACCGTGGGCGAAATGCTGGATGGGTGGGCTGCTTCGGAACGCCGCACCCGCTTTCGCGAAATTCTGCGTCAACAAGACGGAGTGAATCCCGATGATGTCATCATGTCACCCGACCAGGCACGCGCGCGCGGCTTGACGAGCACCGTCACCTTCCCTCGGGGCAATCTTGCGCCGGAAGGATCGGTCATCAAAAGCACGGCCATGGATCCGGCCATTCTGGATCAGGACGGGATTTATCGCAAAGAAGGGCCGGCGCGGGTCTTTACCAGCGAACGGGCTGCCATGGACGCGATCAAAAAAGGCCAGATTCAGCCCGGCGATATTCTGGTGCTGATGGGCTGCGGCCCGCTTGGCACGGGGATGGAAGAAACGTATCAACTGACCTCCGCCTTAAAGCATCTGCCTTTCGGCAAGGAAGTGGCGTTGATTACCGATGCGAGGTTTTCGGGCGTTTCGACCGGGGCTTGCATCGGCCACGTCGGTCCGGAGGCCTTGGCGGGCGGGCCGATTGGCAAACTTAGGGATGGCGACCGCATTCGGATTTTCATTGATCGTGAGCGATTGGAAGGAAGCGTTGATTTCGTCGGCGAAGTCGGGAAGCGATTCAAGCCGGAAGAAGGAGAGCGAATCTTAGCCGAACGTAAACCGCGGGCCGGGCTTGCGCCCCATCCGTCCTTGCCCGACGACACGCGGCTTTGGGCGGCCTTGCAGCAGATTGGCGGAGGAACCTGGGGGGGCTGCGTCTATGACGTGGAGCAAATTCTCCAGGTTCTGCAGGGTGGGGTAAGAACCAAAGGATAATGCCGGGAAAATCCGGCCGTCTTCAAGCTGGGCCTGGCGTCTCAGCTCATGCCTTTGATTTGGCAGATCGCGGGCAGCTTAGCCGTCTCTCTGCCGTAAGGGTAGTCGGAAAGAAATCGCAGAGACCTGCCTGCGACGCCCCGGCAGGCAGCCGCGATGGGCGCAGCGCGGCCCAGCCGTAATCAAATTCCGTCAAAAAAATTGAGTCAAAAATATTCTGACCCCAATCTTTTTGACCTCAACCGTCTTCCAGGTATCTCGCGGGCCTCCGAATAATTGAAGGGAGAGTTGTCGCAGCGCGGAGAGCCGCAACTGATGGAACCGCCGAGACGCGAAAGACGCGGAGAAAAACTCCTCGCCAGCCGCGAGCAATCTGGACTGTTGCAGTCCAGAGAAGATTAAGTTTCGGTTCGGTCGGAAACCATTCGCCCTTCCGTGACCGAATCTGATTTGGCAATTCTTCATTCCTCTCAGCGTCCATCGCGTCTCTGCGGTTCAATTGGCCGCACTCGGACTCCATCATTACGGCTAAGGTAGGCGTGGCGTCGGATTTGGTTTTGAAGCTCATTCTTGCGGACGAGCCAGGGGAGCCAGTCGCGGCATCGATTTTCTTATCGGCAGGATGAGGTTTCTATGGTTGCATCCTGGACATGTCCGAACTGACGCAGTTGCTCCAGTCCATCGAGCGCGGCCATCCCACGGCCGCCGATCAATTGCTGCCGTTGGTTTATGACGAACTGCGCAAGCTCGCCGCGCACAAGATGGCCAACGAACCTCCCGGCCAAACCCTGCAGCCAACCGCGCTCGTGCATGAAGCGTGGCTGCGGCTCGCCGGGGGCGAACAGCAACAGTGGAACAGCCGGGGCCACTTCTTTGGCGCCGCGGCCGAGGCGATGCGCCGTATCCTCATCGAAGCCGCCCGTCGCAAGTCACGCTTGCGCCACGGTGGTGGAGTCGCGCGGCTTTCGGCCGGCGAGATCGACATCGCCACTGATTTGCCTGCGGAGCGGCTCCTGCAAGTCAGCGAGGCGCTGGATGTTTTGAGCCAGGAAGCCCCTGCATCGGCGCAGGTCGTCAAACTGCGCTACTTTGCCGGACTCACCCAACAGCAAGTGGCCGAGACGATGGGCATCTCCCTTCGTTCGGCTGAGCGCCATTGGACTTGGGCCAAGGCGTGGTTGTTCCGCTGGATTCGCGAGCACGAGGCAGCTTGAAAGTATTCCTGGCGGGTTTTCCAGCGGCGCGTCGCACTGGTAGGTAGAGATGAATGGCTCGTCAACATCTATGAACTGGACTCGGACTCAAGAGCAACATCTGCTGCAAGCGGCGCTGGCGCTGGAATCGGAAGCGCAACGCCAGGCCTTTTTGAACGCTGCTTGTGGCAATGATGCCGCCCTTCGGCGCCGGATCGACGAATTGATTGCAGCCAGCCGGGAAGCAGAGGCGTTTTTCCAGGAGCCTCCAGGGAAGCACGCGGGATTGCAGGACGCGGCGACCGACCCAACTGTGCGCGTTGAACAGCCGGCCGACGAAGCTCCTGGCGACCGCATCGGCCGTTACAAGCTCCTCCAGAAAATCGGCGAAGGCGGCTGCGGCGTGGTCTATATGGCCGAGCAGGAAGAGCCGGTGCGCCGCCGCGTCGCGCTGAAAGTCATCAAGCTGGGCATGGACACCAAGTCGGTCATCGCCCGCTTCGAGGCCGAGCGCCAGGCGCTGGCGCTGATGGACCATCCGAACATTGCGAAGGTGTTTGATGCGGGAGCGACGGAGGCCCCTGATTCTCGAGCCGGCGAACCGGCGAATCGGCGAACCGGTGATTCACCGACTCACCCCCTCGCCGGTTCGCCGTTTCCTCTCTCCAGCGGCCGCCCCTACTTCGTCATGGAACTGGTGCGTGGCGTCAAGATCACCGAGTATTGTGACGAAGCCAAGCTTTCCACGCGCGACCGGCTCGACTTGTTTGTCAAAGTCTGCCAGGCCATCCAGCACGCGCACCAGAAGGGCATCATCCACCGCGACATCAA
>ERZ1292640.2446-Hain-H43-02um-R1-2446-length-14841-cov-10_pt1 | contig 14841 bp, 12 predicted proteins | sample MGYA00564404_ERZ1292640 | MGnify/ENA primary metagenome ERZ1292640 (study PRJEB36523, sample SAMEA6512636) | groundwater metagenome | collected 2019-01-08 | study: AquaDiva: Metagenomics assemblies of 32 groundwater samples
TCAACGCCACCGTGCTGGGCGTGCTGGCGCAGCGCCTGGTGCGCACCCTGTGCCCACAGTGCAAGGTGCCGGACGAAGCGGCCAGGCGCGAGGCACTGGCCGAGGTGGTCAAGCCCTGGCAGATCAGCGGCGGCTATCAGCCCTACAAGGCGGTGGGCTGCGTCGATTGCCGCATGACCGGCTTCCTGGGGCGCATGGGTCTGTACGAGTTGCTGGTGGTGAGCGAGGCCTTCAAGGACAAGGTCAGCCGCGAGCCCAGCATCGAGGCCCTCAAGCGCCAGGCCGTGAGCGATGGCATGCGCCCGCTGCGGCTGGCCGGCGCCTTGCGGGTGGCCGAAGGCCTGACTGTGCTGGACGAGGTGCTGAGCGCTACCCCACCGCTGGTCTGACTGCACCAGGGCTGTGCATCGCCGGCGCGGATCAAGGGTATTCCCGAGGTCTTGCTGTCCGGTCCGTGTCAGGCGTAGGTGGAATCCACATGCGTTTCCGGGGACTTTCCGTTGCAGAATCGAGCGTTTGAGAATTGCTCTTAGGAGACTGTTTGTGAAGATCAAGAGTCAGAAAGACTTTTTCTCCGGGCTCATGTTCACCGCTGTTGGGGTGGCCTTTGCCTGGGGTGCTGCCGGCTACAACGTAGGCACCGGCGCCCGCATGGGGCCAGGTTACTTTCCAATGATGCTGGGCATCGTCCTGGCTTTTCTGGGCGGGCTGATCATGTTCAAGGCGCTGGTCGTGGAGACCGAGAGCGGTGACAAGATCGGCAAATGGGCCTGGAAGCCGATGCTGTTCATCATCGGCGCCAACCTGCTGTTCGGCATCATGATCGGCGGCTTGCCCAGCATCGGTCTGCCGCCCATGGGGCTGGTGGCCGGTATCTTTGCCCTGACCATCGTTGCCAGCCTGGCGGGCGAGCGTTTCAAGCTCAAGGAAGTGCTGATCCTGGCCACCATCCTGGCCGTTGGCAGCTATCTGGCCTTTGTGATGCTGCTCAAACTGCAGTTCCCGGTCTGGCCGACTTTCATCGCAGGCTGAGGAGAACAACAACATGATGGATTTGATCAACAACCTCTCGCTCGGCTTTGGCGTCGCCTTCACGGCGCAGAACCTGATGTACGCCTTCATCGGCTGCCTGCTGGGCACGCTGATCGGCGTGCTGCCCGGCGTCGGCCCGGTGGCCACCATTGCCATGCTGCTGCCGGCCACTTACGCGCTGCCGCCGGTGGCCGCGCTGATCATGCTGGCCGGTATCTACTACGGCGCCCAGTACGGCGGTTCCACCACGGCCATTCTGGTCAACCTGCCGGGCGAGTCGTCCTCGGTGGTGACCGTGATCGACGGCTACCAGATGGCGCGCCAGGGACGTGCGGGTCCGGCGCTGGCGGCAGCTGGCCTGGGCTCCTTCTTTGCCGGCTGCGTCGGCACGCTGATTCTGGCGGCCTTTGCGGCGCCGCTGACCGAGGTCGCCTTCAAGTTCGGGCCGGCCGAGTACTTCTCGCTCATGGTGCTGGGCCTGATCGGTGCCGTGGTGCTGGCTTCGGGCTCCTTGCTCAAGGCCGTGGCCATGATCGTGCTGGGCCTGCTGCTCGGCCTGGTGGGCACTGACGTGAATTCGGGCGTGGCCCGCTTCTCGTTCGACATTCCGGAACTGACCGACGGCATCGGCTTCATCACCATCGCCATGGGCGTGTTCGGCTATGGCGAGATCATTGCCAACCTGTCGCACCCCGAAGACAAGCGCGAGGTGTTCACCGGCAAGGTCAAGAACATCTACCCCACGGGCCGCGACCTCAAGCTCATGCTGCCGGCCGTGCTGCGCGGCACCACGATCGGCTCCATACTCGGCATCCTGCCGGGCGGCGGTGCGCTGCTGGCCGCTTTTGCCGCCTACACGATCGAGAAGAAGACCAAGCTCAAGCCGGGTGAAGTGCCGTTCGGCAAGGGCAACATCCGCGGCGTGGCCGCCCCCGAGTCGGCCAACAATGCCGGCTCGCAGACGTCCTTCATCCCGCTGCTGACGCTGGGCATTCCGCCCAATGCCGTGATGGCGTTGATGGTGGGCGCCATGACCATCCACAACATCCAGCCCGGTCCGCAGGTGATGACCAGCAACCCCGAGCTGTTCTGGGGTCTGATCGCCTCCATGTGGCTCGGCAACCTGATGCTGGTGGTCCTGAACCTGCCGCTGATCGGCATGTGGATCAAGCTGCTGACCATTCCCTACCGCTGGCTGTTCCCGGCCATCGTGCTGTTCTGCGCCATCGGGGTGTACTCGACCAACAACAACACCTGGGACATCTGGATGGTGGCGGCCTTCGGCGTCATCGGCTATACCTTCATCAAGCTCGGGGTCGAGCCGGCGCCGCTGCTGCTGGGTTTCATCCTGGGCCCGATGATGGAAGAAAACCTGCGTCGTGCCCTGCTGCTGTCGCGCGGCGACTGGAGCGTGTTCGTCACGCGCCCGCTCTCCGCCGGTCTGCTGGCCGCCGCGGCCCTGCTGGTGATCATCGTGATGCTGCCGGCGATCAAGTCCAAACGCGAAGAGGCCTTCGTCGAGGAGTGAGGTCGCCGTTCGGCTGACCCAAACGGCACCTGCGGGTGCCGTTTTTTCGCCTCCGCAGGCCTGTCAAGGACTTGACACCACCTTGCGTCACAATGAGGCTGAGAGGATGCCATGCAACTGAAAAACCACCCGCTCCAGCACCCGCAAAGGGTGGCGCTGCACAACGAGATCCACGCTCGCCCCCCCGAGGCGATGAGCACGCCGCTGGCGATTTCGCACGTCGTGATGGTGTGCGATGCGGCTCAGCGGGAGGCCAGCCGGGCCCATGTGGTGGCCCTGCTGCGCGATCACCACCTGCCGCTGCCGGATGCGCACACCACGCACTTCCGCATGGATGTCGGGCCGTTCCGATTGCGCTGGGAGCTGCATACCGAGTTCGTTTCCTGGACGTTCCTGCGTGTGCTGCCCTCTGCCAGCTTTGCTGACGGTGAACCCGAACCAGCCCTCGAGGTGGTACCGCAGGACTGGTTTGCTGCTTTGCCTGGCCAGTGTCTGGCCAGTCTGCATCTGTGGGCGTTGCCCAAGCAGGAGGGGGCCGGTGGACTGGTGCGCGAGGTGTTGCATGAGGATTCGCTGGTGGCTTCCGGCGTGGCCGGCGGTGCCGGCGAGGTCTATACCGACTTTGCCATCCATGCCGATGGCTTCTCGCGCATGCTGTTGTTTGTCGATCCGCTCGGTGGTCCGGCCGATGCCGGGGCGCACATGACCCCGCGCCGCCTGGGCCGATTGGTGCAGCGTCTGTTGGAGATTGAAACCTACCGCATGGCGGCCTTGCTGGGCCTGCCGGCGGCACGCGAAGCCTCCAGTATTCTGGGTTCGGCCGAGCGCGAGCTGGCCGAGCTGGCCGAATCCATCCGCACCGCCACACGCAATGACGAACCGCGCCTGCTCGACCGGCTGACCCGGCTGGCCGGCCAGGTGGAGAGCAACTATGCGGCTTCGCATTCACGCTTTTCCGCCAGCACCGCCTATTTCGAGCTGGTCGACAAGCGCATCGACGACATCACCGAGAACCGGCTGGTCGGCATGCAGACCATCCGCGAGTTCATGGACCGGCGCCTGTCGCCGGCGCGCAGCACCTGCGAGTGGGTGACGCGCCGGCAGGACGCGCTGTCACAACGCGTCTCGCGCATCAGCAACCTGCTGCGCACGCGCGTCGAGATCGAGCAGCAGCAGAGCAGCCAGGCCCTGCTGGTGACCATGAACCAGCGCCAGGACCTGCAGCTCAAGCTGCAGTCCACGGTGGAAGGCCTGTCGGTGGCGGCCATCACCTACTACATCGTCGGCCTGGTGAGTTATCTGGCCAAGGGTGCGCACAGCCTGGGCTGGCCGCTGTCCGGCGAGACCACGGCAGCACTGGCGGTGCCGGTGGTCGGTTTTGCCGTCTGGTGGTCGCTGCGCAAACTGCACCGCAAGATCGTGGGCCATCACGGCCAGGACGCTTGAACACCAGATCCTGATACCGCTGAAGGCCGGCTTCGCCGCATCGAAACAAACGCATCACTGATGAGCAGATCACGCCGGATGGAACGCATCATGAATTTCAACTACAGCAACCCCTACAGCTCCACGCGCCTGCCGGTCTTCGCGCGCAACGTCGTCTCCACTTCGCACCCGCTGGCGGCGCAGGCCGGCCTGCGCATGCTCTACAAGGGCGGCAATGCGGTGGATGCCGCCATTGCGGCAGCGGCGGCCATCACCATCACCGAGCCGGTCAGCAACGGCCTGGGCAGCGATGCCTTCGCCATCCTGTGGGACGGCAAGGAGCTGCACGGCCTGAATGCCTCGGGCCGTGCACCGCAGAGCTGGACGCCTGAATATTTCAAACGCAAGTACGGTGACGATGCGAAGAACCCGCCCAAGCGCGGCATCGATGCCGTTACCGTGCCCGGCGCGGTGGCCGGCTGGGTTGCCATGAGCGAACGCTTCGGCAAGCTGCCCTTTGCCGACCTGATGGAGCCGGCGATCGAGATCGCCGAGCGCGGCTACCTGCTGCCGGTGGTGGTGCAGCAGAAGTGGGCGGCTGCCACGCCCGAGCTGCAAGGCCTGCCGGGTTTTGCGCAGTCCTTCCTGCCCTGGGGCCGCGCGCCGCAGGTGGGCGAGCTGTTCCAGTTCAAGGCAGCGGCGCGCGGTTTGCGTGCCATTGCCGAAACCAAGGGCCGGGCTTACTACGGCGGCGAGATTGCGCAGGCGATCGAGAAGTTTTCTGCCCAGCATGGCGGCAGCATCAAGGCGAGCGATTTCGCTGCCTACCAGCCGGAGTGGGTCAAACCGATCGGCAAGGATTACCGCGGCTACACGCTGCACGAGATTCCGCCCAACGGCCAGGGCATCGCGGCGCTGATCGCGCTGGGCATTCTCGACAAGTTCGACATGGGCTCGTTGCCGGTGGACAGCGTCGACTCGCAGCACCTGCAGATCGAGGCCATGAAGCTGGCCTTTGCCGACGTCTACCGCTACGTGGCCGAGCCCTCGGCGATGGAGGTGACGGCCGAGCAGATGCTGGACGATGCCTACCTGGCGTCGCGCGCCAAGCTGATCGACATGAAGCGCGCGCAGGACTTCAAGGCGGGCAACCCGGTCAAGGGCGGCACGATCTACCTGACGACAGCCGACGAGAACGGCATGATGGTCAGCTTCATCCAGAGCAACTACATGGGCTTCGGCTCGGGCTGCGTCGAGCCGACCTTCGGCATCAGCCTGCAGAACCGCGGCCACGGCTTCAGCCTGGATGCCAAGGGGCTGAATCCGGCCAACCTGGTGGCACCGGGCAAGCGTCCGTTCCACACCATCATCCCGGCCTTCCTGACGAAGGACGGTCAGCCGGTGATGAGCTATGGCGTCATGGGCGCCAACATGCAGCCGCAGGGCCACATGCAGACGCTGGTGCGCATGCTCGACTACGGGCAGAACCCGCAGGCGGCGTGCGACGCACCGCGCTGGCGCTACAACGCCGGGCTGGAGATCAACGTCGAGGCCAATATGGCGTCGGCCACGGTGCAGGGCCTGGCCGAACGCGGCCACCGCATGGAGGTCATCAACGACTCCTACCAGGACTTCGGTGCCGGCCAGTTCATCTGGCGCGCCGGCGACCCGAAGGTGCAGGGCTATGTGGCGGCCAGCGATGCGCGACGCGACGGGCTGGCGGCCGGTTTCTGACCGACGGTTGGAAGTCTTTAACGAAATTCGGTCTCTGCCCTTGTGAAATCTGCGCAAATCGCTACAAAAAACGTAGCGTCCGGTTTGTTGTTCGCGGTCATCGGTGCCATTGCTTTCAGTGGCAAGGCGATCATCGTCAAGCTGGCCTATCGCCACGGCGTCGATGCGGTCACGCTCATCATGTACCGCATGCTGTTCGCGCTGCCGCTGTTCGTCGGCATGGCCTGGTGGTCCAGCCGGGGCCGGCCGCCGCTGACGCGGCGTGATTGGCTGGGGGTGGCCGGCCTCGGTTTCAGCGGCTACTACCTGGCGAGTTTTCTCGACTTTGCGGGCTTGGCCTATGTCTCGGCCTCCCTCGAGCGGCTCATCCTCTACCTCAATCCCACGCTGGTGCTGCTGCTCGGCTTGCTGCTCTACGGCCGGAAAATCAGTCGCCCCCAACTGTGGGGCATGTCGATCAGCTACGCCGGTGTGCTGCTGGTGTTCGGGCGCGAAGCGACGCTGGCCGGTGCCGACGTGGCCTGGGGCACGCTGCTGGTGTTTCTCAGCGCCGTCAGCTACGCGCTGTACCTGAGCTACAGCGGCGAGCTGGTGCAGCGCCTAGGCTCGTTGCGCCTGGTCGGGCTGGCCACCAGTGTGGCCTGTGTGCTGTGCATCCTGCAATTCCTGCTGCTGCACCCGCTGTCGGCCGCGCAGGTGGCGCCTGAGGTGATCTGGCTCTCGCTGCTCAATGCCATCGCCTGCACGGCGGTGCCGGTGCTGCTGGTGATGATGGCGATCGAGCGCATCGGCGCCGGCATGACGGCACAGGTCGGCATGGTCGGGCCGATGTCCACCATCCTGATGGGTGTGTGGCTGCTGGGCGAGCCGTTCACGCCGTGGATCGCCGCCGGCACCGTGCTGGTGATGAGCGGCATTTATGTCTTCAGCAGGGCCAGATGAAACACCCCCAGGCTCCGCGCACTGCGTGTCGCTACGCCACCCCCCTCAAGGGGGCAACGCCAGCGGCCCGGCCAAGCCGGTTCCACGGCGTTTCCCGCCTGGGACATTGCATTCGGTGCTGGACCTTCTGACAGCCATTTATCATTTCAGCCATTCATCTTTTTTCACAGGAACAACATCATGGATCTCGGAATCGCAGGCAAGTGGGCGCTGGTGGGCGGCGCCAGCAAGGGCTTGGGCTTTGGCTGCGCGCAGGCGCTGGTGCGCGAAGGCGTCAACGTGCTGATCGTGGCGCGTGGCGCCGAGGCGCTGCAGGCCGCCGCCGAACGGCTCAAGGCCGAAGCCCGGGGCACGCAGGTGCTGGCCGTCGCGACCGACATCACGACGTCGGCGGGGCGCGAGGCGATCTTTGCGCAGCGCCGTGACTTCGACATCGTGGTCACCAACGCCGGCGGTCCGCCGCCCGGCGACTTCCGCGACTGGGACCGCGACACCTGGATCAAGGCGGTGGATGCCAACATGCTGACGCCGATCGAGTTGATCAAGGCCACGGTGGACGGCATGGCCGCGCGCGGTTTCGGCCGCATCATCAACATCACGTCCAGTGCGGTGAAGGCGCCGATCGACATCCTGGGACTGTCCAACGGCGCGCGTAGCGGCTTGACCGGTTTTGTGGCCGGCGTGGCGCGCAATCCGAAGATCGCGGCCAAAGGCGTGACCATCAACAACCTGCTGCCGGGTGCCTTCGACACCGATCGCCTGAAGGTCACCATGGTGGGGGCAGCCCAGAAGACCGGCCAGAGCATCGACGCCGTGGCCGACGCACGCAAGAAGACCATTCCGGCGCAACGCTTCGGAACGTCCGAGGAGTTCGGCGCCATCTGCGCCTTCCTCTGCAGCCAGCACGCCGGCTACATGAACGGCCAGAACGTGCTGGCCGATGGCGGCGCCTACCCGGGCACCTATTGAAGCAGATCAGGCCGGCGTGTGATGCCGGCCTGCGCCGACTACCGGCGCACCGGTGTTGGCGTGAGCGGCAGCGTGCTCTTGGGTGAGACGGTCAGCGTGGCCTGCGAGCCGCCCATGACGCCGGCCTCGGTCAACTCGACGGTGGCGCTGCGGTCGGCCTTGGTGAAGACCAGCAGGCTGGACTTGCCGCGCACCGCGCTCACCAGCGTCCAGCCCTGCTGCGGGTACTGCTCGAGAAAGAAGTTGTAGGCGGCATTCGGGTTCTGGCCCAGTTCCAGTACCACGCGCCCGACCCAGTTCTCGCCCGAGCCCATGATCAGCGACTGGCTGTGGTTGATCTTGGCGCCGGCCGGCAACTGGGTGTTGGCGATCAGGTCGTTCATCGTGCCGGAACCGCTGCTGGTGTCGCCACCTGAGGTGGTGGTGCATCCCGACAGGAGGATGAAGGCGGACAGCAGCAGGGACTTGATGGCGACAGGTTTCATGGCGGATTCCATCTATGGCGATTGGCAGAGACTCAACGCCGTGACGATACCACGATGCCGCCCACGATCAGCGCAAACGCGGCGCCGTGGTAGACCTGCGGCAACTCGCCCAGCAGGGCCGAGGACAGCACGGCGGCGAACAGCGGCGTCAGGTTGGAGAAGAAGGCCGCCACCGATGGCCCGGCGCGCTGCACGCCGGCGCCCCAGCAACGGTAGGCCAGCAGGGCCGGCCCGAGGGCCACGAACAGCAAGGCGGCGGCCAGCGGCCAGCCCCAGGCGATCTGCACACCGGTCAACGCCCATTCGCCGGCGGCGAACAGGGCCGACCAGGCCAGCCCCAGCACGATCTGCGCCATCAGGAAGGCGGCCCAGTCGCCGCGGATGTCTACCGGGTCCTTGCCGGGCTGCGACAGCATCCAGCTGTACCAGGCCCAGGCGATGGCGGCCAGCAGCACGTACAGGTCGCCCGGCACCAGGCGCACACTCAGGAGCGAAGCCAGCTGGCCGCGACTCAGCACCAGCAGCACACCGCTGATGGACAGGCCGGCCCCCAGCAACTGGCGGCGGGAAATCTGCGCGTTGAAGAACAGGCGGCCGATCAGCAGCATCCACATCGGCATGCTGGCGGCCACCAGCGTGACGTTGATCGGTGTGGAGGTGTGCAGGGCCAGGTACTGCAGCGCGTTGTAGCAGCCGACGCTGAGCAGGCCCAGCACGGCAAAGCGGCGCCAGTGCGTCCACAGGCCGCTGCCCGGACGCAACACGCCGGCCGCCAGCGGCAGCAGCAGCACGAAGGCCAGCAGCCAGCGCAGCAGGTTGAGCGTCATGGGCGGCACCAGCGGCCCCACCATGCGGCCGACGACCGCATTGCCGGCCCACATCAACGGTGGAATGATCAGGAGCAGGGCGGTGGCGGGGGTCAGGCGTGCATGCATCGCCCGCACTGTAGCAAGACGTCCAGGCCTTTGCTGTCATGGGTGTTTTTACTTCGTGGCCGCACGGGCCACGACAATTCGCGACAATAGAATTTGACGATTCATTCCAGGAGACATTGCATGACACAAATTTCGTCGCGCGCCGTGCGCATCGACCAGAATGGCGGCCCCGAGCAGCTCAGGATCGTGGACGTGACGGTGGGCGACCCCGGCCCGGGCGAGATTCGCATCCGCCACAAGGCGGTCGGCCTGAACTTCATCGACACCTACCAGCGTTCCGGCCTGTACCAGCTGCCCATGCCGCTGCAGCTCGGCATGGAAGCCTCGGGCATCGTCGAGGCGGTGGGCGAAGGCGTCACGCACCTGGCGGTGGGTGACCGCGCCGCTTACGCCAGCCAGCCACCCGGCAGCTACTGCGAAGTGCGCGTGATGCCGGCCAAGTGCGTCTGCAAGTTGCCCGATGACATTTCTTTCGAGACCGGCGCCGCCATGATGCTCAAGGGCCTGACCGTGCAGTACCTGCTGCGCCGCACCCAGCCGCAGGGCGGCCTGCAGGCGGGCGACTTCGTGCTGTTCCATGCGGCGGCTGGTGGTGTTGGCCTGATTGCTTGCCAATGGGCCCGGGCCATGGGCCTGCAACTCATCGGCACGGCCGGCTCGGACGAAAAATGCGCCTTGGCCAAAGCGAATGGCGCCGCCTTCACCATCAATTACGCGAAGGAAGATTTCGTGGCGCGCGTGAAAGAAATCACCGGCGGCAAAGGCGTGCCGGTGGTGTACGACTCGGTGGGCAAGGACACGTTCCTGAAGTCGCTGGACTGCCTGCGGCCGTTCGGCTTGGCGGCCAACTTCGGCAATGCCTCGGGCAAGGTCGAGCCGCTGGACATCGGGCTGCTGGCGGCCAAGGGCTCGCTGTATGTGTCGCGTCCGACGCTGTTCACCCACATCGCCACGCGCGAGAGCACGCAGGCGATGGCGGACGATCTGTTTGCCATGGTGAGCAGCGGCAAGGTCAAGATCCAGATCGACCAGATCTACCCGCTGGAGCAGGTGCAGCAGGCGCACCGCGACTTGGAAGCGCGCAAGACCACCGGCTGCACCGTGCTGACGCTGTGAGCAGGGTGTGTCTGCGCCATCTCAGTTTACGGCGCTGGCGCGCTCGATCAGGAAGTCGAGAAACGCCCGCGTCTTGGCGGGCATGAATTTGCGCGTCGGCAGGGCGGCATAGGCGGTGACCCGGCCCAGCATCCAGTCGGGCAGTAGCTGAACCAACTGCCCACTGTTCAGGTACGGCCTGGCAATGAGTTCGGAGACGGCAAAGAAGCCGACGCCGCTCAAGCCCGCGCGCAACATCACATCGAAGCTTTGCGTGCGCAGCACCGGCGTCACCGCGACTTCCACGGGGTCGCTGGCCTCCGAGCACGGGTCGCTCAGCTCAAGCCGCAGTTTGCGGCCACTCTGGTCCTGGCCTGGCAACAGGGCGGGTTTGAGGTAGTCGTACCGCACCAGATCATCGGGGACCGAGGGCTCTCCCGTGCGCTGCACATAGTCGGCTGAGGCGCACAGGATCAGGTTGTTGGTGCCCAGTGGTCGGGCAACGATGTTGGCATCGAAGTCCTCATCTGCCGCCACGACAGCCAGGTCGAAGGCCTCGATGCGGGCCAAGGGTTGGGGGTCGATCGACAGGTCCAGCATCAGCTTGGGATGGCGCTCTCGCCAGTGCGCAATGTTCGGCGCAATGAAGTAGGAAGCCATGGTCGGGGTGCTCAGCACACGCACCGCGCCCTGCAGCTCTTTGCTGTGGGCCGCGGCAGCCATTTCAGCCTCGTCGATGTCCTGCAGGATGTTGTGCAGCCGCGCCCCGTATTCATTCCCCGCTTCGGTCAGCGAGAGCTTGCGCGTCGTTCGGTGCAGCAGGCGCGTGCCCAGGCTCTGCTCCAGATCGGCCACCAGCCGGGTGATCACGGCCGGCGACATGTCCAAGGCGCGGGCGGCAGCGGTAAAGCTGCCTTCTTCAACCACGCGTTGAAAAACGCGCATGGATTGGAGTCTGTCCATGATTTTTTCTCTTTCAGAGACCAATTGGCGTAGTTTAACTATTGCTGAATCGGGAATAGTTATTTGAAGGAAATGCTATTTTTCTTGAAATCAAGCTGTCATAAAGTTCATTCCATCGATGAATCGAAATAAATAACGATGCATCGAGGTTGGACAGACGAGAAAGCGATTTCCTGCCATGCCCAGAAAAATTGTTTGTCTTTGAAAGGAAATACATCATGAACCGCAAGTACACCACCGTGATCACTTTGGCCGTCGCCGCCTTGGCTGCAGGCAATGCCCTGGCCACCGATCAGGCCGTTGGCAAAACCCGCGTGCAAGTCCAAGCCGAGCTGTTGGAAGCCCAGCGCACGGGCGACATCGTCGATGCCGGAACCGGTCGGAAGCTCAACGAGCTCTACCCCAACAGTTATCCGGCCAAGGCCGTCGTTCAAGGCAAGACCCGCGCGCAAGTCCAGGCCGAGCTGCTGGAAGCCCGCCGTACCGGCGATATCGTCGAAGGTGAGGCGAGCCAGAAGCTGAACCAGCTCTATCCCAACCGCTATCCGGCCAAGGCCGTCGTTCAAGGCAAGACCCGCGCTGAAGTCAATGCCGAGCTGCTCGAAGCCCGCCGCACCGGCGATGTCATTGAGGGTGAGACAAGCCAGAAGCTCAATCAGATTTACCCGAACCGTTACCCCACCAAAGGCTAAACGGACCGGAAATTGGAAACGGCCGCAGGGATTGGCTCCTTGCGGCCGCTCTTGCCATGCGGGGCCGGGCGCTCCGACCCGGTTGCTACTGGTTTTACCGGCTGCGCCGCACGCGCAGCAGTTCGTCCAGGATCAGGCAGGCCGCGCCGATGGTGATGGCGCTGTCGGCCACGTTGAAAGCGGGGAAGTGCCAGTTGCGCAGGTGGAAATCGAGGAAATCGATTACATAGCCGTGCAGCAGGCGGTCGATCACGTTGCCGATGGCGCCGCCCAGGATGCAGGCCATGGCGAAGGAGAACAGCCGCTGGCCGGCGTGCGAACGCAGCATGAACAGGATGAAGATCACTGCGGCCACCGCGATGCCGACGAAGAACCAGCGCTGCCAGCCCGAGCCGCCGGCCAGGAAGGAAAAGGCCGCGCCGCTGTTGTGCACCCGCACGATGTTGAAGAAACTCGTCACGGTGGTGCTCTCACCCAGGTGGTAGTAACCCAGGATCAGCACCTTGGTGAACTGGTCGGCCAGCAGCAGGATGAAGGCCAAGCCGAGCCACTGCAGCATGCCGGCACTGGTGTGTGAACGCGGTTTGGCCATCAGGCGACCTTTCTTTCTTCGCCGGCGCCATGCAGGTTGCTGGTGCAGCGGCCGCACAGCGTCGGGTGGGTCGCATCGTGACCGACATCGTCGCGGTAGTGCCAGCAGCGCTCGCACTTGGCATGTTTTGAGGCCTCTACGCTCGTGGATATGGCGTCACCAGCAACCAATTTGATGGCGGATGTGATGAAGACAAACTTCAGGTCCTCGCCCAGGCTGGTCAGCAGGACGTGGTCGTCGGCGCCAACGGTCAGCGTCACTTCGGCCTGCAGCGAAGCGCCGACCTGGCCGTCGGCACGCAGCGCCTCGATGTCCTTGTTGACCACATCGCGGATCTCGCGGATGCGGTTCCACTTGGCCAGCAGTGCGGCATCGGGCGTGCCCAGTGCCGAATAGGTTTCCATGAAGATGGATTCAGACGTACCGAACACTTTCCACGCTTCCTCCGCGGTGAAGCTGAGGAACGGTGCCATCCAGCGCAGCATGGCATGCGTGATCTGCCACAGCGTAGTCTGGGCGCTGCGGCGTGCCAGCGACTTCGGTGCCGTGGTGTAGAGGCGGTCCTTCAGCACGTCCAGATAGAAGGCGCCGAGGTCTTCCGAGCAGTAGACCTGCAGCTTGGCCACCACCGGGTGGAACTCGTAGACCTCGTAGTGCGCCAGGATGTCGGCCTGCAGCTCGGCCGCGCGGCTCAGCGCATAGCGGTCGATCTCCAGCATGTCCTTGAGTTCGACCTTGTCCTTGACCGGGTCGAAGTCGCTGACGTTGGCCAGCAGGAAACGCAGCGTGTTGCGGATGCGGCGGTAGCCGTCGACCACGCGCGCCAGGATCTTGTCGTCGATGCCGAGGTCGCCGGAGTAGTCGGTGGCAGCGCACCACAGGCGGATGATCTCGGCGCCCATCTTCTCGCTGATCTGCTGCGGCGCCACCACGTTGCCCACACTCTTGCTCATCTTGCGGCCCTGGCCGTCCACGGTGAAGCCGTGCGTCAGCAGGCCCTTGTAGGGCGCGTGGTCGTACATGGCGCAGGCGGTCAGCAGCGAGCTGTGGAACCAGCCGCGGTGCTGGTCGTGCCCTTCCAGGTACAGATCGGCCGGCCAGGTGGATTGGGCGGCGTGGCTGTTCTTCAGCACGTGGAAGTGCGTGGTACCGGAATCGAACCAGACGTCCAGGATGTCGTTGACCTTGGTGTAGTGTGCGGCGTCCTCGGCACCCAGGATCTCCTCGGCCGTGACCTTGCTCCAGGCCTCGATGCCGCCGGCTTCCACCATGCTGGCGGCCTGGTCGATGATGGCCATGGTGCGCGGGTGCAGCTCGCCGCTGTCCTTGTGGATGAAGAAGGGCAGGGGCACGCCCCAGTTGCGCTGGCGCGAGATGCACCAGTCGGGCCGGCCGGCGATCATGTCGCGCAGACGGGCCTTGCCGTTCTCGGGGAAGAAGCTGGTCTCTTCGATGGCGGCGAGTGCCAGCTGGCGCAGCGTCTTGCTCGCCTTGTCCTGGGTGAAGACGCCCTCGCCCTCGTCCATGCGCACAAACCATTGTGCGGCGGCGCGGTAGATCACCGGCGTCTTGTGGCGCCAGCAGTGCGGGTAGCTGTGCGTGATGTCATGGGTGGCGAACAGGCGGCCGGCGTTGCGCAACGCATCGATCACCACCGGCACCGCCTTCCAGATGTTGAGGCCGCCGAAGAGCGGGAAGTCGGCCGCATAACTGCCATTGCCCTGCACCGGGTTCAGGATGTCGTCGTAGGCCATGCCGTGGGCGACGCAGCTGTTGAAGTCGTCCACGCCGTAGGCGGGCGAGGAGTGGACCAGGCCGGTGCCGTCTTCCGCCGTGGCGTAGTCGGCCAGATAGACCGGGCTGAAGCGGCGGTAGCCCGCGTCAACGTCGTACAGCGGGTGCTTGAAGTTGATCAGGCCCAGGTTCTTGCCCTGGGTGGTGGCCAGCACCGCGCCCGTGAGCTGGTAGCGTTCCATGCACTTGTCGACCAGCACGGCGGCCAGCAGCAGCAGGCCGCGCTCGGTCTGCACCAGCGCGTACTCCAGCTCGGGGTTGAGGTTGAGCGCCTGGTTGGCGGGAATGGTCCAGGCGGTGGTGGTCCAGATCACGGCATAGGCTGGCTGGTCCAGCTTCGGCAGGCCGAAGGCGGCGGCCAGCTTGTCCGGCTCGGCGCATTCGAAGCCGACATCCAGCGTGGTGCTCTTCTTGTCCTGGTACTCGATCTCGAATTCGGCCAGCGAGCTGCCGCAGTCGAAGCACCAGTAGACCGGCTTCAGGCCACGGTAGACGAAGCCACGCTCCATGATGCGTTTGAGGGCGCGGATCTCGTTGGCTTCGTTGCCGAAGTCCATCGTGCGGTACGGGTTGTCCCACTCGCCCAGCACACCGAGGCGTTTGAAGTCGGCCATCTGGCCGGCGATCTGCTCGGTGGCGAAGGCACGGCTCTTGG
>ERZ1292640.2447-Hain-H43-02um-R1-2447-length-14840-cov-8_pt1 | contig 14840 bp, 14 predicted proteins | sample MGYA00564404_ERZ1292640 | MGnify/ENA primary metagenome ERZ1292640 (study PRJEB36523, sample SAMEA6512636) | groundwater metagenome | collected 2019-01-08 | study: AquaDiva: Metagenomics assemblies of 32 groundwater samples
CGTAGTCGTAGTACTCGGGGATGTGCAGCGCCAGCGCCTTGCCGGCCCACTTCGCGGTCAGCGCCTCGGCGACGGCCTTCTGGCCGTTCTGGTTGCCGCCGCTGTCGCCGATGAAGATCACGTTCTTGAAGCCGTGCGCCTGCAGGCTCTCGGCCGCATCGGTGAGCACCGCGCGGAAGGTCTCTTCACGCATGGTCATGGTACCGGGCGAGGTCATGTGGCCGGTCTTCGGTTCGATGCCGCCCTCGGGGACCAGCTTGATGATCGGCGCGCACAGGGCGTTGCCCATCTTGCGGGCAATCGCCTCGCAGTTGGCGTGCAGCACGTAGTTGTGCTTGCCGGTGACCAGCCACGGACCGTTCGGCTCCATGCCGCCGGTGGCGATGATGATGTTGGTCTTGCCGGCCTTGAGCGCGTCGCGCACGTCGATCCAGGTCATTTCTTCGAGCCACACCGTGTTGGTGGGCGGCAGCGGATTGACCACGTCGTTACAGTTGTAGGGGTTCTCGCGGCAGTCGCCGCCACCCATCGATCGTGGATCCGGAGCAGGGCGCTGGCGCTGCTGGCCGGCGGGCGCGCCGCCGGCGCCCGGCTGCTGGGCCGAGATGGACAGGCCGCCAAGGGCAACGAGACTCACTGCGACGAGGGCGATGTTTTTCATGGCTCCTTTTAGCTCCCGGTCTTGATACGGAACGTGCCGTCTTCCATACGCTCGCGGTACTTGCCGTGGCAACCGCCGCAGGTTGCTCCGAGCGGCGTGATCGAGGTCTTGGCGGCGTCGACGTTGCTGATTCCCAGGTTCATCAGGATGGCCTCGGCGTGCTTGCGGCCGTCTGCGGCCAGGTTCATCGCCTCGGTGTTGCCCTTGGTCTTCCAGAACGCTTCGGTCTCGGCAAAGGCGGTTTTCAGAATGGTGGCCTGTTCGTTGCTGAGCTTGAGGTCCTTGCCGTCGAGGGCCTTGCGCAGGGCCGCCTGCGCCGGCGGCAGCTTGGTCATGATCTTCTGCAGCGCCAGTTCGTCGGCCGACATCGGGGCAATGGGCTTCTTCGCGATGTCGATGCCGGCGGTGTTGATCACCGCGGTGGCCAGCACGACCGGCTTGCCCTTGAACTTCGCCTGGTCTTCCGGCGACAGGTCGATCTTGTAGTCCTTCAGCTTGGCCGCGACTTCAGCCGCATCGAACTTGATCAACTGGCCGATCACCGTGACGTAGCCGTTGGCGTCGGCCGGCTTCTGCAGGGTCGGCGCGAGCACGAGCACGTCCTTGCCGGTCGACTTGGTCTTGTCCTGGTCGACCGAGAACGACGTCCTGGAGAGGTTGGCTTCGACCGAGCCGGTCATCGTGACGTACTCTCCGACGTACGAATCCGGGTTGGCCGCCACCGAGCTGGCCGCGACGGGCACCAGCGGCTTGGGCGGGGTGTTGGCCGCCGGCGGCGGCGCCTGACCGCCCTGCGCGGCGGTGATGGCGGTGTACGAGATGAACAAGGAGGCCAGCGCAACGCTGCCCACGGTAAGAGTCGACTTGGTCGAACGCTGCATGATGTGAACTCCTGATGGCGCAACGGGACACGCACTTCCGCCGGTCCCGAACCGCCACATTGTAACGCAGACACCGATAGCGGGAAGGCCCAGCGCCCGGCCGACGTCTTCGTTTGTAATCAGGGGCCGCAGATGACACAGATGACACAGACGACGAAAGGGTTGTACCCTCGCGGCGTTTGGAGACCATTGATGTTTAAAGCCGCCGCCTTCGGACTCGTTCTCAGCTTTTCCGTCGTCACGATCGCCACGGCCCAGGCGCCAGCCGCGCCGCCACAGCCGCGCGTGGCGTCGGTCAACACGCAGCCGCGCGTCGATGTCAGCAACATGGCCCGCCCCATCGACATGCACGACAGCGTGTGGATTGAGGACCTCACCATGATGGAGGTGCGCGACCTTCTCAAGGCCGGCAAGACCACGGCGTTGGTGCTCGCCGGCGGCATCGAGGAGAACGGTCCGTACCTGACCACCGGCAAGCACAACAACGTGCTGAAGGGGACCGGCGAAGCGATCGCCCGCGCGCTGGGCAATGCGCTGGTCGCGCCGATCGTCACGCTCGAGCCCGGCAACCCGCTGCGGCCGAACCTGTCGCCCGGCACGGTGGTGTTGTCACAGGCCACCTATCGCGCGGTGCTCACCGACATGGCGAACAGCCTGCGCAGCCAGGGTTTCACGGACATCGTCTTGATGGGCGATAGCGGCGGCAACCTCAACGGCATGAAGGAAGTGGCAAGCGCGCTCAACGCCGAGTGGAAGGGCCACGGCGCCGTGCACTTCATTCCCGAGTACTACAACTACGGCGACGTCGAACAGTTCCAGGAGAAGGTCCTCGGGATCCACGAGAAGCTCGAGGGCTACCACGACGACTACTACATCTCGGCGATGATCGCGACGGTGAGCACCGACGCCATCCGCATGCCCGAGCGCGTCAAGGCCGGCAGGTTCGTCATCAACGGCGTGCCGCTGGCGCCGATTGAGAAGACCATCGAGAACGGCCGCAGGATGATCGCGTTTCGCGCCGAGGCCACGGTGGCGGCGATCCGGAAGTCGATGGGGAAGTAGCGCGACGCCATGAGAAGGTTCAGCGCCGCTACCGCGTGTTGGCTGCTGGCGGCGGGCCTTGCCCTGGCGCAAGCCGCGCTGCCGAGGCCGACCGGACGCGTCAACGATTTCGCGGAGTTGCTCGACGCCTCGAGCCGGGCCGCGCTCGAGCAACGCCTGCAGGAGGTCGAGACGAAGACCTCGTCCGAGATCGCCGTGGCCACCGTGAAGTCGCTCGACGGCATGTCGATCGAGGAGTACGCCAATCGGCTGTTCAAGGAATGGGGGGTCGGCCAGGAGAAGACCGATAACGGCGTGCTGGTCCTGGTCGCGCCGAACCAACGCGAGATGCGGATCGAGGTGGGCTACGGCCTCGAAGGCGTGCTGCCCGACGGCCTGGCCGGCGAGATTCGCGACCAGCAGTTCCTGCCGCGCTTTCGCGACGACGACTACGCCGGCGGCATCACCGCGGGCGTCGGCCGCATTGCCGACATCGTGGAGCGCAACCAGGTGCTGACGGCCGAGGAACTGGCGCGCTTCAACCAGTCGTCGGACGACGTGCCGGTGTTGGTGCTGGTGCCGTTCCTGGGGATCTTTGTCGCCATTGGGTCGTTCATGGTCGGACTCGGGTTGCGAACCAAGGCGGCGTTCCCAATCCTGTTCGGCAGTTTCTTCTCGGGCCTGCCCATGCTGATGGGCCTGCTCGTGATGTTCACCGTGACCCTGTTCACGCTGGCGCCGTTCTGGCTGGCCATGGCGGCCTGGGGCTATCGGCTCGGCGGCCGCGCCAAGTGGCGCGACACGTTCCGGCCCGGCAAGGGGGGCGGCGGCAAAGGCGGCGGTTCGGGCTGGGTCATGGGCGGCGGCTCCGGCGGCTCCAGTTCTGGCGGGTCGTCGAGCAGCGGCAGCAGTTTCGGTGGCGGATCGTCCGGCGGCGGAGGTGCGAGCGGCCGATGGTAGCCGCGTCGCGCGTGCGGCAATCGTTTCGCATGGTGGCCGCCGGCGCCTCGGCCTCGCTAATGCTCGCGTGCGCGCGGGAAGAGCGCTTCGTCCGCGATCGCCTCGAGGCGTTGCCCGGCGTCGGTTCGGTCGAGGTGTCGTGCGGCGAGCCCGGACCCGGCCAGGGCGTCTGCGCCACTCTGGCGATGAGCGACGGCAAGGTCGTGCGGTTCGTCGGACTGGGGTACCAGTCATTCGGCCCGGTCCCCTCGCGTGTGCGCATGGCCGAGGCTGGTGGACGCGTCCCGCTCATCGCGTCCTGCAAGGCGCGGGCGGTGGTCGCCGACGTCGATCGCTCCGGGCTCTTCGGCCATCATTTCTCGCCGGGCATCGACGGCGTCACCGACGCGGTTCGCCGCCATCAGGATTTGATCGAGGAGTTGGAGTTCTGGCCGCAGTGCCCGCAATTCTGGGAGTTGCGAGAGGAGCAGGGCCCGCTCTACCGCTACTGCGCCCATCCCGTGGGCGTGGTGGCGGAGCCGCCACCGCCGCCCTGCGATTAATCGTTGGACAGGACGAAGTAGAGCAGCACCGGCGCCAGCAGCAGGCAGGCCGCGGCGCGTTCCGCGGTCCGTGCGTCGGCCGGAGATGCGACCTGCTCCTGCACCTCGGCGGCGATGGCCACCTCGATGCGGGGCCGCCGCCAGTGGTCGTGGACCAGGTTGGTGGCAATGCGGAACAGGTAGTTGCGGCGGTGGTCGTCGCTCTCGAACGTGGTGTTCGAGCGCAGGAACTTGTATACGTCTCCTGCAGAGGGCGCGTGATTTCATGCCCATTAATACGGATGACCTGGGAAAAGGTTAACGGCGCGGTTTGATACCCTGTGGGCCATGACGGTCCCACGACGGCACATGTCGATGCTGCGGTCTTACACCTGGGCCGATCTGCTCACCATCTTCAACGCTTCATGCGGGACCATTTCCATCTTCCTGTGCCTCGACTACATCGCGACCGATAACCGCCGGTTCTTCTGGGCGGCGTTCTTCCTGTTACCAGGCGCGCTGGTCTTCGACGTGCTGGACGGCTACGTCGCCCGGCTCGACACGCGCCGGCAGTCGGTGCTGGGCGCCGACCTCGATTCGCTCGCCGACGTCATCTCCTTTGGCGTGGCGCCCGCGGTGCTCGGCTTCACGCTCGGCATGCGCGGCGGCTGGGACATGGTCATCCTGACCTTCTTCGTCGTCTGCGGCGTAAGCCGTCTCGCCCGTTTCAATGCCACGACCGAGGCGCTGACCGACATCGAAACTGGCAAGGTGAAGTACTTCGAAGGCACGCCCATTCCCACCAGCGTGGTGCTGGTTCTGGTCCTGGGCCTCGCGCAGTATCTGGGACACGTGGACGACCGCCTGTGGCTGGGCGTCCACCAGGTCGGCCCCGCCCTGTTGCACCCGCTGACGCTGATGTTTGCCGCGAGCGGGAGCGCCATGATCAGCGCGACGTTGCGGATCCCCAAGCCCTGAGCGCCAATCGCCGATTCTCCAGATCACCAGATCACAGATCCGCTTCTTTGGACTCCCACGCCGTCCCACCCGTTCGTCAGGGACGAATGGAGTGGTGTGATGAGCAGCCTCCTGCTGGTGGCCAACTATCCCGTTGTCTGCGTGCTGGTTGCGGCGGGCCAACGGTTTGTCCCTTTGCTGGGATGGATCGCGCTCGATTCGGGCTGAGTGCGTCATCGCCGGTACCGGCGTTGCTGTTCCCCTCGTCGAGGCCCTGTCGGGCCGCGTCCACAAGAGGAGAGAGCAGATGAAGAGACTATTGACGGCCGCGTTGTTCGCGCTCCTTGCCGTCGTGCCTGCCGCCGCCCAGGTTGCGGGCGGCAGCATCGCCGGCACTATTACCGACGAACAAAAAGCCGTGCTGCCGGGGGTGACCGTGACCATTCAAGGTTCGGACCGCACCCTCAACGCGGTGACCGATGAATCGGGCAAGTTCCGCTTCCTCAACCAGCCGCCCGGCACGTATTCGGTGACCGTGGAGTTGCCCGGCTTTGCCAGCGTCGTGCGCGAGGGCATTGTCGTGGCCGTGGGCCGCCAGGCCGACATCTCGGTACAGATGCGCCTGGCCTCGGTGGCCGAGACCATCACGGTGACGGGCGAGAGCCCGCTGGTGGACACCAACGCCACCGGCACCGCCACCAACTTCACGACCGACGAGCTCACCAAGATCCCGACCTCGCGCGATCCGTTTGCGCTGATGCGCAGCGTGCCGGGCGTGCTCGTCGATCGCGTGAACATCGGCGGCAACGAAACCGGCCAGCAGTCCAACTTCGCGTCGAAGGGCACGCGCCCGCAGGATGCCAGCTGGACGATGGACGGCATCGAGATTACTGACATGGCGGCCACCGGCGCCTCGCCGAGCTACTTCAACTTCGACAACTTCGAGGAGATCCAGGTCTCGACGGCCGGCAACGACATCAAGTCGCGCACCGGCGGCATTGGCCTGAACCTGGTCGTCAAGCGCGGCACCAACTCGTTCAACGGCACCGTGCGCGGCTACTTCGACAACGACGCCATGGAATGGTCCAACGTGCCCGCCGAACTGGTGGCCAGGGGCGTGACGCCCGATACGGCGGATCACAACGAGCAGATCTCGGACTATGGCTTCGACATCGGCGGCCCGATCCTGCGCGACAAGGCGTGGTTCTACGGTTCCTATTCGATCCAGGACGTCCGGCTGGTCCGCCGCGCCGGCGCGCTGGTGGATCGCACCATCCTGAAGAACCCGACCGCCAAGCTCAACTGGCAGGCGACCAAGAGCGACATGGTCAGCTTCCTGTACTTCGACGGGTTCAAGGTCAAGGAAGGCCGCAGCCCCGGCGTCTCGGGCATCCTGTTCGACGCCCCGACGGCCACCTTCCACCAGGACAACGCCTACACCGACTTCCCGCTGCACGGCCTGTGGAAGGTCGGCGACGATCACACGTTTGGCACGAACCTGTTCGTGTCGGCCAACTACGGCTACTACAACACCGGGTTCATTCTCGACCCGACCGGCGGCCTCGAGATGCAGGCCGGCCGCAACTTCGTGACCGCGCAGTCGTACGGCTCGGTGAGCCAGGGCCTGAACGTGCGCCCGCAGAAGGTGGTCAACGTCAACGCGCAGTCGTTCGTCTCGAAGATGGGCGCGTCGCACGACATCAAGTTCGGCGTCGGCTACCGCACCACCGACGCGGTGTCGAGCACCGTCTGGCCGGGCAACGGCATTCTCGCCAACGAGCGCGCCAATAACCTGCAGGCGCAGGTGTTCCGCGAGGGCTTCGGCGGCAATCGCGCCAACTACCTGAACTTCTACGTCGGTGACACGATCGCGTTCAACCGGGTCACCGTCGACCTCGGCCTGCGCTACGACCGGCAGGACGGCGAGGCGCTGCCCGCCGAGACCAAGGCCAATCCGGCGTTCCCGGCGGTCGTGCCCGGCGTGGTGTTTGCCGGCTACAAGACCCCGTTCGTGTGGAAGGACTTCTCGCCGCGCGCCGGCGTGACCGTCGCGCTCGATGCCGAACGCAAGACCGTCGCGCGCGCCAGCTTCAGCCGCTACGCCGGACAGCTCAACACCGGCACGGTTGGGGTCCTGAACCCGAGCTCGGTGGCCGGATCGGCGACCTACCGCTGGGTCGACACCAACGGCGACCACTTCGCGCAGGCAAGTGAAGTCAACCTGAACGAGTTCATCACGGCCGCTGGCGGCTTCAACCCGGCGAACCCGACCGCGGTGACCTCGGCCAACGTGCTGGATCCCGACCTGAAGGCGCCGCGCACCACCAGCATGGTGATCGGCCTCGATCGCGAAGTGGTGAACAACCTCGCCGTGACCGCGAACTACAGCTACACCAAGACCACCGACCTGTTCGGCAACTTCAGCGGCACGATCACCCCGCGAGTGGGCGTGACGCTGGCCGACTACTCCCCGGGGTCGGGCTTCACCGGGACCCTGCCGAATGGTGAGACCTACAACGTGGCCACGTGGATTCCGAACCAGGCGGCGATCAGCGCCGGCGGCAACGGCTTCGTCACCACCAACGTCCCCGGCTACTCGACCAACTACCATGGCGTCGAGGTCGGCCTGACCAAGCGGCTGTCGAACCGGTGGATGAGCCGCGTCGGCTTCTCGTGGAACAATGCGACCGAGAACTTCGATGGCCCCGAAGGTCTCTACAACACCAACGGCAACCCCACGCCGAGCGCCACCGAACCGCTGAAGAACGGCGGCCAGTTTGCGCCGCAGAGCGGTGGCAGCGGTTCGGGCACCATCTACATCAACGCGAAGTGGCAGTTCAACGCCAACGCGATGTACCAGGCGCCCTGGGGCATCGAGCTCAGCGCGAACGTGTTCGGCCGCCAGGGCTATCCGTTCCCGATCGTGCGCTCGAGCACGGCGGCGGCCGTCGGCGCCGACTCCGGCACCAGCGTGCTGGTCTCGCCAGCAATCGACACGTTCCGCTTCCCGAACCTGTGGAACACCGATCTTCGCATCGCGCGCCAGTTCCGGACCGACCGGCTGAGCGTGCGCGCGATCTTTGACCTGTTCAACGTAATGAACGCCAACACGGCGCTGGTGCGAGTGAACAACGTGTCGTCGACCACGTTCAACGCGCTGGCGCAGAACCTGAGCCCGCGCATTGCCCGCGTCGGCCTGGTGGTCGGCTTCTAGTTACTGAAATACGCAGGCCGCAGAGGACACAGGGAACACTCCCGTGCCCTCTGTGGCCAATTTACGTACGGCGTTAAGATTGCCGGATGCCCCTGCCGGCCGACGCGCACATCGGCTCCGTCAGCCTGACGGTCACGAACCTCGAACGATCGGTGTCCTTCTACCGTGACGTCCTCGGTTTCCGGGAGATCTCTCGCGAGGGCCCCACCTCCTTCCTGTCCGCCAACGGCGACCGCCTGCTGGTCGAGCTCCACGAAAGCCGGAACGCCGTGCCACGGCCGCGCCGCAGCACCGGGCTGTTCCACTTCGCCATCCTCGTGCCGTCGCGCGCGGCCCTCGGGCGATCGCTGCGCCGGCTGGCCGATCGGCAGTGGCCGTTGTCGGGCGTGGCCGACCACCTGGTGAGCGAGGCCCTGTATCTGAATGATCCCGACGGCCTCGGGATTGAGATCTACCGCGATCGCCCTCGCGACACCTGGCGCACCGCGAACGGAGAGCTGGCGATGGCCACCGATCCGCTGGACGTGCGGTCCGTCGCCGACGAACCGGGCGCGGAAACGCCCTGGCAGGGACTCGAGTCCGGGACGGCGATTGGGCACGTGCACCTGCAGGTGTCCCGGCTCGAAGAGGGGGAGGCGTTCTACTGCGGGCAGATTGGATTCGAGCCGATTGTCCGCCGCTATCCCGGCGCGCTGTTCGTTTCGGCGGGTGGCTATCATCATCACCTGGGCATGAATACCTGGGTCGGGGTGGGAGCGCCGCCGCCCCCCGAGAACGCCGTGGGCATGCGCTCGTTCACGGTCGAAGCTCGCGACCTCGGCAGCCGCCTGGTGGACGATCCCGGGACGGGCATCGTCGTGGCGATGATCGGAGGCTGAGTCGTGGCACGTGTGATGGTGATCGCGGCCCTGCTGGCCTCGCTTGGACAGGACGTCGATCGCGAAGTTCAGACGGCGGCGATGGAGGGATGGGCCGCGGCCCGCGCGCTGGCGCCCAAGGGCGGCGCCCTCGAGCTGCTTGGCCCGGTCAACTTGCGGCTCAGGGCGCTCGACAACCTGCCGGGTCCGGCCGCGCGCTATGCCGACGTGGCCATTCGTGCCGCGGTCAGTGCGGCACAGGAGGAGCGCGATGAGCTGGAGGTGTTCCTGGCGCACGCCCGCGACCTGTCCGACACCATGGCGCTCACGGGCGCGCCGCCGCAGTGGCCGCTGCCCATCGACGAGGTGGCAGGCGAGTTGTGGCTCGAGGTCGACCGTTACACCGACGCCCGCGACGCCTATCGCCGCGCGGTCCAGTTGAAGCCCACCGCCAACGCGTTAATCGGCCTGGCCCGCGCCAGCGATCGGCTGGGCGACGTCGTTGGCGCCTGCGCCGCCTACACACGAGTCGCGTCCACAGCTGGACTGCCGGCGGAGGTCGAAATCGAAATCTCGGTGTACGCCCTGAAGTGCAGGATCTGATCCGTTGTCGAGGTAACCGTGCCAGGCACCTTTACACGGGAAGTGATGGACGAGTTGGCGCGGCATGGGCTGTGCCCCAAGCCCGACACGTCCCCTGAGCGCCTTCGCGAGCAGATCAACGACCTCTACCGCGTCGAGATCCGCAAGCTGCGCGACAGGTGCCGGGCCGGCGAGTTCAGTACGCGGGAACTGCCCGGGCACGTGGTCGAGTTGCGCCGGCGTTACATGCTGCTCTCGATCCCCACTGCCCAGTGGGTCGTGCTACCTTAACTTCACGATGAGTGGAATGACGCGAATTGTCCATCCGCTCGTTCGTGACGCCCGTGGCGGCCCGCTTCGGCAGGCCTCGTGGGACGAAGCGCTGGAGCGGGCCGCGCGCGGCTTCGACGCCGTGCGGCGGGCGCATGGCGGCCAGGCCTTTGGCCTCTTCAGTTGCTCGAAGAGCACGAACGAGATGAATTACGCCGCGCACAAGTTCGCGCGCGTGGTGATGGGCTCGAACAACCTGGATAGCTGCAACCGCACTTGACATGCCCCTAGCGTCGCCGGTCTGGCGGCGGTTTTCGGCTTGGGTGGCGGCACCAGCTCGTATCAGGAGATAGAAGAGACGGACTGCATTCTCCTCTGGGGATCGAACGCCAGGGAGACGCACCCCATCTTCTTTCACCACCTGCTCGCAGGGCTGAAGCGAGGGGCGAAGCTCTATGCGATCGACCCTCGCCGCACCGCGTCGGCGCAGTGGGCCGACGTGTGGGCGGGCCTCGACGTCGGCACCGACATCGCGCTGTCGAACACCATGGCGCGCGAGATCATCACCGGCGGACTGGTCAACCAGGAGTTCGTCGAGCATGCGACGACCGGCTTCGCGGCCTACCGCGAGCTGGTCGAGCCATGGACGCTCGAGCGCGGCGCCGCCGAAACCGGCGTGCCGGCGGCGGTCATCCGCGAGATGGCGCACACCTATGCCACGGCGCAGCGCGCCATCATCTGCTGGACGCTCGGCATTACCGAGCATCACACCGCCGTCCACAACGTGATGGCGCTCATCAATCTCGCGTTGCTCACCGGCCACGTCGGCCGCTGGGGCTCGGGCCTCAACCCGCTGCGCGGCCAGAACAACGTGCAGGGCGGCGGCGACATGGGCGCGCTGCCGGATCGGCTGCCGGGATTCCAGCATGTCGAGAACGGCGAGGCGCGGGCGAAGTTCGATCGTTTCTACGGTGTGTCCATTCCGCCGAAAAAGGGGTGGCACCTGTCGGGCATGTTCGACGCGATGGACCGCGGCGAACTGCGCGCGCTCTACGTGATTGGCGAAAACCCGGTGCAGTCGGAGGCCGACCAGCATCGCGCCACCCGGCTGCTCGAGGGACTCGAGTGTCTCGTGGTGCAGGACATCTTCCTGACCGAGACGGCGCAGCGTGCGGACGTGGTGTTGCCGGCGGCAGCCGGCGCGTTCGAGTCCGAGGGCACCGTCACCAACAGCGAGCGCCGCGTGCAACGGGTGCGCAAGACCCTCAAGCCGCCTGGCGAGGCGCGCGAAGACCTGGCGATCATCTGCGACCTGGCGCGCAAGCTGGGCCACGACTGGGTGCCGGATGCCGAGGCGATGTGGAACGAGATGCGCCAGCTCTCGCCGATCCACGCCGGCATGAGCTACGCGCGGCTCGAGCAGCATTCGGGCCTGCGGTGGCCGTGCTATGACGAGCAGCATCCCGGCGAGTTGTTCCTGCACGCGCGGCTGTGGGAGCGGCCGGTGCGCGGTCCGCGGGCCCCGTTCTCGCTGGTGCGGCACGAATTGCCACTCGATCAACTGAACGATGAGTTCCCGCTGCGGCTGACGACGGGCCGCCGGCTGGCGGAGTACAACACGGGGGTGCAGACCGGGTCGTACGCATCGCCGACCCGCCGTGGTGAGACGATCGACGTGTCGCCCGAGGATGCCCGGCGCCTTGGGCTGGCCGAGGGACAGCCCGTCCGCGTCACCTCCCGCCGCGGCGCCGTCGTCGCACCGCTCCACATCGACGAGGCCTTGCGCCCGGGCCTCACGTTCATGACGTTTCATTTTCCCGATGAGGTGGCTACCAACATGCTGACCAACGACGCCACCGATCCGCTCGTTGGCACGGCAGAGTTCAAGGCCACCGCCGTCCGAATCGAGCGCGCCTGATGGATCTGCATATTGCCGGCGCCGAGGCGACCGCGGCGGAACGCGACGCTGTCGACCGCCTGCTTGGACCTCCGGCCACCGGCTGGGAAGGGGCTACGCGCGACATCGGCCGTGACGGACGCACCGCCGCCGGTGGGAGGCAGGTAATCGGCGGCCGCGACCGGTTGCTGCCGGTATTCCACGCGGTCCAGGACGCGATCGGCTGGATCAGCCACGGCGCCCTCACCTACATCTGCCTGCGGCTGTCGGTGCCGCCGGCGGAAGCGTGGGGCGTGGTGACCTTCTATCACCTGCTGGCGACGGAGCCGCGGCCGGCAGCCGTCGCGCACGTGTGCGACGACATCGCTTGTCGGTTGAGCGGTGCCGATCGGCTGTGCCGCGATCTGGAGTCGCGTCTCGGCCACGCCGTTCATCGTTCTCCGTGCCTCGGGCAATGCGATCGTGGTTCCGCAGCCCTGATCACGAAGGCCGGGCCCCATCCGGAACGGTACGTGGTCAGCCCCGTCACGAATGCCGATGCCCTCGTCGACGAGCTGACGCGAACCGACCAACCTAAAGGTTTGGCGCCACGCACAGTGAGCGGAACGGTCGACGGCACCAGGTTGCTCACGCGAAGCGGCCGGGCCAATCCCGTCAGCCTCGACAGCTATCGCCAGCACGGCGGCTACGCGGCGCTGAGAAAGGCGATCGACATCGGGCCGGCGGCCGTGATCGCGGAAGTCGCGGCCGCCAGGTTGCTCGGGCGCGGGGGGGCGGCGTTCCCGACCGGCCGCAAGTGGGATGCCGTGGCCCGCGAGCCCGTGATGCCCCATTACATGGTCTGCAACGCCGATGAATCTGAACCCGGGACATTCAAGGACCGCGTGCTGATGGAGCAGGACCCGTTCGCGGTGGTCGAGGCCATGACCATCTGCGGGTTGGCGACTGGTGCCGAGCGCGGCTTCATCTACATCCGCGGCGAGTACCCGGAAGCGGAGCAGGCGATCGGCGCGGCGATCGCTCAGGCGCGAGCCGCCGGCCTGCTCGGTGCCAATGTGATGGGATCGGGGCACGGCTTCGAGATCGAGATTCGCCGCGGCGGTGGCGCTTATATCTGCGGCGAAGAGACCGCGCTGTTCAACTCGATTGAAGGCAAACGCGGCGAGCCGCGCTCGAAGCCGCCGTTCCCGGCGCAGTCGGGACTGTTCGGCAAGCCGACCGTGGTTAACAACGTCGAGACGCTCGTGAACGTGCTCGACATCCTGGTCGAGGGGGGCGCGGCCTGGGCGAAGACGGGGACCGCGGGTTCGACTGGCACGCGGCTGTTCTGCCTGTCGGGCCACCTCGCCAAGCCGGGCTTGTATGAAATCGAGTGCGGCCAGACCCTGCGGCACGCCATTGACCTGGCTGGCGGCATCGCCGGTGGGCGAGCCCTGCAAGCGGTCCTGCTCGGCGGCGCCGCCGGGACCTTCGTCGGTCCCGACGCGCTGGACATGCCGCTGTCATTCGAGGGCGCCCGCGCCGCGGACGCGACGCTCGGCTCCGGCGTGATCATGGTGTTCGACGAGACCGCCGATCTCATCGACACCCTCGCCCGCATCGCCCAGTTCTTCCGTGACGAATCGTGCGGCCAATGCGTGCCCTGTCGAGTGGGCACGGTGAGACAAGCCGAGCTCTTGAGTTCCATATCTGCGTCATCTGTGTCATCTGCGTCATCTGTGGCCCTGGATGGCTCTGCCTCATCTGCGTTGCTATCTGAGTTGGGTCAAGCCATGCGAGACGCTTCAATCTGCGGATTGGGTCAGACCGCGGCGTCGGCCCTGGAATCGGCATTTGCCAATCTGCCCGCGTTGAAAGGGCGGAGATCATGAGCCACGACGAGATCTCGTTCCACCTGCCGCCACCCGCCGCGGCGATTCCAGCGTCACCACCCGGGCCCGCGCCGACGATGGTGCCGCTCACCGTCGATGGGCGGGCGGTTGAAGTGCCGGCCGGGTCGACGCTGCTCGACGCCTGCCACCTCCTCGACATCACCGTGCCGACGCTCTGCTACCTGGAAACGCTGACACCAGTGAATGCCTGCCGCGTGTGCGTGGTGGAAGTCGAAGGCGCTCGCGTGCTGGCTCCGGCCTGCTCGCGAAAAGTTGAAGCGGGGATGGTCGTGAAGACCCGCTCGCCCCGTGTCGACCTGTCGAGGAAGGTCGTCCTTGAGCTGTTGGGATCTTCTGTCGACCTGACTACGGCACCCGGCCTAAGCGAGATGATGGTGGAATACGGAGCCCGTCCTGAACGATTCCAGGAATGTCTTGATTCTGCGTCATCTGTGTCATCGGCGGCCCCGGTGTCTTTGGCATCGGTGGCCCAGCCCGTGAAGATTGACAATGAGTTGTATGTGCGTGACTACGGCAAGTGCGTGCTCTGCTACAAGTGTGTGGAAGCGTGTGGCACTGATGCGCAAAATACGTTTGCGATCGGTGTCGCCGGCCGTGGCTTTGGCGCCCACATCTCCACCGAGTTCGACGTTCCGCTGCCGGACTCCGCGTGTGTGTATTGCGGCAACTGCATTGCCGTGTGCCCGACCGGCGCGCTGATGGCGACGCCGGAGTTCGAGTTACGGCAGGCGGGGGAGTGGCGGCCCGAGACCCAGGCCGTGACCGACACGATCTGTCCGTACTGCGGCGTCGGCTGCACGCTCACCGTCCACGTGCAGGATCAGCAAATCGTGAAGGTGACGTCGCCGTTGGACAACGACGTCACCCGGGGCAATCTCTGCGTGAAGGGCCGCTTCGGCTTCGAGTACGTGAACAAGTAGAACAGGAGTCAAAGAGGTGAGGAGTAACTCTTCACCTCCTTATCTCCTGTAAGACTCTACTTGCCGGCGGCGCCGCCGTCTGCCGGCCGGCGATCGACGCCGCCCTCCAGCATGTTGTCCTTCTGGCTGAAGACGATCACCTGGGCCGCGCCCTGGCCGCCGCCTTCCTGCACCGTGTGGCCCATCG
>ERZ1292640.2450-Hain-H43-02um-R1-2450-length-14834-cov-7_pt1 | contig 14834 bp, 19 predicted proteins | sample MGYA00564404_ERZ1292640 | MGnify/ENA primary metagenome ERZ1292640 (study PRJEB36523, sample SAMEA6512636) | groundwater metagenome | collected 2019-01-08 | study: AquaDiva: Metagenomics assemblies of 32 groundwater samples
TGAACTCCCAATAACAACCTGTAGTGTGAGGTGGAGTCAATAGGATACCCAGATATTGCTTTTCCCCGGCGACCTCGACGTGTCGTTGTTCCGTCAGGTCCTCCAGACTCCCCTGGTACTGGCAAATCCTTCCAGTGTTATCTCTGATGGCGCCTCCGGTAATCCGCGCCCAAATCACCTGGCCGGCATAGTGGCGCAACGGCAGTTCACGTCCGCCTGACCGGGAGCCCTCAAAAAAACTTTTCCACCCTTGGTTATCTTCGGTCTTGACACAAAGCGCAGCCAGGTTGATCTGCAACAGGCTTTCCCGTGTCGGATACCCCAGTGTCTGAACAAAGGCAGGATTGACTTCTATAAACTGCCCTTGGGATGTCGTTTTAAACAGGCCAATCGGAAGACCTTCCCATAAGGCGCGATAACGGCTTTCAACCTCCTCCAGGGTCTGCCGCTGCCAGGAACTTTCCAGCATCGTCCATATTGTCGCGACCAGTTCAGAAAAACTCTCTCCTGATTTTATCACGAAATCATGCAGACCCGCCTTCATCGCCTCCGCCGCGATGGCCTCGCTCCCATGGCTCGTGAACAAAATTGCCGGACAATGCGGCCAGCGGGCTTTGACGTTACGCAGGAGGGCAAGGCCATCGGTCCAATCCAGGTTGTAATCAATGACCACCAGGTCGAAAACGCCGTCTTCTGCGGCCTGTACATAGTCCTCTTGCTCCCAAACTTGCCGAACTTCCGAGTCGGGAAACTTTCTGCTCAACTCCCGCTCAATTAAGATTCCGTCATTGGGATTCTTGTCGATGAGAAGTATGGAAATACGCTTATTCACTGAACTGACTCCACCTAGTAACTGATGGCAAAATCCAAAGCAAGGAAATTTCCGCGACAGGAAATTTCGGCGACAGAGAATCTTGGCGGGCCGTGTTGAAAAGGTGCTGCGTCCCTGGAAATGGCGGGCATTGTCCGAGCCACACGGAGACTGCGCCAACTCTCAGCAAAAGGTCCATTTTCCTGCAGCTTGGTTAGGACAACCTTGCCTATCCTCCTTCACGTGGCCGGAAACATTTTCCTGGTGGAGCCGGCTTGCGCTGCGAAAGGCGCATGATTCGGCACTTTTTCACCGGTGGCACAACGGCTGCTAAACGTGTGGACGAATTGTTGAACGGCCATGATTGACGCACTATTCCGCCAGCCAAATTATCTCGCAGCCAAGAAGCTTCTCGATGTGACGGTGCTGCGGCATGAAGCCATCGCCAGCAACCTGGGCAATGTGGAGACACCCAATTACAGGCGGGTCGATGTGGCGCCCGGCTTCGAGGTTTCACTGCGCCAGGCTTTGGCGGCGCGCGATCCGGCGCGGTTGGCTTCACTGCAGCCGCAAGTGGCCGTCGATACTCAGGCTATTGCGCAACGCCGTGACGGCAATACCGTCCAGTTGGAGAACGAACTGGTGCGCCTGCATCAAAACACGGTCGCCCACACGTTGCACAGCCAACTGATCACGGGCGCTCTGCTGCGCTTGCGCCTGGCCATTACAGGGCGGCCCTCTTGATCCGAGATGAGTATGATCAACATTCTTCCAGGTGTCGAAAGCAGTGCGGCCGCCTTGAATGCCGAAAGGATTCGCATGGAAGTCATTTCCCAGAACATCGCCAACGTCAACACCACCCATGGCCCTGACGGAAAGCCATACCAACGCCAGCAAGTGGTCTTCGAAACAGTCCTGCAACAGCAACAGCAGCAGGATAATCCTGGCGGACTCGCCGGCAGCTTGCAGGCCGTCCAGGTCAGCCGGATTGAAAATGATCCCTCGCCACCCCGCATGCTTTATAATCCTGCCCATCCCGACGCCAATGCCCAGGGCATGGTCGCCATGCCCAACATCAATGTGCATTCCGAAATGGTCGATTTGATTTCGGCCTCCCGCGCCTTTGAAGCCAACCTGGCCGTGGTCAAGAACGCCCGCGCCATGGCGCTGCAGGCCTTGGGCATCGGCAGACGCGGTTAAGCGAACTTTAGATCGCAATGGACCCCCTTTCCGCACTCCGCACGTATGCCAGCCCACTGATGCGGGCCCTGCAACTGCCCCAGATGGTGGAAAACCTGGCGGCGCCCAAGACGATTTCCGCCGGTGAATTGCAGAAGCTTGCAGAACTTCCGCCCCTTCAGGCTCTGGCCAATGCGCCCTCCAGCCCGATCCAACTGAACACCGGCGGCGATTCCTTTGAAAAGTTCCTGGGGCGCGTGGTCGATGAAGTCAGTGCCAAGCAAGCGGTTGCGGGGGAAACGGTCAATGGTCTGCTCAGCGGCCAGAACATCCCGCTGCATCAAGCCGTGATCGCCATGGAGGAGGCCGGCGTTTCGTTCCAGCTCATGGTCGAAGTCCGAAACAAACTGCTCGAATCGTACCAGGAACTCATGCGGATGCAGATTTAACAGGCGATTTCCGAATTGAGATTTGAGATTTGAAATGAATGGTAACCTTGCCCAACTCGGCCGCCAACTGCTCGAAATTTGGAAACAGCTTGGCCTGAACCAGCGCATCAGCGTCGTCCTGGCGACGAGCGTGGTTCTGATCGGGCTGTCCAGCCTCGCTTTTTGGTCCAGCCGCACCGATTACTCCCTGCTTTACGGCAAACTGGATGATGCGGAAGCCGCCAAAGTCATCGGTGCGCTCGATGAGCTGAAGATCCAATACAAAGTGGGACGGGGCGGCAGCTCGATTCTGGTCCCGGCGGACAAGGTGCATGTCATGCGCATGCAATTGGCCTCGCGCGGCATCCCGCGCGGAGAGGGCGTCGGTTTTGAGATCTTTGACCGGTCTAACTTCGGGATTTCCGACTTTGTCCAGCGGGCCAATTACGTGCGCGCCGTGCAAGGCGAACTGGCCCGCACCATCGGCCAGCTCGACGAAGTGGAGACGGCGCGAGTCATGATTGTCATTCCGGAGAATCGGCTGGTGGTGGAAAACCAAAAGCATCCCACCGCGTCGGTGTTCGTCCGCGTGAAGGCTCAGGCCCAGTTGTCTCCCTCGGCCGTGAATTCCATTCGGTTTTTGGTGGCAAATTCCGTGGAAGGTTTGCAGGCCAGCCACGTTTCCGTGGTCGATAATCGCGGCAACGTCCTCTCCGAAAACAATGAGGCCGATTCCATTGCCGGGCTGACCAGCAACCAGTTGGTGGCGCGCCGCAATTTCGAGCAGTACCTCTCCAAGAAAGCCGAAGGCCTGCTGGAAAAAGTGCTGGGTCCGGACCAGGCCGTGGTGCGGGTCGCGGCCGAAATCAATTGGGACACCGTCACCAGAACCGAAGAGAAATTTGATCCGGATGGCCAGGTCGTTCGCACCGCTACCGTCAACGACGAAAACACCGATACGACCAACGCCAATGGCGGCGGCGGCGCGCCGGGCGTGCCCGCCAACGCCAACACTGAAACCAATACTTTGGCGGCCGGGCCCTACAACAGCACCCGCATGCGCAAGAAAGTGACCAACAACGAGTACGAAATCAACAAAACCACCAGCAACATGGTGCAGGCGGCTGGGGGTTTGAAACGCCTTTCCGCCGCCGTCTTTGTCGCTGCCAGAATGGAGGGCACAGGTGCCGATCGCAAAGCGGTTCCACGGACCCCGGAAGATTTGCAGAAACTGCGCCGCATTGTGCAAAGCGCGCTCGGCATCCAGGAAAATGGCGATCCGACCCGCGTCGATGAGATTACCCTGGAGGAAATGCCCTTCAACGATCGCACGGTGATGGAGATGAACCAGCAATTGGAAAAGCAAGATCGGTCGCAGTTTCTTTGGGACCTGGCCAGGAACGCCGTTTACCCGGCCTTGGCTCTGGTTCTTCTCGCCGCGTTCTGGAGGACCTTCCGGCGAACGCGGTCCGACGATATTCCCATCGGAATACCGCTGGGGAAATTTGTGGCGAACGGCAACGGACATGGCAATGGCAATGGCAATCAGTACCCGGCTTGGCCGCAGGAATCCACCGAAGGAGTCGTGACGGTTGAAGTCCTCAACCAATTGATCCGCGAGAATCCGGCCAACATGACTCAGGCCGTTCGCTCCTGGCTGACTCGCGGCAAAACCAACAACTGACTTTTATGGCCTCCTCTGTCGAAGCACTGTCGCCCGTCGCCAGCAAAGTCGCGCAGATGACCGGAATTCAAAAACTGGCTGTGCTCCTGGTTATTCTGGGACCGGATAGCGTCGTCGGGATCATGAAGCACCTGGACGAACCCGAGTTGGAAGCCGTCTCCAGCGAGATGACCAAGGTGCGCCTGGTCCAGCACGAGTTGCAGCAGGAAATACTGAAGGAATTTACCGAAGTGGCGGTCCAGGCCAGCACCGCTATTCTGGGCGGCGTCCAATACACCCAGAGTGTGCTCGAAAAATCGGTTGGGGCCTATCGTGCCAGCAACATCATCAGCCGTGTTTCGCCCACGCAAACTCCCGGGGCTGCCGCACAGCAGATCGCAGAGATGGAGCCTCGCCAAATCTCTAATTTGCTCAAGCACGAAAAAGCCCAGACCATTGCGCTGGTCATCAGCTATCTGGCCCCTGAGAAAAGTTCCCAGGTTTTGTCTCTGCTGCGGCCGGACTTGCGCGAACAGGTCGTCGAACGCCTGGCCAGCCTGGCGCCGACTCCGGTGGAAGTGGTGGAAAAGCTGGTCCAATTGCTCAATCAAAAGCTGGGCACGACACAAACCCGCGCGCTGAACCAGACGGGCGGCGTGAAGGCGGCGGCCAATTTGCTCAATGCCATGGAGAAAAACCTCAGCAAATCCGTCCTCGCCGCCCTGGAAGAACGGAGCCCGGAGCTGGGCCAAGCCATCCGGCAGAAAATGTTCACCTTTGAAGATTTGGCGGAATTGGATGCCTCATCACTGCAAAAGCTGCTCCGCGAAGTAGAAATGCGCGATCTGGCCGTGGCTCTCAAGACGGCCAGCGACAAGCTCAAAACCGCGCTGCTCAGTTGTGTGTCCAGGCACGCCGCCGAAACCATCACCGAGGAAATGAGTTTTCTGGGTCCGCTCAAATTGCGCGATATTGAAGCCTGCCAACTCCGCATCATCGATGTCGTCCGCCGGCTGGAAAGCGAAGGCGAAATCGACCTGAGTGATGCCAAAGTCCACACTCGCGATGAAGTCCTGGCCTGAACCAATTCAGTTTCGACAACCCCTGCGCGACGTGCGCCTGGCCACGCGCTCCACGTCGGAAGCGGACTGGGCGGAGCGCCTGCAACAGTGCGAACAAGCGAGCTACGAACGGGGCCGGCTGGAGGGCGAGAAAGCGTTGAGCGAACAATTGCTGCGCCAGCGGGGCGAGGTGCTCGAATTACAGAACGGCGTTTTCGCTTCGATGCAGCAGGCGCTCCCCCAACTCGTGCGCGCCTGCGAGAACGCGCTCATTTCCCTGGCGCTCGAAGCCGCCCGCAAACTGGTGGCTGACATGCCTGTGCCGGCCGAAATGATCGAAGCCGCCGTGCGCGAAACCCTGGCCCAGGTCGAGGAATCCGCCGTTTTTTCAGTGCAATTGCATCCCGAGGACCTGGCGCTGCTGCAGCGCATGAATTCGCCGGTGTTGCTGTCGCCAAGCACGGGCGAGCGGATGCGCTTTGAAGCATCGTCCGAAGTCAGCCGGGGAGGGTGCCTGGTCAAAACACGTTTTGGCCTGGTCGATGGCCGGCGGGAAACGAAATTCGAGCTGTTGCAGAAGTCACTCTTGACATGAACCCCGCGCCTTCCAGCCCCTCCCTTTCGAGCGAACGTCTCGGCCGCCTGCTGCACCGGGCCCGCCAGGTTCCGCTGTTTGAGAATCGAGGACGCGTCGTGCAACTCATCGGCCTGGTGATTGAATCGGAAGGGCCGATGGCTGCTTTGGGCGAGGTCTGCCGGATTGAATCGGTCCGGCAGGATGAGCCGACCCTGGCCGAAGTGGTGGGTTTCCGCAACCATCACGTGCTGCTGATGCCCCTGGGCGAAATTCATGGCCTTCATCCCGGCAGCGAGGTCATTGCGCTGGGCGCTCCTTTGCAGGTTCCGGTGGGCGAAGGATTAAAGGGGCGGGTGATCGACGGGCTTGGGTACCCGCTGGACGGGCTGGGAACCATTGCCGCCGATCAATATGTGGGCTTGAATTTGCTCCCGCCGCATCCGCTCAAGCGCCAGCGGATTCGCCAGGCCTTTCAGACCGGCCTCAAGGCCATCGACACGTTCATTCCCTGCGGACGCGGGCAGCGGCTGGGCATTTTCGCGGGCAGCGGCTGGGCAAATCGACGTTGCTCGGCATGATAGCCAGCCAGGCTGAAGCGGATGTCAACGTGATTGCGCTCATTGGGGAACGCGGCCGCGAAGTGCGCGAGTTTATGGAAAAGGACCTGGACGAAGCGGGGCGCCGCAAATCCGTCGTGGTCGTCGCCACCTCCAATCAGCCAGCTCTGGCTCGTCTCAAAGGGGCCTTCATGGCCATGGCCATTGCGGAATATTTTCGGGATGCCGGCAAAAATGTGCTGCTGATGATGGATTCCGTGACTCGCTTTGCCATGGCGCAGCGGGAGATCGGCCTGGCGGTGGGCGAACCGCCCGCCACTCGCGGTTACACGCCTTCGGTGTTTTCACTGCTGCCCCAACTGCTCGAACGCGCCGGGACGGGGGAGTGTGGCTCTATCACGGGCCTTTTCACCGTGTTGGTGGAGGCGGACGACATGAATGACCCAATCGCGGATGCCGTGCGCTCGATTTTAGATGGCCACATCGTGTTGACGCGCGAGCTGGCGACACAAAACCATTATCCCGCCATCGATGTCCTGGAGAGTGTCAGCCGGCTGGTGCGTGACTTGTGCACGAGCGAGCAACTGGACCTGGCCGGAGCCGCCCGCGAGACCCTGGCAGTTTATCGCAAGAACCAGGACCTGATTACCATCGGCGCTTACCCGCCGGGCAGCAATTCGGCCATCGATCAGGCGATTCAACAGCATGAGCCGCTGAAAAGTTTTTTGCGCCAGCCAGTGAACCAGGGGCTTTGCCGCGAGGAAAGCTGGGCGGCGCTGGCCGGAATCATGGCCGGCGCTCCGCCGGCCCAACTTCCGTCAACACCAAGACGATCATGAAACCGTTTCGTTTCACTTTGCAGGCGCTGCTCACCTTGCGCCAGCGCGAGGAGCAAGTGGCGATTGACGAGTACGCGCGCGCCTTGCAGGCCCGGCAGCAGGCCTTGGCCCAACTGGATGCGGCCGAGCATGAACTCTCCCTGGCCTGGCATGAATGGCACACCGCCCTGGCCGAGGGTTGCGTGGCCGCCCAGGCCGCCCAGCGCAAAACGTTTTGCGAGTCCATTGCCGAGCGGCGCAATCAAAGAGCGGCGGCCCTGGCTGCCGCCCATCGCGCCTACAACCAGGCCTTGCAGAAAATGCTGGCCACCCGGCAGCAGCGCCAGGCGGTCGAAACGTATTTCGATCATCAACGCCGGCGCTATGATCGCGAGCTGCTCCGGGAAGAACAGAAAGCCCTGGATGATCTGGTCAAGCGCGGCCCTACTCCCGCTTTGGCGTGGAAAATGAACCCTGACACCGTTTGGAATTGAAATGACAAGACTAATTCGTCTTCTGCAATCGGCGTGGGCGGTGGCTTTGTTGGGCGCCCTGGTCTTTCTGGGGACCCTGGCCATGCTTTGGCCGTCCAATCTCGGCGCGACCGGCCCAGCCGGCGCGACCGAGGCGCCGGGCGCCGAAAAATCGGTTTGGCATTTTGAGAATGCCGAGATTGACCAGCTTATTGATGCTTTGCAGAAAGAGAAGGCTTCTCTGGCCACCCGGGAACAGCAGCTCAATGAATTGGCCCTTCGGCTTCAGTCGGAACGGGGCGAGCTGGACAAGGTCATGCAGAGTGTGAGGCGGATGCAGCAGGACTTCGATAAAGACGTGGTGCGCGTGCAGGAGGAAGAACTGACCAACCTCAAGAAACTGGCCAAGGTCTATGCGGCCATGGACCCCGATGGCGCCGCCGCCATTCTCAAGGAATTGGATGATGTCGCCGTCGTGAAGATTCTTCTCTATATGAAGGAAAACGAGACGGCGCCCATTCTCGAAGTGCTGGCCAAAGAAGGAGAAGCCGCGGCCAAACGAGCGGCGGCCATCTCAGAGCGTTTGCGCCTCTCCATTTCCAAAACTCCGGCGCCCAAATCCAAATCATGACCGCGAACAGTCCAGGCGTGCTGGCCTTGCGGCTGCCAGAATCGGAGCCGTCAGCGACACCCGCCCAGGAGGGGCGCCCGGTTGCTCCGCAAGTCGAAGCGTTCGAGAAGGCGATGCAGCAAGCTAACGCCCGCCACCCGGGCCAGCCACGCCCGGTCCGCCTCATGACCGGGGAGTATCAAGTCGCTTCACGGGCTCCCGAGACGAAGCCGCGTCCGCGCCAGAAGGAAAACGGCGATGGGGCACCCTTGGCACTTTCGCCGGCAGCTTTAGTTTTAACCGTCGCTCAGCCTGGCGCAGCCACGGCGACCGATCAAAAGGTAATGAACGCGAGCACGCCCACCACCCTGCAGAACCAGGACTGGCAAGAGCCGCCCACCGAGACTCGTGGCGCGGCCAGCGGAGCGCACGAGAAGATGACGCCTTTGACAACCGGCAGGCCGGCCAAGGTGAACGCCGGTCTCGATGGGAAGGCGGCAAAAGAAAGTCAGCCGGCAGAAAGCGAGGAATTTTCCGCGCAAGCGACGGCTGCTGGTCGGTTCAACGGCGTGAAGGCAGACGCGTTATCTGCCAACCATGTTCCGGCCGAAGTGGCTGGACCTTTGGCAGGTGCTGATGGCGCGGATCAGACAACAGCGCTGCCCGCATCTGGCGAATGGCATCTGGCTGATGGCATGCCCGCTGCTCAGGGTAATCAGCCGATGAGTAGAAACGACAAAATGAAAGAAATTGCCGACAGGGGAGAGCAGAATTTGCCGTTGGCTTTTGCGGCCGTTTCTTCCTCGTCCTCGAAAGGCCCGGCGGCGGCAGTGGATCAAGGCTCGGATGCGTTCAACTACGCTGCGATTTTGGAAGCGGAGTTTGCCTTGACCGATTCGCCGTTCATGGCCGTGCCGACCGGTGCCGTTGCGGGCAGCGTTGCGGAAACCGAGCCCGTGAGGGATTCAACGCCCTTGAATGAACCGGTTGATTTGTTGGAGAGGATGAGCCATCTGATGATCAAGGAAGTGTCTTTGTTGAAACGCTTTGATGCTTCCTCATTGGCTGCGGTGCTCAGGCCGGATGAGAATACCGAGCTGTTTCTCAGGCTCACACAGGATAAGGGGCAGATGGCCGCCTTCGTCCGGTGCGAACGCGGAGATTTCAGCCAATTAAGCCGGCACTGGGGCGAGCTGCAAGAGTCGCTGGCGAGGCAACACGTTCAGCTTGCCCCGCTCCAGGAACGCATGGTGCATGCTCATCTCCCGGAGAATTCCGCTTCCTTGGCCAACGGCTCTGCCACGGCCAATTCGGAACGGCATCCCCAACAGCCGGCACCCGGCATGATCACTCCGCTCGGCGAACTGGAAATTCCCGGTTCCCGCACCGGGCCGGTGCAGAAAACGGCAAGGAAGACGCCATCGCCTCGGGCGCGCGGTTGGGAAACCTGGGCCTGAACCATGGAGAGCATACCAGCCAGCACCGCTTTTTCCGGGCGTTCAGCGGCAGCGACTACCGCCAGCCGCTTGCCCGTCCGGACTTTGAACCAGGACGATTTTCTGAAATTGCTTATCGCGCAATTGACGACTCAGGACCCGTTAAGCCCGAAAAAGGACACGGATTTCATTGCTCAAATGGCCCAGTTCAGCGCCTTGGAACAATCCAAAAGCATGCAGAGCGATCTGGCCCAAATGCGCGCGGATCAAGAGCTGCTCAAAGCCAACGCCTTGATCGGCCGCACGGTGGACATGCAATCCGGCGATGGCGAATCCACACGCGGGGTGGTCAGCGCCGTGGAAGTCAAGGCCGGCACGCCCACCGTGATCGTGAACGGCTACGCCTACTCCTTAAATCAATTACTGGCTATCAGCCCAACCTTAACCCCCAGCTAACTCGCAGAATATTTATGCTCCGCTCTCTTAATACCGCGGTCAGTGGACTGCAGCAATTCCAGGCACGCATGGACGTCATCGGCAATAACGTGGCGAATGTGAACACGAACGGTTACAAAGCCGCCCGGGTCGATTTCGCAGATGCCTTCAGCCAAACGCTCCAATTCTCCAGCAGCGGTGCGGCCAGCATGCAGATCGGTTCCGGGGTCAGCACCGCCGCCATCAAGAACCTCCACACCCAAGGCGCGATCAGCCGAACGGAGGTGGCCGAGGACCTGGCCATCGAAGGCAAAGGCTATTTCATGGTCCGCGACACGGCCAGCAATGCTCAGTATGCGACTCGAGCCGGTGATTTCCGACTGGATAACAATGGTTACCTGACCACCAATGCCGGCCAACGAGTGCAGGGTTTTTCCGACGGGGGCTTGAGCACGCGAGGAGACATTCAGATTGACGGGGCGGGGCGGCCCTCCACTTCTGATCCGGCTGCCACGATGAAATCCTACGCTGTCGATACCGAAGGCAAAGTCAATGTTTATCTCTCGGACGGGACTCAGTTCACGCGCGGGCAGATTCTGCTGCAAAACTTTCGCGACCCTCAAGCGCTCGTCAAGGAGGCGAATAATCTTTACTCCGGATTCGGCGCCGCCGGCCCCTTGGGCGGGGCGGAATCACCGGCCTCCGCCGCGCCGGGCACGAACGGGCTGGGCTCCATCGAAGCCGGCGCGCTGGAACTGTCCAACGTGGACCTGACGAACGAGTTTGCCAACCTGATCAGCACGCAACGCGCCTTTCAGGCCAGCGCCCGCATCATGACCACCGGCGACGAGCTGTTGCAGGAAATTGTGAATCTGAAACGCTAATTGCTTACCCGTGTTATGGCCAACAATCGCCTAGAACCTTCCCGGCCGGACGGTGACGCCGCCAAGGGCGAGAGCAGCGGCGCGGCGGAATCCGGCGCGAAGAGGACGACGGCCAGCGCGAGCGGCTTCAAAGCCTGGCTGCCTCTGATTGCTACGATGGTTGCAATGCCATTACTGGCCTATGCGACGACGACCTTGGTTTTGCTGCCCAAACTGCGGCAAACGACCGAGGCAAATTCTGTTCCGGCGGCGGCTGAAACCGGCAAGGCCGCCAAAGCCTCCAACGCCAGCCATGGCAGCAAGGAAGCGGGGCCGGCAGGCAAGGCGCGCCTGACGGTGCCCTTGAGCAAGGTATTGGTCAATGTAGCCGGAACCATGGGCACGCGTTATCTCATGACCAGTGTGACCCTGGTGGGCAGCGCTCCCGATTTCAAAAGCAGAATCGAGGAGAACAAGGACCAGCTTCTGGATTTGGCGGCCAGCGCCCTTTCCACCAAAACCATCAGCGACCTGGAAAAACCTGGAGCGCGGAATCTGGTGCGAACCGAGTTGATCACCGTTTTCAACAGCGCTTTGGGGGCTGAAATGGTGCAGGAGATTTTTATCACCGAATTCGCCATCCAATAGCGGATGCATTCTTCCATGGCCCAAGACAGTGAACAGTCCGGTTTTGGCGATATCCTTTCACAAAGCGAAGTCGAGCAGTTGCTGGCCCAGGTGGTCCAGCAGGAAAGCCATCTCCCGGATCAGGAACGCGTGCGCGAGGCCGAATCTCAGTCCAGCGAGGGCGTTCGCATTCATGATTTCCGGCGCCCGGCCTTTCTTTCGTCCGGCCAATTGCGCAAATTGCGCTTGCACCACGAAGAGATCGTTCGTTCCCTGGCGGCGTGTCTTTCCATCTATCTGCGCCTGGAGTTCTCACTCGAAATGGTCCAACTGCAGACCATTGCGCATCAGCAGTTCGCGGAAAACCTGCTCAACCCGACGCATCTCACCTTGTTCAAGATAGAGCCTCTGCGCGGGATTGGTATTCTGGACCTTCATCCCCGGCTCGGTCTCAGCCTGGTGGATCGGCTGCTGGGCGGAGGAGCGCATTCGACGCCGCCTGCTCATGATCTCAGCGAGATTGAAGTCACGTTGCTGGACCAGGCCGTCCAGATTATTCTCGGCGAGTGGTGCAACCATTGGTCTCAAGCGCACGACCTGCGGCCGCTGATTCTCGGCCACGAAGCAAGCGGACACTTTTTGCAGACGGACGCACACGACACCATCATGCTGGTGGTGACCATGAAAGCGCGGCTGGGCGACTGCTCCGAGCAAATGCAGATCGCCATCCCTTGCTATACCCTGGAAACCTTGCTGCGGCAGCTCAGACAAAACCTTGAATCATCAGCTCCCGGCCAGGCAGCGTCCGCGCCGGCTGAATCGCCAAAATGGAACGAAAGCTTTAGTGACATCCTCATCCCTTTAACGGCCGAATGGAGCGGGTTGGAACTGCGGGCGCGGGATTTGTCCCGGCTCAAAGTTGGCGACGTTCTTGAACTCGATCCCCAATCGGTCAACCAGGTGCAAGTTCGATTGGGGGAGCTTCCGAAATTTGCCGGGCGCCTGGGCACTTGTGGCAGGAAGTGGGCGGTAGAATTAACGCAAGTTCACACGCGGTCATGATCTCCTTTTCACGCGCCGGATTCCTGGAACCAACTCTGCTGACAATTGACTTATGACTGGAACTGCAAATTACCCCGCCAACCTGGATGTGCTGCTGGACGTGCCCGTCACATTAACCGTGGAATTGGGCGGGTGCCAAATGCCGATGCGCGAGGTGCTGCAATTGAATGTCGGTTCCGTGGTGCAGCTCGATAAAGTCGCCGATGCGCCGGTGGAACTGTACGTCAATCATAAGCTCATGGGCCACGGGGAAGTCGTGGTCGTGGAGGATCGATTCGGCATTAAGATCATGGAGATTTTTGGCGCGCCGAAATGAAACACGCCTTCCAGCGAGGGGTGGTTTTGTTCTGGCTTGGGATGAGTGGAATCAGTTTGCCCGGGCAAACCACCAATGCCGTTGCTCTGGCCGCTCCGAAGGCGGAAATCGGCTTCTCGTTGTTGCGGGTGGGAGGCGCCTTTGCCCTGGTGCTGGCGTTGTTTTTTGGCGGCGTCTGGTGTTTTAGGAATTGGCAGCGCATGACCCGCTCTCGCGGGCGCGTGCCCAAGCTGAATGTCTTGAGAGTCAAAGCGCTGGGAGCGCGCCAGGCTCTTTATGTGGTCGGTTACGAGCAGCAACGGCTCCTGCTGGCCTCCTCGCCCCAGGGCATCACCCTGGTCAGCCACCTGCCCGCCGCCGCGAGCGGTGAGCCTGCGCCGGCCGTGATCTCATTCAGTGAAGCGATGCATCAAGCGCTCGGGCGGAAGTCATGAGAGCCATTTTCCCACCTGCAACCCTGGAGAGCAGCGCGCGTGGCCAGGAGGGAATCATGCCGCCGCGGCGCCGGCGGTGGCCCCGTTTGGCTCCCTGGCTTTGCCTGTTCGTTGTTTGCATTTGGGGTGTCGCAGGAGCATCGGCCCAGACCACGGATTCCAATCTCGCTCCGCTTCGTTTGAACATTGGCCTTGATGGTGTCGGCCAGCCTCGGGATGTTGATGTGGGGATCAAGGTGCTGTTTGCCATCACGCTGCTCACGCTGGCGCCATCGATTGTCATGCTCATGACCAGCTTTACGCGGATCGTCATTGTGCTCTCGTTTGTGCGCACGGCGCTTTCTCTGCAAGGAGCGCCCTCCAATCAGATCATCATTGGCCTTTCGCTGTTCATCACCTTTTTCATCATGGGACCCGTTTGGGAGCGGATCGATCATGAAGCGCTCCAGCCGTATTTGGCCAAGGAGCTTTCCAGCGAACAAGCGCTGGAGCGGGCCTCGGTCCCCATTCGATCGTTCATGCTCAAGCAGGCCCGGGCCAAGGACGTGGAATTGTTCGCTTCCCTGGCCAAGATGTCTCCCACCGCTCCGGAGCAATTGCCGCTCAAAGTGGTGATTCCCGGCTTTATCATCAGTGAATTGCGGACCGCGTTTCAAATGGGATTCCTGCTGTTTGTCCCTTTTATTTTGATCGATCTGGTGGTGGCGACAGTTTTGATGAGCATGGGCATGATGATGATGCCGCCCATGACCATTTCCCTCCCCCTCAAAATCCTGCTGTTTGTGCTGGTGGACGGCTGGGAGCTGGTGGTGCGGTCGGTGGTGCAAAGCTTTGCCACGTAAGATGAATCCGGAATTTGCCGTTGAACTCCTGAAAAACATGATGTTTCAGGCCATCGCCCTGGCCGCGCCAATTTTGGTGACCGGCATGGCCATTGGATTGGCCATCAGTTTGTTTCAGGCTGTCACCGCGATCCAGGAGCAAACCTTGACCTTCGTTCCGAAGGCCTTGGGCATTGTCGCCGTCCTGGTTCTCTTGCTGCCCTGGATGCTGCGCACCATGATCGAATTTGCCACGGCGATCATTGAAAAAATCCCGCAAATGGTTCGATGAAAGCGGAGAGGCCCTAACCTGTATAATTTCACAAGTTTTCGAGATGCCGTGCCTCCTGCTCTCATTAACACCCCGCTTCAGCAGGGTGCCCCGACGGCGGAGACGATGGCCAACCGTTTCAACGGTTTTCCTCGCGCCTCGCACTCGAACACCCCGCTGAAACGGAGTGTTAATGAGAGGCCGTCGCCCAGCGGCTGCGAGCTTGTGGAATTTCCGGGCTAGGGCCTGCCGGACTGAAATGGCCGGTGCGTGCATGGATGCTGTGGTTTAGCCCGCATTGCTGAGCCTTGATGCCATGTTTGATCTTAGCAACTGGATGCTGGTCTTTTTGCGCGCCAGCGCGATGCTGGCCATCTTTCCGGTCTTCTCTG
>ERZ1292640.831-Hain-H43-02um-R1-831-length-25662-cov-4_pt1 | contig 14830 bp, 10 predicted proteins | sample MGYA00564404_ERZ1292640 | MGnify/ENA primary metagenome ERZ1292640 (study PRJEB36523, sample SAMEA6512636) | groundwater metagenome | collected 2019-01-08 | study: AquaDiva: Metagenomics assemblies of 32 groundwater samples
CATTTTACCAACCTCATCGAGAGACGCTTCAAATACTATATATTGTTTTTGCTCAAGAGCCTTGCTATCGTTAGCCAGCCGAATCATTGTTTTAAGAACTTTGAGTTTTATATCTATTATTGAAAGTACCGGCATTTTGTCCTTTCCTCTTTGCGCGTTGGCGGAAAACAAAAGCTCAATAATATTTAAAGTAAGATTTTCACATTTTTGCCCGATAGTATGCCGATCTTTTTTTGGAAATGTTGATGTGCAAGTATGGAGGGCGAGATAAAACTTATACACTTTATGTACAATAGAAATATCAAAAACCATGCGTGGGGGGGGTTAGTGGTCATATTTCTTTTTCTAGCATTATATCCTGCAAAAGTCTATTTTCTGCGTGGAAGGAATTTAAACGAGGCAAAGAGAAAAAACTCGATGTTCAGCGTTTTGCTATGGCGTTGGAAGAAAATATTTTTTCTTTATATCGTGAATTACAGAGCGGCACGTATAAGCACTCCGCGTATGATTCTTTTTATGTCCATGATCCAAAGTTGCGATTGATTCACAAAGCAGAAGTCAGAGACAGGATATTACATCACGCGATTGTTCGCGCCATAGAGCCGCTTTTTGAAAGCACGTTTATTTTTGACTCATATTCAAGCATAAAAGGCAAGGGGACTCATCGGGCAATAATGCAATTACGCGCATTTGCAAAAATATTGTCGGTTAACCATACAAAAACCGTATGGGCATTGCAATGCGATATACGAAAATTTTTTGACTCCGTGGATCATGATATTCTTATTACTTTTTTGCAAGAACATATTCAAGATAGGAAACTTTTATCTTTGCTCGATCATATTATATCAAGCATAGAGACGCGCCCACACAAGGGAGTGCCATTGGGCAATCTCACCAGCCAATTGTTTTCCAACGTATATCTTAATCCGCTCGATCATTTTATTAAAGACACGCTGGGAGTCAAATACTATATTCGCTACGCTGATGATTTTATTATTCTTAGCAGAGACAAAGTATGTTTACACAATTTAATTTATCCTATCAAATGGTTTTTAAAAGAAAAATTAACCTTATCACTACATGAAAAAAAGTTGTCTATACGAAAATGGCATCAAGGACTCGATTTTTTAGGCTATGTAAGTTTTCCTCATCACACTATATTGCGAACCAAAACTAAGAAACGAATGCTACGAAAAATACGAAGACGGTGTATTGAGTATAAAAATGGTGAAATCGACGAACATTCGTTTAATCACAGCATCCAATCGTATCGTGGGCTATTAACACACTGTAGAGGCCGGTGTATTGAACAACAAATACATGCGATACTAAAAACCTTTGGTTTGTAAATGTGTTTTTTATAAGTGTTTCCAAATACATTTTTTTTTACTATCATAAAGAGCATGGAAGGAGAAAAATCAGAACAATTTTCTTTGCCGAAGCTTGAGGAAAGGATTCTCGAGTTTTGGTATAAAAATAAAATATTTGAAGAAAGCCTCAAGCGTCGAGAGGGCGCCGAGCCGTTTGTATTTTATGAAGGGCCACCAACAGCAAACGGCACACCAGGTATACACCATGTAGAGGCACGAGCATTTAAAGACATAATACTCCGTTACAAAACAATGCGAGGATATTTTGTGCCGCGTCGCGCCGGATGGGATACACATGGACTCCCGGTAGAAATTCAAGTAGAAAAAGAACTTGGTCTCAAAAGCAAAAAAGAAATTGAAGAATATGGAGTTGCGGCTTTCAATAAAAAGTGCAAAGAGTCTGTTTGGAAGTATCGCGCCTTGTGGGAAGAACTAACCCGTCGCATGGGATTTTGGTTGGATTTTGGGAACGCGTATGTTACTTATGCTAATAATTATATTGAATCATTGTGGTGGGTGATTTCCCAATTTCATAAAAAAGGATATCTTTATGAAGATTACAAAGTAGTGCCTTGGTGCACGCGGTGCGGTACAGCGCTTTCTTCTCATGAGCTTGCGCAAGGATACGAAGAGATAGAAGAAGAGTCAGTGTATGTAAAATTCAAACTCAAATCTGGCCAAAAAATCGGAGACGACTTTGTAACCGATGAAAACACGTATATTCTTGCATGGACAACGACGCCGTGGACATTGCCGGGAAATGTTGCTCTGGCTGTGAACAATAAAGCGCAATATCTTATTTGTAAAAACACATTTGACGAAGGGTTTTCTAATGAAATTGATGCAGGATTTAATCGAACAAAAGAAGTATATTCAAAAGGATGTTATATTTTATGCAAAGACGCGATTGGTGTAGGAAACATAATATCTGATTTAGTAGGATCATCTTATAACAAATATTTAACTGGTGAGCTCGAGTTTTCAGATGTAAAAGGATTTATTAAAGAAATTAATGGCGAGGACCTTGCAGGACTTTCTTACGAACCTCTTTATCCAATCAAGGAGCTTGAGAAGAATAAAAAACCAAACGACTACACTGTGATCGCTGGAGATTTTGTTTCAATTGCCGATGGCACCGGAATAGTACACATTGCTCCGGCATTCGGCGATGATGACTTTCAGGCGGGCAAGAAAAATAATTTATCTGTTCTTATGACTACCAACGAGCGTGGACTTATGGAGACGCCTGGCTATTTGTGGGACGGTCTCATATTTAAAACGCGGGATAAAAAAGATAAAACTGCAAACTCACTTATTCAAAAAGATCTAGTTGCAAGTAGAGCGCTTCTGAACACGGAAACATATAAGCATGATTATCCTTTTTGCTGGAGGTGCAAGACGCCACTTATGTATTTCGCGCGCAAAGCTTGGTGGGTCGCTGTCAACAAAGTAAGGCCAGCACTTATCGCAAACAACGAAACTATCAATTGGTATCCGGATTATTTGAAACACGGACGATTTGGCGGGTGGCTCAAAGAAGAAAAAGATTGGGCATTTTCCAGAGAACGATATTGGGGGACTCCGTTGCCAGTATGGAGGTGCGGTCCGCCAGCCGGCGGATGTAATGAATGGGATGTTGTAGGCTCTATCGATGATTTGAAAAAGCGCGGCGACAATTCAGGCAATCGATATGTTATTATGCGTCACGGAGAAGCAGAAAATAATGTAAAAAATATAATAAACGGATCTCTCGCAACAAATCACTACGCGCTTACCGCAAGAGGCAAAGAGCAGGTGGCGCAAAGCATATTGACATTTAAAAAAGAAAAAATAAAACCGGATATAATTTTTACTTCTCCGTTTCTTCGCGCAAAAGAAACGGCCAATATAATAGCAAGCGCTTTTGAGATAGACGAAAACAATATAAAAATTGATCCTCGCATTGGAGAAATTAACACTGGTATATTTGATGGTAAGACGGCAGAAGAATATCACTCCGCGTTTCCTAACTTAAAAGACAAATTCATAAAAGCGCCACATGGAGGCGGTGAGTCAATGCGCGATATCGCGCGCAGAACGTACGCGGCGCTATTGGAACTCGAAAACAGATATAAAAATAAAACAATTTTGATTGTTTCTCATGAATACACATGTTGGGCGATGTGGGCGGTGGCTTTGGCGGCGAGCAACGACGAAGCGGTTGCGGAAAAAATAAAACGAAGAAATGATTTTTTAAAGACAGCGGAGTTTGAACAAATTAACTTTTTTGCATTACCGCGCGACGAAAACGGCAATCTCGATTTACATAAACCATACATTGATTCAATTCATATCAAGTGCAAAAAATGCGGAGGGTTGATGCAAAGAGTATTGGAAGTATGTGATGTGTGGTTTGATTCCGGCGCCATGCCTTTTGCGCAAGACCACTATCCTTTTGATAAAGACCACAATACATTTGAAAATCTTAATTACCCGGCCGACTATATAGTGGAAGCTGTAGACCAGACGCGCGGGTGGTTTTATAATCTGCTTTCTGTAGCCACGCTTTTAGGACAAAACGCTCCGTACAAAAATGTAATTTCTCTAGGACATCTTTTGGACGCAAATGGCAAAAAAATGTCAAAATCATTGGGAAATGTAGTGGACCCGATGGCATTGATGAATCAATACGGCGCAGACGCGACTCGCTGGTATTTATTTACCATTAACCAGCCGTGGGACTCAAAGCTTTTTGCGGAATCTGACGTCAAAGACGTATCGCGCCGATTTTTTATGATACTTTGGAACAGCTATCAATTTTTTGCTATGTATCAAAACAATAGTGATAAGTTGTTAGTGAATAGTGACAAGAAAAAAGCAATTAATTTATCACTAATTACTAATCACTTATCACTAGTAATAAATCAATGGATTGTAGAGCGGTTAAATCAGCTTACAGGCGAAATTACAACAAAGCTTGATGCGTATGATATAGTCGGCGCGGCCCGCGATATAGAATATTTTGTGACAGAAGATTTATCTAGATGGTACATCAGGCGCGTGCGTGAAGTAATGAAACATGATTCAGAAGAATTAAAAGAAACGAGCGCCGTGCTAAATTATGTTTTGCTTGAGATTGCAAAATTGCTAGCTCCATTTATCCCATTTTTTGCAGAAGAATTGTATAAAAATACCGGCGGAAAAGAAAAAAGTGTGCATTTTGAAGACTTCCCAAAAACAAAAACAAGCGCAGACCAAAAATTATTGGATGTAATGATTGAAGCAAGGAAAATTGTTTCTATCGCGCTTGAGGCTCGCGCAAAAGCTGGAATAAAAGTACGTCAACCGCTTGCTCTTCTCAAGATCAAGGGTAAAGGGTTTGAAATTTCAGGGATTGACGAGTTAATACAAGAAGAAGTTAATATAAACAGCGTAGAATATGATTCAAAATTAGTGGAAGACATTTGGATTGACACCGAGATCACAGAGGAACTGAAAGAAGAAGGAACGCTTCGCAACTTAGTTCGCGAGATTCAGTCCGCCCGCAAAGGCGCTGGATTGCAACCAAAAGACAAAGTAGATATGAAAATTTCAGCGCCAGCTGATTTGTTATTAATTATTGAAAAAAATATTGAAGCGCTCAAAAAAGATGTTGGGGCGAAAAATATTACTACAGAAGAAGCCGAAAAATTAAAAATAGAAATTTAACCACCTCACCTCCCAACCTCCTCTCCTTCGTAAGGAGAGGAGGAGGAGGAGTTGTTAATAGAATATTTTATTATTTAAAATAGCAACAATGACAGAATTATTTAATAAAAGTTCACAGAAAATAAAAAGACGCGTGTTGAGACGCGTTATGACAGAATCAGAGGCACGATTTTGGTTGTTATTAAGAAACAGAAAAAATTGCGGTTTTAAGTTTCGCAGACAAGTAAGTATTGGTAGATATGTAGTTGATTTTTATTCCCCAAAGTTGAAATTGGCAATTGAAATTGATGGCGGATATCATAAACAAAAAGAAATATCGCAATATGACAAAATTCGCCAAGAATTTATTGAATCATTAGGAATTAAAGTTTTACGATTTTCAAATAAACAAGTACTAGAAAATTTTGATATGATTATTGATAAAATTACACAAGCATCTAAACAAATTTCCCCTCTCCTTACGAAGGAGAGGGGTAGAGGGTGAGGTTTTTAAACCAACCCTAGCAGTTTCACAATACCGCCTGCGAAAATATAATACCATGTTAATTTACAAATCCATCCAAGTAAAGAGATTATGAACATTATGGGCCAGAGAATTATAAACGTCGCAAACGATATTTCATCTACGGGCATTTTTTCGCATATAAGCCCATTTATTGAAAAAAATTTTTGAAGAATTGTTTGTGATACGCAATCTGGCTTTAAAACAGAAGTTGCTGCATTAGCACAGATATACCCAATATTGAAATACAATGCTGTCAAAAAAACAATCAACAAAGACCATTTGATATATTTCATTCTTCCCTCCTCCGGGCTGTTTTTGTTTCTAACGCGATGCTATCATATTATATATTGTATGTCAAGCCAATATTATAAAACCGAAGGATTGATTATCAAAAAAACTCCTTATGGAGAGGCGGATTTTTTGGTGAGAATTTTTGCGCGGGATTTCGGCAAAATTGATGTAATTGCGAGAGGCGCTCGCAAATCGGCATCTAAATTGAACTCGCATCTTGATATATTAAATTTTATTCGATTCTCATTTGTTAAAAATGGAGACAGACTTTCAATTCTTACGGACGCCGAAATAATAGAACTATTTGATAAGTGGTTTTTGACAGGCGATAAAGTTGCTTTTGTGCATCGTATAATAAAAACAATTGACATGGTAATTCCTCAAGAAGAGGCAGACAATGAATTATTAAAACAAGTTATCATATTTTTGAGAAGTTGCGTGAATTTTGATTTAAACAAAGACTACACTCAATTTTTACGCTGGATTCTCTCACACGAAGGATACGGGTCAAAAATAGATTTAAAAACTTTGCCTCAAGAGCTTGCTGACGGTATAATGAAACTATGGCCAGTCTCGACGATTTAAAAAAACGTATTTATAGGCCAGACGAGACCTTCAAAGAACGGCTACAAGAACCGTCTATTGTACGTACAGATAAACCAAAATATCCATCTTGGAAAACTGGAGTGCCATTGGCGCAATCATTCAAAAAGAGCAGGCGGTTTTACTGGATTTTAGGAACAGTTACTTTAATAATATTAATAAGCGCCCTGATTTTTATTTTAGTAGCCCCACCTGTTTTTTTTAAAACTCAAGTGGTGGATATAAAAATACAAGGCTCTTCGGAGATACAAAGCGGAGAGAGAGTTTCATGGACAGTAGAAATTGTTAATCGTACTAATACATCGCTTGATAGCGCGTCTATAGTTTTTAATTTTCCAAGCGGAGCTATGTCAGTCGGTGATCAGCCCAAATCTATAATTAGAGAAAAAAGGGAGCTTGGAGCTATGGTTTCTGGGCAGAGCATCACACAAATATTTGATGCATATGTTTTTGGGGGTCGCGACCAACAGAGATCAGTATCTGCTCTAGTAGAATATCGTCCCAAAGGATCAAGTTCGGCTCTTGTAAAAACAACAGATTTTACATTTGTAATAGCCCGTTCCCCAATAGCGCTTTCTATTGATATGCCAAATGATTTAAGGGCTGGTCAAAAAGTGTCAATAAAAGTGCGCTATATATCTCAATCTGACCAATTGATTTCAAATCTCGGAATAACAGTAACATTCCCAGACGGTTTTGAGTTAGTACAAACAATGCCTGATTTTGAAAAAAACGGAAATAAAGAAAAAATATTTTGGAAAATCGGAAATTTAGCTCCTTCTGCGTCTGGTTTTATTGATATTGAAGGTATTGTGCGTGGCCAAGATCTTGACTCAAAAAGCTTTAATGCGATTATTGGTATTATTGATGCGAAAACAAATTCCATAGGGCAGATATTTGATGAAACAATTTTGGCAGCTGTACTGCATTCTCCATTTCTTGATGTTGTACTAGATGCGCCGCCATTTGTTGGCGCTGGAAAGGGAGGCATTGTAAAAATTAAATGGAAAAACAATTTACCGGTCGAGGTTCGCGATCCTATTTTAGAAATTATGCCATCTGGAGATGCTTTGGATTTATTTTCTTTACAGCCGTCTCAAGGATCATTTAAAGAATCATATATGATATGGAATTCTTCAACATATTCTCCTTTTCGTATTATTCCGCCAGGAGGATCAGGAGAGACATCATTTTCATTTAACACAAAAAGTAATTTGGCTCGCATTTCAGAAGTTGCGCGGCCGATTATAAAATTTAATGCTATTTTTCGTTCCACAGGACAAATTGCTGGTCTTGAAGGTATTGATATAAATGGTTCAAGCTCCGTTGAAATAAAAGTATCTACTCGATTTTCATTTACTGTTCGTGGAGCGTACTTTAATTCACCAATTACGAATATAGGCTCGCTTCCTCCGAAAGTCGGCAGTGAAACAACCTATACAATAATTTGGTCTTTTGCGAACATGTCAAATGATGTTAACAATGTTGTGGTAAGGGCCGCTCTTCCTCCATATATAAAATTTAAAAACATAATTAATCCATCAAACGCAAACATACGATATGATGAAAATTCTGGATTTATTGTATGGAATGTTGGAAAAGTGCTTGCCGGAACTGGGTTTTTGAGACCAGCGCTACAAGCCGCCTTTCAAATAGGATTTACGCCGCTTCCTATACAAATTGGACAATCGCCAGATTTAATTTCTAAAAGCGAAACAACGGGAACAGATTCGTTTACAAATGAATCTTTTACATTGAATGGGAATATAGTAAAGACAGAAATGAGCGATGATCATGGTGTTACAAACGAGCAAAAGAAAGTTGTGCAATAACCAGATAAGCGTTAGAATTGAGCGAGCAAAAACAAATGAAAGAATCAAATTTAGAAAAAATTGTTAGCCTAGCCAAGCGCAGGGGATTTGTATATCCCGGATCTGAAATCTATGGTGGATTTGCTGGTACATATGATTTCGGTCCATATGGTGTAGAGTTGCGTCGTAATATAGTTAACACATGGATAGTGGCCATGAAAGAACATGACAACATTGCTCTTTTAGATTCCAGTATTTTTACTTCCTCGAAAGTTTGGGAAGCAAGTGGCCATGTCAATGGTTTTGCTGATCCATTGGTAATTTGCAAAAATTGTGGAGCAAAATTACGCGCCGACCACTTATTAAACGATTTTGGCATAAAAGCTGATGAAAAGATGTCAGAGAAAGAAATAAACGCTATTTTTGATGAAAATCGCGTAAAATTAAAATGCCCAAATTGTGGGAAAAAAGACCTTGGTGCTGTTCATGCTAAAAAAATGCTTGCCACCTCAAATCTTGGGGTTATGAGTGAAAACGATCATGAAGTATACTTGCGCGCAGAAACCGCGCAAGGAATATATATAAACTATAGAAACGTTTTGGATATGGGATTTTATTCAATACCGTTCGGGATTGCTCAAGTTGGCAAGGTTTTTCGTAATGAAATTAGTCCGCGACAATTCTTGTTTCGTTTGCGGGAGTTTGAACAAATGGAAATGCAATATTTTATTCATCCTCGCGACGCTGAACAAATATATGAAGAATGGAAGAACGAACGAATGGCATATTACGAACGACTAGGAATAAAAAAGAACAAGCTGCGTATAAAGCGTCATGATAATCTAGTTTTTTATGCTAAAGATGCTTGGGATATTGAATACGAATTTCCTTTTGGTTGGGGAGAGTTGGAGGGCATTCATTATCGAGGTGATTATGACTTGAGCCAGCATCAGAAATTCTCCGGAGTGGATATGTCTGTCATTGACGAGCAAACAAAAGAAAAATTTATTCCTCGTGATTGAGACATCCGTGGGAGTAGATAGAACGATGCTGATGCTTTTGTGCGAGGCGTATTATGAAGATAAAATGAACGAAGAAAAAAGAACAGTTATGCGTTTTTTACCACGAATGGCTCCCGTTAAAGTAGCTGTTTTTCCGCTGTTGAAAAATAAACCACAATTAATCAAAAACGCACTTGAAGTTTACGCGCTTTTAAAAAAGCATTTTCTCAGTTTTGGATTGGTGAAATTTGATGACAACGGCAATATCGGCAAACGATATAGAAGGCAAGATGAAATCGGCACGCCGTGGTGCGTGACAATTGACTTTGATACTTTGAAAGATAATACTGTCACCGTACGCGATCGCGACACAGGAGAACAAATTCGCAAGCCAACTGCAGAGCTTGCTGAATATTTTGAAAATATGCTAAAGTAGGAGCAGAAAAATTGAGGTGTAAAAATGCCAAGAAAAAATTTTAAAGCAACGCATCGTTGCAAATCTTTTCTTAGGAGAAATCAGAGCGCGCGATTTAAAATATGGAAGAAGAAAATTTTTATCGGATGCGAAACCACATTTGTGTGGCAGATTGTATGTGGATGGCAAGGAGCAACAATTTATTTTGGTATTAAATTTTGCCCGTTTTGTGGTAAAAAACTTGAATAAGGCGGACAAACCGCCTATTTTATTTAAAATTATTTTCTAAATAAAAGAGACGCGGCAAAGCAGGCGATGCCGAATAGGACTATTGTAGGACCAGGAAGAAAGTTCCAATAATTTGCAATAATAATTCCAAAAACTCCGATAATTCCGCCAAGTGCGGCGGATATCAATAAATATCCACGCATACTTCTAGATATATTACGCGCGGCAAGAGCGGGAATAATTGTCAGAGCCCCCATCAATAATGTGCCTACCAATTTAATTCCAAGCGCCACAACTATTGCAAAAATCAAAAGAAAAACCAATTCCGTTTTTTGTCCGATTTTGTGTACATCAGCAAGTTCGCGAGACAAGTTCAAAAAAGTAAAACGTCGTGCCAATAAAAATATAAGCATAGAGAGCGCGACAGCTGTCCCGACTACAAGAATAAATTCTACTCCGGTAAGTGCAGGAAATTCTCCAAAAAGCGAATCAATAATATCTTGGTTTGGTATAGTCAAGATTCCTATTGCGAGGCTTGCTGTAAACAAAACGCCGATAAGCGCGTCTCCGGGTAATTTTGTTTTGGCGCGAATTGCCCAGACCACATACGCGGCAAGTATAAGAGATGCCAAGACGCCCCAAAATGGATCAATAGAATATGCCAAAGCAAGCGCAATGCCTGGAAGCGCCACATGAGATAGCGCGTCTCCCGCAAGGGCCAAATGTTCCAAAAGAACAAATGGACCAATACTGCCGGACGCAATACCAATTGCGGTTGCGATAACAATAATTTGTGACGAGTAGTCCATAATTATTTTTTATCCAAGTGATGATAAAACGCCCCTTCTCCGTATAATTCAGAAAGCTCTGTTGGCGTCAATACGCTTTGAGGCGCGCCATGGCATACCAATTCTTTATTGATACAAATAACATTTTTTGCATATTTATAAATTATATTTAAATCATGTGAAATTAAAAGTACAGTAATACCGCGCTCGTCTTGCAATTTGTGAATAAGATTGTAAATTGTTTCCTCCGCGCCTATATCAATACCGGTGGTAGGCTCGTCAAAAAGCAATACATCTGGATGCGTTAGCATTGCCCAAGCTATAAGCGCGCGCTGGAGCTGTCCTCCTGATAATGTATGAATGGGTTGCTTTAGGATATTATCTGATAGACCGACGAGTTTAAGCTCATGATTTAGGTGTTCGAGAGTTTTTTTAGGAGGCAACCAAAATGATTCTGATTGCAACAAAAAAAATTCTTTTACAGTGAGAGGCGAATGATAATGAATAGAAAATTTTTGTGGCACATAACCAATACGAACTCCACTTTTCCATGTGATTGTACCGAGATATGGAACAAGTTTCAAAAGCGCCCTAAAGAGCATTGTTTTGCCGGCGCCGTTTGGCCCTATAATCGCCAAAGCCTCACCCTTTTTTACAGAAAAAGAGATGTTTCTTAAAATTTCAGCATCATCTAGCTTAATCGAAAGATTTTTTACTTCCAGAATCGTATCTACACTCATATCCATGTTATTATAATAGCAAATGTGTTAAATTACAAAACTAACTCATTAACGGAACTTTGTAATTCAAGGTTAAACACAAAAGAACATGGCAAAAAATAAAAAACAAAATTTAATAACTGGATGGCATATTGTTGGCAAGTATTTGCGACCACATAAGAAAACTCTGCTTTTTCTTGCTTTTTTGAGCGTGATTTCAGCACTTTTGGAAGCGGCAGTGCCATATCTGGCTGGTCGAGTCGTAGATTTTATTATTACTCCAACAGATATGAATATTCCATATTTTGGCAATACGCGAATTGTATTTGCTTTGTTATTTATTTGGATAGTAGTTAGATTATTAAATGATATAATTGATTGGGATTTACGACAAACAATACCAATGCTTAGCGCGCGTATGGAAGCAGAATACCTAGCGTCGAGCTACGCCAAACTAATTGAACTTCCGCTTTCTTTTCATAAAAGTCATAAAATGGGGGAAATATCAAATAGGATTGCTCGCGCTGGGAGCTGGCTTGATAATTTGGTCAATGTGATTATTCGTATATTGCCGCAATTTTTGAGTATTATTTTTGCCCTTACTTTTTCTATTTATATTCAACCAATTTTAGCGCTTGTTCTTGTATTGGGAGTTGCTTTGTATATATTGATATTAGTGCCAGTTTTGCCAAAAATAGCTAAAATTTCTCGAATGTCGCACGCGGCATATAGCGAAGCCTTTGGCGACGCATATGACGCAGTGCTCAATGTGTCTTCTGTCAAACAAGCAACAGCAGAGAATCACGAGCGTAGAAATTTGTATCGGAACTTTGTTTTTCGCGCATACAAGAAGTGGCTACAAATGAGAAGTCTATGGGGCATTATTAATATTTCACAAAGTATTTTGATTACCATTGTGTCATTTGTAATTTTTATAGTTGGTATAAAATTTATTGCCGATAGTCGCATCACAGTTGGAGAGCTTTTAATGTTCAATGGGTATGCTGCAATGTTTTTTGGGCCGTTTCTACAGATTGGACACAATTGGGAAGCAATTCAAAATGGCGTGATTACTTTGGAGCGTGCCGAGAAAGTTTTGACTACAGATCCAGAAATTTATATTCCAAATAATATAATTATTCCAGATTCGCTAAGCGGAGAAATAAAATTTGAGAATGTTACATTTTCATATGGCAAAAAACAAAAAAATATCTTACGCGATTTGTCTTTTCATATTAAAGCCGGAGAGAAAATTGCTTTGGTCGGAGAGTCTGGAGTTGGGAAAAGCACGCTTATTGATCTTTTGTCGTATTATTACGCGCCAACAACAGGAAAAGTTTTTATTGACGGACACAATATAGATAAATATGATTTAAATTTTTTGCGTTCACAGATTGCCGTTGTGCCACAAGAAATTATTTTATTTAACGATTCTGTAAAAAACAATATTAGATATGGAAGCTTTGGCGCGACCGATGAAAAAGTTAAAGAGGCGTCCAGGCAAGCGCATGCAGACGAGTTTATTGAAGGATTTCCAAAAAAATATAATCAAATTGTTGGTGAGCGCGGAATCAAACTTTCGATGGGTCAAAAACAGAGAATTGCTATTGCCCGCGCGATACTGCGCGATCCCAAAATATTAATATTGGATGAGCCAACATCCGCTTTAGATGCAAAGTCAGAAAAATTCATCCAGGCGTCATTTAAAGAGTTGATGCAAGAGAGGACGACATTTATTATCGCGCATAGATTAAGTACTGTTCGCGAAGTGGATCGTATTTTCGTGCTTGAAAAAGGCAGAATTGTTGAGGAAGGCACGCACAACGAGCTCGTGCAAAAAGACGGCGGTATATATCAAAAACTCTACAGTCTCCAAATTGGACTTTCGTAATGTTGAATAGTATATTTGTTTTATGTATAAACTCAAAAAATTATCTTCCGGGCTTCGGATTTTGACTGTGCCAGTGGAGCATACTGGTGTTTTTACAATGCTAGTATTGGTGGGTACTGGTTCAAAATATGAGACAAAAAAAATCAATGGCATATCTCATTTTTTGGAACATATGTTTTTCAAAGGGACGCGTCAGCGTCCGGAGCCGGGGGCGGTCAACCGAGCGTTGGATAGCGTAGGCGCGCAATATAATGCTTTTACTTCAAAAGAGGTGACTGGGTATTGGGTCAAAGCGGCTCGTCAGCACTTTGATTTGGGACTTGATATTGTTTCCGATATTTTGACCGAACCGCTTCTTTCAAATGATGAAATAGAAAAAGAACGCGGAGTAATTTTGCAGGAATTGAGAATGAGAAATGACGACCCGATTAGTCGCGCAAATATTTTATTGGAAGATATTTTGTGGGGCGATCAGCCTGCTGGTTGGTGGATAATCGGCTCAGAAAAAAATATCAAAAGTTTCAAGCGCGAAGATTTTATAAATTATTTTGATGAACAATATGTCGCCAAAAATACTTTGATAGTACTCGGAGGCGCTTATCCAAAAAACGCAGAAGAAAAAATTAAAAAAGCGTTCGCAAAATTAAAGTCAGGAAACCCACATTCTAAAAAGAAAACAATTGATAGACAGACACAAATAAAAGTGCTTGCAGAAAAAAAACAAAATGAAGCATCAAATTTGATTGTCGGATTTCGTGGACATTCTATGCACGATCCGCGAAGATACGCGGAAGATTTGATGGGAGTTATTTTGGGTGGCAATTCATCGTCTCGTCTTTATATGGAAATTCGCGAAAAGCGAGGGCTTGCGTATTATGTTCGCGCAGGAGCGACTAGATATGCTGACAGCGGGCATTTTGATATTAGCGCTGGCGTGCCACATGGCAAGATTGCGGTCGTTTTAAAAATTATTGCCGACGAAATACGACGCATCAAAAAAAATGGTGTTACAAAATTAGAGCTTGAAAGCGCCAAAGAATATATTCGCGGAAATACCAAAATTGAATTGGAGGATTCCAGCGCGCTTACATCATTTTTTGGAGAGCAAGCGCTGTTTTATCCGAAAATTCTCACACCAGATGATTATCTCAAAAAAATTGGACATATTGGGACAAAAGAAATACAGACAATGGCACAAACTCTTTTTGTCTCAAAAAGCGCAAACCTTGTGGTAGTTGGCGCCAGTAAGAACTCGTCCGCTCTAAAGAAGATTTTTGAGAAAATATAAATTTTGTGATATTATTGAGCCATGCAAAAACAGATAATTGATGTTTCATTTTGGACAATGCTAAAGGTAGCACTTTTAGCGCTTCTTGTGTGGGCGATATGGATGCTTCGCGACATACTCTCGGTGCTTTTATTATCCATAATTATAGCCTCGGCGATTGAGCCCGCGAATCATTGGTTTGCGCGCCATCGTATTCCTCGCGTTTTGGGCGTTATTTTTATTTTTCTTTT
>ERZ1292640.2451-Hain-H43-02um-R1-2451-length-14828-cov-5_pt1 | contig 14828 bp, 11 predicted proteins | sample MGYA00564404_ERZ1292640 | MGnify/ENA primary metagenome ERZ1292640 (study PRJEB36523, sample SAMEA6512636) | groundwater metagenome | collected 2019-01-08 | study: AquaDiva: Metagenomics assemblies of 32 groundwater samples
ATAAAAAGTCTGGAGGATTTGAACCAAATCTAAAAATGGCCACACCTAAAAATTATATTTTAGGGCCAGATGATGAGTTAATTATTGATATTAATGGGTATTCTGAGGAACATTATAATTTAACTGTCAATGCAGATGGCTACGTTAAGATAAACAAAGTAGGAAATGTGTATGTTGCAGGATTAACGATTGATGAGGCAAGAAATCGTTTAATCTATAAGTTATCAAGTATCTATATTGGATTAAAGAAGTTCAATGGCCGTACGGATATAAATGGACTTTATGCAAGTGTATCGCTAGGGAATATACGAACAATACAAGTATCCGTGGTCGGGGAGGTGCAATTTCCTGGCACCTATTCTGTCCCTTCATTGGCCCGTGTAATGAATGTTTTGTATTTGGCAGGGGGGCCTACAGAGAATGGAACTTTCCGTGATGCTCAGCTTATTCGTAACAATAAAATTATTGCACATCTAGATCTTTATGAGTTTATCACCCAAGGATTTAGTAAAAGTGACTTAACTGTCCAAGATCAGGACATTATTAAAATAGGCATGTATAAATCACGTATAGAAGTAAAAGGACGTGTAAAACGAAGTGCATATTTTGAACCCCTACCCACAGAGAATTTAGCTTTCATTTTTGAAAATTTTGTCGGTGGATTTGCTGATAATGCTTACAAAGATCTATTAAAAGTTGAACGAATTACCAACACGGAGCGTAAACTAATCGACATTAATTATTCCATTGCAAATTCTTTTATTCCAGCGGATGGAGATATCATAACTGCTGAATCTATAACAGCAAACCACTATGAGAATCGTGTTACTTTGACGGGAGAAGTTTTTAGGCCAGGTGTATTTTCAATAGACAATAAACTTACTTTATCTAATTTGATAAAACGTGCTGGAGGAGTCAAGGAAAGTGCGTTTTTAAGCCGAGTAAATATAAATCGGTTAAATAAAGATTATACTCCATCTATTATTTCAGTAAATCTTTCAGATATATTGAATGGCAAGGCTGAAGACATTTTGTTAACTCGTGAGGATAAAATCACAGTCTTTTCCATTTTAGATTTACGGGAGAGTTATACCGTAACAATTCATGGAGAAATTAATGGAATAAGAGAGGATTTGGGTACGAAGAAGGATAGTAACGATGAAAATAATCTTCAAAATGACGAAAAGGGATCAATCCAAAATGAGTCATCTAGTGAAATTTCCGATAAATTGAAATCTGCTAATACGAGTAATGTTTTGCTAAATCGTCAAGTTAAAATAACAATTCCATATCAAACACATATGTCGGTAGAGGATTTAATTATCAAAGCCGGTGGATTACGCGAATCAGCATCAACGGGTTTAGTTGAAGTTGTCCGACGAAAGAAAAATGAGTTTAACGAAAATCAAGATTATTCTAGTTCTCAAATTGCAGAGGTTTTCAAATTTACAATCTCGAAGGATTTGACAGTAGACAACAACGCATCTAAATTTGAATTAAATCCATTTGATGAAGTATTTGTTCGTTCATCACCTAATTATGAACTCCAACAATTTATCACACTTCAAGGACAAGTTTTATACCCAGGGGTTTATGGCTTAGAGAAAAAGGATGATCGTTTATCTGATTTAATTAAACGTGCAGGTGGACTTAATAAACAAGCCTATCCAGAAGGGGCAAAACTAATTCGTAAAACCGAATTGTCTGAATCTGAGTCCGAATTTAAAAAGAAACAGATAAAAGATTTCAACGATAATTATTCGGGCATAGAAATCAACAACAATGCGGAAGTGAGTGTAAGTAATCACGAGACCATTGGCATCAATTTAGTTGCCGCATTGTCAGAGCCAGGTGGACCAGATGATATTCAAATTATTAGCGGTGATGTCATTAATATTCCAAGAGAACCTCAGACAGTAAAAATCACAGGTGAAGTTTTGTATCCGAATAACGTGAAATATACAGCTTCGAATTCGCTTGGAAGTTACATTTCTAGTGCGGGAGGATTTACTTCAAGTTCGGCAAGAAAACGTGTTTATGTGATTTATTCAAATGGCTCGGTAAAGCGCGCTAAAAATTTCCTATTCATGCGCTTTTACCCTCGTATAGAGAGAGGTTCGGAGATTATAGTTCCTAAGAAACTTAAGTCGACAAATACAAGCCAACAAATTGTTACTTTAGTTTCAGTTTTAACAGGAACTGTAACAAGTATCATCGGTATTATTACATTAATTAAAGCCACCGCAAACTAATTCAACATATGAGCGAAGAAAAGAACGATCAATTTTCTTTAGAGAAGGTCTTAATCAAACTTATTGGCTTTATTCCATTTGTGAAGCGTAATTTGCGTTTTATTGGTATATTTACTTCCATTGGTTTATTGACAGGATTAGGAGTTGAAATTTTCAAAAGTACCAACACATTCAAGAAAACTAAAATTGTATTTGTCCTTGAAAATGAAAGCGGGGAAAACGGTTTAGCTGGATTGGCTTCATCACTTGGATTAGGTGGTGTAAGCTCCGGCAATTCAATCTTTAGTGGCGAAAACTTCAAAGAGTTATTAAAAACCAAAAATATCTATAGAAAAGCAATTTTAACAAAGGTCAAGGTTGGAAATAGGACAGACTATTTTGGCAATTTCTTTCTCGAACGGGCAGATTTAGCGAATCATGAATGGAGTGACCTTCCAGTAGATTTCATAAAATACAGATTCAAAACAGGAAATTTAGATTCGATTTCTGTTCAAGACAAAAATATTATCAATACAATTTCAATGTATTTGAATGATAATACTGATATCTATCTAGATAACCCAAAATCAACATTCCAAACATTAACTGTAGAAACACGAAATGATACACTTACACATGTTTGGGCGCAATTATATTTAAAGACAATTACCGATTATTACATTAATACTAAAACAAAGAAATCAAAAGAACTTTTGGTCATTATGGATAAACGAGTAGATTCACTGCGCTCGGCTTTATATTTTACTCAAGGAAAATTGGCAAATTATAATGATCAAAATCAACAAATAATTTTTCAACGCGCTCGCGTTATAGCAGAACGGTTGCAGATGAATTCTAGCCAACTTCAAGCGCTCTATTTTGAAGCTCTGCGCAACTATGATAATTTGAAATTTTCCTTAGTAAAGGAGTCTCCTTTATTAACTATAATCGAAGATTCAGAATTGCCAATTTTTGCCTTACCATATCGTTGGGGTAAAATTATTTCTATTGGTACCATATTGGGATTTCTTTTAGGTTGTTTCGCAGCTTATATCAGATTTTTATATCGGGTTAATTTTAACTAGACATTAAATGGGATTATATATAAAGTTGTTTTCTGAAATTTTTCGAGAAAGAGAGCTTTTATACATTTTGGCGAAACGAGACATTTCCATTCGTTATAAACAAACTTATTTGGGAATAATATGGGCTATTATAAGGCCTGTATTAACCATGTTGGTTTTTCTTTTTGCCTTCAAAAATGTAGCTAAAATCAATGATATCTCGGGTTTCCCAATTCAGTTAATCATTTTTTCAGGTGTGATTTTCTGGAACTTATTTGCCAATACCTTTCAGGCTGTAAGTAACTCGATTTTAGCTAATCACAATTTGGTTTCCAAGGTGTATTTTCCGAGATTAATTATTGCGTTTTCTTCTATCGCTGTTTCATTATTTGATTTTATCATAGGCTTAATTGTATACATAATATTGAGTTTATTCTTAATTCAAACACTTTCATTTACCTTATTATTATTACCATTTGCTGTTCTCTTACTGCTATTTTTCAGTATTGGATTAGGGCTTCTATTTTGTTCCTTTTCAATCAAATACCGAGATCTATTGCAAATGATACCGTTAATCGTTCAATATGGTTTTTTTGTAAGTCCTATTGTCTATACGGCACAATCTTTGCAAATTTCAAATTGGTTTAATGTATATGCTTTGATTAATCCCCTTGTAGGGATTGTTGAATACGCTAGAACTATTTTGATCCCGAATTACGAGGTTAAATCGGCCGACTTTATTTATCTGTCAATTACAACCTGCATTATTACATTTTTCGTTGGTATTTATGTATTTACGAAAAAGGAAAGTTCTTTTGTAGATTATTTATAAGTGTAAGATGAAAATAGTAGAGGTAAATAATATTACAAAAAAGTATAATCTAAACCGTTTGGCAGAACCGGTTTCAATTCGTAATGGGTTGAAAACACTATTTTCTAAAAAAGAAAAGCCTAACGAATATTATGCTTTAAATGATGTTTCATTTTCAATAAATAAGGGTGACAAACTGGGTATAATTGGTAATAATGGTGCGGGTAAATCGACCTTGTTAAAAATTTTAAGTCGTATCACAAATCCTAGCTCTGGCAATGTCAAAGTAAGTGGTAAAGTTGCCAGTTTACTTGAAGTAGGAACAGGATTTCACCCCGAATTATCTGGTCGTGAAAATATATTCCTAAATGGGGCAATTTTGGGTATGAGTAAGCAGGAAATCAAAGCTCAATTTGATGAGATTGTTGATTTTGCCGGACCGCAAATTTCAAACTTTTTGGATACTCCTGTTAAACGCTATTCTTCAGGAATGTATGTACGCCTTGGCTTTGCTATTTCAGCGCACCTTAACCCTGAAATCTTAATTGTCGACGAAGTTCTAGCTGTTGGAGATGCGGATTTTCAAAAGAAATCTTTAGGTAAAATGAAAGAGGTTGCTGCAAATGAAAAGACCATTTTATTTGTAAGCCACAATTTAACTGCTGTTTCAAATCTATGTAATAAAACCTTACATTTAGAAAAAGGAACTGTTAAGCAAATAGGAGAAACGAGTCAAGTATTAAAAAATTATATGTCGGAAGTACAGTCAAAAAACATGTACTATGAAGCTGAATCATTTGCTTCAGGCATAGGCAATGACTTAGTACGATTAAAATATGCCGAAATTAAACCTGAGCTTGCGAAAGACTTAGATTATTGGACAGTAAATGACCCATTTAATTTACATTTTGAATTTTGGAATACGTTAAATGATGTAGATTTAAACGTAAGTGTTCATTTATATGCAAGTACAGGAGAATGTATTTTCAACATTGGGAATCAGCCCGCGCGATTTAATGAAGGTATAGTTTCCGCAGATATTGCCATTCCTGGCAATTTTTTAAATGATGGGTCATATTATTTATCCATTATGGTTGTCAAAAATTCAAGTATTGTATTAGTCAATTTTGAAGAACTTTTTGAATTTGAAATTGCTGATTATCGAGAAAACACCACATGGTATGGAAAATGGCCAGGCTATGTTCGTCCAAACTTCCCAGTTAAAATGAAACAAGTAACAAGCGAAATCTAAGATATGCTGCATGTAACAAAATCGTTTTTACCGGAAATTAAAGAATATATTTCTTTACTCGAAAAAGTATGGGCAAATGGCCAATTAACAAATGATGGACCTCTTGTACTTGAATTAGAACGAAAACTTGCTGAATTCCTTGAGGTTGAACACTTTTTATATGTATCTAACGGTACAATTGCTTTACAATTAGCAATTAAAGCATTGGCATTGGAAGGTGATGTGATTACAACTCCATTTTCCTATTGTGCTACAACTACTTCATTAATCTGGGAACATTGTAATCCCATTTTTGCTGATATATCGCCTACGAGTTTAACCTGTGAACGAACACAAATTGAACGAGTTTTAACGAATGGTACAAAAGGTATATTAACAACGCATGTTTATGGAAATTGTGCTGATTTAATTGATCAAGAAAAATTAGCATATGATAATCAAATACCCATCATTTACGATGGAGCACATGCTTTTGGCGTCAGACATCAAGGGAAATCAATCTTTAATTACGGAACAATTTCCACTTGCAGCTTTCATGCCACAAAAATTTTTCACACAATAGAAGGAGGAGCCGTAATCACTAAGGATAAGGCTCTAGCTGATAAAATACGAGGAATAAGGAGTTTTGGTCATAAAGGCGATCATTATTTTGCTGCAGGAATCAATGGTAAAAATTCTGAATTTCACGCGGCTATGGGATTGGTTAATCTTAATCATTTTCCACAAATTATGGCACATCGTAAATATGCATCAGAATTATATGAAGCCCACTTACCTGAAGTCATTGAATGTTTAGCATGGAATATTGACAATTCGCGAAATTACAGTTATTTCCCAGTTATATTCCCATCCGAAGAAAGCCTAATAAAGACACTACGAACACTAAATAATGCACAAATTTTTCCACGGCGTTACTTTTATCCGGCGCTCAATGAAATGCCTTATTTAACTTATCAATCATGTCCCATCGCAGAAGATATTGCTAAAAGAATTGTCTGTTTACCTCTTTCAGCTGAGATAAGTTCAGAGGATATATTACGCATTTGTTCAATTATAAGCACCGCTCTATAATAATTGTATATGTTGCTCGTCATATTTATCTCTTTTACCTTGTTTAATTTTCGAGTCGCCTCCAAAGTTTCAAATAAAAACTTTGAAGAAATTCTTCTCACTGGATATATCTTTCAAATTGCTAGCATTATTTGTAGTGGATATATTCTATCAGCTCTGCATATTTGGAATAATGTTATTGCCTGGTCAATACTTCCTTTTATAATTTCCTATTTGATTTACTTATTCTTTAAACAAGGCATTTATTTACCTAAATCCGACTATCAATCTAGTTTTAAGTTGGTAGGTTCTAGTATCCAAAAACTACATGAAGTCTACAAAAACCAACGGAAAACGGAAAAAACACTTTTTGCCATATTATTCATTGGTATACTTGTCATTCTTATTTTGCAATTGTTCTTGTTTTTTTACTTGCCCCCAAACGAGTGGGATAGTATGACTGGACACCTTAATCGGATTCTATATTTTGTTCAGAATCATAGTACCGAACATTTTATCGGAACAAATTGGAATATTGACACATACCCTAAAAGTTTTTCATCCGTCCAGTTTTATCCGTTTCTTATGACCGGATTTAATGAGCATTTTTTTAAACTTCCTAATTTAGTTTCATTCTGGGTTTTAGCTCTTGGGTCCTATGCTATTTTGAAACAATTAACAGTAAATTTTAAATCGAGGGTATTAGTCGCGTGCTTATCCATATTTACACCTATTACGCTTATTCAATCAACATCAACTGATACAGACATTGTATTAGCTAGTTACCTGGTAATTTGTATATATTATATAATTCGCTTCAAAAACACATGGGAGAATTATTATTTGTACTTGTTTTCGTTTGTGTTTGCCATTGGGTTAAGTCATAAAATAACTTGGGTATTTTCTGTTCCTTGTATTGGTGTAATACTTATTTATGTGTGGCTAATGAAGCGACATACATCCTTAACCGCGCATTTGAAGCACTTGTTAATAAGTTCGGTTTTTATATTAATCATTACATTACCAACAGGTTACTTAGCCAATTTAAAACATTACAATCATCCCATCGGGCCAAAAACAGCTACCCAACATCAATCGATCGAACGTGCAGGTAATTTCGAATCACTATTAATTAATGGAAGTAGGAATGTAGTCAGGTATACTTTTGACCTACTTAATTTAGATGGATTACGAAATATCCCAACAGTAGAAAGGATCCAAAATAGAATAAACAATAAAATCAGAATTATCGATCAAAAATTCAACTTAGGCTTAGAACGGGAAACGAAATTCACGATTATCCCTTTTTCATTTAATCGTAAATTTGAATTTGTGAATGGGACTCCTATCTATGGATCAATATTTTTACTAATCTTAATACCATCAATCGTTCTCCTTTTTACAAAAAAGAGCAAACCCATTTATTACTTTTTCTTTGCAGCTTTTCTACTTCACTTCGCAGCATTGGCATTTACGGCTGCCTATGATCCATGGAAAGGGAGATATATGATTAGTTCACTCGTATTCCTTTTGCCCATTTCAAGTCTATTCGTCAATCAATTCGTAGCCAAGAATAAGTTTATGCTTTTAATTTTATTTTATGTTATTATTATTGCATCCGCTTGGTCGACACTACTTTATCATGGAAGAGGAGCCTTCATATCTACGCATAATATGCCAACAATTTGGGGAAAATCGCGCATGGAATCACTAACTATTTCAAGACCAGATATTACAAATGCCTATCGTAATTTTGACCAATTGGTTCCCGAAAATGCTATTGTTGCACTTGCGACGATCAACGATGATTATGAATATCCTTTGTGGGGTAAACGGTTCACAAGAAAATTAATCCCTATAAATCCATTTGAACAAGGGTTACAGCCGATTCCTGCGGAAGCAAATTACCTGTTTTTTAGTAAAAATGTGATAAAACCGCTTCCGACGGATATTCGATTAGGTACGGATACATTGATGACAGAGCGCATAATTGTAAGAGGAGAAGATTATTACTTACGGAAATTGAAGTAGTCAAAAAATGATTAGTGGATTAAATTCGATTACCACTGGTTTTATATCCTTAAGTTTTCATGATACCTTGCATCAAGCAACTATAGCGCATGAATATCAAAGAAAATATTGCAGAGGGTTTACGATCCATCAAAGGAAATCTCCTTAGAACAATTCTAACTGCCCTAATTATATCACTTGGAATTACATCACTTGTTGGGATCTTAACAGCTATCGATGGGATCCAAAGTTCAGTGGACAATAGCTTTTCAGGTCTTGGGGCAAATTCGTTTGACATTCGAAATCGTCCAGCTATGCAAGTAAGGAGGGAAGGTCAACGAGAAAAGCGTTTTAAAAACATCGATTACAGGCAGGCTATTCGCTATAAATATTTATTTATGACGAAAGGAAAAGTGTCATTAAAAACAAGTGTAACCGGCAATGCGATAGCTAAATATGAAAGCAAAAAATCGAACCCCAATGTGCGCCTAATGGGGATAGATGACAATTTTATCGAGCTTAAAGGTTATAAACTTGCTGAGGGTCGAAATTTTTCAAGCAATGAATATACCCAGGCTGTGAATGTGTGTTTCTTAGGAGTAGATGTCATAGATCAATTATTTGAAAAAACGAATCCCTTAAATCGTGAAATTATCGTTAGCGGAATAAAACTAAAGGTTATAGGTGTTTTGGCGAAAAAAGGCAATATGATGGGTGGGGGAGATGACCGTGTCATAATGGTTCCTCTGGAAACAGGTCGGAAAATGGCCATTGGTCGAAATTTGACATTTGATATCACAACCTCTTCAACCAAAGTGAACAATTTAGATGACTTTATGGAAGAAGCACGTGGTGTCATGCGAAAGGTTCGAATGGATCCGATAGGTATGGAAGATTCATTCTCCATCGACCGTTCCGATTCTGTTGCCAAAAGTTTTGAAAGTATCACGTCAAGTTTGCAAATTGGTGGCTTTGTTATCGGTTTTATCACACTTCTTGGTGCCGCCATTGCATTAATGAATATTATGATGGTTTCTGTAACGGAAAGAACTCGAGAGATTGGAATTCGTAAATCATTAGGGGCTACCCCCGCTAGGATACTTCAACAATTTTTAATTGAAGCCATTGTCATTTGTCTATTGGGAGGAATAGGAGGGATTGTACTAGCCATTCCCATTGGTAATTTAATTGCACAAGGTATAAGTTCAGGAAATGCCAGTTTTATTATCCCGTGGTTATGGATGATGGTTGGGATTATTATTTGCGTGTTAGTAGGCTTATTTTCAGGAATTTACCCTGCATTTAAAGCCTCTAAAATGGATCCAGTAGAGGCATTACGCTACGAATAATCATTAAAATATTTAGCAATTACTTGCTAAATCCTGAATAAAGGCATACTTTTGCATTGCAATTGAGCCAATTGGTTTGATTCAATTGCCCAGATGGCGGAATTGGTAGACGCGCTGGTCTCAAACACCCGTGGGTGCAAGCCCGTGCCGGTTCGACTCCGGCTCTGGGTACAAGCCTCTCAAGCAATTGAGAGGCTTTACCTTTTCTAGAGTTTTCGATTGACTAATTCCTTCCAAGCTTCGTAAGCATTCTTTGTTTGTTCTAAATCTGCCTGAATAGGATTGATTGTCTTAATGTGTTTGATATTAGCGACCGCTTCTTCCTCATTTGCATAATACTTAAGGCCTAAACCGGCACCCAAAGCCGCTCCAAAAGCACCGTCCGATTCTAATAAATCTACAGAAACGTTTGAAGCATTGACAATTGTCTGTGCAAAAACATCGCTCAAATACATGTTGGCAAAGCCAGCTTTTAATTTAACCGGATTTATCCCAGCATCGGCCAGCATTTCTATCCCATAAGCCATAGAAAAAGCGATACCTTCCTGAGCCGAACGAATCATTTCGGCACGACCATGCCGATTAAAATCTAGGTGTTCGAAACTACCACCAACTAATTGATTTTGGAAAATACGTTCTGCTCCATTACCAAATGGAACACATAATAAGCCCCTTGATCCAATACTAGTGGAAGCGGCCAATTCATTCATCTGTGAGTAACTTAATTCAGGACTAATCGTTTGCTTTACCCACCGATTCAAAATTCCTGTACCGTTAATGCACATTAATACGCCAATTCGCTTAGCTGATTTCTGGTAATTTACATGAGCAAATGAATTTACACGACTATATTTATCATACTTAAGTTCGTCACTTACTCCATAAACAACACCCGAAGTTCCAGCTGTCGTGGCAATATCACCAGGTTGTAAGACACCTAAGGAAAAAGCATTATTAGGTTGGTCTCCAGCCTTATATGTGACTTGTACCTGCTTATTTAATCCCAAAGATGTTGCAACTTCCGCATCGACGATTCCATGATTAGAAAAAACATCTTGTATATGAGGAAACAAGGATTCTTCGAATCCAAAATAATCCAATAGCGGTTTAGCTAATTTATCATCTTGAAAATCATAAAATATTCCTTCAGAAAGCGCAGACGCTGTTGTCGTAAACTGCTTTGTCAATCGGCCTGCGATGAAATCCCCTGGTAACATGACTTGTTTAATTCGAGCGTATAAGTCAGGTTGATTTGCCTTAACCCAAGCCAATTTTGATGCGGTAAAATTTCCAGGAGAATTCAATAAATTAGTTTGGCAATAGGGATGACCGATTGCTTCAAATGCATTATTTCCAATTTCAACTGCTCTTGAATCACACCAAATAATAGAAGGTCTAACTACTTGCTGGTGTTCATCCAACACAACCAATCCATGCATTTGATAAGAAATACCAATCGCAGCTATATCAATAGACCGATACGTGTTAGAAGCATTCGCTTTTAAAATTGCCTGCTGCACACAAAACCACCAATGCTCGGGATCTTGTTCCGCAAATCCTGGGGCTGGACTTGATATTTCATTTTCAATTTCTGGAAATGAAGTTGAGTAAATTAATTGTTGGTTTGCAGCATCAACTACACTAACTTTAATCGACGATGTACCCACATCGACTCCACACAAAAGCATATTACTAGATTTAGATGTTAAAAATTTTCATACCAAGTTACCAAGTAAATCCTCATTTTAGTCTATCAAATATAAAAATTGAGATAAAAGCGGGTGAAATTTATACGCTGGTAGGTAAAAGTGGTTCTGGCAAAAGTACGGTAGCTCAAATTGTCGTAGGATTGAGTAAAGCACCTGAAGCATCCATTCAAATCCGGCAAAAAGAATTAACATCGGGTCTCGATCGTTTGATTCCACAATTTAAACAAGCAGGTTATGTTCCTCAAGATTTACATTTAAAACCACACCATACGGTCAATGACTATTTGGACATGTTATTTCAGCGCTTGATAGAAACAGAAAGAAATAAAACCATTCGCCAATTTGTCAAAATGTTTCATATCAAACATCTTTTAAACGCAAAAATTATTCAGTTATCGGGAGGAGAGAGACAAAAAATAGCCTTATTAGAAGCAGTAAGTCAACCCATAGAATTCCTTGTATTGGATGAACCTTTTAGCCAATTAGACACTGAACAGAAAATCGAGTTCATTCAAATTATACAAGAACTCGTTAATTACAAACAAATTCCATGTTTACTCATAAGTCACGATTTAGTTGATATCATTAAAATGAGTCATAAACTGGGAATCATAGAAAATGGAAAAATCGTTTTTCAAGGAAATTGGGCTCGTTTTTGGAAATCGAATAATAAAATAGCTATTCGATTAAAAAAGGCAATGTTTAACTGGAAACTTGAAACAGATTCTTTACTTAATAACCTGAAATAGACTTTAATCGCTTTGCGTTTGAATCGGTTTTAAGAATCAATTCATCCAATGTTATTTCATACAAATCAGCTAATTTCTGTGCAATTAACGGAATATACTTAGGAGAGTTTGATTGTCCACGATAGGGCACAGGACTTAGATATGGCGCATCAGTTTCTAACACAATATTTGTTAAAGGAATATCTTTAATTGATTCAAATAGGGTCGTATTTTTATAGGTAATGACACCTCCAATTCCCAACATATATCCTAAGTCCACGAGCGTTTTTGCCTCTCGAGAATCACCTGAAAAACAATGGATTATGCCCCTTAAATCTTTATATTCAGACTTCTTAAGCAAATGCATCAAGTCAGCATACGCCTTCCTACAATGCACATCGATCCACAACCCCTTATCCAAGGCCCAATGGCATTGAGTTTCAAAAGCAATTAGTTGTTCGTTTTTATACGTTGTATCCCAATAATAATCGAGGCCAATTTCTCCAATGGCTAATACCTTACGATCAATTAAGATTTCTTTTAATGAACTTAATTCAGCGTGATAATTTTCTTTTACATAGGTTGGGTGTAATCCTATCATAGGCAAGGCAAAATCTGGAAATGCTTCTGATAATTTAACTAATTGAGTCCAAGATGCTAAATCACAATTGGGAAGCCAAACTTCCGTAACGCCTGCTAATTGAATTTCATTGACTTGCTGTGTGATGTCTGTAGCAAAAATTGGGTCATAAAGATGCGCATGCGTATCAATCATAAAACTTGTGGCTTATAGTTCTGCTGGTAACAATATTCCAATAGGGCAGGTAAAACAATTTTTAATCGAGGAAATGCCTTAACACTGTCATGAAACACCAGGATTGAACCCGGTTTAATATGTTTAATTCCCTCATTAATAATGGATTGTGCAGACAACTCTCGGTTATAATCTCCTGTTAAAAAGGACCACATATAAATAGTCGAGATTAAGGACATATCTTGATAAATCGTTCGATTTATTCGACCATATGGGGGTCTAAATCCGATGGATTTGATCTTCATTTGATTAAAAATCTGTTCGCATGCCTGATAATCTTTAAAATAATCTTCCTTGGAATATTTCCAAGCATTCGCATGATTCATCGAGTGATTTCCTAATTGGTGTCCACTTTGCTTTATCATATCTACAATATCAGCATGAGCGACCATGTTCTTACCAATACAAAAAAATGTTGCTTTCGCGTTGTATTGGGCTAAACAATCCAACACAAAATTGGTAATTTCAGGGGTTGGACCATCATCAAATGTAAAATAGACCGACATCGTATCGTCAATTACAGGTTTAGACCAAACCAGTTTTGGCAAAAGAGCAGGGACGATACGCGGAATTTGATGAATGAACATAAAACAATAATATGACGCAAATTACAAACCTTGGTGCAGAAAAAATAATTCTTGGTATTGACCCTGGGACACGTTATTTGGGATATGGTATCATTCGAATCACAAAAGACAAAGTACATGTCTTACAATATGGTGTCTTAAATCTGACGAAGTACACGACTCAAGGTGCCAAATTCTTAAAAATCCATGAGCGTGTCATGGGCATTGTAGAAGAATTCATGCCAGATGATATAGCAATCGAATCGCCATTTTTTGGCAAAAACATTCAATCGATGTTAAAGTTAGGCCGTGTACAAGGAATGGTTATGTCCATTTCTTTTTCAAAAGGAATTCCCATAACAGAATATGAACCAAAGAAAGTTAAACAATCCGTTACTGGAAATGGAAATGCCTCCAAGGAGCAAGTAGCCAAAATGGTAGAAATCATCAGTGGAATTAAGCTTGATGGGAAATTACATGACGCCACAGATGCACTTGGCATCGCCATTTGTCATCATTTTCACAATAAAAATATCACGTCTTCAGTTAAAGGCACACAAAAGGGATGGGGTGCATTTGTCAACGAGAATCCTGATCGTATCAAATAGTTTTTAATTGTTCTAATAAAGTGTCAAAATCATTGCAAGGAGATAGACATCTGTCTCCAATGCAGACCATGAAATTATATGCTTGCCCTTCAATAGGAATACTAGTTACTTGTAGACTTGATAATGTATCTGCGGATACGTTTTGAACATTGTATTTTAATAATGCCCGCGGATTTTCGATCCATTCAGAATAAATTCGTAACCAATTCGCAAAATATATAGGATTAACTTGTGCTTGTTCTAATACAGCCGCTAATATTTCTTTACCCCTAATTGTTAGATTCGGGTCATTCTTTAAGAATCCTAACCATAAATAGAATTCACAAACCATCGAGTTAGATGAAGGACAAACAGAATCAACAATTTCAAATTTAGGTGCAATCAAGGTGTCATTTTGATTGGAATGAAAATTATACAAAGCATTCTGCTTACTATGATTGCTTTCGATTAACAAATGAATTTCCTCAGCCAAATACAAAAATTTCATATGACCAGTCACTTGATAGGAATTGACTAATGCCAAACCTAAGGCAGCCAAATCATCTAAAAAGGCTACAATCGGTTGATTTACGAATGCAATTTGGTGATAGACTATTTTTGATGTTTGATTTACAAATTGACCAATTACTTGATCCA
>ERZ1292640.2453-Hain-H43-02um-R1-2453-length-14827-cov-9_pt1 | contig 14827 bp, 8 predicted proteins | sample MGYA00564404_ERZ1292640 | MGnify/ENA primary metagenome ERZ1292640 (study PRJEB36523, sample SAMEA6512636) | groundwater metagenome | collected 2019-01-08 | study: AquaDiva: Metagenomics assemblies of 32 groundwater samples
CCGGCGGCGGCGCGCGTGCATCCGGTGTATCGCACACCCCATGTCGCGCTGCTCGTCACGAGCGGGTGGTCGGCCCTGCTGACACTCACGGGCGGCTACGAGGCCCTGTTTACCTATGTGACGTTTGCGTCCGTGCTCTTCGGTACGCTCGGCGGCGTGGCGATTTTCGTGCTGCGGGCACGGCGGCCCGATACGCCGCGGCCGTATCGCGCGCTCGGGTATCCGGTGGTCCCGGCACTCTACGTACTGGGGTCCTTCGCGCTCGTCTGGAACACGTTGATGGAGCGCCCCGCGGCGTCGATCGCCGGCCTCGGGCTGGTGGCCCTGGGCCTGCCGTTCTACTGGTATTGGTCGCGGCCCGCCCGTTAGTAACCACCGGGCCGCGTCGTTACTTCGGCTTCTGGTACACGACCTTGCCGTCGAAGATCGTCGTCTCCACGACGACGTCGGTGGCCGTCGCCGGCGGCCGGGCCAGGAGATCCGCGGACAGCACGACCAGGTCCGCCAGCATCCCCGGTGCCAGCGTGCCCTTGCGCTGCTCCTCGAATGACGCATACGCCGGCCAGCGCGTATAGCCGCTGATCACGTCACGCATCGGCAGCTTCTGATCGACCGCGTTGGGCGGACCGGTTCTCGCTGCCGCCACCCAGATGCCCTGTCCCGGCGACAGCGGCGCCACCGGCCAGTCGCTGCCGAACGTCAGGCGGCCACCGGCGGCCTGAATGTTCTTCCAGGCCCACGCCCGCGAGGCACGGTCGGGACCGATGTTGTCGGGCCACGGGCCTGACGGGTGCGCGGAATTCATGTCGCCCAGGGGCACGTGCATCGGCTGCTGAGAGGCGATGACCCCCAGTCGCGCAAACCGCGGGATGTCGGCGGCATCGATGGTCTCGATGTGTTCGATCCGATGACGCCGGCCGCCGGCCGGGACGGGATTCGCCGCCGCCGCCCGCTCGAACGCGTCGAGCGACATGCGGATGGCCCGATCGCCAATCGCGTGGATCCAGATCTGCCAGCCTCGCCTGTCGATCATCGCGACGAGGCGATTCAGCTCGTCGGCGGAGAGGTTGGGCGAGCCCGCACTGGAGCTGTTCGTGTACGGCGCCAGCAGGGCCGCGGTCCGGCTCTCGATGACGCCGTCCGCGTAGATCTTGACCGCCCCCGTCTTCAACGCCGGGTCGTCGCCGAACTGTTTGCGGACCTCCTCCATGCGATCGAGGTCGGCCTCGGTCGTGCCCGCCTGCGCGGAGAACGCCAGATACGTCCGGACCTGAAGTTCGCCGGCCCGCCGCGCCTCGTCATACAGCGCCATCTCGTCAGGATCGCCGCCCGCGTTCTGCACGCTGGTGACGCCAAACCGGTGCGCGTGCGCCACCGCGGTGCGCAGGGCCGCGCGCCGATCCGCGGCGGTGGGCTTCGGCATGATCCCGGTGATGAGATCGGTGGCCGATTCCTTCAGATGACCCGTAGGCTCGCCGGTCTTCGGGTCCTTGACGACCACGCCATTGGTGGGATTCGGTGTGTCTTTGGTGATGCCGGCCATGGCCAGCGCCATTGAGTTCACCCAGATGCTGTGGCCGTCGTAGCAGGTCATCACCGCGGGTCGATCGGAAACGATGGCATCAAGCTGGGCCTTCGTCGGGGTGCCACCCGGGAATGGCGAATAGAGCCAGCCACGGCCCTTGACCCATGCGGCGTCGGTCTTGGCGGCGGCGAATTCACGGATCGCGCCCTGGACTTGCGCCAGGGTGGTCAGGCCCGCGAGGTCGACGTCGCCTAGCGATTCACCGCCGCTGAGAAAGTGCACGTGCGAGTCGTTGAACCCCGGCGTCACCGTAGCGCCGTGGGCGTCGATGATCCGAGTCTGAGGCCCGCGGAGGGCCGCGAGCTCCTGGTCGGTTCCGACGCGGAGGACTTTGTTGCCGGCGACGGCCACCGCCTGCGCAATCGTGCCCTGCTCGTCTGCCGTGAGCACCCGGCCGTTCACGATCATCAGGTCCGCGACGTCTCCCGCGGCCGGCGATGGTGGGGTGTTGCATGCCGCGGTCGCGAACGCCAGTGACACAAGGCAGACCCGGGACGCCGCTCGAACGCTCATGGACAAACTCCTTCTGTGACTCACCGCGGCCCTCACGCTGCTAGCGGTCCACGACCGGGAGGACCACTTGGGACAGATGCGCGCCGCTGTGATGGACGCGAATGGTGGCGCGTTGCCGCCGCGCCGACACGGTCTCGAGATCTCCCGTGTGCAGGTTGCGGGAGAAGTTGGGAAAGAAGCTCGCCGAGATCTGGGCGCGGACGCGATGCCCGCGCTTGAACAGGTTGCTGGTGACCAGGTGGTCGAGACGCAGCTCGTAGATCTCGCCGGGCTCCAGGAGTTGCCGCCCCTTCGCCAGATCCCGATAACTGGCCCGGACGACGTCGAGTCCGGGGCTCATGAGGTTGTAGGCGGTGCCGTCAGGCGCGACGTCGAGCAGGCGGACCCACAGGTCGGTGTCGCGGCAATCGCACGACAAGTAGATGCGGGCACGGATCGGGCCGGTGACCTCGGTATCGCGATCGAGTGGGGCCGAATCGAAGGTGAGCACGTCGCTTCGATCGGCGAGCCGCCGATAGTCGTGCGCGCCGGCCGCGTCGTACGGATTGGTCACGGGGGCGTCAGCGTCGGCAATGAACACGCTTGGCGGCGCAGCGCCAGTGGGCGGTTCCGGCGTGAGCGCCCCGTGCCGGGGGACCGCGCCTGACGGCGCGGACAGGTAATAGGCGACGGCACGTGCCGGAGGCGGCCAGGCGCCGGCTGTCTTCCACCGGTTGTCCCCCATCACGAAGTAGCGCACGGCGGGATCCGGCGGCGCGGCCGGGCGAACACCGCGCAGGTGACGGTCCATCCAGTCGAGGACCACCTCGTCGTAGGCAATCGCGGCGCCGGCGCCGAACTCGCGCTCGCCCGACTTGGTGCGGGCGGTGGCGTCCACGCCGTGCACCCAGGGGCCGATCAGCAAGGCCGTGCGCGTGGGTTGCCCGCCTCGCGAGCTCACCAGGCCGGCGAAGTTGGTCGTGGCTCCCTCCGGCCCGTAGTTGTCGTCGTGCCATCCAGACAGGTTGAGCACGGCTGCTTGCGTGCGCGAGTACTTGCCGCGCAGTTCGGCAAAACTCCAGAACGGGTCGTCCGGCGGACGGTGCAGCCAGTCGTAATAGTAGGGTGCGACGTCGCGCAGCTCTTCCAGTCGATCGAGCGGCAGCGTGCCCGCCAGCTTCCGCTCCACCGCCGGCCAGCCGGCGCGCGCGTCGGCTGCCGTCCGTGGCCCGGCCAGGCCCTTCCTGACGCGCACGTCCGGCGCGATGTTCTGCCAGATCCAGTAGGCCCAGGACATGTCCCAGACGCCCCAGGTGTAAAAGAAGTTCTGAGGGGTCGAGAAGGTCATGGCCGGGACCATGGCCTTCAAGTGCGGCGGCGCCTCGACCGCCGCGAGCCATTGCACCGCGCCGGGATACGACAACCCGAAGGTGCCGACGTTGCCGTCTGACCACGGCTGGCGGGCGGCCCATTCGATCGTGTCGAAGCCGTCTCGCCCTTCATTCTCGTAGGGCCGGAACTCCCCGTCCGACCGGTATCGGCCTCGCACGTCCTGAACGACGACGGCGTAGCCCCGCTCGACCGCGCGGCTGAAGATGGTCTCGTCGTCAAGCGCCTCATGCTTGCCGTACGGCGTGCGATAGACCAACGTGGGGAAGCGTCCCTGAGCGGGCGGACGCAAGACATCAGCGCGAAGGACGACGCCATCCCGCATCGGCACCGCCACATCCACTTCGCGCAGCATCGTCTGGCCGGCGGGCGTCGGCGCCTGGGCCGACAGCGTCAGAGCGAAAAGAGTGGCGAACGCCACCTGGTAGCGGGCGATCGCGTTGCGGGTGAGGCGCATTTGACCTTTGAGCGGCACGACCACGGCGTGTCTCCGCGAAGTATACTCCCGCGATGCACGCCAGCATGGGCGCCTACCGCCGTGTGCTGCCGGACGGTCTTGTCATCGCCTCGGCACAGCCCGAACACGCCGGTCAACTCGAAGCACTTCAGCGGGTGGTGTTTCCGACCCTGGCTGACGATCAGCGCTTCAAGGCCGCCCACTACCGCAAGCACCTCGAGTTGTTTCCGGCCGGGCAGTTGGTCGGGCTCGACGGCGATCGCGTGGTGGCGGCCACGGCGACCATCCGGCTGCATTTCGATTTCAACGATCGCACGCATACCTTCGCCGACGTCATCCAGGGTGGATGGCTGACGTCGCACGAGCCGGACGGCGACTGGCTGTACGGCGCCGATATTGGTGTGCACCCGGACTATCGCGGACGGGGCCTGGCGCAGGCGCTCTACGCCGCGCGCCAGGAACTGGTCTGGGCGCTGGGCCTCAAGGGGCAGGTGACGGCGGGCATGATGAGCGGCTTCGGCGCCGTCAAACACCAGATGAGCGCCGAGTCGTACTACGAGGGACTGGTGAGCGGCCGGCTCAACGACCCGACGCTCTCCATGCAGCAGAAGGTGGGTTTCGAGTTCCGGGCGCTGCTCAAGGACTACTTGAGCGACCCGGTCTGCGACAATTACAGTGTACTGATCGTGCTCGATGCGGCCAGGGACGTGCAGGGCGCAGTCCGGCCGGGAGAGCCCGCCGACCAAGTGAAGGAGTCAGAGATGTCATCGATTCAGTTGAAGACGGAAGTGCCCGGCCCGCGCAGCAAGGCATTGCTCGCTCGCCGGCTCGCGGCGGTGCCCACCGGCCTCGGCAAGGCGACCGACGTCGTGGTCGAGAGCGCCGAGGGCGCCCTCGTGCATGACGTGGACGGCAACACCTTGATCGATTTTGTCGGCGGCATCGGCGCGCTGGCCGTCGGCCACTGCCCGCCTCCGGTGGTCCAGGCGATCCAGGCCGAGGCGCAGAAGCTGATTCACATGGGCTCGCTCGTGGCGACCTACGAGTCCTACGTCCGGCTCTGCGAACTGCTCAACGAGATCACGCCCGGGGACTTTCCCAAGAAGACGCTGCTCTCCAACAGCGGCGCGGAAGCGGTGGAGAATGCGGTGAAGGCCGCGCGGGCGTACACCAAACGGCCCGGTGTCATCTGCTTCGAGGGCGCGTACCACGGCCGCACGCTGCTGGCGGTGAGCCTGACGAGCAAGTATGGACTGTTCAAGAAGAGCATGGGCCCGTTCGCGGGCGAGATCGTCCGGTTGCCAATGCCCAATGCTTACCGCGCTCCAGAGGGCATGACCGCGGACGACTGCGTCACCTGGACCATCCATCAGCTCGAGCACGCCTTCACGGCACAGGTCGATCCAGCAGACGTCGCGGCGATGATCATCGAGCCGGTACAGGGCGAGGGCGGCTTCATCCCGGTGCCGCCGCGGGTCATGCGGCGAATGCGCGAGCTGTGCGATCAGCACGGCATCGTGATGATTGCCGACGAGGTGCAGTGCGGCTTTGCGCGCACCGGCAAGTTGTTCGCGCTGGAGCACTACGGCATCGCCGCCGACATCGTCGTGACCGCCAAGTCGCTGGGCGCCGGCATGCCGGTGAGCGCCATCACCGGGCGCGCCGACATCATGGATGCCACGCACCTCGGCGGCATGGGCGGCACCTACGGCGGCAATCCGCTGACCTGCGTCGCGGCGATCGCGGCCATCGAGATGATCCGTCAGCCGGCCTTCCTGGCGCGGGCCGAACAGATTGGCGTCACGCTGCGAGAGACCCTCGAGGGATGGAAGAGCCGTCATCCGTTGATTGGCGACGTGCGAGGCCTGGGCTCGATGCTGGTGATCGAACTGGTGAAAGACCGCGCCTCGAAGCAGCCGGCACCGGACGAGACCCTGGCCATCATCAAGGCGGCGTGTCAGAAAGGCGTGATCGCCATGCGGGCCGGCCTCTTCACCAATTGCGTCCGGTTCCTGCCGCCCCTGGTAATCACCGGCGACCAGTTGCGCGAAGGGCTCGGCGTGGTCGAGCAGGCGCTCTCCGAGGTGGAGGCACGCGTTCTGACGTCCGCGGCCGCGGGCCGGTCCTGACGCGCCATGCGGTGATGCGCGCGGACACCGCCGAGACGATCTTCCACAACGGCGTCCTGTGGACGGGGCGCGGCGGGCCCCCGGCCGCGACGGCGCTCGCCGTGTCGGGCGGCCGTATCGCGGCCGTCGGCGCCGGCCATGAGGTGATGGCGTTGCGGGGGGCCGGCACGCGCATGGTGGATCTGGACGGGCAGACCCTCATCCCGGGCCTGGTTGATGCCCACGCGCACATCTGGAAGATCGGGCATCTGCTGACGACGCTGCTCGACGTGCGCGGCGTCGACAGCCTCGCCGGCCTGGCGGCGCGGTTGCGCGATCAGGCCGGCCGGCTCCCGCCCGGCGCCTGGCTGCAAGGCCGCGGCTACAACGAGGCCCGGTTCCCCGATCGCCGCCCGCCGACGCGCGTCGATCTGGACGCCGCCGTCTCCGATCGGCCCGTAGTCTTGATGCGGACGTGCGCGCATATCGTCGTGTGCAACAGCGCGGCCCTGGCGCGGGCCGGCATTACGCGGAACACGGCGCCGCCCCCGGGCGGCGAGATCGACCGCGGCGAAGACGGCGAGCCGACCGGGGTGCTGCGCGAAACGGCCATGGGCCTGGTCCTGCGCCAGGTCCCACCGCCCACGGCGGACGACTACGCCGCCATGATCACCGCGGCGATGCGGCACCAGTTGTCGCTGGGCATCACCAGCACCAACGATGCGGGCGTCGGACCGGAGCTGATCGAGACCTACTTGCGGATGGACGAGGCCGGGCGGCTGCCGGGCCGCATCAACGTGATGGCGTTGCGCCTGGTCGATGGTGTGGGCGCGGTGCCGCTGCCGGCGCGCCGCCACCAATCGGATCGATTGCGCATCGACACGGTGAAGTTCTTCGCCGACGGCGGCCTCAGTGGCGCCACGGCGGCGTTGAGCGTGCCCTACCGACATGCCGACACGCGCGGCGTGCTGCGCTTCGAACACGACGAACTGCTGGCGTTGGCGCGCGACGCGCACGAATCGGGCTGGCGCGTGGCCACCCACGCCATTGGCGACCTCGCCATCGATCAGGTGCTGAGCGTGTACGAGGCCCTCCCTTCGACTCGCTCGCACTCGCTCAAGGCAGGTGGCCCCGGGCCGATGCGTCACCGCATCGAGCACTTCGGGCTGCCAAGCGCCGATCACCTGGCGCGAGCGGCGCGGCTTGGCGTGATCGCGGTGCCGCAGACGGTGTTCGTTCACGCGCTCGGGCGCAATTTCCGGCAGTATCTACCTGATGCGCTGTTGGCGCGGGCGTATCCGGTCCGCGAGATGCTGGACGCGGGCGTGACAGTGGCGCTGTCGTCGGATGCGCCGGTGGTCGAGAACGATTCGCCGCTGCTTGGCATTCAGGCGGCGATGCTCCGTCGCGACGAGGATGGCCACGCGATTGCGCCGGGCCAGGCGATTTCCCTGGACGAGGCGCTTGACGCCTACACCCGGGGCGCTGCGGTCGCGTCGGGCGACGACGGGAATCGCGGCCGCTTGCACAAGGGAATGTGGGCGGACCTGGCGGTGCTGTCGGGCAACTTGAGTGCGACGCCGCCCGAGGCCCTGACGGCGCTCCGGGTGACACAGACGTGGGTGGGCGGCCATCAGGCGTACTCGGGATAACTGACCATGACATTCACCTATCAGCAACACCTCGACGGCGCCTGGACCGGTGCGGCCGGTGGCGGCACCTGGGACGTGATCAATCCCGCCACCGAAGAGGCGATCGTTTCGGTTCCGTTCGGCGGACGTGACGACTGTCACGCCGCCATCGAGGCGGCGGCGCGGGCCTTCCCGGAGTGGGCCCGCCGCACGGCGTACGAGCGCGGCGCCATCCTGCAGCGCGCGGCGGCGCGCATGCGTGAGGTGGCCGACCAGGCCGCGCACGCGATGGTGCTCGAATGCGGAAAGCCGTTGGCGCAGGCTCGCGGGGAGTGGCTGGTCGGGGCGGATCTCTTCGACTGGTTCGCCGAAGAAGGGAAGCGCGCCTACGGGCGGACGATTCCGTCGCGCGTCGCCACCAAGCGGATGACCGTGTTGCGCCAGCCGCTTGGCGTGGTCGGCGTGATCACAGCCTGGAATTTCCCCGCCTACAACCCGGCGCGGGCCTGGGCGGCGGCGCTGGCCGCCGGCTGCACCGTGGTTGCCCGCCCGTCGGAGTTCACTCCGCTGACCGCGATGGCGATGACGCAGGTGCTGGTCGAGGCCGGACTGCCGGCCGGCGTGCTCAATCTCATCAACGGCGATCCCGAGGCGATGGGGCAGGAGATGCTGGACCATCCGGCGTGCCGCAAGATCAGCTTCACCGGGAGCGTGCGCGTCGGCAAGATCCTGATGGACGGCGCGTCGCGAACGGTGACGCGCCTGTCGCTCGAGCTCGGCGGCAACGCGCCCGTGATCGTGCTGCCCGATGTCGATCTCGAGCAGGTCGCCGCCGGCGCGGTCACCAGCAAGTTTCGCAACAACGGCCAGGTGTGCGTGGCGCCGCAGCGGTTCCTCGTGCACCGGCGCGTGGCCGACGCGTTTGCCGCCGGCGTCGCGCGCCGGGCCGCCGAGTTGCGCCTGGGCAGCGGGCTCGATGCGGCCGTGCAGGTGGGGCCGCTGATCAATGCGAGGCAGCGCGACCGGGTGGCCACGCTGGTTGCCGGCGCGGCCGGCCAGGGTGCCGAGGTTCGTTCGGGGGGCCGCGTTCCCGCCGCACTGTCGCACGGATATTTTTTCGAGCCGACCGTGCTGTCCGGTGTGGCGCCCGACATGCCGGTGTTCCGCGAGGAAATCTTCGGGCCGGTGATGCCCATCGTGCCGTTCGACGAGGTGGACGAAGCCATTGCGCTGGCGAATCGGACGCCCTACGGTCTGGCCGCCTACGTCTGGACCAACGACCTGCGTGCGTCGGTGAAGATCTCGGAAGCGCTCGAGTTCGGCATGGTCGGCATCAACGAGTGGGCGCCGCACGCGACCGAGGCGCCGTTTGGCGGCTGGAAGCAGAGCGGACTCGGGCACGAGAGCGGCAGCGAAGGGCTGGCGGAATACCTCGAAACCAAGCTCGTCGCCATCGGCGGCCTGAGCTGACGATGTGGAGTCCGGCCCTGGGCCGGACTCTCCTCAGCCCACTGACGCGATCGCGGCATCGATGGCCGCGTGCAGCCGATCGACAATGATCTCGAGGTGCTCTTCCTCGACGATGAACGGCGGTGCGAGCAGGACGTGGTCTCCGGCGTGGCCGTCGATGGTGCCGCCCATCGGATAGGTCATCAACCCCCGGGCCATGCATTCGCGTTTGACCTGCGCGTGCAGCCTGGCGGCCGGGTCGAAGGGCGCCTTGGTGCCGCGATCGCGAACCAGTTCGACGGCGTAAAACAGACCGCGGCCCCGGATGTCTCCCACGAACGGATGATCGGCGAAGCGGCTGGCCAGGCGCGCCGCGAACGACTGGCCGCGGGCTCGCACGTTGGCGAGCAATTCGTCGCGCTCGATCACCTGCTGCACGGCGAGCGCCGCCGCGCAGGCGACCGGGTGGCCGAGGTAGGTGTGGCCGTGCTGGAAGAAGCCGCTGCCGGCCGACATGGCGTCGACGATTCTCTTGTGGGTCAGCACGGCGCCGATCGGCTGATAGCCGCCGCCGAGACCCTTCGCGATCGTCATCAAGTCGGGGACGACGCCCTCCTGCTCGCACGCGTGCAGCGTGCCGGTGCGGCCCATGCCGCACATCACCTCATCGAGGATCAGCAGGACGCCATGACGGTCGCACACCTCGCGGACCGCCTTGAAGTAGCCCGGCACCGGCGTCACCGCGCCGCCGGTCGCGCCGCCCACCGTCTCGGCGACGAAGGCGATGACCCGCTGGCTGCCACATGCCGAGATCGTCTCGTCGAGCTCGGCGGCGAGCCGCGCGCCGTACGCCTCTGGCGCTTCGCCGGCATGCTGGTCGCGGTAGGCGTAACACGGTGCGACGTGCTTGACGTCGATCAGCAGAGGCGCGAACTGCCGGCGCCGCGCCTCGTTGCCGCCAACCGCCAGCGCGCCCAGTGTGTTGCCGTGATAGCTCTGGCGGCGGGCGATGAAGACGCTGCGCTGGGGCTGGCCAATCTCGACGAAATACTGGCGGGCCATCTTGAGCGCCGCCTCGACCGCCTCCGAGCCGCCGCTCACGAAGTAGACGTGATCCATCCCGGCCGGAGCGGTACGGGCCAACTGATCGGCGAGCGCCTCCGCCGGCTCCGAGGTGAAGAAGCTGGTATGCGCGTAGGCCAGGCGATCGATCTGCGCGTGCATGGCCGCCGACACCGCGGGATGGCCGTGGCCGAGACACGACACGGCGGCGCCGCCGCACGCGTCGAGGTACTGCCGGCCGGACGCATCCGTAAGGTAGACGCCCTGTCCGGTGACGGCCACCGGCGGCGTGACTCGAAGGTGGCGATGAAGGATGTGGGTCACGGCTTCACCGTTGCCAGCACGCGATCGAGTGCGTCGTAGGGCGCGAACTCCGCGTGCTCGTAGATGTTCCATCCCGTGAACACGGCGATCAGCTGGTGCTCCGGCACGACGATCAAGCGCTGGCCGCCGTAGCCGAGCGCGGCGTAGGCATGCTTCGAGCCATCGCCGTACGGGAGGACCCACCACTGGTAGCCATACTTGCGCGACCGTTCCTGGCCCGGCCGCGTGTCGACCAGCGGCGTCGTTGAGGCCTTGACCCATCCCTCGGGCAGCACGCGGCGGCCGTCCCACATGCCGTCGTTCAGGTAGAGATAACCGATTTTGGCGAGGTCGCGCGCGGTGAGGTAGAGCCCGCCCTCGGTGTCGGACAGTCCCTTCGGCGTGCGCTTCCAGTAGGTGTCGGTGATGCCGAGCGGCGCAAAGAGGTGCTCGGCGGCGTACTCATCCGCCTGCTTGCCGGTGACCTTCTTGACCAGCTGGGACAGCAGCTCGGTGGCGCCGCTGCTGTAGACGAAGGTGGCGCCCGGCGCCGCGGCCATGGGCTGGTCGAGCACGAACTGGATCCAGTCGTCACTCTTCTCCATGCCGGCGCAGCTGTTGGCCGGATCGGTATAGGCCACGGTGCTCTCGTCCCACTTGATGCCGGCCGTCATGGTCAGCAGGTGGTTGAGCGTGAGGTCGTCACGACGCGGGTCGGCGCCGGTGACGCCGAAATCGCCGGCGAAGTACGGCATCATTTTCGCGTCGACGCCGGGCAACTCGCCGCGGCCGATGGCAATCCCAATCAGCGCGGAGGTTACGCTCTTGCTGACCGACTGCATCGTGTGCAGGTGGCCGTGCTGATAGAGCGGGTACCAGTCCGGGTCGTAGTAGTTGTACGGACCGCGCACCGGATCGCGGCCCGCAAACAGGGCATCGAAATCGTGACGGTACGACCCGTCGAAGACCACCTTGCCGTGGCGCACGACCAGCATCCCGGTGATCTGACCGCGAGCGCCGGAGGCGAATTCAGCGTCGAGCGCGGCGAGCGCGGCGCCATCAAGGCCCTCAGCCTCGGGCGAGGAGGTCGCCCAGGCCTTCGTCGGCCAGGGCGTGCCCGGCGGCGTCTCTGGCGCCCCCGCGCACCCGGCCAGACCAACCACGATGTTCGCCACGATCATCCGCTTCAACATATTCTGCACTCCCATGCCGCCGCCCGACCGTCGAAAGGTACCACGAACGCCGATGACTCGATACCAGGGCCGCAGATGACCCAGATGTCGCAGATCTCAAAAGGACACAGCGGGGCCGGCCGCGGCTACAATGCGGCTCATCATGACCAATGACGACCGGCAACTAGGTATGGGCTCGTCGATCACCCGCCGCGACTTCCTGAACGGCGTGGCGGTCGGCGTCGGCGGCGCGATGGCCGGGTCGATGTCCCTGGATTTAGAGACCCTTCTGGCCCAAGGGCCGGCCGGCGCCTATCCGCCGGCGTTGACCGGCCTGCGCGGATCGCACGCCGGCTCGTTTGAAGTGTTTCACTCGATGAAGGACGGCGCCTTCTGGAAGGCCGCGCCCCAGCCCCAGGCCACCGGTGAGGAGTACGACCTGGTGGTGGTCGGAGCGGGCATCAGCGGCCTGGCGGCCGCCCATTACTTCCGCAAGGCCCGGCCGGACGCCCGCATCCTGCTGCTCGACAACCACGACGACTTCGGCGGCCACGCCAAGCGCAACGAGTTCACGCACAACGGCCGTACCTACATCGGCTACGGCGGCACCCAGTCGATCGACAGCCCGGCGCCGTACAGTGCGGTGTCCAAGGCGCTCATCACCGATCTGGGCATCGACGTCGCGCGCTACTCAAAGGTGCTCGACTCGGGGCTCTACAAGTCACTCGGCCTGCGCCCGGCGTTCTTCTTCGACAAGGAAACGTTCGGCGCCGACCGCCTGGTCGCCGGCGACGTCAGGGACGACGCGTTCCTGGCCGCCGCGCCGGTCAGCGACAACGTCCGGCGCGATCTCAAACGGCTGCTCACCGAGCGCTTCGATCCGATGCCGGGACTCAACTCGGCTGAGAAGAAGGCGCGCCTGGCGCGCATGAGCTATGCCGACTTCGTGACCAAGCTTTGGAAGCTCGATGCCGGCGTGCTGCGCCTTTACCAGGCCCGCACGCACGGCCTGTTCGGCGTCGGCGTCGACGCAGTGCCGGCGCAGGACGCGTTCGGCCTGGGACTTCCGGGCTTCGACGGCATGGGGCTCGACGATCGGCCGGGGCCCGGCCAGAACTACGACTCGATCCGCAGCGAGGAAGCGGCGAACTACTACTTCCATTTTCCCGACGGCAACGCCACCGTCGCGCGGTTGCTCGCGCGCCGGCTCGTGCCCAACGCGATCCCCGGATCGACGGCGGACGACGTGGTGACGGCGAGGGCGGACTATTCGAAGCTGGATGCCGCCGGGTCGCCGGTGAGAATTCGCCTGAGCAGTCCCGCGATGCGCGTGCGTCACCTGGGCGCGGCGGGTCGCGGCCAGCGGGTCGAGGTCGCCTATCTGCAGGGCGGTGCTCTCAAGACGGTAACGTCGGGCGCCGTGGTGCTGGCGTGCTGGCACTCCGTGATCCCGTCGCTGTGCCCCGAACTGCCGGCCGCGCAGAAGGCGGCGCTCGATTACGCGATCAAGGTGCCGCTCGTTTATACCAACGTGTTCATCCGGAACTGGACCGCGTTTCAGAAGCTTGGCGTGCAGCGCATCTCGACGCCCGGGATGTGGCACACCTCGGTCGGCCTGGATTTCCCGGTCAGCCTCGGGGGCTACAAGCATCAGACCAATCCCGCCGAGCCGATCGTGCTGCACCTGTCGAAGTCGGCGTGCCGGCCCGGTCTGCCGGTGCGCGACCAGCACCGCGCCGGCCGCGTGGAGTTGCTCTCGACCTCGTTCCCGACCATTGAACGGAGCATTCGCGATCAGCTGGGCCGGTCGCTCGGTGGTGGCGGATTCGACCCAGCGGCCGACATCCTCGGCATCACCGTGAACCGCTGGCCGCACGGCTACGCCTACCAGTACAACTCGCTGGCGGACGACTTCTGGGTGAACGGCGGCGAGCAGCCTTGCGTGGTCGCGCGCCGGCCGCACGGGCGCATCGCCATCGCCAACGCCGATGCCGGCGCATATTCCTACACCGACGCGGCGATCGACCACGCACACCGGGCGGTGCAGGAACTGCTCGCCTAGTGTCGGACTCGCCGCGAATTCCGCGCACGCTGGGGTTGACGGACCTGGTGCTGCTCGGCACCGTCGCGATCGTCAACGTCAACACCGTGCCACCGGTGGCGGGCTTTGGACGGGCGACGCTGCTGTTGTGGGTGGTGGCTTTTGCCGCGTTCTTCATCCCGGAAGCCATCGCCGTAATGGCGCTGTCGCGCCGCTATCCGGGGGAAGGCGGCGTGTATCTCTGGGCCCGCCGTCACTTCGGCGACATTCACGGGTTCGTCTCCGGCTGGTGTTACTGGACCAACAACCTCTTCTACGTGCCCGTCCTGCTGGTGTACTTGGCGGGCGTCGTCGCCTTCGCCGGTGGCGCCAGCACCGCCGGGCTGGTCGACAACAAGTGGTTCGTGGCGACGGTCGCGTTCGGCTGGCTGGCAGTCATCACCGCCGCGAATGTGCGGGGGATGGGGGTCGGCAAGTGGATCAACAACATCGGCGGCGTCGGCAGCGGCGTCACGGTGGTGCTGCTGGTGGTGGCGGCCATGGTGGCGCGGTGGCAGGGCGTGGCGGCGACGCCGGCGGCCGTCGAGGGTTCGGTGCTCGACATGGCGAGCGGGCTGGGCGTGATGTGCTTTGCCTTCATCGGCATCGAGCTGGCATCGACGATGTCGGATGAGATCCGGCGTCCGGAGCGCGACATCCCGCGCGCCATCGTGATCGTCGGGATCATCGCCATCGTGTCGTACCTGCTGGTCACCGACGCGTTGCTGGCGCTGGTGCCGTCGGGAGAGCTCGGCTCGATCCAGGGCGTGATGCAGGCGGTGGCCCGCGGCGCCGAGGCGGCCGGCGCGGAATGGCTGGTGGCGCCGATTGCCGTCGTGATGGCGCTGTCGATCGGCGGTGCGACGTCGGCGTGGTTCGCTGGTCCCGCGCGCATCCCGTTCGTGGCCGGACTCGACAGCGCGTTGCCGGCGGCGCTCGGCCGCGTCCATCCGCGCTGGGGATCCCCGCACGTCGCGCTCATCACCTGCGCGCTGCTGTCGGCCGGGCTCACCGCGTTGTCGCTGACCGGGTCGAGCGTCGCGGAGGCCTACCAGGTGCTGCTGCGGGCCTCGGTGGTCATCAACCTGGTGCCGTTCGT
>ERZ1292640.2454-Hain-H43-02um-R1-2454-length-14826-cov-11_pt1 | contig 14826 bp, 12 predicted proteins | sample MGYA00564404_ERZ1292640 | MGnify/ENA primary metagenome ERZ1292640 (study PRJEB36523, sample SAMEA6512636) | groundwater metagenome | collected 2019-01-08 | study: AquaDiva: Metagenomics assemblies of 32 groundwater samples
AGGATGTACTCCTCCAGCGGCGCCGAGAAGGCGTTGTGCGTGTCCTTCGCGGCGACCCGCATGACGGGTCCGTCCAGGTATTCGAACAACTCCTCCGCGATGCGGGCGGCGATCTCCCCGCCGATCCCGCCGGTGCGCCTCGCCTCGTGCACGATCAGGACCTTCCCCGTCTTGCCCACCGAAGCGCGGATCGTCTTCCAGTCCAGGGGAAGCAGGGTCCGCAGGTCGATCACCTCGATGTCGATCTCCTTCGCCATGTCCCTGGCGGCCTTCATCACCGCGTGCACGGGGGAGCCGTAGGCGATCACGGTAAGGTCTCTCCCCTCCTTGCGCAGGGCCGCCTCCCCGATGGGGACCAGGAACTCGGAGTCGGGGATCTCCTCCTTGATGCGGCGATAGAGGAACTTGTGCTCCAGGTAGATCACCGGGTCGTCGTCCCGGATCGCGCTTTTCAGCAGCCCCTTGGCGTCGTAGGCCGTGGCCGGGGCCACGATCTTCAGGCCCGGCACGTGGAAGAACCATGCCTCCGGGTTCTGCGAATGGTAGATCCCCCCGTGGACACCTCCCCCGCACGGCCCCCGCACGACGATCGGGCAGGCGGTCTGCCCCCCGTGCCTGTAGCGAAGGGTCGCCGCCATGTTCACGATCTGGTCGAACCCGCACGAGATGAAGTCGATGAACTGCATCTCCAGGATCGGGCGCAACCCCTGGATGGCCATCCCCACGCCGGCCCCCACGATGAGCGACTCCGAGATCGGGGTGTCGACGACCCTCTCGCGCCCGAATTTCGCGAACAGCCCGTCGGTCGCCTTGAACGCCCCCCCGAGGACCCCGACGTCCTCCCCCAGCAGGAGCACGTTCCCGTCGCGCGCCATCTCCTCGTGCATCGCCTGGTTGATCGCCTGGATATAGGAGACCAGCATCTATCCCTCCGTGACCGGCGTGGCGTAGAGATCCTCCATCGCCTCCGGCCCCTCCGGGAGGGGGGAGGCCTCCGCGAACGCCAGCGCGTCGTCGACGATCTTCTTCACCCGCGCCGCCGTTTCCGCCTTGATGGCGGCGATGTCGTACTTCCGCTTATCGAGGTAGACCTCCCACCGCTCGATGGGGTCCCGGCTCTCCCACGTGACCAGCTCATCCTCGGTCCGGTAGGTGGCCCGGTCGTGCTCTGAATGGCCATGGTACCGGTACGTCTTGCACTCGAGGAAGGTCGGGCCCTCCCCGCCGCGCGCGCGGTCGATCGCCTTCCCCGCCGCCTTCATCACCGCATGGAGGTCGTTCCCCGAGCAGACCTCCCCCTTGAAGCCGTACCCCGGTGCGCGGCTCGCGACGTCCTCCACCGCGAACTGCAGCTCGTTCGGCGTGGAGTAGGCGTAGAAGTTGTTCTCGCAGGCGAAGACGACGGGCAGCTTGTGGACCCCGGCGAAGTTCATCGCCTCGTGCACGTCGCCGCGGGAACTCGCACCCTCCCCGAAGAAGGCGATCGCGACCCGGTCTTCCTTACTGACCTTGAACTTGTAGGCGGAGCCGGCCGCGACCGGCAGGGTCGCGCCCAGCATCGACGTCGCCCCGAAGATGCCGCGGGATAGATCGCCCCCGTGGAGGAAGGAGTCCTTCCCCTTGGCGAAGCCGTCCCTGCGCCCGAGGATCTGCGCCATCAGGCGGCCTGGGTCGGCCCCCTTCACGAGGAACGCGCCGAGGTCACGGTGCAGCGGGAAGACCCAGTCGTCGGCCTTGAGGTCGTGGCAGACCCCGACCGTCACCGCCTCCTGCCCCTTACCCGAGTAGACGCCCCCCTGGATCTTCCCCTGCTTGTCCAGCGTGGAGACCCGGTCCTCGAACTCCCGGATGAGGCGAAGCCAGAAATAGAGTTCCCGCTCCTTCCGCTCGTCCATGCCTTCTTTCGCCTCCTCAGATGTCGATCGCCTCGCCGCCCAACATGAGAGCCGCCTCCCGGATCGCCTCCGGCAGGGTCGGGTGGGGGTGAACGGTCCTGCCGATCTCCGCGAACGTGGCCTCGAGCGTGCGCGCAAGCGAAAGCTCGGAGATGAGGTCCGGCGCCCCGTGCCCGATGATGTGACAGCCGATCACCTCCCCGTACTTTTCCTCCGCCACCATCTTCACGAACCCCTCGGTGTGCCCCGTCGCCACCGCCCGGCCGAGCGCCGTGAAGGGGAACTTCGACACCTTCACGGGGATCCCCCGCCGGCGCGCCTCCTCCTCGGAGAGCCCGATCGTCGCGACCTCGGGCTGGCAGTAGATGCAGGCCGGGATCTTGTCGGGGTCCGGGCGCCGTGTCGCGACCCCCGCCATCATCTCCACCGCCGCGACGCCTTCCGCGGACGCCTCGTGCGCCAGGAGCATCCCGCCGATGACATCGCCGACCGCGTAGACCCCCTCGCAGGACGTCCGGAACTGCCCGTCGACCTTGATGAACCCCCGTTCCAGCTGCACCCCGCACTCCTCGAGGCCCATCCCCGCCGTGAGCGGCTTGCGGCCCACCGCCACGAGGACCTTTTCGGCGGTGAGCGCTTCCTCCTTCCCGCCGGAGGAGACCGTGAGCGTCCCCTTCGCCTTGTCCATTCCCTTCGCGGATGCCGAGGTCATCACCCGGATCCCCTGCTTGCGGAACGACTTGGCGAGTTCCTCCGCCACCTCCTTGTCCACGCGGGGGAGAAGTTGGTCCATCATCTCGACGACCGTCACTTCCGCCCCGAAGGCGCGATAGACGTAGGCGAACTCGACCCCCACCGCGCCGCCGCCCAGGACGGTGACGGAGCGGGGAAGCGTTTCCAGCGCCAGCGCGTCGTCGCTGGTCAGGACGGTTTTCCCGTCCGGCTCGATCCCCGGCAGGCCGCGAACCGCCGTCCCCGTGGCCACAAGAATATGGGTCGCGGACAGCTCCTCTTCCCCCGCCCTGACCTTTCCGGGGGAGACGATCTTCGCCTCCCCGGCGATCAGTTCGATGCCGTTCTTTTTGAATAGGTAGATCACCCCGCGCGACATCCGGTCGGCGACCTTCCGGCTCCGGCGGATGACCTCCGCGAAGTCGACGGAGAGGCCCTGGCAGGTGATGCCGTAGGCGGCCGCGTTCTTCATCTCCTCGTACAGGCCCGCGGATTTGAGGATCGCCTTGGAGGGGATGCACCCCCAGTTGACGCAGACCCCCCCCGGCCGGCCGCGCTCCACCACGGCGACCCGCATCCCTAACTGCGCGCCCCGGATCGCCGCCACGTACCCGCCCGGCCCCGCGCCGATCACAACAAGGTCGAAATGCCTCATCGGACCCTCACTCGACTGCCGGCGATTCGATCTGCCGGATGACGTCGTTCATGAACCGCGTGGCCGTCCCCCCGTCGATCAGCCGGTGGTCGAAGGAAAGGCTCAAGTACATCATGTCGCGTGCGACCACCTCGTCCCCGCGGACAACCGGGCGCCGTACGATCTTGTGGACGCCCAGGACGGCCGCCTCGGGGAAATTGATCACCGGGTAGCTGAACAGGCCTCCTATCGAGCCGATGCTGGTGACCGTGAAGGTGCCGCCGGTGACGTCGGCAAGCGAAAGCCTGCCGGCCCGCGCCGCCTCCGAGAGGCGCTCGATCTCCCGGGCCAGATCCAGGATCGTCTTCCCGCCGGCGTCCCGGACGACAGGGACGACGAGCCCGTCCTCCGCGTCCACGGCCATCCCGATGTCGTAATGCTTCTTGCGGACGATCTCCCCCCGCTCCTCGTCGAGAGAGACGTTCATCGCGGGGTGAACGCGCAGCGCGGTCACGACGGCCTGGAAGACGAATGGGAGAATCGTGATCTTCACCCCTTCGCGAAGGCCGATCTCCCGAAGGGACGCCCGCATCGCCAGGAGGTTCGTCGCGTCGGCCTCGTCGACCAGCAGCGCGTGCGGGATGGCAGACTTGGAGAGGACCATCTTCCTCGCCGCCATCCTGCGCTTCCCGCGGAAGGGGATCCGCTCCTCGAGCGGCTCCGTCCCGGCGGGGGTGATGCCGGCGGAGGCATTGCGGAGGTCCTCCTCGGTCACCCGCCCCCCGGGGCCGGTTCCGGAGACCTTGGACAGGTCCACCCCCAGGTCCTTCGCCAGCTTGCGCACGACCGGGGTGGCGAGTACGTCCCCCTCGCGGCGGGGGGCCTCCCCTTTTCCCATGACCGGCGGCCGAACCGTTTCCCCCGCCGGTTCGATCAAAGCGATGACCTCTCCGACCTTCACGGTCTGCCCGGCTTTCGCCAGGATTCTCGAAAGGACGCCGTCGACGGGCGAGGGGATCTCCATGTTGGCCTTGTCGGTCAGCACCTCGACGAGGGGGTCGTCCTCCCGGACCGCCGCGCCCTCGGCCGCCAGCCACCGGACGATCTCCCCCTCGGCCACCCCCTCCCCGACGTCGGGCAGCCGCAGCTCAAAGGCCATCCAGGTACCTCTCCTCCCGGGAGTCGGCGCTACTCAAACATCATACCCTACGGCTTGATGACAACCATCTTGATGTTGGTCATCTCCTCGACCGCGAAGCGGACACCCTCCCGTCCCAGGCCGCTCATCTTGTTCCCGCCGTAGGGCATGTGGTCGACGCGGAAGATCGAGGTGTCGTTGATCATCACGCCGCCCGCGTTGATCCGGTCCACCGCGTACAGCGCCTTCCGGATGTCGTTCGTGTAGACGCCCGCCTGCAGCCCGTACGGGGAATCGTCCACCATCCGGACCGCGTCCTCGAACTTCCCGTACTCGTAAATGGAGACCAGCGGGGCGAACGCCTCCTGGCACATCACCTTCATCTCGGGGCGCACGTCGGCGAGGATCGTCGGGTACAGGACCCTCCCCTCCCGCTTCCCGCCGATCAGGACCTTCGCCCCCTCCGCGACCGCCTCCCGGATCCACGCCTCCGCCCGCTTCGCCTCCCCCTCGTCGATCATCGGTCCGACGTCGCAGTCCTTCTCCAGGGGGTTCCCGACCTTGAGCTTGGAAGTGGCGTCGACGAACCGGGCCGTGAACTCCTTCGCGACCGACTTGTGGACGTAGAGCCGCTGCAGGGAGATGCACACCTGTCCGGAGTTGGCGAAGGCGCTGACCGCGCAGCGCGGGACCGCGGCATCGAGGTCGGCGTCGGGCTCGATGATCGTGCCCGAGTTGTTCCCCAGCTCCATCGTGACTTTCTTCAGGCCCGCCTTCCGGATGATCGCCTCGCCCACCGGCGGGCTCCCCGTGAAGGAGATCTTGGCCACGCGCGGGTCCGTGGTTATCCAGTCCCCGACGGTCCCCCCGGATCCCACCACAACGTTGAAGACACCCGCCGGAATCCCCGATTCCTCGAGGATCTCCGCGAGGCGTATCGCGGTCAGGGGCGTTGTGGACGCGGGCTTCAGGACCAGGGTGTTCCCGGCCGCCAGCGCCGGCCCCACCTTGTGTGCGACGAGATTCAGGGGGAAGTTGAACGGCGTGATGGCCGCGACGACCCCCACCGGGCACCGCAGGTAGAACCCTATCCGCCCTTCCCCCGCTGTGCTTGCGTCCATGGGGACCGTCTCCCCGTGAAGGCGCTTGGCCTCCTCGGCGGAGAACTGGAACGTCTCCACGGCGCGGGCGACCTCCCCCACGGAATACTTCCAGGCTTTTCCCGCCTCCCTGCAGATGGTCGCCGCGATCTCCTCCTGGTGCTTCGCAAGCAGCTGCGACGCCTTCTCCAGGATCCGGAACCGGCGGTGTGCCGGTGTCCGAGACCACCCGGGGAACGCCTCCCGGGCCGCCCCGATGGCACGGTCCACCGTCTCCCGGGATGCCACGGGAACGGCCCCGATCGTCTCACCGGTGTACTTGTCGATGACCGGCATCGTCTCCTTGTCCTTCACCCATTTCCCTCCGACGAACAACCGGTGCTCTTTCGTGGATTTCATGGCTGCTCCTTTCCGATGCCGATCACCTTCCTGGCCATCCCGGCCTTCCCCGGGATGTCGGCCTGCCGGAACATGACGATCCTCTGGGCCTGGGGCGACCCGGCCCCGTGGAGCGCCTCCACGAGCGTCGCCACGGAGGTCATGTTCTCGATGTACCGGCACAGCTTCCGCTTGTCCTCCGTCCGGATGCCCGCCTTCCCTGCGAAGTACTTCTCCAGGAGCCCGCCGATCTCGTCGTTCCGGAAATCCAGGTCGGAGGGAAGCGTGGAGAGGAGCCCGCCTCCGATGTCGTGGGCCAGCCGGCCGATCTGGTACACGAAGCGGGTCACGTTCTGCTTGACCGTGTTCGCCAGGAGCGGGTCGACCAGCCAGTTCCCGGCGGGAAGCTTCGTGGCGAGCGCGGAGGAACCCACCGCCCCGGCGTAGTTCGTCTCCACGAGATGGACGATCTCGGTGAGCTTGTCCCGGACGATGGAGTTTTTGATCGTCCCGTGGATCTCGGCGAGCAGGGCCGTGGCGCCGAGGAGAACGTCGGCGTTGCCCGCCTTGCATCCCCCGTAGTTGGCGCGGTGCCACGAGGAGAACCGCTCGACGAGAAGCCCGGCGAACTCCCCCTCGCCGTCCATGAACACCCGCTCCCGGGGGACGAAGACATCCTCGAAGATCAGGGTGCTCTCTCCGCCGACCACCCCGAAGGAGGTCCCGCAGTCGAACATCCCCTCTTCCTCCTTCCGCTCGTCGTTCGTCTGCCGCCCGAAGACCAGGGAGAGCCCCGGGGCGTCGAGCGGAACCGAGCAGGTCACCGCGTAGTCCGCTCCCTCCGGCGGAAGGCCGAGGGTGGGCATCACCAGGATCTCGTGGGAGTTCACCGCCCCGGTGATGTGGGTCTTGGCGCCCCGGATGACGATCCCGTCGGGACGCCGTTCGACCACGTGGACGTACATGTCGGGGTCCGGCTGCTGCCACGGGGGCAGGGAGCGGTCCCCCTTCACGTCGGTCATCGCGCCCGCGGCCATCCGGTCTTCTCTCTGGAGCCGCTCCAGGTAGTTCCGGAACCGCGCGTGGTAGTCGGTCCCCTTCGCCTTGTCGATCTCGAAGGTGACCGACCAGATCGCGTTGATCGCGTCAAGCCCCACGCACCGCTGGAAGCAGGTCCCGGTCTCCTGCCCGATGAGGCGGAGCATCGCGATCTTCTTGATGAGGTCCTCGGCGCTCCAGAACAGGTGGGTGAACCGCGAGACCCTCTCCCCCGTCAGGGTGGAGACGGCCGTCATGAGGTCGGCATGCTTCTCTTCCCACGCGAGGTCGTAGGTGACCGCCGCCGTGCGCACGTGGGGCAGGATCGCGGGGTGGCCGAACGGGTCTTCGAGCTTCTCCCCGCGGTAGTACACCCTCGGCCGGAGGGCCTTGAGACTCTCTATGTATTGTTTCCCGTTTTTCATCGGATCTCCTCCTTCGGGCCGGACGCCCATTGGCGCTTCAGTTCCTGCTTCATCACCTTCCCTCCCGGGTTTCTCGGAAGACTGTCCACGATCCGCACCTCGACGGGCACCTTGTAGTCGGCAAGGCGGGATCGGCAGTGCCCCCGGATCGCCTCCGGGTCCAGGACCGCGCCCGGCATCGGGACCACGGAAGCGGCAGGGACCTCCCCGAAAATCGGATGCGGGATGCCCAGAACGGCCGCCTCTGCGACGCCGGGGAACGCGTAGATCACGTTCTCCACCTCGAGCCCGTAGACCTTCTCGCCACCGCGGTTGATCATGTCCTTGACGCGGTCGAGGATGGTGACCAGCCCCTCCCCGTCCACCCGGGCGATGTCCCCCGTCCTGAGCCAGCCGTCCCGGATCGCCGCCCGGGTCTTGTCCGGCAGGCCGAAATACCCCCGGACGATGTGCGGCCCCCGCAGGAACAGCTCCCCGGCCTCACCGGGCGAAAGCGCATTCCCCGAGGGGCCGCGGACCTGGGCCTCCGTGCCGGGGACGGGAAACCCGACGGAGTCGGAGCGGGAAAGGGCCATCGACGCGGGGAGGACCGTCCCCAGCGAAGAGCACTCCGTCAGACCGTAGCAGTTGTGGAGTTCAGCCGGGAGGATACGGCGGATCGACCGGATCGTCTCCGGGTCCATCGGGGCCCCTCCGTACGCGGCGACCCGCACGCAGGACAGGTCGAACTCCCCGAGGTCGTCCCTCAGCGTGATCAGCTTGTAAATGGCCGGCACCAGAAACAGCGCCGTCACGCGGTGGCGGGATATCAGGGAGAGCATCTCCCGCGTATTGTACTCCCGCTGCAGAACTACCGTCGCGCCGCAGGCCAGAAGCGCCACGAGCTGGGAGTTGAGCCCGGTGACGTGGAACAGGGGGAGGGTGATCAGCCCAGTATCCTCTTCGCGGTACCCCAGCGTGGAGCGGCATGACTCGACGTTGAACAGGGTGTTCCGGTGGGAGATCATCGCCCCCTTGGGGAAGCCGGTCGTTCCCGACGTGTACAGGAGGACCGCCACGTCTTCGGGGGAGGAGATGGCCATCGCCGGAAGCGCCTCCCGGTCCAGCGTGCTCCGGAACGGGACCGCATCCTTCGCATCGCCGTCGGTCAGCACCCAGGTGGCGACCCCCCGGGACTCCCCGAGTCCCGATACCTTGTCGAACTGCTCCCGGGTCGTGACCACCGTCGAGGCGCCGCAGTCCGCCAGGATGTAGCCGATCTCCGGGGGGGAGAGCCGGTAGTTCACCGGCACCGCCACGTGCCCACCCGCGATCGCACCGAAATACGAAACCACGAATTCCGGCACGTTCGGGAGCAGGATCGCAACGCGGTCGCCGTTCGAGAGACCGCGCGACTTCAGGAACGCGGAAAACCGGCGGGAGGCATCATCCAGTTCCGCGTAGGTCATCTCCACGGCCGGGGGAAAGCAAAGGGCCTTCTTGTCCGCCCGCTCCGCCCCGTGGAAATGGACGATCCCCGCGATCGTCCGGAACGGCCCGGCCCTCATCTGTCCCCCTCCTCCCACCGGTCCCGGTGGATCCTCGACCGGTCGAACCGGTCTTCCCGGGGTTTCTTCACGGCGGGGATCCCGATCGGGACCAGGGAGAGGGGAACGATATGCTCCGGAAGCCCCACCAGCCGGCGGAACCCGAGCACCCGCTCCTCCAGGGGATGGACCCCGAGCCACACGGCCCCCAGTCCCATCGCGTGGGCGGCAAGCAGGATGTTCTGCGTCGCGGCGGAACAGTCCTGCGCCCAGAACGCCGGATGTTGCTCCCGGTGGAGGTCCCCGCACACCAGGATCGCCACGGGGGCGTCCGGGACCATTTTCGCATACGGGTGGAACGCCGGGACCTCCCGGAGGATGCCCCGGTCGGTGATGACCACGAAATGCCACGGCTGCTGGTTTTTCGATGAGGGGGCGCTCATGGCCGCCCGCAGGATCTCATCGATCAGGGAATCCGGAACGGGCTCCCCCGTATACCGGCGGATGCTCCTACGGGTCAGAATCGCCTCCATGGCTTCCATAAGGTTCCCCTTCACCAGATCGTCCACCCGCCGTCCACGTAGATCGTCTGGCCGGTGATGAAGTCAGACGCGCGCGAGGCCAGGAAGATCACCGTCCCTTCGAGTTCCTCCGGCTGTCCCCACCGTCCCATGGGGGTCCTCTCGTTGATGAACCGGAACCGGTCCGGGTCGTCCCGCAAGGCCGCCACGAGGGGGGTCTCGAAATAGGTCGGGCCGATCGCGTTGACGTTGATGTTGTGCTTCGCCCATTCGATCGCCATGACCTTGGTCATCTGGACGACGCCTCCCTTGCTGGAGGCATAGGCCACCAGGTTGTCAAGCGCGACAGCTCCCATGATCGAGGAGATGTTGATGATCTTCCCCCGGCCCCGCCGGATCATGTGGGGGGCGACCGCCTGCGCGACAAGGAAATACCCCTTGAGGTTGGTGTCCAGGACAAGGTCCCACTCCTCCTCCGCGAGCTGCGTCACCGGCTTGCGGATGTTCACCCCGGCGTTGTTTACGAGGATGTCGATCTCCCCGAAGTCCTTCCGGATCGCATCGACCGCTTCCCGGATCCCGTCGCGGTCCAGGACATCCATCCGGTACGACCGGGCTCTTGCGGAGAGCTGCTCGACTTCCCTGCGGGTCTCCTCCAGGTCCGCCATGTTCCTGCCGCACAGGGCGAGGGACGCTCCCGCCCTGGCGAGCCCCACCGCCATGGCCCTGCCAAGGCCCTTCGAGGCTCCGGTCACCAGGGCCACCTTGCCCGTGATGTCGAACAGATCGATGCTCATCTCCGCTCCTTCAGACGACGAGGTACTTCCGGATGATCTCCTCGTCGTTCCAGATCGATTCCATCTCCCCCTCGTGCCGGACCGCGCCTTTCTCGAGGATGTACCCGCGGTTGCACACCCTCCTGCAGAACTTGAATTTCTGGTCCGCGAGGAGAATGGTGACCCCCTGGTCCCGGATCTTTCCCAGCACCTCGATCAGGTTGGCCACGATGAGGGGAGCCAGCCCTTCCGACGGCTCGTCCAGGAGAATGAGGGAGGGGTTCGCCATGAGGGCGCGGCCGACGGCCAGCATCTTCTTCTCGCCCCCGGAAAGGTTGATCCCCTTCGACCCCAACCGGTCCCCCAGCGCCGGGAAGAGCTCGACGACCCGGGCCCGGTTCCAGTGCCCCTCCCGGGGGGAAAGGCGCCGGGCAATCTCGAGATTTTCCTCCGCGGTCAGGTCGGGAAAGATCCGGTAGTCGTCGGGGACGTAGGCGACGCCCAGGCGTGCGATCTCGTACGGGGGGAGGCCGCCGGTCTCCCTGCCCAGAAACCGGATCGATCCGCGGGTCGGAGGAGAAAGCCCGATGATCGAGCGCAGGGTCGTCGTCTTCCCCATCCCGTTTCTCCCGAGAAGGGCGACAACCTCCCCTTCCTCCACGGACAGGGAGACGTCCTGGAGAATGTGGCTGGTCCCGTAATGGGTGTCGACATGGGAGACTTCGAGGATCATCCCGTTTCGTCCCCCCCTTCGTACCGGAAGATGTCGATCACTTCGTCCCCGAGATAGACCTCTTTCACCGTCTTATCGTTCTTGATCTCCTCGGGAGGGCCGTCCCCGATGACGACCCCGCGGTGCAGCACGATGATCCGCTCGGACAGGGAAAAGACAACGTCCATGTCGTGCTCGACGACCACGAAGGTGGTTCGCCCCTCGCGGGACAGCCGCCGGATGTCCTCCAGAAGCCGCGACCGTTCCACGGGGTTCATCCCCGCGGTCGGTTCGTCCAGGAATAGCAGGGTCGGCCGGGCGGCCAGGGCCACGCCGACCTCGAGGAGGCGCTGGTCCCCGTGCGAGAGGGCGCTTGCCAGGGTGTCGCGCTCCGCGGAAAGCCCGACCCTCGCAAGGATCTCCTCCCCCTCCCGGTGTGCGTCCCTTTCCGAAGATATTTTCGCAAACGGGCTCCACGACCGCCCGGTGAGGGCCAGGATCGGGATCATGACGTTCCGGGCCGCAGACAACCCGGGGAACACGTTTACGATCTGGAAGGACCGGCAGATCCCCTGGCGGACCCTCTTGTGGACGGGAAGACGGGTGATCTCCTTCCCCCGGAAAAAGATCTTCCCGGACTGGACCGGAAGATACCCGGTGAGCAGGTTGATCAGGGTGGACTTGCCCGCCCCGTTGGGGCCGATGATGGAGGTGAGCACCCCCTCCTCGATGGTCAGGTCAAGGTTGTCCGCGGTGCAGATCCTTCCGAAATAATTGGAGAGTCCCCGGGTTTCCAGGATCACGTTCCCCAATCCTATCCCTCCCTTGCCAAGCCGCTTCTGTGGAACAGGTCCTGCACCACGCCGACGACGCCTCCCCGGAACCCCAGGATGATGATCAGAAGGACGATCCCGAACCAGAGCATCCAGTTCTCGGTGAATCTCTGGACGATCTCCCTCATCGCCACGAAGATCAGGCTTCCCACGAGCGGGCCGGTAAGGGTGTGGAGACCGCCCAACAGACTCACCAGGATCGGATCGCCCGAGTGGGTCCAGTGGGCCATGAACGGCCGTGCGTTGCTCTCCAGCATCGCCTCGAGGGAACCGGCCAGCCCCGCAAAGGCGCCGGAAAGCACGAAGACGGCCAGGCGGTACCTCCTCACGGAAACGCCGGCGAACTCCGTCCTTCGTGCGTTTTCCCGGATCCCGGCGAGCACGAGCCCGAAGGGGGAGACCCGGATCCGGTGGACGACCCACACGGACAACAGAAAAAAGAAGAGGACCAGGTAGTAGAACTGGGCATCCTTCCCGATCGGGATCTTCCCCAGACCGAAGAAGGAGATCGGGTCGCGCATGATGCCGACCAGCCCGTCGTCCCCCCCCGTGATCCCTCGTGCGTTCCAGATCAGCGAGAAGACCATCATGCCGAACGCGAGCGTCAGCATGGCGAAGTAGATCTCCGTGTGGCGGACGCAGAAGAACCCGATGAGAAGCGCGAGAAAAGCGGCGGCCAGGATGCCCGCCGCGATCCCGAGGAGGGGATGCGGGGAGACGTGAAGCCAGAAGAACCCCATGCCGTACGCCCCGGCAGCGTAGAACGCCCCGTGCCCGAAGGAGAGCAGGCCGGTCTGCCCCAGCAGAAGGTTGTACCCCACGGCGAAGATCCCGAGGAGCATGACCCGCATGGCGAGGTACACGGTGAACCGGCCGGTCAGAAGCGGAATGGCGAGCAGCACCACGAGGGAAACCAGGACGAGCGCGGCGGACAGGGGTTTGTTCTTCATCGGTTCACCGGGCCTCGCCGAAGAGTCCCTGCGGCCGCCACAGGAGAACCGCGGCCATCAGGATGAAGATCAGGAACATGTCGAAGGCCGGAAAGTACCGCGTCCCGAACGCGGAGAGCACCCCGATGATCAGCGCGCCCAGGAATGCACCTTTCAGGCTTCCCAATCCTCCGATGACGGCAACGATAAACGCTTCGATGATGATCGTCTCGCCCATCCCCGGCGTCATGATCCCCACGTACGGGGCGGCCAGTCCTCCACCGATCGCTCCGAGCCAGCAACCGAAGACGAATACCGACGTGAAGAGCACCGGGACCCGCACCCCCAGCGCCGACGCCATCTCGCGGTCCGATGAGGCCGCCCGGATGATTCTCCCCCACCAGGTCTTGTCGATCATCAGTCCCAGCCCGAGGGCCACCAGCGGCCCCACGGCGATGATGAACAGGTTGTAAGCGGGGAATTTCCTCCCCATGATCGGGACGGCCTCCCCGAAGATGTCCAATCTGGGGGGCGACAGGGAGCCCGCTCCCCAGACGATCTTGACCAGATTGTCGAAAATGAGGACGAAGGCGAAGGTCAGAAGGAGCTGGTAGGGCAATGCAAGATGGTACACGCGCCGCAGGAAGAACCGTTCCACGACGTATCCGACGGCGCACACGAACAGTGGGCCGAGAAGGAGCCCGATCCAGAAATTCGCCCCGAGGTGCCGCAGCACGGTGAAGCAGAAATAGGCGCCCAGCATGTAGAAGCTGCCGTGGGCGAAGTTCAAGACTCCCAGCACGCCGAAGATCAGCGTCAGGCCGCTGGCGACGAGCCAGATGAACATGCCGGAAGAAAGTCCGGCCAGGCAGACATGGACTACGGATTGCACGACGGCGCCCTACGAAACAAATGCAAGCAACTCCCCCCCTCCCGCGTGGAAAGATGAAGCCGCGGCGCCGGGCTGCAAAACCCGGCGCCGCGAACGTACCGGCAAGATCAAAACGGAGGCGTGGTCCCCGGCCCTTCGAACGGCGGGCGGTTGAAATACTCCTTTGCGGGGAAGAGTTTCATCTCCCCCATCACCTTGAAGGGATATTTGGGATCGGATACGGTCTTCCCCCAAGGAACGTCGTACATCGCCTGGTGGTCCTCCTTCCGGAACACGCGGTGCCCCGCGGGAGAATCCATCTCCATCCCCTCGAGGGCCTGGATCACATCCTTTGTCTCCTTGGAGCCCGCCTTTTCCACTGCAGCCTTGATTGCGTACAAGGCGGAGTACCCCGTCTCGGAGACATAGGCCGGGTAATGGTTCCACCGCTTCCGGAACCTTTCCACCCACTCGTTGTTCGTCTTGTTGTTCGGGTACCGGAAGAAGTACCGCCCGGAGATCCAGATATTATCGGGCATATCTTTTCCCAGCCCCTCAAGGACATCCATCGCGGCGCCGACCGGGAACATGACGTGCTTGACCTTGTCGAACAGGCCGGCCTCTTTTGCCTGCTTGACGAACGTGATAAGTTCTCCCGCCCATTCCGTGGAATACAGTCCGTCGGGATTTGCGTCCATGATCGTGCCGATGTGGGAAAAGAAGTCCGTGGTGCCGAACGGTGCGAACGACTCGGCGATGAAGGAGACGCCCGGTTTGAGCTTCCCGAGGGTGTCCTGGAACATCTTCCAGCAGGTGAAGCCGTACTCGTACTTGGGGCTGATCGTCGCCCATTTCATGGCGGGCAGGTCCTTCGCGACGAACGCCCCCGCATGGCCGTCGTGGTACGTGGCGTTGCAAATCCGAAAGATCTGCCTGATCCCCTTCTTGAATACAGCCTCCTCGGTGAGCTTTTCCGTGGCGGCGTGCGTGACGATGAGCACGCGGTCGAGCTTTTCGATGACGGGAGCAAGCGCCAGGACCTGCCCGGAGGAATCGACGCCGGCCAGGAAATCGGCCCCCCAGCTGTCCACGAAATAGCGGGCGTTCTCGATCGCCACGTCGGCCTTCGTCGTGGAATCCCGGAATTCCATTTCCACCTTCTGCCCGGCGATCCCGCCTTTCGCGTTGATCTCCTCAACCGCCATCTGCGCCCCATACTTGTGGAACTCCCCGTACCCGGCCAGGGTTCCCGACAAGACCGCCTGGTAGCCGATCTTGATGGGCCCCTTGATCTTGGGCGTCGCGGCCCACACCCCCC
>ERZ1292640.2455-Hain-H43-02um-R1-2455-length-14814-cov-6_pt1 | contig 14814 bp, 8 predicted proteins | sample MGYA00564404_ERZ1292640 | MGnify/ENA primary metagenome ERZ1292640 (study PRJEB36523, sample SAMEA6512636) | groundwater metagenome | collected 2019-01-08 | study: AquaDiva: Metagenomics assemblies of 32 groundwater samples
TCTACACCTACGACATGAAGGGCAACCTGAACCGGGTCATCAGCTACCTGAACGGCCAGATTCTGCTGGGGGACGCCGACATCGGCTCGGATGCCGACAACACGTGGACCGATCCGGCCACCGTGGACGCGCACGCGTATGGCGGATGGACCTACGACTACTACTACAAACGGTTCAACCGGCAGGGTCTGAACGGCAAGAACATGACCGAGTCCGCCGTGGTGCACCCCGTGCGGCGCGAAGACGCGGGGACCGCGTCGAAGTCGGTCTTCAACCTGTTCTACTTGAATGCGTTCTACGCCGGCGACGGCATCATGGTGTACGGCGAGGGTCTGCCGACCACCATGACGGCCGGCGGCTATCGGTGGAACTACTTCTCCGGGGCGCTCGATGTGGTGGCGCACGAACTGACGCACGGCGTGACGGACTACACGTCGGGTTTGATCTACCGCAACGAATCCGGCGCGTTGAACGAAGCGTTTTCCGACATCATGGGCACCAGCGTGGAGTTCTACTTTCAGCAGGTCGGCACCGGCTACATGAAGGCCGATTACCTGATGGGTGAGGATCTCACGAACCCCATGGCGGGGTTCCGCTCGATGGCCAACCCGGCCGCCTACGCCGATCCCGACCACTATTCGCGGCGCTACACCGGAACGTCTGACAACGGCGGGGTGCACAGCAACTCCGGGATTGCCAATCATGCGTTCTACCTCGCGATCGAGGGCGGCACCAACCGCACATCCGGCCTGTCGGTGCAGGGGGTGGGCAGCGCCAACCGGGAGCGCATCGAACAGATCTTCTATCGGGCGTTCACGCAGCTGTTGCCTGCCAGCGCCACGTTTTCGGTGGCCCGTGCGGCCACCATCCAGGCGGCCCGCGATCTCTATGGCGCCAACAGCGACGCCGAGCGCGCGGTCACCCAAGCCTGGACAGCCGTCGGCGTGAACTGACTACGGTGAAGAAAGGGACTCGAGCCATGATGCGACGTTCAATGGTGGCAGGGGCGCTGGCGGTGTGCGCCATCGCGGGAATGGCGGGACGCGCCGAGGCGCAGGCAGTGGGCGTCTGGAAGGGCCGCGGGTATGTCGCGGTTGATGGCGGTGCGCAAGCCAGCTCATCCGATTTCTCGTCCACGGTCCCGTTTACCCTGCACGGCGAGGACGCCACGTTTGACGCCACCTACAAGATCAAGACGGGAGCGATCTTCGCCGGACGGGCGGGCGTGCGGATCTGGAAGAACCTGGCGGCCGGCGTGGGGGTCACCTTCTTCAGCAAGGGCGGCGCGGCGCAGATCAAAGGCCGGCTGCCGCATCCGTTTTTCTTCAACCAGTTTCGCGAGGTGACCGGTACCGCGTCCGGCCTGACCCGCGAGGAGATCGCGGTCTCGCCCGAGGTCTCCTGGCTCGTGGCGTTGTCGAAGAAGATGGACATGATGCTGTTTGCCGGGCCGGCGTTCTTCACCCTCAAGCAGGACCTGGCCACCAAGCTGCAGTTCACCGAAGTCTACCCGTTCGACACGGCGACCTTCACCGGTGTGGAATCGAAGACGGCCAGCCAGTCCATCGCCGGGTTCACGGCTGGCGCCGATGTGTCGTACCTGTTCTCGAAGTCGTTCGGCATCGGGGGCACGATCCGGTTTGCGCGCGCCTCAGCCCAGCTCTCTCCGGCCGGTGGCCCGACGGCCAGCATCAATCCGGGCGGCGTGCAGGCCGGCGCGGGCCTTCGACTCCGCTTCTGATCTCGCGTCCGCCCGCCTAATGCTCCCTATCGAGATCGCCTTAGACATCTTCTGGGGGCTTCATCTTGCCGAGTGAAGCAAGTTTTTCGTCACCCCCGCGGAAGCGGGGGTCCAGTCCTGGATTCCCGCCTTCTTGGGCCGCCGTAGCCGAAGGCGAGGGCGCCCGCGGGAATGACAGCATACCAGCGCCTCTCTGGGCGCCGATCGAGCGCGAAAAGACTCGGCGGTTCGAGGCGGAGCTTCGCTACGAAGTTTGGAGGCGACAACGAACGTGGACGCCGCCGTCGCCAGGAGATTCGCGGCACGTTCGGGGATGGCAGCGCGGTGCTCGAACTGAATGCCTTCAGTGGAAACGTGCGCATCGTCAAGAAGTAGTAGGTGCCGGCTCCTGATCCTTGTACTGCAGCTGGTAGAGTCGGTAGTAGAGGCCCCGCTTCGCCAGCAGCTCCTGATGAGTGCCCGCCTCGCGCAGGTGACCCCGGTGGAACACCAGGATCTTGTCCATGTCCTGGATGGTGGACAGGCGATGAGCGATGGCGATGGTCGTGCGTCCGGCCATCAGCGCGTGCAGTGCGTCCCGAATCAGGATTTCGGTTTCCGTATCCACGCTTGATGTGGCTTCGTCCAGCACCAGCACGCGCGGATTGAAGGCCAGCGCCCGTGCGAACGACAGCAACTGCTTCTGCCCGGTCGACAAGGTGGCGCCGCGCTCGGCCACCGGCGTGTCGAGCCCCTGTGGCAGGCGATCGACGAACTGGTCGGCGTGCACGGCCAGCATCGCATGCCGGATGCGCTCGTCGTCTATCGTGTCGTCGCCCAGCCTGATGTTGCTGCCGACGGTGCCCGAGAACACGTGGACGTCCTGCTGCACCAGACTGAACAGCCCCCGCAGTTGCGCCAGATCCATCTCGCGGATATCCACGCCATCGACCAGGATGCGGCCGCCGGTGACATCGTAGAAGCGCAACAGCAGGCTGATCAGCGTGCTCTTGCCAGCCCCGGTTGCCCCGACGATGCCCACCCGCTCGCCAGGCCGCACCTCGAACGAGACATCCGAGAGCACGTAGTCGTCATCGTGATAGGCGAACCACACCCGGTCGAACACGACACGCCCGTGCCCGTCCGCGGTGCGAGTGACCTGGGGGCTCTGCACGGCCACCGGCGTGTCGAGCACCTTGAAGATGCGCTCGGAAGCCGCCATCGCCGACTGCAGCACGTTGAACTTCTCCGACATGTCGCTGATGGGCCGGAAGAAGCGTTGCGAGTACTGGATGAACGCCACCAGCGACCCCAGCGTCAACAGGTCGCGGACGACATAGCCGCCGCCCCACCAGATGATCAGCGCCGTCGCGAGAGCGCCGACGATTTCGACCGCGGGATAGAACACCGCGTAGTAGAAGATCGACTCGATGTTGGCATCCCGGTGTCCGCGGTTGATCTCGTCAAAGCGGCCGAACTGGCGCGGTTCCTGCCCGAAGACCTGCACGGTCGCCATGCCGGTGATGTTCTCCTGCAGAAACGCGTTGATCTTCGCAATCCAGGCACGGACCGTTCGGTACGAGTCGCGCACGTTTCGCCGGAACCACTGCGTGATCACCACGATGAGCGGCAGCACGGAGAACGCCACCAGCGCGAGCCGCCAGTCCATCACGAGCAGCACGATCATGATCCCGGCCAGCGTGAAAATGTCGCCGAAGACCGACACGACGCCCGCGGTGAACAGATCGTTGAGTGCATCCACGTCGGTGGTGACCCGGGTCATGAGCCGGCCGACCGGGTTGCGGTCGTAGAAGGCCACATCCAGACGCTGCAAATGACCGTAGATCTGCATGCGCAGGTCGAACATGATGCGCTGCCCTGTCAGCTGCAGCGTGTAGGTCTGCACGTACTCGAGAGCGAAGGACAGCACCAGGATGGCCACGAAGCCGAGCGCCATCAGGTTCATGCCGGCCAGGTCATGGTTGGCGATGTAGCGATCGATGGCCAGCTTCATCAGGTAGGGCTGCGCCAGCTGGAGCAACGAGGCGCCGACAATGGCCCCAAACGCGGTCAGCACCTGTGGCCAGTACGGCCACAAGTAGCCCAGCAGCCGCCGCATCAGAACGGCGTCATACGCTTTCCCGACAATGTCATCCTCTTGAACGGCCATACCCTTCCGCGCGAATCGTGTGTCTTCTGACTGCTTCCGACTGTCTGCTGTCCTACGCGCCTTCGAGTTCCTCCTCCAGCAGCTGTTTCCGGTGCATCGCCGCGTAGGCGCCGTCCAGCTTCAGCAGCTCGTCGTGCCGGCCGCGTTCAACAATGCGGCCCTGGTCGAGCACCACGATCTGGTCGGCATCGCGCACCGTCGAAATCCGGTGCGACACGATGATCGATGTGCGGCGGCGCATCACCGCTCTCAGACCAGAGAGGATCTCCTCTTCGGTATGCGTGTCCACAGCCGACAGCGCACCGTCGAGAATGAGGATGCGGGGGTCGGTCACAATCGCGCGGGCCAGGGCGGTGCGCTGTTTCTGTCCGCCCGACAGCGTGATGCCGCGTTCGCCCACCACCGTGCCGTACCCGTTCGGAAAACCGACCACGTCCTTGTCGAGCCGAGCGATGGCCGACGCGCGCGCGACCGCGTCGCCGGCAGGCGCGGCGGTACCGGTGTCGTGAAGACCAAACGCCACGTTCTCGGCAATCGTGTCCGAAAACAGAAACGGCTCCTGCGACACAAAGCCGATCGCGCCGCGCAGCACACCCAGGGGCAGATGGGTCACGTCCACGCCGTCCACAAACACGGTGCCGGCAGGCGGATCGTAGAGCCGCGGCAGGAGGTTGATCAGGGTGGTCTTGCCCGATCCCGTCGGCCCGACAATCGCCAACGTCGTACCGGGATCCACGTGCAGCGACACGCCGTGCAGGACCGGTCGCCCGTCGTAGGAGAAATGAAGATTCCTGACGTCGATCGCCCCGCGCACCTGCGACGCGTTGGCGATGGCCGTGCCGGCGCGCGCGTCTGAGACGGCCGGCTCGGTCTCGATCACCGTCAGCATGCGTATCCAGGACGCCGAGCCACGCTGGATCATGTTGGTGACCCACCCGAACGCAATCATGGGCCACGTCAACATGGCGAGATAGCCATTGAAGGCGACGAACTCGCCGAGCGTGATCCGATGCCGCATCACGTCGCGGCTGCCGAGCCACAGCACGAGCAGGCTGCCGAAGCCGAGAAACAACCCGAGGCTCGGATAGAAGAGGCCCTGCAGCCGGATCAGCACGACGTTGCGCCGCACGTACTCCGCGTTGGCGTCGCAAAAGCGGCCCAACTCGGCATGCTCCTGACGGTAGGCGCGCACCACGCGCACGCCCGACAGCGCCTCCTGCACCACCGCGCTCAGGTCGGACAACTGGGCCTGGATGTGTTCGAACCGCTGGTGGATGGCCGAGCCGAAGTACTTCACCGACACCGACACGAACGGCAGCGGGATCAGGGCCACCAGCGTCAGCCGCGCGTCGATGCTGAACATGAGCGTCAAGGCCACGCCGAACACGATGAGGGTGCTGGCCGCGTACATGACCGCCGGGCCAATCATCATGCGGACCGCGTTCAAGTCGTTGGTGGCCCGCGACATCAGATCGCCGGTCCGATGCCCGTGGTAGTACTGGGGCGACAGCCGCTGAAGCTGGGCGAAGAAGCGATTGCGCAGGTCGTACTCGATCGCGCGCGAGGCGCCCACCAGGATGCGCCGCATCAGGAAGCGGAAGATCCCCCCGACCGTCGCCAGCCCAAGCAGAAGGCCCGCGTACTGGAGCAACTTGGCGTCGGTGACGCCGCGGGTCAGATCGTCGACGGCGAACTTCATCACCCAGGGCGCAGACAGCGACATGGCCGTCGCCACCGCCGTACAGGCCAGGCCCAACGCGAAGCTGCGCCGGTAGCGCAACGCGTGGTCGATCAGTTGCCGGGTGGGTGTTGGCGCCATGCCTGCTGTTCAGCATACCGGAGGCGTCCCGGCCTCGGCTACAATAGCGCGACTCTGGCTCGTCGGGTGGGGTTCACGCCAGCGTCGGTTACGGCTTGTTGTTCCAAGAGACGACCATGCACGCGCTCTACATCATCGTCCCCGCACTCGGCATTCTGGCGATCGCGTACCGTTACTACAGCGCGTTTATCACTGCCAGGATCATGGTGCTCGACGATACGCGGATCACCCCGGCCCATCTGCGGTACGACGGGCACAACTACTACCCGACATCCCGGTGGGTGCTGTTTGGGCATCATTTCGCGGCCATCACCGGTGCCGGCCCCTTGATCGGCCCGGTGCTGGCAGCGCAGTTCGGGTACGCGCCCGGATTGATCTGGCTCATCGCCGGCGTGTGCCTGGCCGGAGCCGTGCACGACATGTTGATTCTGTGGGCGTCCACCCGACGCGGCGGCACGTCCCTGGCGGAAATCGCCCGGGCCGAGATCGGTCCGGTCGCCGGCACCACGGCTGCGGTCGCCATCCTGTTTATCGTCATCATCGCGCTGGCCGGCCTCGGGCTGGTGGTGGTCAATGCGCTGGCCGAAAGCGCGTGGGGCACCTTCACGATTGGAGCCACGATTCCGCTGGCCCTCGTCATGGGCCTCTACATGTACCGCTTCCGGAAAGGCAAGATCGTCGAGGCCACCATTATCGGCGTAACGGGCCTGGCGTTGGCGGTGATCCTGGGCAAGCCGCTGGCGGCCACCGCCTGGGGCCAGTCGATGTTCCTACTCTCGCGCCAGCAGTTGATTATCGCAATGGCGATCTACGGGTTTTTCGCCTCGGTGCTGCCGGTGTGGTTGCTGCTCGCCCCGCGCGACTACCTCAGCTCGTTCATGAAGATCGGCACGATCGCCTTGCTGGTGGTCGGGGTGATCGTGGTGAACCCGGAATTGCACATGCCGGCCGTGACGCAGTTCGCCCGTGGCGGAGGGCCGATTATCCCGGGGCCCTTGTTTCCGTTCGTGTTCATCACCATTGCCTGCGGCGCCATCTCGGGATTTCACTCGCTGATCGGCTCGGGCACGACGCCGAAGATGATCGACAAGGAGTCGGACATCAGGCCGATTGGGTACGGCGCCATGCTGATTGAGGGGCTGGTGGGCATCATGGCGTTGATTGCCGCGACGGCGCTCTACCCGGGCGACTACTTCGCCATCAACACGCCACCGGAGGTCTTCCAGACACTCGGCATGGCCGTGCAGAACCTGCCCATGCTCGAATCGGAGGTCGGCGAGCTGGTGGCGGGACGCACCGGCGGCGCGGTGTCGCTGGCTGTGGGCATGGCGCAGATCTTTGGACGGTTGCCGGGCATGACCGGACTGATGGACTACTGGTACCACTTCGCCATCATGTTCGAGGCGCTGTTCATCCTGACCACCATCGATGCGGGAACGCGCGTGGCGCGATTTCTCGTACAGGAGTTCTTCGGCCGCTTCTACAAGCCGTTCGCGCGCCAGGACTGGATGCCTGGCACGATCGTGTCCACGACGCTGGTGGTCGTCGCGTGGGGGTACTTCATCTGGACCGGCGGCATCGACACGATCTGGCCGATGTTCGGCATTGCTAACCAGTTGCTCGCCGTGGTGGCTCTGGCCATCGCCACCACCATCATCGTGAACCTCGGCCGCTCACGATACGCATGGGTGACGGCGGCGCCGATGGCATTTCTGGCCACGACGACGCTCGGCGCCGGATTCTTGAGCGTGCGAGACAACTTCTGGCCGAAGGCGATGGGTACAAACCCGGCGGTGCACGTGCAGGGTTGGGTGGATACGGTCCTGACGATCATCATGATGATCTGCGTCGTAATCGTATTGTCGGCCGCCATCCGGCGTTGGTTCAGACCCGTCCGCCAGACGGCGTGACGTGTGATATCCTTCGAATGCCTTTCCCAGCAGGCACTTCGTTTGCATACGTGAAGACTGTACGTCCGGGGCGATGACAGTCAGGAGTTCTGTCTATGATGCGAACGCCGTCAACGTGTCTATGGCTAGGCGTGGTGGGACTGGCGGTAATGATGGGAGTGGCCGCACCCGCCTTCGCCCAGTACCGTCCGCTGCCGATCTATGGCGGAAACCAAGCCGCCTCGAACAATACGTATCACGTAGAATTCGGATTCAATCTGTGGTCGCCGTCGCCCGATTTCGTCATCCAGAGCGAGAGCTTGGGCATTCCGGGGACCGCTATTGATATCCAGGCCGATCTGGGCCTTCTGAAGAAGGCGATGTACGACATGCGGCTCGTCCTGAGCCCCACCAGGAAGCACAAGTTTCGCTTCCAGTACCTGCCGATGCAGTACACCGGCGCGACGCGCCTCAGAGGTGATCTGATCTTCAACGGAATTCGGTTTCCCGTCGACATCAATGTGACCACCGACTTCACGTGGAGTACGCTGCGTCTCGGCTACGAATACGATCTTGTCTCACGCGATGCCGGATTCGTCGGGTTCATCATCGAAGCCAAGTACATGGACGCCCAACTGCAGCTAGCCAGCCCGACTGGCATCGAGTTTGCCCGGGCGCGTGCGCCGGTTCCCGCCGTTGGAGGCATCGCCCGTGTGAACATTGGGCGATTCGTGACGGTGACCGGCGAGGCGACGTACTTCAAGCTGCCGGAGAGCATTGATCCTCGCTACCGGGCGCACTTCCTCGATGTGGATGTCTACGGGACGTTCAACTTCACTCGTAATTTCGGCGTGCAGGGCGGATTCAGGCGGCTCGAACTGGGATACCAGGTGGAGAAAGATAAGGGCCAGGGCTTGCTGCTCGGCCCCTATTTCGGCGGCGTGGTGCGGTTCTAGCCACAGGCGTTCTACTTTGCGATGGGCTCGAGCCGCACGCCGAGCCATCGCTGGTCGGAACTGGCCGAATCGATGGCCGCCGGCCGAAATCCCTGTTCGGCGAGTATACGCACGACGGTAGGCTGGCCGGGGTTGAGGGCCACGATCACTTCGCGGACCTCGCCGGCCGCCAGCGCGAATGTTGTCTGATAGCCGCTCCACTCGATGCGCACTGGCGTCGCCGCCCCCCCGGCCTGCAGCCTGAACGTCTGGCTCTTGCGGTCGACCGGTGCCATCAGCACCAGCGTGGCCATTTCTCCTCCCGCTGTCCAGAGGCCCTCGGGTTCCAGATACACCGCCTCGCCAAGACCATAAATCACGACATCGCCGTACCTCCGGGCGGAGTTGGCCCGTTCGCCACTCGAGCGCAAGCCGACGGGAGTGATCGAGACGGGCTGCAGCCAGACCCGCGGCTGTCGCGGCACAGCGCCGTCGCCTCGAACCGCAAGAGAACGCACATTCACGGGCAGCCAGATATCGTAGCCACCTTCGTTTGCCGCCTGATGATTCAGCGGCCACACCTGCACGGCCGTGTCGGCCCGGCCGACGAGCAGGGCCACCGAGCCGGTGCTGGCCGACGTCGGCCCATCGAACCGCAACCGGTAATGTCCCGCCGGCACATTCGGCAACCACAACCACGCCCACGCCGGCCCGCCGCCGGCCCGATCGGAGCCCAATCGCATGCGCGCGACGAGGGCTGAAGCGGAGAACAGCGCTGGCGGATCGAAGGCGATGCCCACCGTGGACACCGGTGATGCGGCCGCACGAACCGCACGAAGCTGACCGGTCAGCGGTGAGATTCCGCTCACCTGCTCGATCTGCCAAACCGCGGCCATCGCGGCGGAAGAGGCAAGGCCAACGCCGGCCAGAAGTACCAAGCCGACCAGTCCGGGCCCGGCCTGCCATCGGCGCTCCAGCGCACGAGCGATGGCCCACGCCATACTGATGGCGGTCAGCCACACGACGGTTTCGCCAGCGGCCAGAGCGCTGGACCCCCGGAACAGCCCGGGGACCGCTCGGGCGAGGTCAACAATCTGGCTCGTCCACGTAAGCCACGGTGCGATCGCGGCCCGACCGTTAAAGACGAACTGTCCGCCTTCGGCAAGCGAGAATCCCAGCGCCAGCGCCATGCTGATCGCCAGACTCAGAGCCAGCCACCCGCGTGTGGCGCGGTCGCGGGCCGTCGCCCAGGCCGTCGACAACGGCAGCGCGCTGACCAGCAACACAGGGCCCAGGAAACGGGCCGGCGAGCTGAACCCGCCCCACCACATGTGGTACGCCGATGCCACCAGCATGTAGGGCACCACGATCCATAGCCACTCGAGCGCCAGGCGGCGGTGACGACCGACCAGCGGCACGATGCCCAGGATGGCGGCCACGTAGACCGGAGCGCTGGTGAGCAATCCGTACTGCTGGTCGACCAGCAGACCCAGCACGCCAGTGGGGATCCGGCCCACCGACATCTGGGTGACGTACCCGTAGGCGACAGAAGGGTTGAGCGCACCGTAAATCGCGTAGTAGTAGCCGAACCATCCGGCCGCACTCGCCACGGGCATTGCGAGAAACGCCGCCAGCGCTGCCCTTGGGCGCAAGTCGCGCAACGTTCGAAGCGCGAAGATGACGCCCAGTGCGCCGGCGATCACCGCGTAGCGAGGGTGCAGCCACGGCAGCAGGGCCGGCAACACGCCGACGCCGGCCCACCACCACGCTGGCCTCGACGGCCGTGCGCCCAAACTCACCAAGGCTGCGCCGGCCAGCAGCACCACGATTGAACCGGGGACATCGGGATAGACCGTGAACGACAGGAACAGGAAGGGCGCCGTCAGCCCGGTCGCCGCCCAGGCGAACCACGCGCTCGCCCCGTCTCCGGTCAACGCGAATGCCGCTCGCCACGCCACCGCCGTCGCCGCCGCCGACACGAGGGCCAGCACCCACTTGACCAGACCGTAGCCGCCGATGGCAAACACGGGCAGGATCAGCGCGGACAAGCCGGGCATGTGTATCGAGTAGATCTGCCCGTTCTGTCCACGTCTGAGGTAGTCGGATTTCAGCGTGCCGGCATAGAACGCTGCGTAGTCGCGTTGCCGGTGGTTGTTTTCGATGCGCAAATCACCGTCACCGAGCAGGCTCTGCGTGATCACCAGGTAGTGCGGTTCGTCGCCGCTGGGCACGCGCGCGGCAAGCTGGGAGGCGGCCGCCACGTAAACCAGGGCGGCGCACATCCCGGCGACGATCGGTGCGCGGCCGGGCGATTCGAACCACGAGCGCCACCAGGCGATACGGCGCTCCGACGCGGGTCCGGCGACGAGCATAGCGCCGATGATCGCGGCCCATACGAGCCACACAACGGGACCTGTCCACGCCAGCAGCGGCGTGGGCATCGGGATCGGCAACCACGGCACGATCAAGATAGCGGTGAACAACAGCGGCAGGACCCGGTCGCGCGACGGACGCAGAGTCCACGCCAGTCCGACCATCAGCCCGAGGCATCCGGCCAGCACCCACCAGGATGGGAGCAGACCCACGCGTTGGGCGGCCGGGCCGGCATCGGTCACCGCCAGCACGCCGAGCGAGCACCAGAGGGCCGTGCCCGCGCAGGCAGCAGCGAGCGCGGCAACACCCGACAAGCGGGCAGGTCGCATGGGAGGTTCATGCTACCATACCGCGCCATGCGCATCCGGGGTCTCGAACCGCTGCTGGTCGTGGCGGCAGCGGTCGTCATCACCGTCGTGATGACATGGCCTCTGGCCCCTAAAGCGGCGTATGCCGGCCGTACCGACACCAACGACGGACAGTTCAGCATCTGGAACGTGTCGTGGGTGGCACGCGCGCTGGTCAACGATCCGCGCGGCCTGTACGACGCGAACATCTTCTACCCTCACCGCGGCACGCTGGCCTACTCGGAGGCCAACATCGGGGCTGGTGCGCTGGCGGTGCCGTTCTACTGGGCCAGCGGGGGCAATCCCTATCTGGCGCACAACGCCGTCCTGCTGCTGGCGTTTGTGCTGGCTGCCGCCGGCACCTACGCACTGGTACGCCATCTGACGGGCAACCGCTACGCGGCGGCTGTCTCGGGCGTGGCCTTCGCGTTCTGTCCGCACGTGTTTTCGCACATCCCGCACATCCAGTTGATGCTGACGGCCGGTCTGCCGTGGTCGCTGCTGGCCATGCACCGGTTTGTCGATCGGCAATCGGCAGCCACGGGAGCCGCGCTGGCGGGCGTACTGGCGGCCCAGGCGCTGTCGTGCGGCTACTACGGCATCTTTGCCGGCCTCGTCGTCTCTTCCGGCGTCATCGTGTACGGTCTGACCCGGGGGTTGTGGCGCCGGTGGACGTACTGGGCCGCCGCGTCGGCCGCTGCAGCCGCGTCGATGCTGATCGTGCTGCCGTTTTTCCAGCCCTATCTCGCGCTTCAGCAGGACACCGGGTTTGCCCGCACCCTGCAGGATGCGCAGCGCTGGTCGGCGCAGTGGCGCTCCTACCTGGCATCGGCCGCCTGGGCTCACCGGTGGGTGCTGCCCCACCTGGACTCCTGGGGCGAGGTGCTCTACCCGGGAACGGCCGCCACGGTACTGGGCGCCGTGGGCCTGTTCACGGGGTCGACGATCGGCGATGCGCGGCGGTCACGAGGCCACGTGGCCTTCTACGGCGGGATGGCCGTGCTGGCGTTCTGGACATCGCTTGGGCCGGCCGCCGGACTCTACGCCGTGCTGTTCCAGGTGGTGCCCGGATTCTCGTGGCTGCGTGCGCCGTCGCGGTTCGGATTGCTGGTGGCGCTGGCGCTTGCGGTGCTGGCAGGATTCGCGGTGACCCGGCTCCTTGGGCGCGTCCGCCGCGCGCCCCTGGTGGGGAGCCTGCTCGTACTGGCCGCGCTCTGCGACTTGTCTGTGGCGCCGCTGTTTCTCGTCGAAGCCAGGCCGCTGGCGCCGGCCTATCAGTCGCTCGAGAAATGGCCTCCCGGCCCGGTCGTAGAGTTCCCGTTTTTCTATCTGCGGACAGATTTCCCCAGGCATGCGGAGTACATGCTGAATTCGACCGCCCACTGGCGGCCGCTCATCAACGGGTACAGCGACTACATCCCTCCCGATTTCAGGGCCATGGTGATTCCGGTCAGTTCGTTTCCCAATCCGGAATCGTTCGCCATCCTCAAGTCGTTTCGCACCCGGTACGTCATCTTCCATCTCGATCTCTACGATCGGCGGGCGGTCGTCGATCTGAAAGAGCGGATCGACAGCTACCGCGACTACTTGCGCCCAATCCGCATTGAGGACCCGGTGTGGCTCTTTCAGATCGTCGCCTGGCCGCCGCAGCGCTAGCCGTCTGCCTGGCGCTGGCGGTGCTGCACACCTGGCCGCTGGGGGCAAGCCCGGGGGGATGGTCCCGCAACGACAACGCCGACACGATGTTGAATGAGTGGACCATCGCCTGGGTGGCCCACCAGGTGGTGCGCGCTCCGCTCCGGTTGTTCGATGCGAACATTTTCTATCCCGCGCCGCGATCGCTGGCGTTCTCCGAGCACCTGTTCGTTCAGGGGTTGATGGGCGCACCGCTCATCTGGTCGGGGGCGTCGCCCGTGCTCGCGTACAACGTCCTGCTGATCGCGGGCTTGACCCTGTCGGCCTGGAGCATGTGGCTGGTGGTGCGCCGATGGACCGGCAGCACGGCAGCCGGTGTGGTGGCCGGGTCGCTCTATGCGTTCAACGCCCACACGCTGTCGCGGCTGCCTCACCTGCAGGCGCTGCACCTCGAGTTCCTGCCCGTGGCCCTGCTCGCGCTGGACCGTCTCCTTGAACGACGCCGCCTGCGCGATGCCCTGCTGTTGGCGATGTTCGCGACGCTTCAGGCACTGACCTCCAACTACCTGCTGGTGTTCATGGTGATCGGGCTCACCGCCGCGGTGGTGTCCCGACCGCAGGACTGGGCGATGCCGTTCTCGGCGAAGACGGTGGCCCTGTTGGGGCTGGCCACGGCGATTGCTGGGCTGGTGGTGATGCCGTTTCTGGTGCCGTATTACCTGGCGCAGCGAGACCAGGGCCTGACCCGCACCCTGAACGATGTGGCCCGGTACTCGGCCGTGTGGCAGGACTACTTCACCACGCCGGGGCGACTGCACGGCGCGATCTGGAGCCACGGCATGTTCGAGGGTGCGACGGCGTTGTTTCCAGGTGCGATCGCCGCGCTGCTCGCGTTGTACGGCATCAGCCGCGGAGCCGCCCTGCCGAGAATCCGAATGACGTCGGCGATCGGCTTGGTTGGGGTCGTGCTATCGTTCGGCCCGTCGATGCCCGGCTACGCCCTCCTGTACCGCTGGATCCCATTGCTGCAGGGCATCAGAGCGGCCGGACGATTCGGGTTCCTGTTGCTGGTGGCGGTGGCGATTCTGGCGGGGTACGGCGTGGCTGCTCTCCAGACCCGGTTTGGCTCACGGCGTTGGTGGCGACTGGCGCTGGTACTCATCGTGGTAGGTGTGCACGTGGAAGCGATCACGTCGCCGCGCGTCTACCGCCGGTTCGACGGAATTCCCCAGATCTACCGCGCGATCGCGGACGAGCCTGGCGGTATCGTCGCGGAGTTCCCGTTCTACACACCGGCGACCATCCTGCGCAACGCCGTCTACGAACTGAACTCGACCGTCTACTGGAAGCCACTGCTGAACGGCTACAGCGGTTACGTTCCTCGCCACTACGTGGACGCCGCCGACGCGCTTCGGGATTTTCCTGACGACCGATCGCGGGCATGGCTGCGGCGCGTGGGTGTAACGCACCTGTTCGTCCACATGGCGGCGTACGGGGATCGCGCGACGGCGTTGGCCGTGGAGTTGAAGCAGACGGGCTGGCTGACGCTGGTCGCCGAGCAACGCGACATCCGGCTGTACCGGGTCGGGCCAGGCCGCTAAGTGCAATGCCGTTCAGTAAGCGCCCTGCCGTCATTCCGGGGCCGCGCAGCGGAACCCGGAATCCAGTCAGGGTGACCACGCTGGACCCCGGTTTTCACCGGGGTGACGGTATGTGAACAGTATTGCGGCTAAGTGCTTCGAGTCGCAATTACGGCCTCGTATCGCTTTCGATCGCATGGGCCGCAGTTGCTCCCTCAGCACGAAGTCCTGAGGGCACAAATACGTTGCCGTACTTGTGCATCGAAGGACTAAGTGGGCGGGCGCCTGATGGCCGGCGACCCGATCGTAGCCGGGCTGGGTGACCTGGCGTCCGATGTGCCGTACA
>ERZ1292640.2458-Hain-H43-02um-R1-2458-length-14808-cov-12_pt1 | contig 14808 bp, 13 predicted proteins | sample MGYA00564404_ERZ1292640 | MGnify/ENA primary metagenome ERZ1292640 (study PRJEB36523, sample SAMEA6512636) | groundwater metagenome | collected 2019-01-08 | study: AquaDiva: Metagenomics assemblies of 32 groundwater samples
ATCCTGGCCGACCGCCGAGACCGCTCGACGGCCGAGGCGGCAAAGCTCAATGACCGCGAAGGCAGGTCTACCCGACCGCCGAGGACGCTCGACGGCCGAGGCGGCAAGCTCAACGCGTGGGAAGGAGTACTCGGCCCCCCGCTACTACGAAGTCGCCTTCGACCTGAACCGGAAGGCCGAGGTTGACTTCCTGGAGCACTGCTTCAAGCGGTATAGCCGCCATCGTGTGCGGCGCGTCCTGGACATCGCCTGCGGCACCGGCCCTCACCTCTTCCGCCTGGCCCGCCGGGGCTACCGGATGGTCGGGCTCGACCTGTCCCGGGACAACATCGCCTACCTCCGCGACCGGGCCGCCGCTCTGGGCTTCCCCGTCTCCCTCCACGTGGCCGACATGAGCCGCTTCGCGCTGCCCGAGCCCGTGGACGCGGCCATCTGCATGCAGGATTCCCAGGGCCACCTCCTGACCAACGAGCAGATCCTGAGCCACCTCGGGGCCGTCGCCCGCGCCGTCAGGGCCGGTGGCCTTTACATCTTCGACCGCTTCATCCCCTCCTCGTGGACCGATCCCGCCCGGCGCTGGTCCTGGACCCGGCGGCGGGGAACGCTCACCGTGCGCGCAACCTTCGCCGCGCTCGAAGCCGTCAACCCGGTGACCCAGGTCTTCAGGGAGGACATGGACTTCGAGGTGGTCGAGAACGGGGCGATGCGGCGCTACCACCAGCAGCACCTCTCCCGGATGGTCTTCCCCCAAGAACTGAAGGCGCTGGTGGCGCTGGCGGGCGGATTCGAGTTCGTCCAGTGGTTCTACGGCTTCAAGCCCCACCAGGTGCTCGACCGGGCCAAGCACCCGCTGATGATGATCGTTGTCCTCCGCCGGCGCTGAGCGAGTGCAGTGACCCCGGCCGACGGGTCCTGTCTCCGGGGCCAGCCCCACCGTGCTCACTCCCGCGACCGGTGAGTTGCCTGGCCACAAGCGCGAGCGAAGGCGAGCTACCTTTGCGGGCACCCAGCCCTTGCGGCTGGGTCGTCGCTCCGCGCGGCGGGGCTCCCCGTCCCCGGCGCCACCCGTCGTCCGGGGTCATGGCTGAGCGCTCGGTCTCCGGCAAGCTGATCCTGAAGCGCGGGAAGGACGGCCGGGTCAGGGCCGGCCACCCGTGGATCTACCGCGGCGAGGTCGCCGAGGTCGTCGGCGCCTGGAAGGCCGGCGAGGCCGTGAGCGTCCTCGACGGCCAGGGCCGCTTCCTCGGCCGCGGCTTCTACAACCCCCGCCCCTCCCTGGTCTGCCGTCTCCTCACCCGTCGTGACGAGCCCGTGGACGGCGCCTTCTTCCGGCGCCGGGTCGAGGCGGCCCTCGCCCTCCGGCGGGAAGCCGGGCTCGCCTCCGACGCCTTCAGGGTCGTCTGGAGCGAGGCCGACGGGCTCCCGGGCCTCGTCGTTGACCGCTACGCCACCGTCGCCGTGATCCGCTGCCTCACCCTGGGGATGACCCGTTGCCGGCCGTGGATCGTCGAGGCCCTCCGGAGCCTCGAAGGAATCACCCACTACTACGGTCACGACGAGGAGGTGGCCGGCAGGCTGGAAGGGTTCGAGCCGCTCCAGGGGTGGATCGGCGAGGCGGGGCCGGCGGAAGTGGAGATCCGGGAAGAGCCGTGCCGGTTCCTGGTGGCGATCGAGGGGGGCCAGAAGACGGGCTTCTACCTGGACCAGCGCGAAAACCGGGCGCTCGTGGCCGGCCTGGCGTCCGCAAAGACGTTCCTCGACGTCTTCTGCTATACGGGAGCCTTCGCCTGCCAGGGGCTCGTCGCCGGCGCCACGCGCGCCGTGGCCATCGAATCGTCGCCGGAAGCCTTGGCACTCGCCCGGAGGAACCTAGAACTGAACGGCGTGACGGACCGGGCGGAACTCAGAGAGGGGAACGCCTTCGATCTCCTCCGGGCGACGGAGCGCAGGGGCGAGCGCTTCGACCTGATCGTGCTGGACCCGCCGCCCTTCACGCGGACCAAGACGGCGCTCGAGGCGGCGGCGCGGGGCTACAAGGAGATCAACCTGCGGGCGCTCCGTCTCTTGAACCCCGGCGGGATCCTCGCCACCTTCTCCTGCTCCCATCACGTCTCGCCGGCCCAGTTCGAGCAGATCGTCCGGGCGGCGGCGGCCGACGCCGGCGTCATCGTCCGGGTGCGCGCCGCCCTCACCCAGAGCCGCGACCACCCGATCCTCCTCACCGTCCCGGAAACCCGCTACCTGAAGGGGCTCCTGCTGGAAGTTGTGTAAGCCCCCTCACCCCGCCCTCTCCCCCAGCGGGGGAGAGGAAACTCCCGTAAGTCAATTACTCACGCCTGACCCCACGGAGGAGGGCGGAGACGTCGTCGAAGGTGAAGGGCTTGGGGAGCGTCAGCGCCCCGGCCTCGCGGATCAGATCCAGCAGCTCGGGCGAGCGCGCGTTGCCGCTCATGAACGCCATGCTGTGAGCCGCCGGCGACCGGCGCTCTCTCAGGGCCTCCCACAGCTGCCGGCCGCTCATCCCGGGCATCTTGAGGTCCACGATCAGGAGATCGTAGCTCGACTTCTCCACGCGGGTCAGCGCGTCGCGGCCGTCCCTCGCCACCTCGGCCTCGTGGCCGAGCCGGCGGAGCAGGCCGGAGAGAACCCCAGCCACGCCGGCCTCATCCTCGACCACCAGCACCTTGAGGGCCTTGGGTGGGAGAGCCGGAGCCGTCCCGGGCTCAGCGGGGGGAACGCCGACGGGGAGCTCCAGGATGAATGCCGCCCCGCCCTCGGGGCGGTTCTCGGCCCAGAGGCGGCCGCCGTGCTCCGCGACGATCCGGTAGGAGACGCTGAGCCCGAGGCCGGTGCCGACGCCCGGCGGCTTGGTGGTGAAGAAGGGGTCGAAGAGCCGCGGCAGGTGCTCCGGGGAAATCCCGGGGCCGTTGTCGAGGATCTCCACCCTGACGCCGGCCTCGAGGGGGCGCACGCGGGCGATGAGGGTGCCGCGATCGTGGGCTTCCTTCATGGCCTGGTGGGCGTTCTGGACCAGGTTGAGGAAGACCTGCTGGAGCTGGTTCTCGTCGGCCCAGACCTGCGAGGCCGGCTCGAACTCGGTCACCACGCGGATGTCGTCGGTGCTGAGCTGGTAGCCCTTGAGGTCGAGGACGCGCCGGAGCTGGTCGGCCACCGCGCAGAGGGTGCGCTGGGGCGGGTAGCGACCGGCGAAGAGGAGCAGGCTCTGGACGATCCGGGCCGCGCGCACCGTCTCGTCCGAGATGACCTGGAAGTGCTCCTTCACCTCCGTGCCCAGGTTGCTCAGGAGGAGGAGCTGGATCTCGCCCAGGATCGTCGTCAGGGGGTTGTTGATCTCGTGGGCGACGCCCGCCGCCAGCTCGCCGACGGCCGAGAGCTTCTCGGCATGGATCAGCTCGGCCTGGGTACGGCGGAGCTCCTCCAGCTGGCACCGGAGCTCGGAGTAGAGCCGGGCGTTATCGAGCGCCAGGCCGATCTGGTCGGCCGCCGCCTCTAGGAGGATCACCTCCTCCTCGGAGAACGGGTCCGGCGTCTGCCTGCCGAGCGAGAGCGTTCCGAGGATCCGGTCCCGCGCTCGGATGGGGACGGAGACGAAGCCCTTGATCCCCTCCGCCTCCACCACGGGGCGCGCGGCCGGCAGGAGGTCAGGCGAGGTCTGCACGTTGTCCACCACCAGGGTGCGGCCCTGGGCCGCCGCGTGGCCGATCAACCCCTCGCCGAAGGGAAGCGTCAGGTTCACGTCGCGGAGCCGGGGGGAGAGGCCCCGGTGACCCCGGAGGATGAGCGAGTGGCCGTCGGGAGTGAGGAGGTGGAAGGAGGCGAGCTCGTGCCCCGTCACCTCGGTGAGGGCCGCGAGCGATTTCTCCAGGACCTCCTCGAAGTCAAGGGAGCGGCTGACCGCCGCCGCGACGGTGCGGAGGATGGCCAGATGGCGGCCGACCGGGCCTTCAGTGGAACGGTTCGTCATGTAGACGTAGACCGGGCGACCCAGTCGTGGACGAGGCCGAGCGCCGCGTCCAGCTTGGAGGGATCCTTGCCGCCGGCCTGGGCCAAGTCCGGCCGGCCGCCGCCGCCGCCGCCCACGGCGCGGGCGACTTCCTGGATCAGCTTACCCGCGTTGAAGCGTAGGGTGAGATCCTTTGAGACCGCGGCCACCAGATTCACCTTGTCGTCCTTCACGCTCCCGAGACAGATCACCCCGGACCCGAGCCGGTCACGGACCGAGTCAACGACGGCGCGGAGCCCCTCTTGGTCGAGCCCGTCCACGCGCGCCGCCACCACCGCGACGCCGCCGATCTGGCGGGCCGCGGCCACCAGGTCCTGGGCCCGGCTCTTGGCCAGGCGGCCTTCCATGGACTCGAGCTGCTTTTCCAGCAATCGCTGCCCGTCGAGCAGCTTCTGGAGGCGCTGGGGCAGTTCGAGCGGGGGGATCTTGAGTAGCCCGGCCGCTTCCCGGAGTGCCGACTCCTCCCGCCCCACGTAGTGGAGGGCCGCGTCCCCGGTCACCGCGGTCAGGCGGCGGACCCCGGCGGCCACGGCCCCCTCGGAGACCACCTTGAAGAGGCCGATCTGGCCCGTCTGGTCCAGGTGGGTGCCGCCGCACAGCTCGGTGGAAAAATCGCCGATCTTGATCACCCGGACGCGTTGGCCGTACTTCTCGCCGAAGAGCGCCAGGGCGCCCATCTTGAGCCCCTGCTCCAGATCGGTCTGGATCGGGTCCACACGGAGGTTGTCCCGCACCTTCTCGTTGACCATTTCCTCGACCTGCTCCAGCTCCCGGTCCCTGATCTGGCTCGGGTGCGTGACGTCGAAGCGCAGATGATCGGGCGCCACCAGCGAGCCCGCCTGGGTGACGTGGGTCCCGAGCACCTTTCTGAGCGCGGCGTGGAGGAGATGGGTCCCCGTGTGATGGAGGCGGAGCCCCTGGCGGCGGGGCGACTCCACCGAGACGGCCACGTCCTCCCCTTCGTGCAGGCCGCCACGCGTCACCTCCACGCGGTGTACGTAGAGTCCGGTCCCATGCTTGACCGTGTCAACAATCTTCGCCTGACCCTCTCGCCCGGTGATTGATCCGGTGTCGCCCTGCTGCCCGCCGGACTCCGCGTAGCACGGTGAACGGTCAAGGATGATCTCGACCTTATCACCCTCGGTGACCTCCGTCTTCCGCCGGCCGCGAACGACCATCGCAAGAATCTTGGCCGGCGCCGTAAGCGTGTCGTAACCGAGAAAGTCGGTCTCGGGGAGGGCGTTTACGAAGGAGATGAGCTCTTGCGCAGGTGCCAATGAGCCAGAGTAAAACGGATAGCCCCCGAAATACTCAGAGATCGGCAGCGCCCCGAACGTCGCCCCGGCGCGGGCGCGCTCCCGCTGCCGCTCCATCTCGGCCTCGTAGGCGTCTAGGCTCGCCTGGGGCACGGACCAGCCGGCCTCCTGGAAGACCTCCTGCGCCAGGTCGAGCGGGAAGCCATAGGTGTCGTAGAGGGTGAAGAGGAACCGGCCGTCCGCCACCCGCTCCTTCGCCCCCCGGTTGGCCTCCAGGTATTCGCGGATCTTGGCGACGCCCGTGTCCAGGGTCTCGGCGAAGCGCTCCTCCTCGGTCTTCACGACCTCCTGGATCCGGGACTGCTCCCTCGGGAGCTCGGGATAGGCCCCGGCCATCACGCTCACGACCCACTCCACCGCCTTCCAGAGAAACGGCTCGTAGAGGCCGAGCAGGCGCCCGTGCCGCATGGCGCGGCGCATGATCCGGCGCAGCACGTAGCCGCGCCACTCGTTGGACGGGTACACCCCGTCGGCGATCAGGAACGTCGTCGCCCGGGCGTGGTCGGCGATCACGCGGAGAGAGATGTCGTCGGCCTCCGAGGCCCCGTAGGTCTTCCGGGCGAGCTTGGCGGCCCCTTCGAGGATGGGCCAGAGGAGGTCCGTCTCGAAGTTGGAGGTCTTGCCCTGCATGATCGCCGCGATCCGCTCGAGGCCCATCCCCGTGTCGATGGAGGGCTTGGGGAGCGGCGTCATGGTCCCGGCGGCGTCCCGGTTGAACTGCATGAACACCAGGTTCCAGACCTCGAGCCACCGGTCGCACTCGCAGGCCGGGCCGAGGCAGCGCCGCCCCGCTTTCACCTCGGCGCACGGGAGGTGATCGCCCTGGTGGTAGTGGATCTCCGAGCAGGGGCCGCACGGCCCCGTCTCCCCCATGGCCCAGAAGTTGTCGGCCTCGCCCAGGCGGAGGATCCGGTCGGGCTTGAGGCCCGCCACCTTCTGCCAGAGGCTCAAGGCCTCGTCGTCGTCGGTGAAGACGGTGGCCCAGAGCCGGTCCCGGGGCAGGCCCATCTCCTTCGTCAGGAACTCCCAGGCGAAGGCGACGGCCTCGGCCTTGAAGTAGTCGCCGAAGGAGAAGTTGCCCAGCATCTCGAAGAAGGTGTGGTGGCGGACCGTCCGCCCGACGTGCTCAAGGTCGTTGTGCTTGCCGCCGGCCCGCACGCACTTCTGGCAGGTGGTCGCGCGCGCGTACTCGCGCCGCTCCTCGCCGAGGAAGACGCCCTTGAACTGGACCATCCCCGCGTTCGTGAAGAGGAGCGTCGGATCCTGGGCGGGAACGAGCGGCGAAGACGGAACGATCCTATGGCCGTTCGTGGCGAAGTAGTCCAGAAAGCGCTGCCGGATCTCGTTGCCGGTCATGTGATCATCGTATCGTACCACGCCGGGCGCACCCCTCTGAGGCTACTCAGGCCCTCCGCTCCCTGTTTCGATCTCATCGCCCGCCTTTCTGGGCGCGAAGCTTGGCATAAGCGATCGCCCGCCCGGTCAACGATGCGATAAAGTTCCCAAAGCTGAGCTCAGGCGAGGGTTCCCGGAATTTCCCTTTTAGCCCAGTTACGCTGTCCGACAGCAGAAAGCATGCAGCGTCATAGAGACGCTCGCGCACCAGCCTTTGGCAGAACAGCTCGTACCGTTTCGCATACGATGCTTCTCGAAACTCCTCAAACACTGGAAAATGCGGCTCCGAAACAGCAACTGGGCTCGTGGAACGTGGCACTTCCTCCAACAGCATGAAGTAGCCGAGCCAAGGACGCGGAGACTTTCTGAAGGCGCCCTCACGGTAGGCCGTCCAAAGGTCTGTGGCGCTGCCCAATGCCTCCTCGGTTCGATTGTTGTAATTGTTGCCGAACGACGGACCCACCTGCGACTTGAACTCGATCGAAGCCAAGAGATGACCTTCAACGACTACAAGAAGATCCCACTCCTTCGTTGGCCTGAAGAAGCCCGGCAGCTCAACGTGCTTCCTGCGGAAGATCGTTCCATCAGGAATCCCACTCTCAATAAGCAAATCGCTCACCAGCTTGATGAATCCGTCAAGCTGCGCGCCGCCGGTAACAGCACTCCTGCTGCCCTGATCACGCTTACCGCTGGCCGCGCCTTGCTTCCTCTCCTGTTGCTGTCGGGTCTTCCAGAACTGACGGACTGCGGACGCCACTCTCGATTCGAGATCGCTCATACACAGGGTCTATTCGATCTCACCACGTTGATCGTCGTCTTAGCGAAGAGATCCGCGGTAGCACCACTGAGCCGCTGATACGCCAGATCGAAATAGTGTGAATCCACCTCGAAGCCTACGCTGTTCCGGCCCCACCTCGACGCAGCAAGGTTCGTGGTCCCCGTCCCCATAAATGGATCCAACACCGTGTCGCCCACGAAGCTGAACATTCGAATAAGTCTCTCGGCGAGCTCAAGGGGGTACGGTGCTGGGTGTTGCTTCGTAGAAGCACCGGTCAGACCAGTCCAGATTTGCTGAAACCACTTCTGGTGGTTCTCAGCCGAAATGACGCTCATCACCCGGGTAGCAACCGAGGGACTGCGGTAACCGCCCGGCTTCCGCTCCATGAGGATAAATTCGATATCGTTCTTGATGACTGCATTCGGTTCGTAGGGCTTTCCAAGAAAGCCAGAGCCATTCTCTACTTCGTAAGCCGCGTTGGCGATCTTGCTCCAAATGATCGGGGCGAGGTTGTCATAGCCCATTTTGCGACAGCGCTCTTGAATTGAGGAGTGAAGAGGCACGACGGTATGCCGCCCGTCGTTTTCGCGCCGCGACAGGCAAACGTCCCCTACCACGCAGATCAGGCGACCGCCTGGCACGAGGACCCGGAAGCAGTGCTTCCAAATCTTGTCGAGTTCCGCCAGAAACTCCTCGTAGTCACCAATAAGACCTAACTGCCCCTTAGAGCGGGGATATTCCTTGAGGGTCCAGTAGGGAGGGGAAGTGACCACTAGGTGGACACTTTCTGGCTTCAGGGAGGACATCTCGCGAGCGTCGTGCAAGCAAAGGTCGTGAGTCGTAGAGATCTCGCGAACTGCCGCCTCGATCAGAGCCGTCAGCCTGGGATCCCTAGCGATTCGCGGCAGATCAGTCTGGGGGTTCCCCAGCCTGCCTATTTCGCTCGGGACGAAAGCAGCAACGTCGGTTTTCGTATTGACGAGGGCACTCTTCGCGCTTTGAGCTCGCGCTGTAGTTCGGGGCCGACCCTTCAAGTACCCCCGCCTCAATCCTCAGTCTCGACTTTCAAAAGGCGGCGGAGGACGCGCCCCACCACGTCGGCCGGATATCCCCGGCGCAGCAGGTAATCCCTGAGCCGCGCGGGCGCCCGCTCCGCCTTCTTCCGCCGGAGCGCCGGCAGCCGGCGCCTGGCCGCCTCCAGGGCGCGCTCGTCCTCGCCCGCGTCCCGGAAGGCGTCGCGGATCGCGGCGTCGGCGAGCGGGCGCGGCACGCCCTTCTGCCCCAGCTCGCTCTTGAGTCTCAGGCTCCCCAGGCGGCGGCGGCTCGCGCGCCCCTCCGCCCACTGCCGGGCGAAGGCCCGATCGTCCACATACCCCTGAGCCTCCAGATCCGCCACGACGGCCTGAGCCACCTCGAGGGGAGCGCCCCGCCGGCGGAGCCGCGCGGTCAGATCGCGGCGGCTCCAGGGCTTTCGGGAGAGGAGATCGTAGGCGACCCGCTTGGCCGCCCGCGCGTCGAGACTCTTACTACGGGGTGGCACGGACGGCCGGCTACTTGTCCTTCTTGAAGAAGGTGGACCCGCCGGCCGTGGGGGCCCCCGGGACCGGGCGCGCCCCGGGCTTGCCGGGATCCTCCGAGCCGACCTCCCAGGTCATCTCGGCCGCCGAGAAGATGCCGCGGATCTTGAGCGCGAAGTCGTCCGGGTTGGTCGCCGCTTCCATCGCCGTCTCGAGGCTGATCATGTCGTCCCGGTACAGGGCCAGGAGCGACTGGTCGAAGGTCTGCATCCCGTACTGGGATTGGCCGGCGGCGATGGTCACCGGAATCTGCGGCGTCTTCTCCTGGTCACGGATGGAGTCCCGGATGACGCCGGTGGCCACCATCACCTCCACGGCGGGCACCCGGCCCTTGCCGCCCGCCTTGATCACGAGCCGCTGGGAGATGATGCCCTGCATGACCCCGGAGAGCTGGGCGCGGATCTGGTCCTCCTGGTGCGGCGGGAAGGTCCCGATGAGACGGTTCACGGTCTCGGTGGCGTTCAGCGTGTGGAGGGTGGACAGGACGAGGTGGCCGGTCTCGGCCGCGTGCAGGGCCACCGCCATGGTCTCGGCGTCGCGCATCTCGCCCACCAGGATCACGTCCGGGTCCTCGCGGAGGGCGGCGCGCAGCGCCTGGGCGAAGCTCGCGGTGTCCTGCCCGACCTCGCGCTGGTCCACCACGCAGGTCTTGTCCTCGTGGACGAACTCGATCGGGTCCTCGATCGTGATGATATGATCGTTGCGGTAGCGGTTCATGTAGTCGATCATCGCGGCCAGCGTCGTGGATTTGCCCGAGCCCGTCACGCCGGTCACGAGGATCATCCCGCGCCGATCCATCGCGAGTTTCTCGAGCACCTTGGGCAGGTGCAGCTCCTCGAAGGCGGGGATCTTGTGCGGGATCGCCCGGAGCGAGGCGTGAACCTCTCCCTTGGCGAGGAAGAGGTTGACGCGGAAGCGGCCGCTGCCCTTCACCGTGTAGGCCAGGTCCTGCTCCTTCCCCTCTTCCAGGAGCGCGGTGAGCCGCTGGGGCTTCAGGAGCCGCTTGGACAAGTCCAGCATGTAGTCCTGGGTGATGACGTCCCAGTCCTGCTGGAGCTCGAGCGCCCCGTGGATCCGGAGGATCGGGTGGGCGCGGGGCTTCAGGTGGACGTCGGAGGCGCCGCGCCCCACGGCCTGGCTCAGGATTTCCTCAAACTCCATCGTCTTCCTCCCGGCTGTTAATGGGGCGCCGCCACCGCTTTCAATCCGAGGGCGGAGCGCACCTTGGCCTCGAGGTCGGCCAGCACCTTTGGGTTCTCCTTCAGGAACTTCTTGGCGTTCTCCCGGCCCTGGCCGATCCGCTCGTTCTTGAAGGTGAACCAGGTGCCGGACTTCTCCACCAGCCCCTGCTCCACCGCCAGGTCGAGCACGCTCCCTTCCTTCGAGATCCCCTCGCCGTAGATCATGTCGAACTCGGCCTCGCGGAACGGCGGGGAGAGCTTGTTCTTGACCACCTTCACCTTCGTCCGCGCTCCGATCGACTCCGTGCCGGACTTGATCGCCTCCTGCCGCCGGATGTCCAGGCGGATCGAGGCGTAGAACTTCAGCGCCCTGCCGCCCGGCGTGACCTCAGGGTTTCCGAACATGACTCCGATTTTCTCGCGGATCTGGTTGATGAAGATCACCGAGGTCCCGGAGCGCGAGATGGCGGCCGTCAGCTTCCGGAGGGCCTGGGACATGAGCCGGGCCTGGAGGCCCGGCAGCGAGTCGCCCATGTCGCCATCGAGTTCGGCGCGCGGCACCAGCGCCGCGACCGAATCCACGACGATCACGTCCACGGCGTTCGAGCGGACGAGGGTCTCGGTGATCTCCAGCGCCTGCTCGCCGGTGTCGGGCTGGGAGATCAGCAGCTCGTCGGTGTTGACCCCGAGGTTCTTGGAGTACGCGGCATCGAGCGCGTGCTCGGCGTCCACGAAGGCGGCGATCCCGCCGAGGCGCTGGGCCTCGGCGATGATGTGGAGCCCGAGGGTCGTCTTCCCGGACGATTCCGGGCCGAAGATCTCGGTCACGCGGCCGCGGGGGATTCCGCCGATGCCGAGGGCGACGTCGAGCGCGATCGAACCCGTGGGGATGACCGGCACTTCGTCGAACGCGCCGCGGGCACCCAGGCGCATGACGGCGCCCTTGCCGAACTGCCTCTCGATCTGCGAGATTGCCAGCTCAAGCGCCTGACGGCGGTCGCTCTTCACCTCAGCCATGCTTTTTTCTCCCTCGCGAGCCGATCCGTGAATAGGGTAAAAAGCCGATGGAACAAGGAGTTACACCATTGTATGTGGGGAGGCCGGGGAAAGTCAATTCTAGGCATCGCGGTGCGCCTGTTATGGCGGGAGCGCGGAGCAATGTCAATGCCCAGAATGCGATACGGCGGGAAGCCCGCGGCGGTCTGTCAGGGAGGCGGGAGCTCGTTCAGGTCCCCCACCAGGATCGATTGGGGCGGGACCCCGGCCCGGAGCGCCTCGAGGAGCCTCTGGAGCCGAATCAGCCGCTCGCTCGACGGGGGGTGGTCGGAGATGAACGCGTACGACCGCCCCGTGTGCAGTTCCACCGCGAAGCGCTCCCACAGGGCGATCGCCACGGCGGGATCGTAACCGGCCGCGTGCAGGTACACGAACCCGACGACGTCCGCCTCGCGCTCCATGTCCCAGTCCACCTTGGTCAGGGCGCCCCTGATGACATTCGCGACGACCTTTTCGACGACCGTCGAGACGAGCCGCTGGCTCCCCGGGACGACGATCGCCGCTATCACGCTCAGGACGATGGTCGGCACCGCCAGTCCCAATTTCGGCACGGCGTGGTTCCTCGTGATGTGGGCCAGCTCGTGGGTGACCACCACGGCGAGCTCGTCGTCCGAGCGGAGGAACCGGAGCATGCCGGTCGTGAGCGTAACCGCCGCGGGGGCCGAATAGGCGTTCACGACGTCGTCCCGGACGATCTTGAACGCCACGTTCCACGGCAGATACTCCGGCTCCAGCAGGGCCGCCACCACCAGCTCACCGCGGCGGATCAGCACCGGGATCGGGCGGTTCACCTCCAGCTCGTCGAGCGCAGCCAGATCCTGGGCGGTCGAGATGGTCAGGGGGCCGATGCGCTCCAGGTAATCTCCGGCTTCGATCCCTCCCCGCTCGGCGGGCCCGCCCGGCACCACCCCGAGCACCACCACCCCTTCGCGCTTTCCCACGCCGAGGGCGTCCGCCAGGGTCTCCGTCGCGTCATCCACGACCAGACCGAGATACGGGACGCGCTGGTCCGGGCCCGCATCCGGCAAGGCCCGGAGCAGCCGTGCCCCCACCGCTTCCAGCCGGAGGCCCTGGGCGATCAGATAGCGCGCCGAGCGCGCGCGAAGGACTTTCTCGAGGACCTCGACGTCGGAAGACGAGACGCGCGGACTGGTCGTGGCGCACGCGGACAGCACGAGCGCCGCGAGGGCAAGCAGACTCTGAGCGCGGAGGGCCTGAGGCATTGCTGCTTCTCCGAGGGTCGGACGATGGGGCTACTTGTCTTTGATCGCGGCCTGGACCTTAGGGATCATCTCGGGCGGCATCGTCGTCACGCCGTGGTCTTTCTTGGCGTGCTCCGCCGCCTTCGCCATGACTTCGGCCACGTCCTTCCCCTCGACGACGGCGTTGCACCCGGGCATCAAATCAGCGCACCTGATGATTTTTGCCATGGCTTGCCTCCTCTTGAAAACACTCCTCCCGAGGACCGGGCGTTTCGGATGTGTGGGGAGACTCTAAGCCCGCGGGTGGGGGGTGTCAACCGGAAAAACGGCCCTTCAGGCGAGCGGAAACGCGGCGAGCTCCGTATAGCGTGAGCCCGCCGGGGAGAGGTCGCTCCCCATGAGGGAAAGCGCGCGCACCTCGAGCCGGCCGAAGTCCGTCCGCGCGTCGCGCGCCATGGCCTCCTGGAGCCCGGCGAGCCCGCGCGGCTCGCGCACCCGGCCGACCGTGAGGTGGGGCGAGAACGGCCGATCTTCGCGGGGGAACCCGCGCCGGCCGAGCGCCGCCTCCACCCGGGCCTGGAGCGCCTGGGCGGCCTGGCCGCCCTCGGCGACACCGACCCAGAGGACGCGCGGCCGCGCCATCCCCGGGAACGCTCCCAGGCCTTGAAAGCGCAACGAAAACGGGATAGCGCCCGTCACCGCTTCCGTGAGCCCGTCCTTCACCTGCTCCAGGGCGTCCGGGAGCAGCTCGCCCAGGAATTTCAGCGTCAGGTGGACGTTCGGCGCCGCGACCCAGCCGACGCGGGGCGCCAGCGGCCGGAGGCGGGCGACCTCGGCGGCGACGGCGGCCCGCACCTCGTCGTTCAGGAGAATCGCCACGAACGAGCGGATCCGCTCCATCAGTCTCGGCGCGGCTTCTCCCTCAGCAGCCAGCGCCGGAGCAGGTCCAGCGCCATCTGGGCCGACTGCCACTTGATGGACTCCCGCCCGCCCGTGAAGCGAAATTTTCGCGCCTCCACGCCGCCGGGATGCGCCAGCGTGACGAACACCGTCCCCACGGGCTTCGCGGCTGTGCCGCCCTCCGGGCCCGCGATGCCGGTGATCGCCAGCCCGAGCGGCGTGTTACTGGCCCGGCAGATCCCGCGGGCCATGGCTTCGGCGACCGGCCCGCTCACCGCGCCGTGGGCCACCAGGAGCGCGCGGGGGACTCCGAGCAGATCCTCCTTGGCCTGATTGCTGTAGGTCACGACCCCGCGGTCGAAGTAGGCGGAGGACCCCGACACGTTGGTGATCCGATGCGCGAGAAGGCCGCCGGTGCACGACTCCACCACCGAGAGCGTCAGGCGCCGCTCGACGAGCAGTTTCCCGACCACGCCCTCGAGCGTCTCCTGATCCCGCCCGTACCAGTCCACCCCGAGCGCCTCCAGCACCGGAGCCTCCACCTCTCTGAGCGCCGCCTCTGCGAGGGGAAACGACGCCGCCCGCGCGGAGAGCCGCACCCAGACCTCCCCGTCCACGGGCACGCAGCTCACCGCCACCTCCCCCTCGGTGCCGAGCCACGGGCCGATGCGCTCTTCGACGTCCGACGGCGCGAGCCCGGCGGTCTTGAGCGTCCGCACCAGGACTCCCTCCCGGCCCAGACGCTCGTGGGCGTACGGCATGAGGTGATGGGACAGCAGGTCGGCGAGCGCGGGCGAGGCCGCCGGAAGCACGACGACGGCCGAGTGCTCGGTTTCCAGGACCCATCCGGGCTCCCCGCGCTCCACCGACCAGAGGACCGCGCCCTGGGGCAGGAGCGCCAGCCGCTCCTCCCGGCGCGGCATCGGGCGCTCCCGGCGGGCGTGGACGGCCTCCAGCGTCGCCAGGAGCCGTTCGTTCAGAATGAGCCGCGCGCCGGTGACGCGGGCCAGCACCCGGCGGACGATCTCGCCCGCCGAGCCTCCCCCGCCGCCCAGAATCACGATCAGCCCGTAGGCGCCGACGCCCGCGCGCAGCGCCGCCTCCACCGCGGCGTCGTCCTCGTCCACGACCTGGCGCGAGGCCACCGGAAGCCCGTGGGCCAGGAGCGCCTGGGCGACCTGCTGGCCCGCCTCGTCGCCCGGGCCGGCCAGCTGTCCCGCGCTCACGCTCAGGATCAGCACCCCGCTCATTTCCCCTGCGGATGGCTCATTCGACCAGGTGGTTTGCGCGAAGACGCAGCGTCTGGGGGATCGCGAGGCCGAGGGCCTTCGCGGCCTTCAGTAGGGTCGAGGACTGGCGCAAAGCTCCGTAGGCTCCCC
>ERZ1292640.2460-Hain-H43-02um-R1-2460-length-14804-cov-6_pt1 | contig 14804 bp, 14 predicted proteins | sample MGYA00564404_ERZ1292640 | MGnify/ENA primary metagenome ERZ1292640 (study PRJEB36523, sample SAMEA6512636) | groundwater metagenome | collected 2019-01-08 | study: AquaDiva: Metagenomics assemblies of 32 groundwater samples
GGCTGACCAAAATTTCAGCAGAAATTTATGGGTAGCCAAATGTATCGTGCTTGCCCCCGAGTTTTTGTGATTACACAAAAACTCTGCCCACCCGTGCGTGCACGAGAAACACTCCTAGATTCTCGAATACGAAACCGCGTGTCCAGTTTTACCAACTTGTTTAATTTTATTTTCCTTTTCCAATTGTGAAAGATACCTCGTTGCAGTTGCATCAGACACATGTAAAAATTTTTCAACTTCGTCGTTAGTGATTTTTTGCTTTTTTAAAAACAAAGTCATAATTTTATCCAGCTTTTTTCTTTTTCTAAACTGAATTGCATTTCGAGCCTTGACTAAAAGTTCTTTCACTAAATTCTTTTTGGGAGTTATTACTTGAATTGGTATGGTAGTTGGTGTTGGTTTAACTTCTTCTTGTTTCGGTTCGGTTTTGGTTTTGCTTGGCACTGGAATTGGTTCAGTAATTTTTATTTCTTCTTTCGCTGGCTCGGGTTCAATTTTCTGTTTTTCGGGTTCAGGTTCTGGAATTTCAGGATCCGGCCGTGTCTCAAGTTTCAACGGCTCAGGTTTAACTTCTAGTTCAGGTGTGAACGGCTCATATACTGGTATTTGAGCCGTTGGAGATTCACTAGTTTGGATGGGTTCGGAAGCTAGCTCGGAAACTGGCTCAAGGTTTAGCTCAATTCCAAGTGTTTGATTTTCAAAAGTATTTTCGAGCTTTAGCTTAGTTTCCTCAATTTCAGCTTTATTTTCAGTGTTTTGGGAAGTGGAATCAGAAGGTGGTATATTGCTACTTTTCACTTCAAAATCGTCCCTTGGAGCTTCCGTGGCCTCTGGGGGCACTTCAGTAGGTGTAAAATCTGTTGCAGGAATAGGTACATCAGCCACAGGCTCTTGGGGGCTCATAGGTTGAGTGTTTTCTTCAAAAATTGGGTTTTGAGTTGTATTTTGATTGTCGGGCATAAATTTATTTTATATCAATTGTACGTTAAATGCTTCACGAATATACTTTAAATTACGAAACTAGTATTTTCTAATCTAAGAATACTACTCAAGTAAGTTTATCATACTGGTGACTTTTTTGTTAAATTTAGAAATATTTTTTTACTTTTTACATTCTAATCTGAATTTGCTTTTTCCGTATGCTCGTTGTGGAATAGTTATCCACTGTTGCGCAGGCAAATATTTGTGTATAATACTTATTAAGTAGTTGCGAAACTATGAAATTATAATTTCTAAATATACAAATTTATGTTAATTAAGATTACAAAAAACTTTAAAATTATTATAATAATTGTGGCTATTACACTTATTGTGGGGTTTATATTTCTGACGCGAGAAAAAAATACAAGTAATACAAGTGAAGAACATAGTCATGGCGTAGGACATACTACGGCGAAAACAGATTTTTTGAAATTGCCATTAAAATCCCCAGAAACAAAAGTTGCTCTTATTCCTGTTGTGAAAGACGGGGTGAAAGAATTTCAACTTTCTCTTGATGAGATTCGATGGGAGTATGCCAAGGACAAATTTGTCCACGCTTGGGCGTATAATGGCCAAATTCCAGGACCGGAAATTCGCGTTACTGAAGGTGATAAAATACGAGTGGTGGTGAAGAATAACTTGCCGGTCGGCACTTCTATTCATTGGCACGGCGTACACGTAGAAAATAAAGCGGATGGTATTCCAGGCCTTACGCAATATCCTATAAAGCCAGGAGAAACCTTTACTTATGAGTTCACAGCCAAAAACGCCGGCACCCATTTTTATCACACTCATGGCTCTTCCCATATGGATGTTGTTTTGCAATTTGATATGGGGCTTTCTGGGTCGTTTATTATTGAACCAAAGAATCCTAAGAAATACGACCGGGAATATGTCTATATGCTGGATGAGTGGGAGATTAACCCCGACGGATCAAATGGCGCGCTTACACATACGAAAGAAAATGGCGAACACATTCACGGTAAACAAAACTACAATATTTTTACCATCAATGGCAGGATTTTCCCTGACATTGACCCATTAATGGTTAAAGATGGTGAGAAAGTGCTTGTCCGACTCATTAATGCCGGGACGCAAGCAATTCACCCTATGCACACCCACGGTCATTCTTTCAAGGTGGTGGCAATTGACGGAAATCCGGTTCCCCAAGTTGCTCAACAGATGCGCGATAATTTGCCAATTCTTCCAGGAGAAAGATATGACATTGAGCTTATCGCGGATAATTCCGGCGTATGGGTTTTTCACTGCCATGATGTGCATCATGCCGCCGCGGGTATGATCATTCCCTTTTTCTACGAGGGACGGAAACCATTAGAATAACAATAAAAAAATTAACATAATTCATATGAAAAAATATCTTATTGCAATCAGTGGTTTTTTCTTACCACTAACGGCACTGGCACACAGTGCTCACCACGAGGAGAATCCAAGTATTGCTTATCAGCTTGGAAAATTCTTATCTTTTGGGTATTTGGAAAGTGGGGATTGGCTCATGACGATTTTAAGCATTATTCTCTGGGCATCGCTCATTTATGTCGCATATTTATTAGTTAAAAAGGTTGGCTAAGAAAATTATTTAATAAAATTTTCTATTTCTAAAAGTCGGTCGTATTTTGCTACTCTTTCTTTTTTGGTTGGACCACCAGCTTTTATAAAATCTGCTCCTACGGCAACTGACAAATCCGCGATAAAGGTATCTTCTGTTTCACCTCCACGGTGAGAAATAAAAATTTTAATATTATTTTCTTTTGCTATTTTTATAGCTTGCAGAGTTTCCGACAGGGTACCTATTTGGTTTGGTTTGACCAGGAGAGTATTGATTGATTTATTTTCAATTGCTTTTTTAATCAGTTCAACATTCGTAACAGTAATATCATCTCCCACAATATTTATTTTTGCACCCAATCTTTTAGTCATTTCGGTAAATCCTTCAAAATCTTCTTCTTGAAGACCGTCTTCAATGGAAATTATTTTGTAACGAGTGCACAAGTTCTCATACATATTTATCATTTCTTTTGTATTTAATGTTTTATTTTATAAAACGTAGCGATTGTCTTTAAAAAAAGTTGTGGCAGCCACATCCAGCCCAATTTTAATTTTTTTTGTATCGTGGCCAGCAGAACGAATTGCCATTTCTAAATAATTCAAAGCTTTTTCACTTGACGAAAGTTTGGGTGCAAAACCCCCTTCATCTCCCATAACTATCGACTGCCCATCTTTTAAAAGAATATTTTTTAACGATTTAATTATCTTACTCATAACTTCTAGCTTAGTTTTTATGTCTTTGAACCCTTGTGGAATTAACATAAATTCCTGAAAATCCAGTCCGCTGTCTGAATGCTTACCACCCTCGATGATATTAAAGGCTGGTTCTGGAATTTTATATTTACGATTACTTTCATTTTCGTTATATAAATTTGCTAAATGATCATAAAGTTGAATTCCTTTTTCTTTTGCGGAAACTCTAGCAAAGGCAAGTGAAACTGCAAGTATTGCATTTGCCCCCAGCCTACTTTTATTTTTTGTACCATCTAGGTTTATCAAAGATTCATCTAAGGTCTTTTGATCTAATTCTTTACTAAGCAAGAATACAAAAATTTCTTTATTTATATTTTCTACAGCCCGAAGTACACCCTTGCCATCGAATCTAGCCATATCATCATCCCGCAATTCGTATGCTTCATTTTTCCCAGTACTTACACCGGAAGGAACTAAAGCAGTTGCACATACTCCACTATGAAGGGTGCAAGAAACAAATACAGTAGGATTACCCCTTGAGTCCAGCACTTCTTTTGCTTTAAGTTTTGAAATAATAGACATTTTATAGAGGATTAAATTTTGAATTTTGTAAATGATTTTCAGCTTCAAGTATAAAATGCTCCATCATATACACTGCCCTAATTGGATATTTACCGATTGATGTTTCTTCAGAAAGCATTACTGCATCCGAACCTTCCATAACAGCATTTACAACATCGGTTGCTTCCGCGCGGGTTGGATAAGGGTTATCCTTCATTGAGTAAAGCATTTGCGTAGCAGTGATAACTGGTTTCCCGGCGTATTTACATTTCTTGATAATTTCTTCTTGAATGAAGGGGATTTTCTCAAGAGCCACCTCGTTGCCAAGATCACCCCTTGCTATCATAATGGCATCTGCCACTTTTATTATTTCATCTATATTTTTTAGTGCTTCTGCGCGTTCTATTTTAGCTATGATTTTTTGTTTTCCGCCCCACTTTTTTATTTCGGCCATACAGTCAATAATATCTTCACCACTACCGACGAAAGATACGGATATGTAGTCAAGATTATTTTCTACTCCAAATTTTATTAGTTCTTTATCTTTTTCTGTTAGCGCTTTTAATGCATTTACTTCATAAGTATGTCCATCTTTATCTTGTAATCTAGGTCCTGGAAGATCCGCCATAATTAATATATTTGTGTTATTGGCTTTAGCAATCTCCCGTATCGTTTTTATACGCTTTTTACTTTCTTCTGGTCCTGGCCAAAAAAAATTAAGTCTTACTATGTCCATCCCTGCTTTAATCATTTCATCCAAGATTTCTGGTTTTTCGGAAGCCGGACCAATGGTTGCAATTATTTGTACAAAAGATCGTACTCTACTTGAAGATACTGCGTATTTTTCGTTCCCCACTTTTCTGTTTTCTTTATTTAATATATACCCATCTTGATCAAGCTCATAAATAAAAATTTCATTGAATGGCATTTCTACATTTTCTATGTCTTCATTCGAAATCTTTTCTATATATTTTATGAGTGCGCGAATGGTATTCCCATGCGAGACTACAAGAACATTCTCGCCCGTCTTTAAAACAGGGAGAATCTCTTGTTTAAAAAAAGGTATAGCTCGCTCATATACCATCTTGAGAGTTTCTCCATTTTTTACTGGATAATTCCAAGCTCGGCGAAGAACATTCACTTCTTTCGTACCAATTTTATTTTTCACATCAAGCTTGTTCATACCTGTATAATCTCCATAATCTCTCTCATTTAAAGCACTTGAATAACAAATATTTTCTGAGGAACGATTTCCTATACCGCCCATCATAGAAACTTCAGTTTCTATGGAGCGCGCTTGCATTGAAGTAAATACTCTATTTATTTTAATCCCTTTTGTAAGAACGCCGAGCGATTCAGATACTTTAAATCCCTTTTGAGTCAAGTGGACATCTTTTTTTCCGGTAAATAAATTAGCTTTATTCCACTCTGACTCTCCGTGCCTTACAATTATTAGTTTTCCAATTTTATTTTGCATAATTTATTTTATTTATTTACTTTATTTCGTGGAATCTTTCCCTTAAAAAAGTCAATAATATTTTCTGCTACAATTTTAGACATTTCTTCTCTGGCTTCCAATTGAGCAGAGGCTATATGGGGAGAAAGTATAGTGTTTGTTAATTTTGTGAGTCCTTCCATGAGTTTTGGTTCAAATTCGTACACATCCAAACCAGCACCTCGAATTTTATTATTTCTCAATACTTCTACCAATGCTATTTCGTCTATTACCGCTCCGCGAGAAGTATTTATAAGATAGGCAGATGGCTTCATTTTTTCTAAATTTCCTTTATTGATGAGATGGTGCGTAGTTGAAAGCAATGGAATATGAATACTAATCACATCCGCTAAAGATAATACCTCGTCTACTGAATTTATGAATTGGGCATTGCAATCTTTTTCTATTCTTTCATTTCTTATGATATCATAATAAATTATTTTCACACCGAAACCTTTATAAAGCTTACATGCTACCCGCTCGCCGATACGACCTGCGCCGATAATAGCTACTGTTTTATTTTCCAATTTATCTCCAACAAAAAGCATAGGCTCCCAACCTTTATATTTGCCTTCTCGCACGAAAGTGTCCGCTTCAACCAGCCGAGCCATTAATGCAAGTAGAAGCCCGATTGTATGCTCGGCAACACTATCCACATAATTGCCCGCCGTATTGGTAACGGTAATGCCACGCTTGGTCGCTTCTACTAAGTCAATATTGTCAAAGCCAATGGCGTAGTTGGCAAAAAGTTTTGTAGAGGGAGAAGCGTCAAAAACCTTTCTGTCTATCTTGTCAGTCAGTAGAGTGACAAGAACATCATAATTTTTCTTTTTTATTTCCTCAATTATTTCTTCTTGGGTTGGTGGAGTTTTACTATTGCCCATAGTAACAGCATATCCTTTTTCTCTAAGCATTTTTATACCCTTTTCTGGTATCTCCCTTGTGATAAATATATTTTTCATATTTGATTAAATTAAGTAAATGTTGTGTATTAGTTATCCACTATCGCACGGTCAAACATTTATGTATACTGTTTATTAAGTAGTTGCGAAACTATGCAATTAGTACCCACTTTAGTATACACCTACTTTGAACCTTAAACAAGGGGATAAGGTGGAATAAATGATATGAAACAGAAAACTCAAAAAACAAATTGGATATTCTTATTAATCGGTGTTTTTACTTGTCTCCTTATTCGCCTTATCCCGTTTCGTGTTCCAAATATTGAGCCGATCCTTGCCACTCAAATACCATTTACAAAAGCTTACGGAACTTTTATCGGATTTTTCTTTGGTGTTTCAAGTATAATTCTCTACGACATCGTAACTAACACTTTGGGAGTATGGACACCCATCACCGCAACCACATATGGGTTAGTTGGACTTTTTATTGCCCATTTTTTTCAGAAACGTAGTATGTCTCGAAAAAATATTGTCTCTTCCGCCGTCATCAGTACGCTTTTTTATGATGCACTTACCGGCCTCTCAATCGGTCCACTTTTTTTTAATCAGTCGTTTGCTGTTGCATTTGTCGGCCAAATCCCGTTTACTGCCCTACACCTTGTAGGTAATATAATATTTTCGCTTTTGGTTAGTCCCGTTCTCTATAGATTTCTAATGCGACCTCAACGGTTGAGGCAGAACATACCGGAAATTTCTTTATTACCAAAACCAATAATTATTTAAATTCATATGAAAAATAAAAAATATAAAGCATTTATACATATTCAAAAACGTGATGGCATGGTCGTTCCATTTGATGAAAAGCGTATTGTGAGAGCTATCTTGCGTGCTATGAATGTAGCACAAGAGGGTGACGAACAAAAAGCATCATTAGTAATGGAAAAAGTACTCGATGCGCTGTTGGCAATAAAAAAAGAACGAAAACAAAAAATATTTATTCCGAGTGTTGAAACTATCCAAGATATTGTCGAGAACCAACTCATTGTCGCTCAATTTTCTCAGACGGCCAAAGTATATATTCTCTACCGCAAAGAACGTTCGCTTGTGCGCGAAAAAGTTGGCTTTGTCCCAGAGCGGATCAAAGAACTTGCAGCAGAAAGTAAAAAGTATTTTCGTAACCCGCTTGCTGAATTTGTTTATTATCGTACATATTCCAAATGGATCGCCGAGGAAGGACGACGTGAGGTGTGGGTGGAAACAGTCGACAGATATATGAGCTTCATGAAAGAAAATCTTGGCTCTGGGCTTTCGGAAAAAGAATATGGGGAAGTTCGCGAAGCTATCTTGAAACAAGAAGTTATGCCCTCCATGCGTCTTTTCCAATTTGCTGGAAAAGCAGTACGTCGAACAAATGTCTGTGCATATAATTGTTCATTTATTGCTCCGCGCACCTTCCAAGATTTTGCCGAAATTATGTATATCTCAATGTGCGGTACTGGCGTGGGGTGGAGTGTTGAGAGCGAAAACATTCAAGCATTGCCTCAAATTATTCGTCAAACAGGTAAAAAACTTTCAACCTACACTATTCCTGATACCAAAGAAGGCTGGGCAGATGCATTAACTCTTGGAATGAAAACATGGTTTGAGGGTAATGATATTGTCTTTGATTATTCATTTATTCGTCCAGCTGGTTCGCGCCTCAAAACAATGGGAGGTAAAAGTTCTGGACCAGAGCCACTTCGTTCGCTTCTTGAATTCACTCGCGAGCGTATTCTTCGAAAACAAGGAAGGCATTTATTAAACCTTGATGCACATGATATTATTTGTAAAATTGGCGAATGCGTTGTTGCTGGAGGTGTACGTCGTAGTGCCATGATCTCACTTTCTGATTTTGATGATGACGCCATTCGTGATTCAAAAAAAGGACAATTCTACGTCGCAGAGAGTCAGCGTATGCTCGCTAATAATTCGGCCATATATCTTGAAAAACCACGAGCTGAAGAATTTCTCGATGAATGGATCGCACTTATGAAAAGTGGTTCGGGTGAGCGAGGAATCTTCAATCGAGGTGGGCTTATAAAAACATTACCAAAGCGTCGACTCAACCAGTGGAAAGGCAAAATATATCCATCGTGGGGTACAAATCCATGCGGAGAAATAATTTTGCAATCAAAGCAGTTTTGTAACTTAAGCGAGGTAATTGCGCGTGCAGAAGACACGGAAGAGACATTATTAAAAAAAGTTCGTATTGCTACGATCCTTGGCACATATCAATCTACTCTTACATATTTTCCATATCTTTCTCGCGAATGGAAACAAAATTGCGAGAAAGAGTGTCTACTTGGAGTGTCAATTACTGGTCAATGGGATTCAAAAGTTGCGCGTGACCCAGAAGTGCTCAAAAAACTAAAAGTGTCAGCAATTGAGGTAAATAAAAAATTTGCCAAGCGGTTAGGAGTTAATCAATCAGTCTGCGTTACATGCGTGAAGCCATCAGGCACCGTTTCGCAAACAGTGGACTGTGCTTCTGGCATGCATCCACGTCATGCGCCTTATTATATTCGGCGTATCCGTATTTCTGCCACCGATGCGCTGTTTAAAATGTTGCGTGATCAAGGAGTACCCTATTCACCTGAAGTAGGACAAACAATGGAAAATGCCACTACCTTCGTTTTTGAATTTCCCGTGAAAGCACCCGATGATGCGATTTGTCGGGACGATATAAATGCGATCAAACAACTTGAACACTGGAAAATAGTCAAGGAATATTTTACCGAACATAATCCGTCGGTAACTATTTCTGTTGGTGAAGACGAATGGATCAAAGTCGGTAACTGGGTATATGAAAATTGGGATATTGTTGGTGGACTTTCATTCCTCCCGCGTTCGAATCATATATACCAACTTGCACCATACGAAACAATTACAAAGCAACACTATGAGGAAATGTTGAAAAATATAGAGCACTTAGATTTTTCCAAGATTGTTACCTATGAGGTCGATGACGAAACTGATGTAAAGCGTGAGCTTTCCTGCGTAGCAGGTGTATGCGATATTACTTAAAAATATGCTCTACACACGAAAAGGAGATAATGGAACGACAAAACTTTTTAATTGTCCACAAGGCAAGAGGCTTTCTAAAAGCACTGTTGTATTCGAAGCACTTGGCACTCTCGATGAGCTAAACTGCTCGCTTGGTTTTGCCGTGGCACTTGCCAAAAAATCACACAGTACTTTAGAAATGTCCGGACAGAAAACGGAATACGTGACCATTATCGAACATTTGCAAAATACTCTTTTTATTATTCAAGCTGAACTCGGAGGTGCTAATAAGCACCCAAGCAAGGTGGACGTAGATTTTGCAGAATTTATTGTCGCCGAGATTGAAAAGGTTTTACCGCCAGTGACATCATTTATTGTCCCGGGCGGTGGCAAAATAGGAGCATATCTTGATGTTTGTCGAACTATCGCTCGAAGGGCTGAACGAAGCGTAATAAAAGTGTTTGAAGAGGACGAGCAATTTGTTAGCGAAATAACTCTGCAATTTCTTAATCGGCTTTCAAGTGCGCTGTACGCCCTTGCGCGATTTGCAAACTATCAAGGTGGATTTCTAGAACATCCGCCTGGGTATGGATAGTAGAAGATAGTGCCAGTTTAAATTTAATAATTCGTGATCAGGGAAGAGAGGTTTGAATCCTCCACAGTGCCGCTACGGTAAAAGTCCGAACACTGATCCGAGTAACGGAACGAAAGTTCCATCCCGAGCAGGAATATTCCCACATATTATATGTGAGGTTAATACTTCCTTTGACGGAAGTATTTTAGTATGAATATGAAAAAAATTTTACAAAAACTATATATAGAAATGATTGCTGTTATTCTTCTGGTGGGAATTTTTTTTGCATTTCATTTTATTATACCTGTTGTAAAAAATACTAAAAACGAAACTTCTCCGCAATCGACAACCTTAATCATAGAATCTAAAAAAACAGAATCTCTCCAAAACATTTCTTTCGAAAAAACGAAATCGCTTCAGCAGTTTACACTTATAGCTGGAGATACGACTATACAGATTCCGTTTTCCCATGGAGGGACGCTCTACGATGCCCTCCTTGCCACTAAACAAAAAGGGGCATTATCTTTTTCTGGCGTAAAATATACTGGTCTTGGATTCTTTATAACTGATATTGGCGCGCTTCATCAAAGCAATGGAAAATATTTAATCTACTTTATTAACGGTACGGAAGCATCTGTCGGTGTTTCCTCATATGTTCCCAAGGACGGTGATATCGTTCTGTGGAAACTTAAATAATATATATGAATAATATAAAAACAAAATTCGCATTATTTTTTTTAGCAATTTTACTTTGTGTTCCGGTGACTTTTATACACGCCGATGATACAACTACCATAGTAGTGCCCGACATTACTCCACCAGTCATTACATTACTTGGCAATACAACAGTTTCAATTCAACAAGGTGCAACATATATTGACGCTGGAGCGACTGCAAATGACAATATTGACGGTGATATTACCTCTAAGATTGTTGTTGCTAATTTAGTAAACACAGCAATTCCTGGTAGTTATACAATTAATTATACTGTAAATGATGTCGCAGGGAATGTAGCAATTTCGGTTATTAGAACCGTTACCATAACTCTGCCGCCTCCTGCCCTGATTGAAACAATCTTTGTTCGTAATGGTGATACAATTGTATATCAAGGTACCATAAATCTTCCCTCAACGGGAACCGTAAGTATCACCGACAATCAAGGCACCGTACATTTAGTCAACGCAAAAAGTGTTCTTGGACTTTTGTATTCAATTAGCCAGACGAGTAATTCATTTTCTCTTTCCAATATTCAATATTATAGTTCATTCGGGGCATTGTATCTCAAATGCCTCACACCTACGAGCGGGACACAGGCCTGTGACAATTGGCAATATGTGGTGAATGGTATAGCTCCTTCAACTGGAATGGATACCTTTATCCTTACTGGTGCTGAGACAATTAATTTATATTTTGGTTCTCCGCGCCAAGTGATTTTTAATACGACCTCCATTATCGCAGGAGGATCATTTATTGCAACTGCACAAAAATATAATTATCTTGACAATACTTGGATCTCGCTTTCGGGTGTAACTATAGGGGTAACTGTACCAAACCCAAATGATCCGTACAACCCTACTATTGTCACTTCGCAAGCAGTTGATACAAATGGAAACGCAACGCTTACTCTCGCAACTGCAGGCACATACACTGTTGGTATTTCCGAAGACTATTATTTCCCTTCATATGCTGTGACCGTAACTGCACCTACGTCTACCATAGTAGTACCTGATACCACTCCACCAGTCATTACATTACTTGGCAATACAACAGTTTCAATTCAACAAGGTGCAACATATATTGACGCTGGAGCGACTGCAAATGACAATATTGACGGTGATATTACCTCTAAGATTGTTGTTGCTAATTTAGTAAACACAGCAATTCCTGGTAGTTATACAATTAATTATACTGTAAATGATGTCGCAGGGAATGTAGCAATTTCGGTTATTAGAACCGTTACCATAACTCTGCCGCCTCCTGCCCTGATTGAAACAATCTTTGTTCGTAATGGTGATACAATTGTATATCAAGGTACCATAAATCTTCCCTCAACGGGAACCGTAAGTATCACCGACAATCAAGGCACCGTACATTTAGTCAACGCAAAAAGTGTTCTTGGACTTTTGTATTCAATTAGCCAGACGAGTAATTCATTTTCTCTTTCCAATATTCAATATTATAGTTCATTCGGGGCATTGTATCTCAAATGCCTCACACCTACGAGCGGGACACAGGCCTGTGACAATTGGCAATATGTGGTGAATGGTATAGCTCCTTCAACTGGAATGGATACCTTTATCCTTACTGGTGCTGAGACAATTAATTTATATTTTGGTTCTCCGCGCCAAGTGATTTTTAATACGACCTCCATTATCGCAGGAGGATCATTTATTGCAACTGCACAAAAATATAATTATCTTGACAATACTTGGATCTCGCTTTCGGGTGTAACTATAGGGGTAACTGTACCAAACCCAAATGATCCGTACAACCCTACTATTGTCACTTCGCAAGCAGTTGATACAAATGGAAACGCAACGCTTACTCTCGCAACTGCAGGCACATACACTGTTGGTATTTCCGAAGACTATTATTTCCCTTCATATGCTGTGACCGTAACTGCACCTACGTCAAGTAGTGGTCCAAGTAGTGGAGGGAGTGGTGGAATGGCAATTTCATTTCCTCCATTCAATGTTCCAAACGCAATTGCATATCTCACTAGTGTCCAAAGTTCTGATGGCTCGTTTGGTGCTAGCGATATGTATACCGATTGGGCAGCTATTGCGCTTGGTGCAGCTAATATTTCCGGTTCCGTTAAAACAAATCTTTTAAACTATATATCATTACACAACACAGTAAGTTCACTTCTTACTGATAATGAACGTCGTGCGATGGCATTGCTCGCACTCGAACAAAATCCATATTCATTTAATGGCACAGATTATATTGCCCCAATTGTAAATTCATTTGATGGTGTGCAGTTCGGCGATCCATCGCTCCATAATGATGACATTTTTGCCCTTATTCCACTTGCCAGCGTGGGCTATACGGCCAATGATTCAATTATTGCTAAAGATATTGCATTTATTGTTGGAAGACAAGAATCTGACGGATCATGGAATAAAACACCTGACATGACTGCATCTGCTATTATGGCCATTAAACCATTTAACTCTGTTGATGGAGTATCTGCTGCTCTCGCTAAAGCTACTGCATATCTACAAAATGCTCAAAAAAGCGATGGTTGCTTTGGCTCAATATATTCCACGAGCTGGGTAATACAAGCTATGAGTACTCTTGGTGTATCGTGGACAAATAATGGTAATGGAGTCACCAATTGTCTTGCCACACATCAAACGAGTGATGGTGCGGCACTTGCATTATCGGAAACTTTACAAAACAGAATTTGGGCGACAAGTTATTCTATTCCTGCAGCCCTTGGAAAGTCATGGAATGCAATTATGCATTCGGTTACAAGACCGGTTTTGCAAATTATATCCTCCGACAATGGAAGTGTAATTGAGAAAATATCCCTAATACCATTAATTATTCTAGAAGAAATAGTTACGCCGACTATTTTGTCAACAATCGCGCCATCTCCTCAAAAAACATCTACTACTATAGTTGTATCACCAAAATTACTTGCGTCTGTTACACCTGCGTTAATACCCGAAGCGATCAAAACCGAAAATACTATTCAGGAAAAAACTTTATCTGACCACGAATCTAAAAGTATTGAAATATCACCACATCACAATCTTTTAGCAACAGCAGAAAAAAGTGGAACAGATGTGCCAATACCAGTTGCCGTGGGATTGGTTATTTCATCATTGTTCTTGGCTTCTTTTGCTTTTCGCTTTATTGTAAAACCATAGCTTGCACTATATTCGTGCATTTTGCTTTGGCTTGTTGTATACTATTAAAATTATGATACCATCGCTTAAAAAATTAAAGAAAATAAAACAACCACTTCCGCGTACTGCGTATCGAAAAAATGCAGAAACCTATAAGATTCTCGCAAATTCAAAGCGTCTTGAAATTCTTAATCTTTTACGTGAGCAAGAAATGTCGGTTGAGGATCTTATTAAAACACTGGGTGTATCAAAGGCTAATGTTTCCCAACATCTTGCACTTTTGCGCCATGCACATTTAGTGACTGTGCGCCGCGAAGGCCTCAATGGCTACTACAACATCATTGATCCGCGTATTGTTGAACCATGCCGAATTTTACATCAGCTTTCACTTGGAAAAAAACCTAAAAACTTTATTAAAAATAAATATTAAAATATATGGAAATAAAAAAAATACAAACAGACTATATAAAAATTATAAAAAACACGCTAATTATCTCTTGTTTTATTGCTGTTATTAGTTTTTTTATTTATTCTTTTATTCAATATAAAAAAACCGACATTGAAGAAAAGGGGTTAATTGTTTGTGCGAATGAAAATACAAATACAAACTCAGATACAAATTCAAGTGAGAAATGTTTTTGGAATGCCCATATTCATACTTATATTCCAATAAAAATTTGTGACACATCTTATTCTTTATCTAAATTTAAAGGACCTCTTAATAAAATTCACGCTCATGGAGATGAAAATGTTATCCATTTTCATAACAAAATTCCTTTTGATAAAAAAACAAATAAATTTTTAGAGACACCTCTAAAATTAGAAAATATTTTTAAAGATTTAGAACTCCCATTTAGTACTAATAGTCTCCTAGGCAAGAAAGATGGCGAGCTATGTGGTAATGTTATAGCTAATTGGAAATTTTTTGTGAATGGAGTATCCCAATCTGATTGGGAAAATTATGAATGGAAAGATCGTGATATAATATTTTTTGTTTTTAGTTCCCAAAGTAAAGAAAATATAGAGCAAGAAATCAATAATAACCCTTTAAAATTTCCTTCTTTTGGGACAGAGTAGGGTTGGGCAGAATTTGAAATCTCGCCAAAAGACAAAAGCCGAGGAAAATGGAAATCCAT
>ERZ1292640.2358-Hain-H43-02um-R1-2358-length-15142-cov-14_pt2 | contig 14796 bp, 11 predicted proteins | sample MGYA00564404_ERZ1292640 | MGnify/ENA primary metagenome ERZ1292640 (study PRJEB36523, sample SAMEA6512636) | groundwater metagenome | collected 2019-01-08 | study: AquaDiva: Metagenomics assemblies of 32 groundwater samples
CAGCGGCGGAACTACTCGACGACGAAGAACAAGCGGACCCATCCGGATCGCATGGAGCTGAAGAAGTACTGCAAGTGGTGCCGCAAGCACACGAACCACAAGGAATCGAAATAGGCTCGGAGGCGTGTAGCTCTAACGGCTAGAGCACCGGACTCCAAATCCGGGGGATGGGGGTTCGAATCCCTCCACGCCTGCCATTTTCGAGGATGACGTGGAGTATTTGAGGCGGATCCAGCAGTTCTTGAGGGAGGTCAAGGGCGAGTTCGGCAAGGTGAACTGGCCGAGCCAGCCGATAATCGTCAACTCCACGGCGGTCGTGCTGGTCGTCACGGGCGTTATCGCCGTCTTTCTCTGGGTGGCGGACCTGGGGCTGGCCCGGATCGCGGGAGTGATTCTGAAATGACCAACGAGACCAGCACCAAGCAGTGGTTCGTCGTGCACACCTACTCGGGGTTCGAGAACAAGGTCGCGGCGGCGATCGAGCAGCGGGCCAAGATCTTCGGCCTTCAGGACCAGGTCACCCGGGTGGTGGTGCCTGTGGAGGAGGTCGTCGAGGTCCGCAAGGGCCAGAAGCGGATCACCTCCCAGAAATTCTATCCCGGCTATGTCCTGGTCGAGATGGAGCTGACGGATGAGACGTGGCACCTCGTCCGCAGCACCCCGAAGGTGACGGGGTTCGTGGGGTCGGGGGCCAGGCCGGTCCCGCTTCCCCCGGAAGAGGTGGAGGAAATCCTCCGCCAGATGGAGGAGGGGGCGGAGAAGCCCAAGCCGAAGGACGTTTTCTCCAAGGGCGACAAGGTGCGGGTGAGCGAGGGGCCGTTCGTCAACTTCACGGGGACGATTGAGGAAGTGAATCCGGAGCGCGGCCGGCTGAAGGTGATGGTCGGGCTTCTCGGCCGGCTGACCCCCGTTGAGATCGAGTACTACCAGGTGGAGCGTCTCTAGTGGAGTCCGTCTCTAGATGAAGAAAATCCAGGCGATCGTCAAGCTCCAGATCCAGGCCGGCAAGGCGAATCCGGCCCCACCCGTGGGCCCGGCGCTGGGCCAGCACGGCGTGAACATCATGGAGTTCTGCAAGGGGTTCAACGCCCAAACGGCGTCCCAGGAAGGGCTGATTCTTCCTGTGGTGGTGACGATCTACCAGGATCGGTCCTTCTCCTTCGTGGTGAAGACGCCCCCCGCGGCCGTGCTCCTGAAGCGCGCGGCGGGGATCGCCAAGGCCTCGGCCGTCCCGCACCGGGACAAGATCGGCAAAGTGACCCGGGCCCAGGTCCGCGAGATCGCCCAGACCAAGCTCCCGGACCTCACCGCCAATTCCCTTGAGGCCGCGATGCGAATCATCGAGGGCACGGCCCGCAGCATGGGCATCGAAGTCGTGTAGTTCGAGCCGAGGCGCTTCGGCGCCGGCAGCGGTACCGCCGGCGCCAGCGACAAGGCGAGGCCCGAGTAGATGTTCGAGCCGAGGCGCTTCGGCGCCGGCAGCGGTACCGCCGGCGCCAGCGACAAGGCGAGGCCCGAGTTCATCGAGAGAGGATCGAAGATGCCGGCACTGGCGAAGCGATACAAGGCGGCGGTCGCGCTGATCGACCGGGCGAAGGCGTACACCGTCGAAGAGGCCATCGCCACCCTCGAGAAGACGCCCGGGACCAAGTTCGATGAGAGCGTCGACCTGGCGTTTCACCTGGGCGTGGACCCGAAGCACGCCGACCAGATGGTCCGCGGCGCTGTCGTCCTTCCTCACGGCACCGGCAAGACCGTGCGTGTCGTCGTATTCGCCAAGGGCGAAAAGGAGCGGGAAGCGAAGGAGGCGGGCGCGGATTACGTCGGCGCCGAAGATCTGGTCGAGAAGATCCAGGGTGGGTGGATGGAGTTCGATTCCACGATCGCGACGCCGGACCTCATGGGGCAGGTGGGCAAGCTCGGAAAGGTGCTGGGGCCCCGCGGTCTCATGCCCAACCCCAAGCTGGGGACGGTCACGTTCGACATCGCCCGCGCCGTGCGGGAGGTCAAGGCGGGGAAGGTGGAGTTCCGCGCGGACAAGGCGGGCAACGTCCACGTCCTGATCGGCAAGAAGTCGTTCAGCGCCGAGCAGCTCGCAGCCAACGCGATGACGCTCGTCGAGGCCATCATGCGCGCCAAGCCGGCTTCCGCGAAGGGGCAGTATCTCAAGTCCCTCACGGTCTCCTCGACGATGGGGCCGGGGATTCCGGTGGATGTGCAGCGCATCGCCAACCTCTTCAAGAAGTGATTGGTCGCGGCGGAAGGAGCGAGGGGTGCCGACTCAAGCGAAGATCCAGGAAGTCGAGAGCCTGAAGGCCCGGCTCATTGGGGTGAAGACCGCGGTGCTGACCGAGTACCGGGGCCTCACGGTCCAGCAGCTCTCGGATCTCAGAAAGCAGCTCCGGACGGTGGCGGCGGAGTACAAGGTGCTCAAGAACCGGCTGGCGCGGCGGGCGCTCCAGGGGTCCCCGCTGGACGGGCTGGGCCCCCACCTGAAGGGCCCGACGGGGCTCGTGATCTCCAAGCAGGATCCCGTCGCCCTGGCCAAGGCCCTTCAGGCCTTCGTCAAGACGAACGCCCTGCTCCAGATCAAGCTCGGCTACGTGGAGGGGCAGCTCCTGGCACCGGCGGACATCAAAGCCCTCGCCGACCTTCCGTCGAGGGAGGCCCTACGGGCCAAGCTGGTGGGCGCCATCCAGGGCCCCCTGGCTCAGCTGGTGGGCCTGCTGACGGCGCCGCACCGCGAACTGGTCTACGTCCTGCAGCAGCGCGGAAAGGGCGCTGCTGAGTAACGACTACACCCCAAGGAGGAATCACCACATGGCAACCGTTGAGCAGATCGCCGAACAACTCGACACGCTGACACTGCTGGAGGCCGCGCAGCTCTCCAAGCTGCTGCAGGAGAAGTGGGGGGTGACGGCCGCCGCGCCGGTGGCGGCCGGTCCGGGGGCCGCTCCGGGCGGGGCGGCGCCGGCGGCGGCCGAGGAGGAGGAGAAGACGGAATTCGACGTGATCCTGATCGCCGCCGGCGACAAGAAGATCCAGGTCATCAAGGTCGTCCGCGAGCTGACCGGGCTGGGACTCAAGGAGGCCAAGTCCGTCGCGGACGACGCTCCCAAGCCGGTCAAGGAGAAGGTGTCGAAGGCCGAAGCCCAGGAGATGAAGAAGAAGCTCGAAGAGGTCGGGGCCACGATCGAGATCAAGTAGAGGAGAACGTATGGCAGGGATGATTCAGTGCGGGCGCCGGACGCGGAGGGATTTCGGGAAGATCCCGTCCATCGTTGAGATTCCGAACCTCATCGAGGTCCAGAAAGGGTCCTACGAGGCGTTTCTGCAGAAGGACGTCGCTCCCGAGCGCCGGATAGATATCGGGCTCCAAGCGGTCTTCAAGTCCGTCTTTCCGATCACGGACTACAACGAGAACGCCTCGCTGGAGTTCGCGAATTACCACTTCGGGGATCCCAAGTACAGTGTCGAGGAATGCCACGACCGGGGGATGACCTTCGCCATTCCGCTCAAGCTGACGCTGCGCCTGGTTTCGTACGAGCAGGACAAGGAGGCGAAGACTCGGGCCGTGAGGGACATCAAGGAGCAGGAGGTCTACCTCGGCGAGCTCCCGCTGATGACGGAGAAGGGCACCTTCATCATCAACGGGACCGAGCGGGTGGTGGTCTCGCAGCTCCAGCGGTCGGCCGGCGTCTTCTTCGACGACGACAAGGGCAAGACCGTGGCGTCCGGGAAGCTCCTCTATTCCGCGCGGGTGATTCCGTACCGCGGCTCCTGGCTGGAGTTCGACTTCGACGCCAACGACATCCTCCACGTCCGGGTCGACCGCCGCCGGAAGATGTCGGCCACGGCGTTTCTCCGCGCGTTCTGGTTCCTGGAGCGCGGCTGCCACAAGCCCCAGGACATCCTGAGCGACGAAGAGATCCTGGCGCTGTTCTACGACCTGGAGGAGGTGCTGGCGCTGGAGGGCGGGGTGGCGTGGAAGCGGCTCCACCCCGAGGTGCATGTGGACGAGAAGGTGGCCGAGGACATCCGGCCGCCCCGGCACCGGGAGCCCGTGGTCCAGGCCGGGAAGAAGCTGACCCGCAAGATCATCGAGCAGCTCCGGGAGCTCCACGTGGACCGGATCCCGGTGCGCGCTGAGGAGCTCGAAGGCCGGCGCACGGGAAGCCGCGTCGTGGATCAGGAGACGGGCGAGGTCCTGCTCGACGTCAACCAGGAGATCAAGGCCGATCACCTGCGGACGTTCGCGGCCCGCCGGGTGGCGCCCTTCAAGCTCCTGGCCATGGTTCCCGGCAAGGTGGACGCCTCCATCCACGAGACGCTTGCCCGGGACGCCAAGGATCACTTCAAGGACCCGGACGAGGCGCTCGTGGAGATCTACCGGCGCCTCCGTCCCGGCGATCCGCCCACCGTCGAGTCGGCGCGGGCGCTGTTCCGCGGGATGTTCATGGATCCCCGCCGGTACGACCTGGCCCGCGTGGGCCGCTTCATGGTGAACAAGAAGCTCCAGATCAACGCCCCGCTCAACGTCCGGACGCTCCGGGGCGACGACGTGGTGGCCGTCCTCCGCCACCTGGTCCAGGTGAAGCTGGGCTCCAAGCCCACCGACGACATCGATCACCTCGGCAATCGAAGGGTTCGCTCGGTCGGAGAGCTTCTCGAAAACCAGTTCAGGGTGGGCCTGACGCGGATGGAGCGGGCGGTGAAGGAGCGGATGTCCATCTCGGACATCGCAAACCTCATGCCCCACGACCTGATCAACGCCAAGCCCGTGTCGGCGGTGGTCAAGGAGTTCTTCGGGTCCTCCCAGCTGAGCCAGTTCATGGACCAGACGAACCCGCTGGCCGAGCTGACCCACAAGCGCCGGCTCAGCGCCCTCGGGCCGCGGGGCCTCTCGCGCGAGCGCGCGGGCTTCGAGGTGCGCGACGTGCACCCGACTCACTACGGGCGCATCTGCCCAATTGAGACACCTGAAGGTCCCAACATCGGACTGATCTCGTCGCTCTCGACGTACGCCCGGATCAACGAATTCGGATTCATCGAGACGCCCTACCGGAAGGTCGCCGACGGGAGGGTTACCGACGAGATCGTCTTCCTGTCGGCGCTCGAGGAGGAGCAGTACGTCATCGCGCAGGCCAACGCCGAGCTGGACAAGCAGAACCGGTTCGTGCGGGATCGCGTCTCGGCCCGGAAGGGCGGCGAGTTCAAGATGCTGCCCCCGGAGGGAATCCACTTCATGGACGTGTCCCCCAAGCAGCTGGTGTCCGTCGCCGCCTCAATGGTCCCGTTCCTCGAGAACGACGACGCCAACCGGGCGCTCATGGGCTCGAACATGCAGCGCCAGGCCGTGCCGCTGCTCCAGCCCGAGGCGCCGTGGGTCGGCACCGGGATGGAGCACATCGTGGCCCGGGACTCCGGTGCGGTCGTGCTGGCCAAGCGCCAGGGCGTGGTCGAGTACGTGTCGGCGGACCGCATCGTCGTGCGCGCGGAAAGCCGCTCGAAGAAGCCCGACCCGGTGCAGGACCTGCCGCTGGACATCTATAACCTGACGAAGTACCAGCGCTCGAACCAGAACACCTGCATCAACCAGCGCCCCATCGTGAGGAAGGGGCAGCGGCTGCAGGCCGGCGAGGTGATCGGCGACGGCCCCGCCACCGACCAGGGCGAGCTGGCCCTCGGGAGGAACGTGCTGGTCGCCTTCATGCCGTGGGGCGGGTACAACTTCGAGGACGCCATCCTGGTCTCCGAGCGGCTGGTCAAGGAGGACCGCTATACCTCGATCCACATCGAGGAGTTCGAGAGCCAGGCGCGGGACACGAAGCTCGGCAAGGAGGAAATCACCCGCGACATCCCCAACGTGTCCGAGGAGGCGCTCAAGGATCTGGACGAGTCCGGCATCGTCAGGATCGGGGCCAAGGTGAAGGCCGGCGACATCCTGGTGGGGAAGATCACGCCCAAGGGCGAGACCCAGCTCACGCCGGAGGAAAAGCTGCTGCGGGCGATCTTCGGCGAGAAGGCCGGGGACGTGCGGGATACTTCGCTCACGGTGCCGCCGGGGATCGAGGGCACCGTCGTGGACGTGAAGGTTTTCTCCCGCCGCGGCGTGGACAAGGACGAGCGCGCCAAGTCCATCGAGGAGGAGGAGGTGAGCCGCCTCGAAAAGGACTACCAGGACGAGATCGCGATGGTCGAGATGGAGCGCGACCAGAAGCTGAAGAACCTGCTGGTCGCGAAGACCCTCACCCAGGACCTGATCGATCCGACCAACAAGAAGAAGCTCGGCAAGAAGGGCGACCGGATCGAGCGCCTCTTCCTGGACAACTTCTCCTGGAACGAGCTGAAGAAGATCCGGGTGAAGGAGGACGACGGCCTGCCCGCCAACATCAAGCGGATCGAGGAGCTGGCCGAGGAGCAGATCTCGATTTACGAGACGATGCTGGACGACCGCATCGCCCGCCTCCGCCGGGGCGACGACCTGGCGCCAGGGGTCATCAAGACGGTGAAGGTGTACGTGGCGGTCAAGCGCAAGCTCTCCGTCGGCGACAAGATGGCCGGCCGCCACGGGAACAAGGGCGTGGTCTCGCGGGTGCTCCCCGAGGAGGACATGCCGTACCTGCCCGACGGGACGCCGGTGGAGATCGTGCTGAACCCGCTGGGCGTGCCCTCGCGGATGAACGTGGGCCAAATTCTCGAAACCCACCTGGGCTGGGCCGCCCGGGCGCTCGGGCTCTGGGTGGCGAGCCCGGTCTTCGACGGTGCCACGGAAGAGGAAATCAAGGAGCTGCTGAAGCAGGCCAAGCACCCGACGTCGGGGAAAACGCTGCTCTACGACGGGCGCACCGGCAAGTCGTTCCACCAGGAGGTGACCGTCGGGCAGATCTACATGATGAAGCTGGCCCACCTCGTGGAGGACAAGATGCACGCCCGCTCCATCGGCCCGTACTCCCTCGTCACCCAGCAGCCGCTGGGCGGCAAGGCCCAGTTCGGCGGCCAGCGCTTCGGCGAGATGGAGGTCTGGGCGCTGGAAGCCTACGGCGCGGCGCACACGCTGCAGGAGATGCTCACCGTCAAGTCCGACGACCTGGAGGGACGGAACCGCATCTACGAGGCCATCGTCAAGGGCGAAAACTTCCTCGAGCCGGGCACTCCAGAGTCCTTCAACGTGCTGGTGAAGGAGCTGAAGAGTCTGGCGCTCGATGTGGAGCTCGTGCAGAAGAACGGCAAGAAGTAGTGGAAAAGGAGGTTCACGAATGTTGACGGATCGGCCGCTGGGCAGCCTGCTCAGGGAGGAGAAGCCCACCAAGGACCTGTGGGGGATGCTCGATCGGCATCCGAAGCCCATCACGTTCGACGCCATCCGGATCCGGCTGGCGTCTCCCGAGAAGATCCGCTCCTGGTCGCACGGCGAGGTGAAGAAGCCGGAGACCATCAACTACCGGACGTTCAAGCCGGAGCGGGACGGGCTCTTCTGCGCCCGCATCTTCGGGCCCACCAAGGACTACGAGTGCGCCTGTGGCAAGTACAAGCGGATGAAGTTCGCCGGCGTGGTCTGCGACAAGTGCGGGGTCGAGGTCACGCGCGCCCGCGTGCGCCGCGAACGGATGGGGCACATCGAGCTGGCCTCGCCGGTTTCCCACGTCTGGTTCTTCAAGGGGCTGCCCAGCCGCATCGGCCAGCTTCTGGACATGTCCCTCCGCGAGCTGGAGAGGATCCTCTACTTCGAGGAGTACGTGGTGCTGGATCCCGGGCGGGTGCCAGGGCTGAAGAAGAAGGATCTCCTGACCGTCGACAAGGCCCGCAAGCTCGCCGACGAGCACGGGGCCGACGCGTTCAAGGTCGGCATGGGTGCGGAGGCCATCCGGGAGATGCTCCGCGACATGGACCTGGAGAGCCTGGCGCGCGAGCTCCGGGCTCAGATGCTGGAGGAAACCTCTGTCCAGAAACGGAAGAAAATTGTCAAGCGCCTGAAGGTCATGGAGGCCTTCATCAAGTCCGGCAACCAACCCGAGTGGATGATCCTCGAGGTGGTGCCCGTGATCCCACCCGAGCTGCGGCCGCTGGTGCCGCTGGACGGCGGCCGGTTCGCCACCTCCGACCTCAACGACCTCTACCGGCGCGTCATCAACCGGAACAACCGGCTCAAGCGCCTCATGGAGCTGCGGGCCCCGGAGATCATCATCCGGAACGAGAAGCGGATGCTGCAGGAGGCCGTGGACGCACTGTTCGACAACGGCCGCCGGGGCCGTGTGATCACCGGCCCGAACAACCGGCCCCTCAAGTCCCTGTCGGACACCCTCAAGGGCAAGCAGGGACGGTTCCGCCAGAACCTGCTGGGCAAGCGCGTGGACTATTCCGGCCGCTCGGTCATCGTCGTGGGTCCGCACCTCAAGCTCCATCAGTGCGGGCTGCCGAAGAAGATGGCGCTCGAGCTGTTCAAGCCGTTCATCCTCCGGAAGCTCGAGGAGCGGGGGATCGCGTCGTCCATCAAGGCGGCGAAGAAGTTCGTGGAAAAGGAGCATCCGGAGGTCTGGGACATCCTGGAGGAGGTCATCAAGGAGCACCCCGTGCTGCTGAACCGGGCGCCGACGCTCCACCGCCTCGGGATCCAGGCGTTCGAGCCGATCCTGGTCGAGGGAAAAGCCATCGAGATCCACCCGCTGGTCTGCACGGCCTTCAACGCCGACTTCGACGGCGACCAGATGGCGGTCCACGTTCCGCTCAGCTTGGAGGCCCAGCTGGAGGCGCAGATCCTCATGCTGTCGTCCAACAACATCCTGTCGCCCGCCAACGGCGCGCCGCTGGCCGTCCCGACCCAGGACATGGTGCTGGGGATCTACTATCTCACCAAGGAGCGCCCCGGCGTGAAGGGCGAGGGGCGGCTGTTCGCGGACCCCGAGGACGTGAGGATCGCCTACGACGCCGAGGATGTGGATCTCCAGGCCCGGATCCGCCTCCGCTGGCGGGGGGAATTCATCGAGACGACCGTCGGGCGCGTGCTGCTCAACGACGTCGTGCCCGAGCCCCTGAGGTTCGTGAACCGCGAGCTGAAGAAGAAGGAGGTCACGCAGCTCGTGGCCGAGTGCTACAACAAGCTCGGCAACGAGGTCACCGTCGCGTTCTTGGATGAGTTGAAAGATATCGGCTTCAGGTATGCGACGCTCTCCGGGCTGTCGATCGGCATCGACGACATGCACATCCCGTCTGCCAAGGAACGGCTCATCGAAGAGGCCCGGCAGCAGGTCAACGAGGTCGAGCAGCAGTACCAGGACGGGGTCATCACCAACGGCGAGCGCTACAACAAGGTCGTGGACATCTGGGCCCACGTCACCGAGCAGATCGCCGACGCGATGTTCCGCGAGCTGGAGGGGGGCGCGCAGGGCGGCGAGTTCAACCCGATCTACATGATGGCCGATTCGGGCGCGCGGGGATCCAAGCAGCAGATCCGCCAGCTGGCCGGCATGCGCGGCCTCATGGCCAAGCCCTCGGGGGAGATCATCGAGACCCCCATCACGTCCAACTTCCGCGAGGGCCTCACGGTCCTCGAGTACTTCACCTCGACTCACGGTGCCCGTAAGGGGTTGGCTGATACAGCGCTCAAGACGGCAGACTCCGGGTACTTGACCCGGCGGCTGGTGGACGTCTCGCAGGACGTCATCGTCAGCGAGTACGACTGCGGCACCGTGAAGTACATCGACGTCACGCCGCTGGTGGAAGGCGGCGACATCATTCAGTCGCTCCGCGACCGCGTGCTCGGCCGCGTGGCGGGGGAGGATATTCGAGATCCGTTCGGCGGCGAGATCATCGTCCAGGCCAACACGGAGATCACCGAGGAGCTGGCGATGAAGATCGAGGATTCGGGCCTGGAGAAGGTCCGGATCCGCTCCACGCTCACCTGCGAGGCGAAGCGGGGCGTGTGCGTGATGTGCTACGGGCGCAACCTCGGGACCGGCCGGCTGGCCGAGCTCGGGGAGGCGGTGGGCATCATCGCCGCCCAGTCGATCGGCGAGCCCGGCACGCAGCTGACCATGCGCACGTTCCACATCGGCGGCACGGCCAGCCGGGTCGTGGAGGCCTCCAAGCACGAGGCCAAGAACGCCGGGATTGTGAAGTACCACAACATGCGCACGGTTGAGAACCGGGATAAGGACCTCGTGGTGCTGAACCGGAACGGCGAGCTGGTGGTCGTGGACGATCGGGGACGCGAGAAGGAGCGGTACCCGGTGGTGCCGGGCGCCCGGGTGAAGGTCAAGGAGGGCAAGCGCGTTCCCGTGGGGCAGATCCTGGTCGAGTGGGATCCCTTCACCACGCCGATCCTCACCGAGGTATCCGGGAAGCTGGTGTACCGGGACATCGTCGAGGGGGTCACGGTGCGCGAGGAGTTCGACGAGGTCACGGGGCTGGCCCGGAAAGTGATCATCGAGGACGCCGAGGGCAAGCTCCAGCCGCGCGTGTCCACCGAGGACGACAAGGGCGCCGCGGTGGCCCAGAACCTGATGCCGGTGGGCGCCCACCTGCTGGTCGCCAACGAGTCCCCCGTGTTCGCCGGGGACATCATCGCCAAGATCCCGCGCGAGACGACCAAGACCAAGGACATCACGGGTGGTCTGCCGCGCGTGGCCGAGCTGTTCGAGGCGCGGAAGCCCAAGGAGCAGGCGGTGATCACCGAGATCGACGGGGCCGTGGAGTTCGCCGGTTTCGTCAAGGGGATGCGCAAGATCGTGATCCGGGCCGACAACGGTGAGACCAAGGAGTACCTGATCCCCCGCGGCAAGCACATCTCGGTGCACGAGGCGGACCGGGTCAAGGCCGGCGAGACGCTCATGGATGGCTCGCCGAACCCTCACGACTATCTCGCCGTCCTGGGCGACCGGGAATTGCAGCGCTACCTGGTGAACGAGGTCCAGGAGGTCTATCGGCTCCAGGGCGTGACCATCAACGACAAGCACATCGAGATCATCGTCCGCCAGATGCTGCGGCGCGTCCGCATCGAGGAGGTGGGCGACACCGATTTCGTCGTGGGCGAGCTGGTGGACAAGTTCGTCTTCCAGGAAGAGAACGACAAGATGCTGGCCCAGGGCAAGCGTCCGGCCACCGCCAAGCCGGTCCTCCTGGGCATCACGAAGGCGTCGCTCTCCAACGACAGCTTCATCTCGGCAGCGTCGTTCCAGGAGACGACCCGCGTCCTCACCGAAGCGGCGATCAGCGGCAAGGTGGACGACCTGCGCGGGCTCAAGGAGAACGTGATCGTGGGCCGGCTGATCCCTGCCGGCACCGGGCTCTCGAACTATACGCGCGCGGAGGTGCTCAGCCAGGAGGTGGTCGAGGAGCCCAAGCCGGTGGAGGAGCCGCCGGCCGGCGAGGCGCTCGGCGAGGGGGAGGCCCCGGTGGCCGCTGCGGGGTAGGGATGGGACCTAATTGGTTGACAAAACTAGCCTCTACGAGTATAAAGTAGGAGTTTTGGCTCTATTGAGATGATGGTGAACGATGCCGACCATTAGTCAGCTCGTCCGGAAGGGCCGGGAGGCGGTTCTCAAGAAGTCCAAGACCCCGGCCATGGGCGGAAGCCCCCAGAAGCGGGGGGTCTGCATCCGCGTGTACACCACGACGCCGAAGAAGCCCAACTCGGCGCTGCGCAAGGTGGCCCGCGTCCGGCTGACCAACGGGCTCGAGGTGACCTCGTACATCCCGGGGGTCGGTCATAACCTCCAGGAGCACTCGATCGTCCTGATCCGGGGCGGCCGGGTGAAGGACCTCCCGGGGGTCCGGTATCACATCATCCGGGGGATCCTGGACACGGCCGGCGTGGCCAACCGGAAGCAGGGGCGCTCGAAGTACGGCGCCAAAGCTCCGAAGGCCGGTGGAGGCGCGGTCTAATGCAGAGGTCTTGTTCGAGCGCTGGCTTTGCCAGCGCAATCTCTGGGGGGAGGCATCGGAAGGGGGGCGGAGCCCCCCTCCGAGGTAACTAATGCAGAGGTCTTGTTCGAGCGCTGGCTTTGCCAGCGCAATCTCTGGGGAAAGGCATCGGAAGGGGGGCGGAGCCCCCCTCCGAGGTAACTAATGCGCCGGGCGGCGCCGGCGCGTCGGGAGATCCTGCCGGACCCTAAGTACGGCAGCCGGCTCGTGGCGAAGTTCGTGAACATCATGATGACCCGGGGCAAGAAGTCCACGGTCGAGCGCATCATGTACGACGCCCTGGACACGATCCAGGACCGGAGCAAGCAGGAAGCGCTGAAGATGTTCAAGCAGGCGGTCGACAACGTGAAGCCCGCGGTGGAGGTGAAGTCGCGCCGGGTGGGCGGCTCCACCTATCAGGTGCCGGTGGAGGTGCGCCCGGAGCGCCGGACCTCGCTCTCCATGCGGTGGCTCATCGCCGCCGCCCGCCGCCGGGGGGAGAAGAGCATGGCGGACAAGCTGGCCGGCGAGCTCCTGGACGCGGCCAACAACCGGGGCACCGCCGTCAAGAAGCGAGAAGACACGCACCGGATGGCGGAGGCCAACAAGGCGTTCGCGCACTATCGCTGGTAGCGACACGACACGACGAGGGGGGTCGCAGGCTGACCCCCCTCGTCTTCCGTCAGAAAAGGACGAGGCAAACGCAGTGGAACGGCAGTACCCGTTAGACAAGACCCGCAACATCGGCATCATGGCCCACATTGATGCCGGCAAGACCACCACCACGGAGCGGATCCTCTACTACACCGGCCGTTCGTACAAGATCGGCGAGGTGGACGAGGGGACCGCCACCATGGACTGGATGGTCCAGGAGCAGGAGCGGGGCATCACGATCACCTCCGCGGCGACCACGTCCTTCTGGCGCGACTGCCGGATCAACATCATCGACACCCCGGGGCACGTGGACTTCACGGTGGAGGTGGAGCGCTCGCTTCGGGTGCTGGACGGCACCATCGCCATCCTCGACGCCGTGGCCGGCGTCGAGCCGCAGACCGAGACCGTCTGGCGCCAGGCGGACAAGTACCAGGTGCCCCGGATCGTCTACGTGAACAAGATGGACCGCGTGGGGGCCGATTTCTCCCGCTCCGTCGCGATGATCCGCGAGCGCCTGGGGGCGGTCCCCGTGCCGATCCAGATCCCGATCGGCCAGGCGGAGTCGTTCGTCGGCGCCATCGATCTCATCGAGCAGGTCGCCATCGTCTGGGAGGACGACGAGAGCCTGGGCCAGCGCTTCTCGCGCCAGGAGATCCCGGCGGAGTACGCGGCCCAGGTGCGCGAGTACCGGGAGAAGATGGTGGAGGCCCTGGCGGAGGTTGACGAGACCCTGATGGAGAAGTACCTGGGCGACGAGAAGATCAGCCCGGACGAGATCCGGGCGGCGATCCGCGCCGGCACCATCGCCATGAAGCTGGTGCCGGTGCTGTGCGGGGCCTCGTTCAGGAACAAGGGGGTCCAGCCCCTGCTGGACGCCGTGGTGGATTTCCTGCCGTCCCCGCTGGACATTCCGCCCCTGCAGGGCGTGAATCCCGAGACTCGCGAAAACGAGGTTCGCGTCCCCGGGGACGAGGAGCCGTTCTCCGCGCTCGCCTTCAAGATCATGAATGACCCCTACGTGGGCCAGCTGGTCTTCCTGCGCGTGTACTCGGGTACGCTGAACAGCGGCTCCGGCGTCTACAACTCCACGAGGGACCGGAAGGAGCGGGTGGGCCGCCTCCTCAGGATGCACGCCAACAAGCGGGAGGAGATCGAGGCGGTGGCCGCCGGCGACATCGCGGCCGTGGTAGGGCTGAAGTTCACGACTACGGGCGACACCCTGTGCGACCCGGATCGGCCAATCGTGCTGGAAGCCATGACCTTTCCCGCACCGGTCATCTCGGTGGCCATCGAGCCGAAGACGAAAGCCGACGAGGAGAAGCTGGGGCTGTCGCTCTCCCGGCTGGCCCTGGAGGATCCGACGTTCAAGGTGACCGTGGATTCCGAGACCAACCAGACCCTGATCTCGGGGATGGGCGAGCTGCACCTGGAGATCATCGTGGATCGGCTGCTCCGGGAGTTCAAGGTCGAGGCCAACGTCGGGAAGCCTCAGGTGGCCTACCGCGAGACGATCCGCAGGAAGGCGGAGGCGCGGGGCCGCTTCATCCGGCAGACCGGCGGGCGCGGCCAGTACGGCGACGCGTCCCTCGAGGTCGAGCCGGCGGCCCCCGGGGAAGGGTTCAGCTTCGAGAACGAGATCGTCGGCGGGGCCATCCCCCGCGAGTTCCTCCCCGCGGTGGAGAAGGGCGTTCGGGAAGCCGCCGAGACCGGGGTGCTGGCGGGCTACCCGATGGTGGATGTGAAGGTCGCCCTCACCGACGGCAGCTACCACGAGGTGGACTCCTCGGAGATGGCCTTCAAGATCGCCGGCTCCATGGCGTTCAAGGAGGCCTGCCGGCGCGCCGGTCCCGTCCTGCTGGAGCCCATCATGCAGGTGGAGGTCGTGGTGCCGGAAGAGTACATGGGCGCGGTCGTCGGCGACCTGAACAGCCGGCGGGGCCGGGTGCAGGCCATGGACACGCGGGCCGGCTCCCACGTCATCCGCGCCACGGTGCCGCTGGCCACGATGTTCGGCTACGCGACGGACCTCCGCTCGATGACCCAGGGCCGCGCCACCTTCACCATGCAGTTCAACTGCTACGAGGAGGTGCCGCCGTCCATCGCCGAGGAGATCATGGCGAAGGTCGCCGGCAAACCGCCCGCGCGCACGGGTTCCCGCTAGCAACCCCCGCATCGGAGGACGAGCCAATGGCCAAGGCGAAGTACGAGCGGACGAAGCCGCACGTGAACGTGGGGACGATC
>ERZ1292640.598-Hain-H43-02um-R1-598-length-29492-cov-8_pt3 | contig 14793 bp, 10 predicted proteins | sample MGYA00564404_ERZ1292640 | MGnify/ENA primary metagenome ERZ1292640 (study PRJEB36523, sample SAMEA6512636) | groundwater metagenome | collected 2019-01-08 | study: AquaDiva: Metagenomics assemblies of 32 groundwater samples
CGCACAACCTCTTCCATGCTGGTGATGCCGTTTTTCTGTTTTTCCATTCCGTCGTCATGCAATGTCTTCATGCCTTTTGAAACAGCATAATTTCTTATATCATCCACAGAAGCGCTTTCTATTATCATTTCCCTGATCTTATCGTCTACTGCCATGGCCTCAAGTATCGCTATCCTTCCAAAATAACCTGTCGAGTTGCATTTTTTACAGCCTTTGCCGCTGCAGGCTTTGCATATAACCCTGCACAGCCTCTGCGCAGCCACCATCACCACAGAGCTGGCTATTAAAAACGGCTCTATGCCCATATCCATAAGCCTTGAAATAGCAGTGGGCGCGTCATTTGTATGAAGAGTGCTCAGCACCAATTGTCCTGTGAGCGACGCCTTTATCGCAATATCAGCAGTCTCGGAATCCCTTATCTCTCCTATCATTATTATATCAGGGCTCTGCCTCAATAATGAGCGCAGGCCGTTTGCGAAAGTAAGCCCTATCTCGGCATTTGCCTGTATCTGCGTTATTCCTTCCACCTGGTATTCAACAGGGTCTTCGATAGTTATAATATTTTTTTCAGGCGTGTTCATCTGGTTTATCACTGAATAAAGAGTGGTGGATTTTCCGCTTCCCGTAGGCCCTGTCACAAGTATCATGCCGAAAGGTTTTGCTATCGCCTCTTTGAATCTGGCAAGCGTATCGCTGGAAAAACCAAGCGTATCAAGGCCTATCGAAAGATTTGATTTGTCCAGGGCCCTCATTACCACCTTGCCTCCAAAAGATGTCGGCAGCATAGACACCCTGAAATCAACCTCTTTTTTCTGCAGCCTTATCTTGAACCTGCCGTCCTGCGGCACCCTTGACTCCGTAATATTCATCCCAGACATGATCTTTAATCTTGCCAGCACCGCATTCTGATTTTTTTTCGGTATCCTCAATGCCTCCTGAAGATTTCCGTCAATCCTGTACCTCACACGCAGATAATCTTCTTCAGACTCAATATGTATGTCAGAAGCTCTTTTTTTCAAAGCCTCCAGTATTATCAAATTGACCATCTTGATAATAGGCGGGGTCCCGCTTTCCAGCGCAGATTCTCCGATATCGAATTCTTCTTTAGCCATGCTTACAACTTCCAGGCCGGCCTCTTCTGTATTTTTAATAACATCCGACAGCGGTTTGTCATCTGTATCGTATAATTTATCTATTGCATCTAATATATCGGTTTCAGTGCTCATCACAGGTTCTATATTAAATTTTGTAAGCATCTTCAGGTCATCTATCGCGAATATATTGAGCGGATCTGCCATGGCAACGATCAGCGTATTTGAAAACCTGCATATGGCAATAACCTTGTACTGCCTGGCCATTAACTCAGGTATTAGTTTGACGCTGTCTCTTTCCGCTTTATATTTTGAAAGATTAATCGCGGGTATATTCAATTCCTTGCTCATCACTGACATCAGATCTTTTTCGCCTATCATACCTTCTTTAACAAGTATTTTACTGAGGCTTCCGCCGTCTTTGACCTGAATATTCCTGGCCCGCTCAAGGTCCTTGTGCGCAATCAGCTTATTATCAACCAATGCCTGTATTAATCTGTCTTTTAATGACTTCGCCATAGATTTTACTCGTCTGCCACTGTTACGCGCAAGACCTCTTCGAGGCTCGTAAGCCCTGCCAAAACTTTCCCAATGCCGTCTTCGCGCAATGTCCTCATGCCTTCATTTCTGGCAACCTGCTTTAATTCGTTTTCCCTGGCGCGCTTTAAAACAAGATTTCTTATTGCGGGCGTAACCGCAAGCACCTCGCATATCCCGACCCTGCCGCCGTATCCTGTATGCAGGCAGGCGCTGCACCCTTTTGCCCTGTAAAATGAAACATCTTTTGACTTTTTAATATCGATGCCGAGCCTCACGCTCAAAACATCGCCTGGTTTATACGCTTCCCTGCATTTGGGGCATAACTTCCGTATAAGACGCTGGGCCACTATTGCTATAAGCGATGAGGTTATTAAAAAAGGTTCGCAGCCCATATTTATAAGGCGCACCACTGAGCCAGGGGCAGTAGTTGTGTGGAGAGTGCTGAGCACAAGATGGCCTGTCAGCGCGGACTTTATCGCTATATCCACTGTATCGAAATCCCTTATCTCTCCTATCATTATCACGTCAGGATCCTGCCTGAGGATTGACCTGAGCGCGCTGGCAAACGTAAGCCCTGCCTCCGCTCTTGCCGTAACCTGGTTTATGCCTTCTATCTGATATTCAATCGGATCCTCGACTGTGATAAGATTTTTTTCAGGAGAATAAACGTATTTCATTAAAGAATACAGCGTCGTGGTCTTGCCGCTTCCCGTCGGGCCTGTTACAAGGATCATGCCGTGAGGCCTGGACGCGCATTTTTTTAATTTATCCAGGGCGTCTCCGCTGAACCCGAGCTTATCAATATCAAGCATGGCCTGGGATTTATCCAGTACCCTTAAAGCCACTTTTTCGCCTTTACTTGAAGGGAGGATGCTTACCCTGAAATCCACTTTGTTATTATTTATATTCAATCTGAACCTGCCGTCCTGCGGAAGCCTGCGCTCCGCGATATTCAATTCAGACATGACCTTTATCCTGGAGACAATTGACTCGTGCGTATTTTTCGGAAGAGACTCCACCTCCTTTAATACCCCGTCCACCCTGTACCGGACGCGCACTGAATTTTCCATAGGCTCTATCAATATGTCGCTGGACCTGGCTTTTATGCCGTTTTCAAGTATCATATTCGTCAGCTTGACAACAGGCGCTTCTTCCACCAGCTTAAACAGCCTCTCGGAATCTACTTTTTCCTCTGAGCCGCTTATCTGGATAAACTCTATGTCCTGCGCCTTTAGATCTTCCATCAATTCTTCTATGGCTACGTGGGTATTCTCCCCGTAATACTGGTCTATCGCGTCCTGGACCTCTTTTTGAAAAGCTATAATAATGCCTATATCCAGCTTGGTAATAGCCCTCAGGTCATCAATCGCAAATATGTTCAATGGATCCGACATCGCGACAGTAAGCATATTGCCTACCTTAGAAACAGGCATTATCTGATATTTATTCGCCACTTCGCGGGGGATAAGCTTTATGAGTTCCGAGTCTATTTTAAAACGCGCAAGGGATATAGGCGGGATGCCGAGGCCCTGGCTTAAAACCGACATCAGGTCTTTTTCGGCTATAAATCCGGACTGGACTAGGATATTTTTTAGGGAGCCGCCTTTATCTTTCTGGATCTTTAAAGCCTTATCCAGCTGAGCCTTTGAAATGGCTTTGTTATTGATCAATAATTCTATCAGGCGTTCTTTGAGTGAATACATATATTTAGCTGTAAGCTATTTATAATACTTCTCTATTGCTTTTTTAATATCCGCCGCTGTACTGACAAAAATCTGCACGCACAAGCCAGACAAAAGCGCGATATCCTCCACTGCCTGGCTGTTCAAAGGATTTGCCATTGCTATTGTAAGATTAGCGCCTATCTTGTCCACGAGTATCAGGCAATATTGTATTGCCACATTCTTAGGGATTATCTTGACTATCTCAGGGTCTATTTCATAATTTTCGAGAGGCAAATAAGGAAAGCCGTACTGCGCTGTAATAGCCTGCGCAATCGCCTCTCCAGTCACATAGCCCAGATCAACAAGCACCTGTCCTATGAGCCCGCCTTTATCTTTCTGAACCTCCAGAGCGTGCTGAAGCTGGGCCTTATTTATAAGCCCCAGGTCAACCAGTAGCTCCCCCAGTTGTTTTAGATTAATTCTATTTGCCACGCAGCATCCTCTCCATGTCCTGCACTTCTGTAGTGCTCGCCAGCGCCTCTTCTTCCGAGATAGCGCCTTTTTTACACAGATCAAAAAGCGCCTGATTCATGGTCTGCATATTATCCTTCTGCCCGGTCTGAATTACGGAATATACCTGATGGATTTTCGACTCTCTTATCATGCTCTTCAGGGCGTGATTCGCGACAAGCACTTCCACTGCCAGTACCCTGCCTTTTCCGCTCTTACGCAGCAATAGCTGCTGCGAAAGAACTCCCGTCAATACAAAAGAAAGCTGGGTCCTTACCTGATCCTGCTGTCTTGAAGGAAACACATCTATTATACGGTTGATTGTCTGCGCGCTGTCAGAAGTATGAAGCGTCGCAAAAACCAGGTGCCCTGTCTCCGCGATTACAAGCGCCGCCTCTATGGTTTCCAGGTCCCGCATTTCTCCTATCAAAATCACATCAGGGTCTTCTCTGAGTATATGCTTCAGCCCCTGGCCAAATGAATGAGTATCGCCTCCAACCTCTCTCTGATTTATTATGGATTTTTTATTTGTATGCACATATTCTATCGGGTCCTCTATAGTTATTATGTGGCAATCCTTGTTTTTATTTATATAATCTATCATTGAGGCAAGGCTTGTAGATTTTCCGCTGCCTGTGGCGCCAGTTACAAGCACCAGGCCTTTCTGGCGCTTACAGAAATCCTGGGCCACGTTCACCGGAAGCCCGCATTCCTCAAAACTCATTATCTTGAAAGGGAGTACCCTGATAGCCGCGCCCACAAATCCTCTTTGAAAAAATACATTCACCCTGAACCTGCTCACACCTTCTATGGTAAACGCGAAATCCAGCTCCTTATCCCGCTCGAAACTGCTTTTCTGATCATCTGTAAGAATAGAATACACCAGGCTCTTCACCGATGCCGCGTCCAGCGCCTCGCCGTCCAAAGGCATTAGCCCCCCGTCCAGCCTGATATGCGGCACAGCCCCAGCGCCCAGATGCAAATCAGAAGCCCCTTTTTGAACAGCATCTCTTAATAACTGACTCAAATCCTTTGCCATATCCACTCCTTCCGTAAACAGTTCAGTTATTATAAGTGTCTCGACGGAGTCGTAGGGCAGGTTTACCTGTCCTCCGTAGCTTTAGCGAAGGAGGAAACCTGCCCTACGTCGGGAGTTCTTCTAAGAGCTGAACTGTTACCTCCTTCCAGAATTTCAACAAAGTCGATTTTATAGTTGTTTGGGTGTTTATATATTAAACAGCTACCCTGTTTTTACCCAGACTCTTAGCGTTGCGCACAAGCCTCTCTGCTTTTTCCATCAGTTCTTCTGCTGTAACGCCGTCTATCGGATTCTCTGACACGCCTATAGAAACAGTAAGTTTTTTATCAGCTCTGATTACCTTGCCCAGCCTATCTTCTATATTTTTCCTAATCTCTTCAGCAACATGCGCAGCCTGCCTTTTGTTTTTCTCCGGCAATATTATTCCGAATTTATCGTCGCACAAGCGTCCTACCTTATCTATCTCTATAACAGAACTTTTCAAAATACCACCCATCTCTTTTAAAAGCGCTTCTGCCTTTAGGGGGCCATTGGCTGCAGAAAATTCTTTAAAATCGTCCATATCGATCAGCAAATACCCGCACGGCCTCTGGTATACAACAGCCCTTTTTATTTCCTCATCCAGCCTGGATTTTATATAATTATAATTATACAGGCTTGTCACTTCGTCCTTTACGACAAGCTCTTTTGATTTTTTTACAAGCATGTCGTTTTCAACAGCTATCGAAATCTGCTTGGCAAACACCTTCAGAAGTTCTTTTTCATCATCCGCAAAGATAAAATCTTTCTCATTATTACCCACTACAAGCATCCCGCATAATTTACCCGCAGCCGTTACGGGAATACTTGCAATATTTTTCAATCCGAACTTTTTCATTAACATACCGGCCGCCATATCCGGCTGTTTTAATTTCACCCCAATCGCCTTTTCTTCTTCCAGATTGCAGCTGGACGCTACAGTATATTCATTTGCGCCGTCTTCCATAAGCAGTAAAAATGAGGTTGAATTATTCTCCACATCTGACACCTTTTGTATTATAAAATCCAGAGTGTTGTTCAATTCTTTTGAAGACGAGATAAGATTCCCTATCTGCAAAAGCCCGGAAAGCGCCAGGACTTTTTTATTTATCTCCATGTTTATCAGTTTCGTTCTTTCCCCGTATGCCTTCAGCTCTTCCATATTCTCTTTTATCTTCTGCGTCATAATATTCAAAGATTTACTCAGGTCGCCGACTTCATCTTCCCGGTTGATGTCTATAAACTTTGTTATATCGCCTTCGGCTATTATCCTGGCCTCTCCTGCCATTTTTATAACCGGGTCTATCATCTCTTTTGTGACATAAAGCCCTAGCAGGGATATTATTATAGATACAACCAATATAAAGCTTATATTGACCAGGCTGAGCCCGAAAAATAAATTTATATTAGGGAAGATGTATGTTATGACAACCCACGCGCATACCATTATCGGGATAAGCGACATAAGAGCAAAACCTATCATTGTTTTATATCTCAGGCCTTTGGGCACCATAGATATATCTTTTAATATCTTTAACATACATGCCTCCGCGTTTAACTCAAAGTATACAATACAATCAGCATAAGTTCAAGCCCTGTCCACCTACGGGGTGAGCCAATTGGCTCACCCCGTAGGTGGACAGAAGGTTATTTTATAAATCCCCAGGGTAAAAATTCTTCTTTTTCTTTTTTCTTCAAATAAATCTCCGGGTCAATGCCTGTTTCCTGAAAAGCCTGATCCCAAAGATTATAATTAAAATGTTCTGTCCACGCCTGGAGCCGCAAGCCTTTCTCCCATGCCTTTAATATGACTCTCGCTGTATTTTTATCGCCTCTGGCCAGCGCCGCCTCAATCCTACTTGTTTCCGGGCTGTGGAAATTCGCTTTTATCCTCGAGCCTTTAGCCTGGAGCCCGGAGCTGAGGCGCCCCTGTTTCTCTTTTAAAATTTCCAGGCCCTCCATCCCCTCTCTTTCAAAATCAGAATAAGGTTTTGGTATAAAAGGGCTTACGCTTAAATTTACATTTTTTATTTTTCCGGCCAGATTTACTATTGCGTCCAGGTCCTCATTGGTCTCGCCCGGAAGCCCTATCATAAAATATAGCTTTACCTTTTTCCATCCGGCATTTAAAGCAGCTCTGGATTTTTCCAATATTTCCGAGTCTCGTATGTTTTTATTTAAGGCCTGCCTCAGGCGTTCGCTCCCTGCTTCAGGCGCGAATGTAAGGCCGGCCCTTTTTAAAGTATCCATGCCTCTGCGTTCTTCAAAAGATCCCACCCTTAAAGACGGAAGCGACACCTTTACCCCGAGCGGTTTGAATTTCTCTTCGAGTTTCCCGGCCAGCTCTTCAATATGCGGATAATCGCCTGACGAAAGGGACAATAAAGACAGTTCTTCATATCCTGTATTTTTTACTGATTCCTCCGCTATTTCCATAATCCTTTTTACAGAACGGATCCTGAGCGGATGAAAAATTTTACACGCCTGGCAGAATTTGCATTGATGCGGGCACCCGCGCATTATTTCTATGCCAATTCTATCATGGATAATTTGAATATACGGGACAATTATATTTGTTGGAAAAAATGAATTGTCCAGGTCTTTGATGATACGCTTATGCACAATCATGTCATTACGAGCGGCCCCAGGGAGAGAAGCAATCTCTGAGATTGCTTCGGCCTTCGGCCTCGCAATGACCTGGTTCGGCACATATACGCCTTGTATCTTTGAAAGTTTTTTCAGCACAGCTTCTCTTCCGCGATTCACCCTTAACTCTTCACCCTTTACCGCGTTTACTATCTCTAATATTACTTCCTCCGCCTCTCCGATCACAAAAGCGTCAATAAAATCCGCCAGCGGCTCAGGATTAAAAGCGCACGGCCCGCCGGCTATTACTATAGGCCCGCCTTCTTGCCTGTCTTTTGAATATATCTTCACGCCTCCGAGATCCAGTATATTCAAAACATCCGGATAATTCATCTCATACTGCAGAGAAAACCCGATTACATCAAATTCTTTTAAAGCCCGCCCTGACTCAAGCGACGAGAGGTTTTCTTTTTTATCCCTTAATCTTTTTTCCATATCAGGCCAGGGCGTAAAGGCCCTTTCGCATATCACATCTTTCTCCTTATTCAATATGCCATACAGAATCCTCATGCCCAGATGGCTCATACCTATTTCATAAACATCAGGAAACGCCAGCGCTATCTTCAATGCGCCCTGGCCCCAAATTTTGTGAACAGCATTCCATTCGCTATTTATATATCTTGCTGGCTTCAATATATCTATCATTCTATCCTTTAAATAGGGACAGCGACCATTTTTTTAAGTAAAACAAGCTATGACAAAAAATGGTCGCTGTCCCTATTTTCCTATTTTCATCCTTTCCCAAAGTTATCCACAAAGTAGGGGAGGTTTAAACCTCCCCTACTTTGTGGATAACTCGCTTGTTATATTACCTATGTATTGCTATGCTCTCTAACAATCCCAATGCTATCATGGTGACTAAAAGCGACGAGCCGCCGTAACTTACTAGCGGCAAAGGCAGGCCCACAACCGGCATAAAACCCATTGTCATGCTGATATTCACAACCGCCTGTATTCCTATTATAGCAGCCATCCCGCACGCGACCAGCACCCCGCACGGGTCGTCTGTTTTTCTGGCTATCTCAATGGCCCTTCTGACCAGCACATAATACAAAATTATCAAAATCACGCCGCCCGCAAAACCCCATTCCTCCCCTGCCACTGAAAATATAAAATCCGTATGCCGCTCCGTTAAAAAATTCAGCTGGTTCTGGGTTCCGATGAGCCAGCCTTTTCCGAATACCCCGCCCGAACCAATCGCTATCCTGGATTGTATGATAGTGTACCCGGCGCCCAGAGGATCTATGTCAGGATTCATAAAAACCATCAGGCGGTCTTTCTGGTAATCCTTTAATAAAAACCATGCCAGGGGAGACGCTAGAAGCCCTGAGATTATCATAAAAAATAAATGCCTGAGTTTTGCGCCCCAGATATATAAAAGCGTAAAAAATACAGGCACGAGCATAAGCGCCGTGCCGAGGTCAGGCTGGGCAAGTATCAATACAAAAGGCAGGATCATTATAAAAAAAGCTGCCGCTATATTTTTGATTCCTTTTTCAGCCTTGCGCTCTGTCAGATACTGGATAAGCGCCAGCGTGATAAATAACTTGGCAAATTCAGAAGGCTGTAGATTGAAGTATCCCAGCTCCAGCCATCTCTGCGCGCCCAGCCTCTTGGAACCGAAAAATATTACAAGTAGCAGCAGGATAATCGAAAAGAAATAAAACACATAACCCAGGCTTATGATTTTCCTGTAATTCACATTTATTATGACAATAAAAAATAACGCCCCTATCAAAAACCATGATATCTGCCTTATTATAAAATCTATATTTTTTGAATAAATGGCGCTGAAAAGAAATAAAAGCCCCGCGATAAATATAGCCGATGCAGCGCCCAATAATACCCAGTCAAAATCTTTGTATTTTTTAATCATTTTTATGCCTTCCAAACCAGTATTCCAGCGCGGATTTTGCGATATCGAGAGGCGCGTCTCCGCCGGAGCCTCCATTTTCCAGAAACACCGCAAAGCATATCTTCGGATTTACAGAAGGAGCGAATCCCACAAACCAGCCGTGAGGAATGATACCCGGCCCCACCTGGACAGTCCCTGTCTTCGCTGAAATAGAAACGATATCGCTTGCTGCCCTGTTTCCTGTTCCGTCAAGATTTTCTATAACTTTCCGCATCCCGCGCCTTATTGAGCCTATATTTTCTTTTGCAACCTTAAGTTCTTCCATATTCAGATTAGTTAAGCCTGCGCCTCCCGCCGGCTTCAAAACATGAGGCCTGACAAGAAATCCTCCATTCGCAATACTCGCAACTACGGCCGCTATCTGTAAAGGCGTTACCATTAAATCTCCCTGGCCTATCGAAAGATTCGCAGTATCGCCCGGATACCATGTTTGTTTTTTTTCCTGTCTTTTCCATTCTTTTGAAGGCACAAACCCGCTGGATTCCCCGAAAAGCTCTATGCCTGTTTTCCTGCCAAGCCCGGACATATTGGCATACTCTGTGATTCTTTCCGCGCCTGTTAAAAGCCCGGCGTGATAAAAATATACGTTGCAAGACCACGCAATCGCCTTTTCGAGATCCACATATCCGTGGCCGTCCTTATTCCAGCAGCTAAACTCGTCTTTGCCGATATTTAATTTACCGGCGCACACAAAACCCGTATCAGGCCTTATGCTTTTTGTTTCAAGCGCTGCCATGCTCGTGACAAGCTTAAACACAGAGCCGGGCGGATACACACCCATTATCGCCCTGTTTAAAAGCGGCAATTCTTTAGACCTCATAGCATCCGCTAAAGATCCTCCGGGGTCATAAGACGGGCTGCTGACAAGGCTGAATATTTCCCCGTTATTCGGGTCCATAAAAATCGCGGCTCCCTTCCGGCCGTCGAAAAGATTATAAACCAGCTTCTGCAGCCCCGTGTCAAGCGTGAGATAAACATCCTTGCCGCTTCTGGGTTTTCTGTAACTCATTACCTTTACCTCGCGGCCTCTATTGTCTACCTGCACCTGCATACCCCCGTTTTTTCCGCGCAGTATCCTGTCGCAGAATCTTTCAATGCCGTCCTTTCCTATCATATCCTTTATGTTATATCCGTAAGGCTTCAAAAGCTCGAGTTCAAGCGGGCCTATTTCTCCTATGTAACCCACCACGTGGCTGAAAGCCTCTTTGTAATAATAATTCCTGAAAGGTATTTCTTTTATAAGGACGCCCGGCATATCAAGCCTGGACTCTTTCATTAAAATCGCCGCTTTTTTCGAGACGCCTCTAATGAGTTCGCAAGGGGCAAATGAAGCGGTTTTATTGCGTTTATAATTTCTTTCCAGAAGGCTTTTTGAAACGCCCAGGATCCCGGACAGCTTCTCCATCTCAGCGTCAATATCGTCCGTTTCCTGGGGAACAATGAACACCCCGAATGAAAGCGTATTGCCTGCTATGAGTTTTCCGGATCTGTCGTATATATTTCCGCGCGGGGCGCTGATATTTAAAAGCCTGATGCTGTTCCTGAAACTGAGGTCGCTATAGAAAGGGCCTTTTATAATCTGGAGATAGTAAAGCCACGCGCCCGTCAGAAAAAAAAGGATAGTAAAAAAAATCTGAAGAATTTTTACTCGCATAAATCTCTTTAAAAACCTCGTAGGCCACCCTTAAGGGTGGCCTACGAGGTTGAGGCGGTATCAACAAGCCTGAATAATAAAGGCGAGATAAGGCTTGAAAAAATTATTGTAAATAGCGCATCTGTTTGAATCTTCCTTGTGAATGCAAAATATGCTATGTAAAAACAAAGCATCCCGAAAAATGAAAAAATAATTTCCTGCCCGGCCCCTTCCTTGTAATATATCTTCTGCTTGATTATTCCGGCCAAAAGGCCGATCCCGCTGTAAAGCATCAGATTTAAGCCCTGGGCAGAAGACGACAATACCTCGCTAAGAGAGCCTATAAATATTCCTACGCATAATCCCCAAATAGGCCCTTTTTTAAGGCCTGCGAAAATAGCAAAAAGCCCGAGAAAGTTTATATTAAGCTGCGCCGCGCTCTGCAAAAGCCCTGATATTATTATCCATAAAAAAAGTATCATCTGACCACCAGCACTTCTTCCAGCTTCCTGATATCAACTTCAGGTTTTACAATCGCATTCATATAAAGCCCGCTGGAATCCTGCTCCAAAGAAACCACTTCGCCTATCAATAAGCCTTTTTCAAAAACTCCGTAAAGGCCGGACGTAATAACCTTGTCGCCTTTTGTTGCATTGCACCCGATGTCCAGGTATTTCATGACAAGGCCTGCCCTCATGCTGCCGGAAACAGCGCCCTCGTCCCTTGTCCTTTCAATAACCCCGCTGAAAGTGGAATCGTAATCCGTAATAAGAAGCACCCTGGATATCCTCCACCCTGTTTCCATGACCCTTCCTGCCAGGCCGCTTCCGCTTATCACAACCATGCCCTTTTCAATCTTGTCTTTTCTGCCCCTGTCAATGACAACAGTATCGTTCAGGCCGGAAGGGTCCCTTGCTATAACAAGCGCGGGCAAAAATTTACGCCTGTCTGATTCTTTGAAATCAAGAAGCTTTTTAAGCCTTTCGTTTTCCAGCTTCGCTTCTCTTAAATTTAAGAGTTCCATTTCAAGATTGGCTGTGTTTTCCATGAGTATTTTATTTTCCGCGCGGATTTCCATGAAATTGGCTACATCCCTCAGCGCATAGACAGAACCTGAGATCAGCTTTAAAGGAATCCGCAGAACATCAAGGGTTTTGACTCGAAAATCAGAAGAGAAAATCTGGGAGAGCAGCGTTATAGCAGCTATAAAAACAAGGACTGCTATTATAGGAAGGTTTTTCTCTGGTTTTATCACGCAATGTTAAAATTCCATCCTGGAGCGTACTGTAACTTTTCTGAGATATTTTATTTCGCTGAGGACTTTGCCTGTGCCGAGCGCGACCGCTGTAGTGGGATCCTCCGCGACGTGGACAGGAAGGCCTGTTTCTTCGCTTATAAGTTTGTCAATGCCTCTCAGCTGGGATCCTCCGCCTGCCAGCACTATCCCTCTTTCTATCAAATCCGCGGAAAGTTCCGGCGGGGTCCTTTCAAGCGTCATCCTGGTCGCCTCTAGTATTGCTGAAACAGGCCCGGCAATAGCTTCTCTGATTTCCTCTGAAGATACAGTGATTGTCTTTGGAAGGCCTGCCACCAGGTCTCTGCCTCTGACTTCCATTGTCAATTCCTGCTCCAGCGGATACGCCGAACCTATTTTTATTTTAATATCTTCTGCGGTGCGCTCCCCAACCATTAAATTATATGTCTTTTTAAGATGCTCTATGATCGCTTCGTCCAGTTCGTCTCCGCCTATTCTTATTGATCGGGAAAATACAATGCCCGCGAGCGATATGACAGCTATCTCTGTCGTGCCGCCGCCTATATCAATAATCATATTGCCCGCGGGTTCCTCTATCGGAAGCCCTACGCCTATCGCGGCTGCTATAGGTTCTTCTATCAGATAGACTTCGCGCGCGCCCGCGTGTTCCGCGGAATCTTTTACAGCGCGCTTTTCAACCTCTGTTATACCCGAAGGTATGGCGATAACCATCCTGGGCCTTACAAAAACTTTTCTATTGTGGATCTTCTTTATAAAATACCTGAGCATGTCTTCTGTTATTTCAAAATCCGCGATGACCCCGTCCTTCATCGGCCTTATCGCGATTATACTGCCAGGGGTGCGGCCAAGCATCCTCTTGGCTTCTTCTCCGACTGCCAGGACAGCGCGGGTATTCTTCTGGATGGCCACCACAGACGGTTCGCACAGGACAATGCCCTGGCCCTTTACATAAACAAGCGTGGTTGCGGTGCCAAGGTCAATGCCCATGTCATTCGAAAACAGGCCTAAAAGATTATCAAAAAACTTTTTCAGTAATTTAAATAATTTGATCATTCTACACCTCAGGTTTTAAGTTAATTTACTTAATTCTAACAAAGCCTGTTTTCTTTGTCAATTTAATTTCTCAAACAATCTTATGAATGACGGGAAGGATTTATTTATGCATCCAAGGCCTGTTACAATAACCTTGCCTTTTGTGCCCAGGCCTGCCACTAACATACTCATCGCGGTCCTGTGATCTCCGAAACTGGATACCTTTGCGCCATGTAAAGGCCTAGCGCCGTTTATAATAATAAAATAGGGACAGCGACCATTTTTTCCATGTTTAAAAATGGTCGCTGTCCCTATTTTTATATCTGCGCCAAGCTTCCGCAAATTTGTAACCATTGAATGAACGCGGTCTGTCTCTTTAACCCTCAGCTCTTTTATGCCTTTTATAACAGTCTTTCCTTTCGCAAAACATGCAGCCACCATTATTATAGGTATCTCGTCTATGGCGCGGATAACTTCTTTGGACGAAATCGTAACGCCTTTTAATTTGCTCGATTTAACAATAATATCTCCAGCGGGCTCTTCTGTTAATTTTGTCATTCTGAGATTGCTTCGTCGTCCGCCTAAGCGGACTCCTCGCAATGACATGTTTGTAATGCTGATATCTGCCCCCATCTTTTTTAAAATATCAAGAATGCCGGTTCTTGTCGGATTTAATCCAACATTTCTAATAACTATTTTTATGCCCGGCAAAACACACCCAGCTACAATAAAAAATGCCGCGCTGGAGATATCCCCTGGGATTTCAATTGTGCCGGGGGACTTTAATTCCACCGGCCCTTTTAAACTAATAGTTCTCGACTCGGCCTTCGGCCTCGCTCGAACAATACCGCAGGGCAGGTTTAAACCTGCCCTGCGGTTACTCTTCACTCTGCATCCAAACATCTCAAGCATCCGTTCAGTGTGATCTCTAGATTTCTCAGGCTCACTAACGCTAGTAACGCCGTCTGCGTAAAGCCCTGCCAATAAAATACACGACTTTACCTGAGCGCTTGCAATCTTTGATTTATATTTAATCGCCTTAAGCCCTCCTCCGTGTATTTTCAATGGCGGATAAATCTCTTGCTTCAAGCAGTAGGGGACACTTAAGTGCCCCCTACTGCTAACACGCGCACTTAAGTGCCCCCTACTGCTAACACGCGCGCTGAAGTGCCCCCTACTGCTACTGCTGCTTGAGCCTAACACACACGCGCCCATTTTAATAAGCGGCTCTGCAATACGCTTCATCGGCCTCGCGGACAATGATTTGTCCCCTGTCAAAATAACTTCAAAATCCTGGCCCGCTAAAATACCGGGCAGTAATCTCATAGTTGTCCCGGAATTGCCTAAATATAACTGCCCGGAGGGTTTCTTTAATCCGGCCATGCCAACGCCATGAACTATAACATCAATCTCTCCCGCCGCGTAGGTG
>ERZ1292640.2462-Hain-H43-02um-R1-2462-length-14783-cov-31_pt1 | contig 14783 bp, 11 predicted proteins | sample MGYA00564404_ERZ1292640 | MGnify/ENA primary metagenome ERZ1292640 (study PRJEB36523, sample SAMEA6512636) | groundwater metagenome | collected 2019-01-08 | study: AquaDiva: Metagenomics assemblies of 32 groundwater samples
TCGCAAAACACGCATGACATGGCCACCATGACCACCCGGAGGGCAGGGAACAGCACGCGGCACGAGGCCTGGCGACCAGAATCGGACGCCAAAACGCCACCAAACAAACTCCAAAGGAGGTTTTGAGGGACGGCGGGTTCTGTGAGTCTTTGAGTTCTTTGGTCGGGCCGCCGGGATTTGAACGCGGGACCTCTTGCACCCCAAGCAAAGAATATCTAGCACTTACGGACACTCCCCACGATGTTCACGACGGCCGCGCGCGTCGGCAAGCGGTCCCTCCCCTGGACCAAGCGCCACCGCTCCGTGCGCTCCCATGCCTTCCATGGCTCTTGCCTCCTCGTGGTCTACCTCATCGGCCACTCGGTTGTCGGGCCGTTCTTCCGCGCGCTGCCGGGTTCGCACCTGCGGTCGGTCTCCCAGAGCTGAACCGTCTGATGAGACCTCACCACTGACGTCGGACGGGCTTCAAAGTCGCCCCTGCGAGAGGCCGGCCGCGAATGCCGCGATGATCGCGCAACGGTCGGCCCCTTGCTCGTGGAACACCGGTCTCGCGGCCGCCCGCGCGAAGACCGTGGCCTCGGAAGTCGAGTCATCCTGGACCGCACGCACGAACCTGGCGACTAACTCCAGCTCCGTCCCGTTGCAGAGCGCGGCGAGATCTTGCCCCAACAGGAAGGCGCCTGCGCGCTGGTAATCGACTCCGGCATCGTAGAGTGCCGGGCCGAACCGGCGGCCTCCGCCGAGCTCGTACCGCTCGAGGATCGAGAAGATGTCCTGGGCGTCCTTCTCACGAGCGTGGGGCATGTCGAGGAACGCCGCGATTTTCAGCAGGGCGAGCACCGGGACGGGGATAACGCGAAGAACGGTTCCGGGCGGGACTACTCTGGTCACGGCTTATGCGAACACATGCTCGAACCCTATGAGATTCATCACCATCCCCGACTGCGGCCATTCGATGCGGCCCGCTGCCCTCAGCCTGCAACCCGCCGGCAGGAGGTCAACCCGGGCTCCCGCGGGCGTCTGCCAGCGGTGCTCTCTCCGCGGCTCCTGACGCCAGCCAAGTGCCGCGAGCGCCTCGACCAAATCCAGGAACTCCTCGATCTCGACCGCCACCGCAACGTCAACATCTTCCGTATACCTGCCGGGGTCGTTGAACCAGGCTCGGTAGGCAGTTGCGCCGATCATCACAACCTCCGCGCCCCATCGCCTGCAGGCCTCCTGTAGCTCCGCCAACGCCGCTAATTGCTCGGGAAGCAGCCAGGTCATGTCAGATGATTCCGGCGCAGTTCTTCGGCCGCCTCAATAGCGCGTGGTTCGCCGTTGTGCAACAACTCGGCATATATCAGCCAGGGGTGGGCCAGTGGCATCCCTTCCGGCCGTGACCAGACAACCAGGCTGCCGAAAGGCTTCAGCATGGTGATTGGGCCGGCTGAGTCCGGAATCAGCCGGAGTTCCTTGGCCGTGGCGGCATCCCATTGCCCAACGAAGCAGACGGTCTCCTCGCCGCGGTAGAAGTGGTCCAGCTCGAACGCGCCGGCGCCCCCGGTCAGCGCCCACAGGGAGGATCGCCGCTCGCGGCTCTGCGCAAGGGCTTGGAGGAAATCGCCGCTGTCCTTGTAGGGCCCGCGGAAACGCCCAAGAAGGAGATGAGGGCGCAGGACCTGGCTGTAGCCAAGAAGGAAGCGCTCTCGAATCGTCTTCTCGTCCGCGATGGGGGTGCCGCCGGAGGAGCTCGCTGCGATCAGTCCTTGTTGAACCAACTGCCTCCGGACTTCCGCCGCTGTAGACTTGCCCACACCGGCGCTCTCCGCCAACTGCCGCACCGGCGCCCGAATAAGCTCCGGTCTGGCCAGGGCGACGAACAGCATTTGGACAGCGCCGGGACTGAGCCTTCGCGTCCGCTCCGCGCGCCCCTGGTCGCGATTGCCGAGCACCAGTGCATGATAGCGTTCACCGAGGCGCAGGTTGATGTTGCCCGATCCGTCTGCGAAACAGAGCCCGGCTCTGACCAGCTCTTCTCCGGCGACGCGCGGAATGTAGCGCGCCAGCAGGAGCGGTGGGGGGCGTTTGTCCCGCTCCAGGCGCCTGGCCAGTGCCGCCAGCGACGCTATGGCCGCGCGGTCTAGGTAGCTCCTCTTGATTTCCACGGTGAATGAGGTTACGCCGGATGGACTCTTGATCTTTGCCAGGGCATCGGATCGCTTGTCCCGGCCCAGACTCAGACGGAGGTCCGATACGAATGGCAGTTCACGGATGACGGCGAGAACGGGATCGAGTTCGCGTCGCTCCATTGTGGTCCCTGTCCGAGATATTAGCATGTCCGCTACGACAGGACAAGCCTAAATCTCGGACAGCTTCTCGGTCACACCACAGCTCGCAGAATGTGATGCCTGTTTTCAGCCACTTGCCGCCAGCCCCGGTATCTGCGCCCACTGGCCCGGTGCACCATTGACTTGGGAGGTACTCCATGTCCGCTTGTCCGGCTCCGCCGGCGGCCGCTCGCTCCGGCGCCTTCAGCGTGCTCTCGCACGACCAGGCCGGCGCCGCCCTCACCCTGGCCCGAGGCGGCGCCGTTTCGGCTGTCGCCGAGCCCCCCGCATTCGACACAACTCGACACTTCTCGACGCTTTTCGAAGATTTCAGGCGTGAAGGCGGAGATTAATTAGGTGAAAGCGTAGCCTGTCACCGAAATTCGGTCCAGGGGTGCGAGGGCAGGTCGCGGAGGAAGGTCTGCCAGGAGAACTGCGGATACTTGTGCAGGTGGGCAGCGGCTTTGAAGTGGAGGCCACAGGAGTGGCCCATGGCGGCTATTACTGACATGCCGTCGGCCACTTTGGCCTGCACGGCGCCGGCGGGCGCCCAGGGCGGCTGCCACGGCTCGATGCCGCGCGGCGACAGGTCGATGTGCCCGCACAGCGTGCGCTCGTTCGGGTCCTCTTTCTTGGCGAACGTGTCGTAGTGGTCGGAGAGGAAGCGCTGGCCGGCGGCCACGTCTATGCGCCCCTTGTGCTCGGCCATCAACTGGTCCCAGCGGACGCGCCGCGCATTGGGACTCAGCGAGAGGTCACCGGTGTTGAAGCTGGTCTCCTCGCGCGTCAGCTTCTCATTGACCGGGAAGTTGGCGCCGCCGAAGTAGCCGTCCTTGGTGCGGCGGAGGGTGACGTTCTTCAGGCCCAGCTCGAGGCTGGCGACCTCGTTCGTCTTTCGGTCGGCCACCAGCCAGTTGTTGGCGTAGCCGCCGTTGTTGCCCTCCTTCATGATGCGGGCGAAATCGTCGATGGAGGAGGAATACTGCATCGCCTTGCGCGCGCGGGCGAATTCCGGAATGCCCTTCGGATTAAAGCCGTTGAACTGGCTGATGGTGGTTTCGGTGATGATGATGCCGGCGGCGTTGACGCCGAAATCGTCGCCGCTGTGGATCAGGCCCGGGTAGCCGTCCATCAGGATGCGGTGCCCCTTGGCGGGCCTCAGGTCGAAGATGATGTTCCAGCGCTGGCCCTCCATGTAGCCGGTCCAGGCGTTGTGCCCGATGACGACGCGGCCATCCCTGGTGTAGCTGCCGGTGGCCACAAAGGCGCTGCAACTCTCGTGGGCGGCGACTCGCGTGGCCGATGAGGCCTTCTGCTGCTTCTCCCACCACTTGAAGTAGTAGGGCGAGAACTCCAGCCAGGCGTTGAGCGCGGTGATGTCCCAGATGTCGAGCTTCGCGCCGAGGGCGTTCGCGCCCTCGACGATGCCCTCCAACTCTTCCTGGTACTCCCGTTCGACGCGCGGCCAGAAGACTGTCCTGGCCGCGTCGCGGAAGAAGCTCCAGTCCTTCTTCGTGTCGCGCTCGAGCACCAGCGCGATGACGTCGCGCGCGTCCTCGATTTCCCGCGCCAGCAGGTAGCCGTGCTGGAATCCGATCTGGGCCGGCGGCCCCTCCAGACGGACGTGGATCCAGCCGTTCTGCTCGCGGCGCGAGGCCTGCTTCAGGCGGGGATCGGTGCCGGCGGTCTGCGCAAGGAGCGCAATGGCGGCGAAGGGCAACCAGAGGGAAGTGCGGCGCATATCGTCACTATGATAACGGTTCGTACAATAGAGACATGGCCCGGCCCGGCGCCAGTGCGGTGCTCTCGGTGGAGCGGTTCTTCGAGTTGTCGCTGCTGGGCCTGGTCATGAGCGGCTACCTGGCGGTGGCTGGCTCGGGCTACCTGGACCTGCCCACCATCGTGCTGACGGGCGCCGGGCTGCTGCTGCGGGCGCTCATGGTGGTCGGCTGGGTGCGCCTGGCGCTGTCGCCGCGCTGGGTGGCGGCGCTGACGCTGGCCTACATCGGCTTCTACCCGCTCGACTACGCTTTCATTTCCGGCGAATTCCTGCCCGCCACCGTGCACCTGGTGTTCTTCCTGGCGGTGATGAAGGTGCTGACGGCGGTCTCCAACCGCGACCACGGCTTCGTGGCGGTGATCGCATTCCTGGAGCTGCTGGCGGCGGCGGTGCTCTCGGCCAATCTGAGCTTCTTCGCGTTCCTGGCGTTGTTCCTGCTGTTCGGCGTGGCTACGTTCGCCAGCGCGGAGATCCGGCGGTCGCTCCGGCGCTCGCCGGAAGTGGCGCGCGGCGGGCTGCGGCGGCTCCAGTGGCGGCTGGCGCTGCTGGCGCTCTCCGCCACGCTCGGCATCCTGCTGCTGACCGGCGGCCTGTTCTTCCTGCTGCCGCGGACGGCGCAGGCGGCCTTCCGTCACCTGGTGCCGCAGCGGTATCACCTCACCGGCTTCTCGCGGGAAGTGACGCTGGGCGAGATCGGCGAGATCCAGCAGCAGCGGATTGCGGTGATGCACGTGCGGTTCGCGCGCGGCCAGCAACCATTCCCGCTGAAGTGGAGCGGCGCGGCGCTCAGCCGGTTTGACGGCAGGCGGTGGTTCAACCCGCCGGCGGCCGGCGAATTCCTCCAGGTCAAGGACGGCCTGCTGCGGCTGGCCGACGACGACCAGCGGCGGCGGCCGGGGCAGCGCCTCACCTACGAGGTTCAGTTGAACGGGATCGCGGCCGACGCGCTTTTCTTCGCCGGCACGCCGGAATTCCTGTGGATCAACACGCCGCTGGTGGTCCGCACCGGCAACGGCGGCTACCGGCTCGGCGGCGGCGGCGCGGAAGGCGTGCGGTATGGCGCGCTGAGCTTCGTGGCCGAGGAGCCGCCGGCGGCGCCGCGCGCCCGGCCGGTGCCGGCGGCGGTGCTCGACTGCTGCCTGGAATTGCCGCCGCTGGATCCGCGAATCGGAGACCTGGCCCGCGAGCTGACCCGCGGCTTCACCTCGGCGGAACGCAGCACGCTGGCCATCGAGGCGCATCTCCGGCGGAACTACGGCTACACTACCGAGCTGCTTTCCCACGGGGTGGCTGACCCGGTGGCCCACTTCCTGTTCACGCGGCGCAAGGGCCACTGCGAGTACTTCGCATCGGCGATGGCCGTGCTGCTGCGGGCGATCGGCATTCCCTCGCGGCTGGTGACAGGCTTTCAAGGCGGCCTCTACAACCCGGTAAGCGGCTGGTACGTGATCCGCGCATCCGACGCGCACAGTTGGGTGGAAGCCTACCTGCCCGCGCGTGGCTGGACCGCTTTCGACCCGACGCCTCCCGATCTCAACCCGCCTCGCCTGTCGCTGTGGACGAGGCTCGGGTTCTATCTCGACGCCGCGGACACCTTCTGGCAGGAGTGGGTGCTCAGCTACGACCTCAGCCGGCAGTTGGTGCTCGCATCGCGGATGGAGGATTCCGGCCGCAGCGCCGGAACGCGCTGGCTGGACACGCTGCGCGCCGGGGCGGCGAGATGGAAGCGGGATGCACTGGCATGGGGGCGGCAGTACGGGCCGGCGGTGCTGGCAAGTGTGCTGCTGGCAGCGGCGGTGATGCTGGCGGCGCCCCGGCTGCGGGTGTGGTGGAAGAGGCGGGCGCAGCTTCGCAAGGCGCAGCGCGGCCAGGCGCAGGCAGCCGACGCCGCGCTCCTCTACCAGCGCATGCTCAGGCTGTTGAAGCGCCGCGGCTTCGAGAAACCCGGATGGCTCACGCCGGTAGAGTTCGCCCGCGCCCTGCCGGCCTCCGAGGCGGCCTCCCTGGTGGAGCGGTTCACCGTAGCTTACAACGAGCTGCGCTTCGGCGGGCGGCGCGAGGCTGCGCAGCGGATGCTCGCCTTGCTGGAGGAGCTGCGCCGGCGGCTAAAAGCTGAACCTCACGCCTAATTGAACCACTCTGCCTCCGTGCGAGCCGATGATCCTGCCGGCGTTAACGTTGGGCGCGGAGGCGGGACCGATGATCACGTCGGGCTCGTTCCAGTTGGCGTGGTTGAGGAAGTTCAGGCCGACGGCGCTGAACTCCAGCGTGCGGTCGGCGGCCAGCGCGAAGCGCTTGGTCAGCGAGAGGTCGTGGTTCTGGCTGGAGGGGCTGCTTAGGCTGGGGTGCGTGCGCGAGGCGTTGCCGAGCGTGAAATCGGGCGGCTGCGCGAAGGCGGCCGGGTTGAACCACAGCTCGGGACCCGGCTCGGGCACGCGCGGATCGACGCCGGGCACGACGTTCACGTTGAGCGCATCCACCACGCCGCCGGTGTTGTTGAACTGGGGGCGGGGCGCGATCGGGTCGCCGCTGGCAAAACCGGAGATCGCGCTAACCGACCAGCCGTCGGCCAGGTACCGCCGCCAGTCCGAGTAAGCCAGCAAGGGTTTGTTCGAGCCGAGCGGCAGCTCATAGACGCAAGTGAAGGAGAAGCGGTGCGGGTTGTTGCCGGCCGTGAGCGACCACTCGTTCCTGCGATTGAAGTGATCCTGGCGTCCGGCGGGTCCGGAGTAGTCGTCGAGCTGCTTGGAGACCTCGTAGTAGGCGCTGACGGTGAGCCCGCGCGAAGCGCGCTTCTCCAGCCGCAGGAAACCGGCGTCGCGGTGGTAGCGGCCGAGCGGATAGGAATAGTAGGTGTCGAAGCCCTTGTACTGCGGGTAGGGCCGCAGAGAGCGGTTGAACTGTTCGTCATTGAGCGCGTCGCGAAAGCGCAGGGCCGCCAGCGGGATGGCATTCAGGTTGGCGACGTAGTTGCTCACCAACAGGTCGCGGCCGCCGGAGTAAGCGGCGCCGATCGTCAGCACGACCGCGCCGGGCACTTCGCGCTCGAAGGTCAACGAAGCCGACTGATACAGAGGCTGGCGGCCGCTCTGGTCCATGAAGTCGGCAATGGTGTCGTTGGCCGCCTCGGGCCGCAAGTCCGGCAGCGGACGGGCCGGCGGCGGCAGGCCGTCAGCCAGCCTGACGGCCGGCTCAAGCTGGATGTTCGGCGAGATGAAAGTGGGCGTGCCGTTGAATCCCTGCGTTCCCCACTGCGTCGAATAGACCGGAATGGCCGCGTGGCCGCGTGAGAACGCGGCGCGCACGACGGTTTTCGAATCGCCCAGCGGGTTCCAGGAGAGGCTGGCGCTCGGCCCAGCCCTGACCTGGACGGGCTGGAAGGCGCGCCGGCGGCCGTTGCGTCCGGCGGCGACCAGCGCGCCCTTTCGACCGTTGGCCGGATTTATCGCGTCCAGATCGACGGTGGACTGCCGGTCGTACTTCTCCGCCCGCGGCGTCCTGACCTCAAGGTTCACGCCCCAGTGAAAGGTGAACCCCTTGGTCGCCTCCCAGGAGTGACGCAGAAGGGCCAGCCCGGAACTGGCACGGAAGTAGGAAGGGGATCCCACCACCGCCAGCTCGGAGAACTGCGCCAGCCCCAGCAAATAGCTGGCAAAGGCGTGCCCGGTGTTGACGATTCCCGGCAGGCTGGTGAGGCCGGCGCCGAAGCGGAAGCTGCCGGCCGGGTACTGCGGCAAGAAGGCGTTTACCTGATAGCGGACCCAGCGCCCGACCAGGCGCAGGTTGTGACTGCCCCGCTTGGTGGAGAAGGAGTCGGTGAATTCGAACGTGTTTCTGGCGCTCCGGGAAATCGGGTTGGCTCGTCCCAGGGAAAGGTAGGAAGGGAAGAGCTGGAAGTAGGGAAAGCCTTCGCCGCCCACGCCGCGCAATGCCAGCTCGACCGCCCAATCGCGGCGGTCCTGAGAGCCGCTGGCTGAGCTGTCGGTGGCCGCTTCGATGGTGGCGGTGTTCACCGTGCGCGGCGAGACCGTGAACACGTGCTCCAGCGAACCCCGGCGGGCATGGAACTTGCGTTCCACCGGGCCGGGGTTGGCGGCGGTCGGGAACCAGTCCGCCGGGTCCTGTAGGCCGTTGGAGAAGGAAAGCCCGAGGCTGGTGCGGTGCCGCTCGAGCAGCGTGCGGTCCAGCTTGCCGATCATCCCGTTGGCCGTGTTCGCCTCCGGCGCGTGGATGAAGTAGTTGTTGCGGAAGAACGGCCCCACGGCGGCGTTGGGCGCCGGGTAGAAGGCCAGCGCCTTCTGGGCCACCGGGTCGAGGCGGCTGGCGGGGATGCGGCTGGCCGGGAACGGCTCGCGGTCGTATTCGAGGTTCTCCGGCGAGACGGGCTGCGCCGGGTTGTAGTTCGGGTTGCGGCGGGTGGTCAGCGGGTCGTAGATGGGCAACTGCTGGCCGGCGAGATCCACTACCGCCGCCCAGTCGCCGGTGCGCTCGGCCAGGGTGGGAATCGTGCGCAGGAAGGAGCGGGCGATCCGCTCGCGCATGCCCTCGTAGGTGAGCGAAAAGTAAGTGCTGCGCCCGCCATGATAGAGTCGCGGAATCACCAGCGGGCCGGCGAGGTTGAAGCCGAACTGGTGGCGGCGCAGCATGGACTTAGTGCCACCGCGCTGGCTCACTTCGTGGGGGACGGCGTCGAGAAAGTCGTTCCGCCAGTTCTCAAACAGGCGGCCGTGCCACTGAGCGCGGGCGCCGTTGGCGCCGTGGCGGCGCGCGCTCTCCTCCCGCAGGCCGAGCTCGCGCGTTTGCGCCTTGAACTCGTCAACGGCCTTCTGGATTTCGGTGCGAGGCGCCGCCGGCTGCGCCATAAGCCACGACGCGCCCAGCAGCAGAACAGCGAAAATGAGCACGATTCTCCCTTAGTGTAACCTGGAAGGCAGGAGCGGCGCGAAGGCCCCCGAACACCATGAAATTGCGACAGATTGCCGAGGTGCTGGGCTGCCAGTTGCTCGGCGACCCGGAGATCGAGATCACCGGCGTGGCCGGCCTGGAGCATGCCGGACCCACCGAATTGACGTTTCTCGCCAACCCGAAGTACGCCCACAAAGTCAAGCACAGCCGCGCCGGGGCGATCCTGGTGTCCGATCCGGTGCGCGATCACCCCATCGCCAGCCTGGTTTCGGCGAACCCCTATCTGGATTTCGCGCGCGCCCTGGAGCTGTTCTACCAACCGCCGCGCCCGGCGCCGGGGATTGATCCGCGCGCCCACGTGGCCGCCGGCGCCCGCATCGGCGAGGGCGCCTACATCGGGCCGTTCGCCTTCGTCGGCGCGAACGTCACCATCGGGCGCGGGGCGGTCCTGCACCCGCACGTGGTCATCTACGAGGGCGCTCAAATCGGCGACGATTTCCAGGCCCATTCGCACGCAGTGGTGCGGGAGCACTGCCGCATCGGCGACCGCGTCACGCTCGGCAACGGGGTGGTGGTGGGCGGCGACGGCTTCGGCTTCGCTCGCCGCGCCGACGGCACCCATTACAAGATCGTGCAATCCGGCCCGGCCGTCATCGAGGACGACGTCGAGATCCAGTCGCTGTGCTCCATCGACCGGGCGACGGTGGGCGAGACGCGAGTGAAACGGGGCGCCAAGATCGACAGCCTGGTACAGGTGGGCCACGCCTGCGTGGTGGGCGAGGACAATATCCTCTGCGCCCAGGCCGGGCTGGCCGGCAGCACGGTGCTCGAGAAGAACGTGCTGCTGGCGGGGCAGGCCGGCATCTCCGGCCACCTCACCATCCACGAGGGGGCGGTCGTCTACGCCCAGGCGGGCATCGGCGGTGACGTGGCCGCGGGCGCCGTCGTCGCCGGCTCGCCGGCTTTCGATGCCGCCACCTGGCGCCGCGCCGTCACCGCTTTCCCCAAGCTGCCGGAAATTTTGCGGACCGTGCGAGAATTAAAGAAGAGGGTCGAGCAACTCGAGAAGAAGGGCCGGCGCGACAACATGATGCCGTGCCGGGCCGTCAGTAGGGAGTAGGGGGTCACTTCCCCAGTGAAGCGCTTACCAGGAACCGGGCTGAACCTTGATAAACACAAGGCGACAAGGCAGGACCTATTGATCCGCAGGACCGTACCGGACGCCGAGCCCGGTCGGTGGCCAGAAGGGCTCTCCTCGGCAGCTGTCAGTGGAGTTGTCCGCGGGGTTGAGATGTGGTCTAATCCCCGTAAGCAGTGCCAAGAGCCCCAGGGAGTTTCGGCGTAATGAACAACCCCGGCCGAGAGCTGAGGTCACCGTTGGGCTTCTTTCCTGGGCAGCCGAGAACCGATTTTATCCGAGGCAGCCTAGATAGGAGTTAGGCGACCAACGTGAACGGATTCATCAAGTCGCTGTGGCGGCTGCCGTACGTCGACCGAGGGGGCAACCGGTGAAGCTCAGCGTGCTCCACATCTCCGACTTACATCGTGATCCGGACAATCCGATCCGTAGCGACGTTCTTCTGGATTCCCTTGAAAACGACCGGCGGCACTACGCGGCTGAGGAAACACCGGCAGTGCGATCCCCGGACCTGATCATCGTCAGCGGGGACATCATTCAAGGCGTCAGGCCGGATGCGCCGGACCCCGAGAAGGGACTACGTGAGCAGTATCAGGAAGCGCTGGGTTATCTCGGCGGGCTCACGGACCGTTTCGTAGCTGGGGACCGCAACCGCGTCATCGTCGTGCCGGGCAATCACGACGTGAGCGCCTATCATTTCGAGAAGAGCCTCCGGCGCGTTGACGTCCTTCCAGACCGCAAGAGAGGCCTAGTCAAGCAGCTCTTCTCGCCGGGCTCCCTGCTGCGCTGGTCCTGGTCTGGCTTGGAGCTTTACGAGATCGCCGATCAGGCCTTGTACGCGCAGCGCCTTGCCGCCTTCGCAGAGTTTTATGCCGCGTTTTACAGCGGCGGGCGTACCTACGACCTCGACCCCGCAAGACAGCTCGAGATATTCGATTTTCCCGCGTTCGGTCTGACCGTGGCCGGGTTTTCTAGCTGCCATAACAACGATCTGTTCAACAGGCAGGGTGCCATTCACCCGGCCTGCATCGCCGAGGCGGGAACCAGACTCCGCCAGCCTTGGCTAAAGGATCGGCTGCGCATTGCCGTCTGGCATCACAACGCCGAAGGCCTGCCGGGGCATTCTGATTACATGGACCCGGACCTTTTGCAGAACCTGATCGATCGCGGATTCAGTCTCGGCTTTCACGGCCACCAGCACCGCCCCCAGTTCCTCGACACTCGGTTCCGCCACGGGACAGACCGAAAGATTACAGTCATCAGTGCTGGTACGCTTTGTGGCGGCGCGTCCTTCCGATATGGCCGCGCCTATAACGTCGTCGAACTCGACACTGACGCCAAAGCGGGCCGTCTTCACGTCCGCGAAATGCAGAATGACAACCTCAGCCTTCCCATCTGGGGGCGGCGCGCCCTTCCTCCGAACACCAGCGTCTATTACGACTTCCGCTACGATGCGCCGCCCGCGCCAACCATCTGCCCTAACACGAATACGGTGGCTCTGGTCGAGGCGCAGAGACTTTACGATCTGGCGGATTACCGGAGTGCCGCGGATATCCTTGCCCCTGTGACAGAGTTCGATGATCTCGCGCGGCCGCTGTTGCTCGACTGCCTCGTGAAACTCAAGGACGCTCCGGCATTGATCTCTAGGTTCGATCCGCCAGCGAGCGTGGCGGAAGCTATTTATTTTATGGATGCGCTCTGGGCCGAGGGGAGGCGTGACCGGCTGGGCGAGGTGTTAGAGCTTCCGCTGATCGCGGAGTGTGCCGATCAGTCTGTCATTGAGATGCGAAAGAAATATGCGGCGAGGCTGAATAAATGAACGAGCAGGTGAAAGAACGCATAGCGTTCGATGTGGAAACGGAACGAATCCTTCAGATTCTTTCTTCGGAAATCTACGACTCGCCGCGAGCGTTCCTGCGTGAGAACGTGCAGAACGCCTATGACGCCATATTGATGCGCTGTACCGCTCAGGGGATTCAGATCGCGGACCGCAGAATTGAAATCACCGTTGAGACCGCGCGGCTCACTGTCCGGGACGACGGCATTGGCATGACGGAAGAGGTCCTCAGGAACAACTTCTGGAGGGCAGGTTCAAGCGGGAAGAAATCCGATCTGGCCCAGCGGTCCGGCGTCATAGGGACATTCGGCATTGGCGCGATGGCCAATTTCGGGGTTTGCACCGCCCTCCAAGTCGAAACACGCCACATCGACTCCGACGTCACGCTTGTCAGCTCGGCAAGACGGGCCGATTTGCGCATCGCGCAGAATTGCATCGACCTTGAGCGTGCGCCGGATGACCGGGGACCTGGAACGATCATCAAGGCCGATCTGGACCCGTCCTTTTCCGTTGATGAAGCGGGGGCATGCGAATATCTCGGCCAGTATGTGCGGTTTCTACCAGTTCCCGTGCTTATAAATGGCCGCCTCATTAGCCAGCAGCGCTTTGAGGACGCGCTTGGAGACAAGGCTGCGGGCTTCGATCAAGTCTCATCAAGGCCAGTGTCGCACGGCGATTTCTCCGGCACGCTCCGGACGTTCATCAACCCACAGGCGCGAGTGCTGGCACGGCTCGACGGTATCACGCTTAGTGGCAATCCGCTATCCGGCGAAGCCCTCTTCGTCCAGCAGGGGGCACAGACCCTAGGCTTTCGCAATCTGTTCGGGCTTGCTCCGATTCCCGTGTCGGGAGTTTACGGATTTGGGGGATTCGTTAATCTCAACATACTTCATCCGACCGCGGGCCGCGAGGCCCTCAGCCGCGAGAGCATCCAGCACGTCGCCAATCTAGTCTCCTTGATCGAGGCCGAGGCGTCGAAGGACCTCGCTGAAACCTCCGCAGCCGACCAGAACCAGCAATTTCAGCAGTACATTCTTTCACAGGGTCTTATTCACCTCGCGCAGAACGTCAGGATCAACGTTCTGCCCGCCGTTGATGAAGACGTGGCGCTGGGCGAAGTGAAAGGCTACGAACCGTCGAAGACGAATCACTACTATTCCGGGCGTGACGCAACCATCCTGCAACGCTTCGCGAGTGAACAGGCCAACCTTTTCCATGTGAGTCAGACGAACCCGAGACGCAAGCTTCAGCTTCGCTACCTCACTGAGGTATCAAAGATCGCGGAGGTGCCGGAGAAAACGATTGTCGATCGAATTCCTTCCAGCGAGCTTACCCTGGAGGAAGCAATGTTTGTGGTGCGGCTCCGCGGTGTCCTGCTTGATGACTATTTCATGCCGGACATCGATGCGGCTTTGGCCACGATCAGCCACGGCGTAGCTTTTCACATCGAGAAGAAGGGCGATGTTTTGCAGATCTCGATTGCCCGCGACATGCCTGCGATGCGCATGGCCATGGAATCCTACAGGACGGCGCGCGAGGTCTTTCCCGGCTTTGTAGTCGACTTCGTCCGGGAGCAGCTTTACCCGCAAATCCGCGATCATGTTCCATCTTCAACAAGGCAGGGCCGTGATGCGCTATACCGCCGCCTTAAGGAAAACGAGGAGCTATTCCGGTACGAGCAAAGCGACTTCGGGGCAATTGAATCGCTTCTTGCGGACTATCTCGCCGGAAAAGCTGACCTTGAAGAGGTTCTCAGATCGTCCGGGGGGCGCGGCGCAGGGCAGCGCCAGGAGGTCCGAAAGGAACAGGTCGGCAGCGTTGAGGAGGAATTGCCGGGCATCATCGGATCACCCGGCGAGTCTCCGCCGCGCAACGAGTACGAGGCCGCACCACCCATTCTGCGCCCCGAGATGAGGAGCGGTATGAAGGTGCTGACGGTCGCGGCCGAGCACTCAAAGCTGAACGGATTCCAAATGTTTCTCGCGCTCTCCGACCGGCTGGCAAGAAGCGAGGGCGAGTTTCTGCGCCAGCCGCACAGCACCAAACTCATGTGGGGTTCGCACCGAGTGATCTACATATTCACGGACGCGACCGGCGATCTGAGCCTCTACTACGATATCAAGTTGAAGGAGCCGCTGGAAACACAGACCACCGGCGGAGCGATGTTTCCGACAACGACGATCGTGACGAAAGACCGGGTCTTCGTTCCCGTGCCGAAAGTGCTTGAGCCGGCGTTCCAGATCACCGACGGTGCGAAGGAGTTTTACGTTCGCTTCGACACGATTCCTTAATTTGATAGATCCTCGCTGACGCCGCAGGCTTCACCGATTCGTTCCCAATGGTCGGTCACCTTTCGCCCGTGAACCGGCGGGGAAGTTGGTGTTGTCCCAGTAGAGCTTGGTACCCTGAGAGAATCCGGTGCTCGCCCCGTCTCGCGCGTGAGGTCGAACACGCCGACAATCGCGAACTCGCCCTCGGCGCCGTTGGCCACATCGTTGACCGCCCCGCCGAAGAGCGATCCCCCCAGCGCTCCCTCGCCGGCGACACGGGCGTAAGGCGCGGTGAGCGTCAGACGCGCAAAGCAGCACCACGGCGACAATGAGCACGATTCCCCTCTGGTGTAACCTGTAAAGCAGGAGCGGCACACATCTCCCGGAACATTATGAAATTACGACAGATTGCCGAGACCCTGGGCTGTCAGTTGGCCGGCGGCGGCGAAATCGAGATCACCGGCGTGGCCGGCGTGGAGCATGCCGGAGCCACCGAATTGACGTTTCTCGCCAACCCGAAGTACGCCCACAAAGTCAAGCACAG
>ERZ1292640.2464-Hain-H43-02um-R1-2464-length-14773-cov-4_pt1 | contig 14773 bp, 12 predicted proteins | sample MGYA00564404_ERZ1292640 | MGnify/ENA primary metagenome ERZ1292640 (study PRJEB36523, sample SAMEA6512636) | groundwater metagenome | collected 2019-01-08 | study: AquaDiva: Metagenomics assemblies of 32 groundwater samples
TTAAACATCGTCTTTTTAATATTAAAATAATTGCGGCGGAGATATTAACTTTTATTATTTGGATTGCAGTTCTTGTTCAGTTTATTTTATCTAAAACTGCACAAGAAAAATTCATAGGGTTTGGTTTATTGTTGTTTGTCACCATCTTTGGCATCTTCCTCATTCGTTCTGTTTTAAAAGAAGTCCGTGCTCGCGAGGAGATTGAGGAATTGGCGGAAAAATTGGAATTTGCCAATTTGAGATTAAAGCAACTTGACGAGGCGAAATCGGATTTTATTTCCATCGCGTCGCATCAGTTAAGGACTCCGCTTACGGCGATAAAAGGTTACGCATCAATGATACTGGAAGGCAGTTTTGGGAAAGTTTCCGCTAGAGCTCATGACGCAACGGACAAAATTTTTCAATCGGCGCAAAGGTTAGTTTTGATAATCGGCGACTTCTTGGATATTTCTCACATAGAACAGGGAACGATGACTTACGAGTTCACTGATTTTGATATGCGGGAATTGGTTAAAGAATTGGCGGATGAATTTAGCGCCACAATTGAAAAGTCGTCAGACAAGGCGAAAATTTTGAAAATTAGTTTTGAAGCGGATGAAAAAGAGAATTTCAGCGTTAACGCCGACCGCAACAAAATCCGCCAAGTCGTTTCCAATCTTATAGACAATTCCATCAAATACACGCCGAAAGGATTTGTGAAAATAAGCCTATCTAAAATTCCGGAATTTGGAAAAATCTTGCTCAAAATTGAAGATACTGGCATCGGCATCAATTCTGAAACAATGTCGGCTTTGTTCAAAAAATTCGGCAGAGCGAAAAGTCTTTCCAGTGTTTACGCCAACGGTTCCGGTTTGGGACTATATGTGGCGAAGGAAATAATCTCCGCCCACAAAGGCAAAATCTGGGCGGAATCGGACGGAGAAGGCAAGGGGAGCAGATTTTTTGTGGAGTTGGTGAAAGTTGTTTAAATCCATTGACTTTTACCCCCCCATGATAGGTTTAAGGTAGATGGATTGCCCTTTGAAAACTACCCCAAAAAGTCCTTAATGGCTTATTTTATTTAAAGCACACAATGTTTAAACAGGTGTTTGCGTTAAACGCCAGCTTTGAAGAAAGTTAGTTGGAAAGGCGAAGAAAGGAGGAGTCCAATGAAACAGCCAAATAAAGTTGTTCGCAGAAGAATCTTTGGTAAGCTGAAGACAAACGGTTTTTCTGCAAAATGCGGTCCTTGCGCTGATAGTTGCAATAGCGGACCAAAGTGTAGCTGATATTGTTTGGCGGGGAAGAGATTTCATCTCTTCCCCGCCTTTTTAAAACTTTTTATTGGAGGGCTTAAAATGTTGTTCTCAAAATATTGTCATAATTTTTCTAAAAACGGTCATGTTGCGTTGTATAATGCGCTTAATCATGAGGTGGTATTTTTTAGCCAATCATTATGGCAGAAATTTAATAAAAATTTTCACAATCCGGATTCGGCAAAATTAAAATCATCAGCGTCTAAAATAATTTCGAACAAATTAATTAAAGGCGGATTTTTGATTTCAAATTATTCAGATGATGATAAAATTTTAGAACAAAAGAGAAAGGAGTTTTCCGAACCATGTATCAGCAATATGTATTTACTTCTAAACGAAGGATGTAATCTTGCTTGCAGTTATTGTTTTTTTGAAGGAAACTTTGCCAAACGCCCGCCATTGAACCCAATGTCTTTGTCTTTTGCAAAAAAAGCGATTGATTTTTATTCAAATATTCTCAAAAAAGTCGATCCTATTGTAATAAGTGAAAGGCAAAAATTAATAAACTTTTATGGAGGAGAACCGCTTCTTAACCGCGATGTTTTTGAAGGATCAGTCATTTATATCAGCGAATTAATTAAGAAAGGAAATATTCCTTTGGATACTCGAATTTCTTTGAATACCAATGGAACGATTATGGATGGCAAATTGGCAAAATTTATAGCCAAACATAAAATTGAAGTTGGAGTATCTATTGATGGTCCTAAATTGATTCACGATCGCAATAGAAAGTATGTTAACGGCAGTGGTACTTTCAAAAAGGCGGTAAGAGCTTTTAAAATGTTGCGAGATGCTGGAGCTAATGTCGGTGTTTCTTGCACAGTTTCAGAGAGCACTGTTGATAAAATGCCAGAAATTTTAAACTGGCTAATTGATGTCTTGGGAATAAAAGGGATGGGCTTTAATCCATTAATTGAACATAGGGATTTTAAAATAGTTGACGGCGCTTATGCTGTTAAAATTGCGAAAAATCTTATTGAATGTTTCAAAATCGCGAGGGATAAGAACATTTATGAGGATCGAATGATGAGAAAAGTTAAGGCCTTTGTCGGAGGATATTTTTACGATAGAGACTGCTCGGCAATAGGTCGTCAAATTGTCTTTGGTCCAAACGAAACAGTTGGCGTATGTATGACTTATTATGCTACTGGAAAATATTTCGTAAAATTCGATAAAGATTTTGATCCATTTACTAACCATATTTGGACTGAGTGGAGCAAGAGGATGCCCGTCAATATTCCAAAATGTTTAGGATGTGAAGCCCTTGGTATTTGTGGCGGAGGTTGCCCATTTAACGCCGACATAAGGAATGGCAGTATTTGGGAAGTGGATGATTTTTTCTGCGAGCATTCCAAGAAGACACTAGAATGGCTTATTTGGGACTTATTTGACTCAATGGAAAAATAATTCAAATTTTAACCAAAGGGGCAATCAATTCTTTTGATTGCCCCTTTTATTTTATCTTGATAAATATATAATAAAAGAATGTTAAATTTAAATTTTTTATATAGTCGTGAAAAAGACGCGCTTAATTGGGTTAATACAGCCAAAGACATCAATCCTCCCTTTAATTTTTCTTATGAGGCAAGCGTTGCGCCAATATCGGAAGAGTTATTAAAGGAAATAATAAGATTAGACAAAAAAGAAGCTGTTAAAAAAGTTTTGGAATATTTTTCAAGTGGCACCAGAAAAAAAAGACAGGAATTAAAAGAAGAATTTATTGAATATAATATTTCCGCCCTCAATAATCATTGGCAAAAACATGGAGAAGAGCTTGTAAAAAAAATAGAAAAAATATTTGGAAAATTCAAAATTAAAACATGCGATATTTTTATTACAACGCTGTATGTTTGCGATTATAATTACGAAGAAAAATATTTTTACTTAAGTCTTTATCATTCTTTGGCGAAAAATTTTACGATTATCGCTCATGAATTAGCTCACTTTTTATTTTATGATTATTTTCAAAGTTATTTAAAAGAAAGTGATGTATCAGATGATAAGTTTCAAGATTTAAAAGAAAGTATGACCGTTTTACTTAATACTGAAGAATTTAAAAATCTATTGCTGATTGAAGATTCTGGCTATGAGCCACATCAAAAATTAAGAGAATCAATTTTATCGTCTTGGCAAAAACATAAAAATTTGAAAAAAGTTGCAGATGAAGTTGTTTAATTTTCCAATATTTACGCCAGCAGGTCTTTATGTGGCAAAAGAAATCATCACGGCACCACAGGAGTACTTCCGAAAATATAGTCGCAAAGCCTTTTATTTTCCGGGTCGCACCACAGGAGCACTTCTTGTTTTATGAATAAAACAATGTCGCACCACAAGAGTACTTCCGAAAATATAGTCGCAAAGCCTCCTTATTTTCTAGGTCGCCCATAAAGGCAAAATTTGGGCGGAATCGGATGGAGAAGGAAAGGGAAGCCGGTTTTTTGTGGAAATAGGGAAAATTGTGTAAATCCATTGACTTTTACCCCCCCCCTCGTGGTAGGTTTAAGGACAGAAACCTTGTCCTTTGAAAACTGTAAAAAGAGTTCAAGGGATTGCGTTTTATCTCTAATGGTCTTTTAGTAAAGAAAGGAGGTGATTAAAATGTCTCAATGCACACATGAAAAAGGGGTTATTAAGCTGTGTGGAGTGCAGGGTTGTTGTCCCACAGTGGACTTCACTGATCCGCAAAAAGTCGTCCTGAAAGACGACTTCGGCGGTTATGTCCAGCTTACACAAGTTCAGTGGAAGGATTTGAAGGCACGGTTCGCTTTTAATCCAGATTAATACCGAACCAACAGCCCCTAGCCACCAAAAGTGGTTAGGGGATTTTTTTAAATCAAACCAAAAAGGAGGTGTATTGTGTGGTCACAGTATCTGCGCACAAGGGAAAGGGGTGGTGTGATGGCGGTATTTCACGAACTCCATCCCGATCCAATTTACTGTTCTTTGGAACAATGGGAAAGACTAGCCAATGATATTGCTGATGGCGCCGAAGTGCTCATTGGTGATCTTAAACAACAAAAATTGATTATTGAATCATCGGACGATGATTGTCGTGAGTTTGAAAAGGTCGTTAATGATCTTGAGCATAAACTTGATCAGCCGACAATTCTCTATCTCATGACGGCGCAGGGGTGCAACTTCGGATGCGGATATTGTCCAGTTCCGGAGACTACCAAGAAGCACGGAGCGTCGTTGTTGTCTGTCGAAGATGCCATTGCCGGCATAGAGTTGTGGCAAGAACACCTTAAGGAGGTCTACGACCCCAATCTGCAGTACTTCGTCATTTTCTACGGCGGTGAGCCACTCCTGAATGAGGAGACGATCAGAGCATCACTAGCTTGTTTGAAAATGAAGAAAGAGACAGGCGTTCTCCCGTCTAACATAAACTTCATGATCGCGACCAACTGTATCCTTGCTGACGATGAAACCATTGCAATGTGCAAAGAGTACAATGTGATGGTCGGCGTTGGTTTGGACGGTCTTAAGGAGTCCAATGATTCCTTAAGAGTCGATAGTGACGGAAACGGAACTTTCGATCGAACCGTCGCCTCAATCAAGAATCTTGTGCAAAACGGCATCAGGACGTTTGTTTCGACAAGCATCACGCCGTTCAATATTGATCAAATATCAGATTATTCGTTATTCTTCAGTGAGCTTGGTGTTGAGAAATTCGGCTTCAACTTTTTGAAGGGACGTATGCTTCTGAAGTTGGTCGGTTCGGATGGTGTGGAAGATTATTACAGAAAAGCGTCACGGGGTGTCATCGAGAATGCAAGGAAACAGAGTCGGCTTGGCTTTGAATACCAAATGGAAAAGAAGCAGACTGCATTTGACCAGAGAGATTTTTTCCCGGTTGACTGCACTTGCTACGGAAACCAACTGGTAATTCAGCCGGATGGACAGGTGTCAAACTGTCCGTTTTATAAGGCTTGGCTCGGACACATCAAAAATATGGGGAGCGATTTCCGTATTTGGAATCAGCCGATCGTCAAGGAATGGAGAAAGAGACTTCCTCTTTATCATTACGGAGAAGCAAAAGCTGTCAGTGGTGGCGGATGTGCATGGAGCTCAATTGAGCTTAAGGGCAATCTGCTTACTGTTGATGACTCAAGTCAAATCTTTTCTGAGGAGGTGCTAAATGAGCTCATTTGGTCTCGATACGACCGGCTCTGCACTCAGGAAACCTAAACTCGGGATTATCGGCGGTTCTGGGATGTGTTCATTCCCTGAGCTGAATGTTGTATCCATAGTCAGGCCTGAGACAAAGTACGGTTTTCCGTCAGACAATATTTCGATCTGTGAACTGGGAGGTGAGCTTGTAGCTTTTCTTCCAAGACATGGATCGAAACACACGATCGTACCGCACAAGGTGCCGTATAAGGCAAATCTCGCCGCCCTCAAGGATTTGGGAGTCGAATATGTCATCGGAACCTGTATCGTCGGGAGCCTCAAAAAAGAAATAGCTCCCGGAAGCATCGTTCTGCCTGACCAGTTCGTCAACCTTACGTGGGGGCGTGACGATTATTCTGAAGCCGATGGAGGCTCATTCATTCATCTTCCTATTGGAGAACCATATTGCAGACATCTCCGCAAAAAAATCATTGAGGTTGCAAATGAGACTCTACTTCCAGTGATTCCACAGGCAACAGTGGCAGTCGTGCAGGGTCCACGGTTTTCAACATCTGCTGAGAGTCGATGGTTTTCGGCAAATGGTTGGGATATTGTGAACATGACTCAGTACCCAGAATGCTACTTGGCACGAGAACTTGGTCTATGCTATTCAGCAATAGCTGCGGTAACAGATTACGATGTCGGACTTCAGGAGAGTTTGTTTATTGATCCCAGACATATGGATGCGATCCTTGAGATTTTCAGGGGTAACATTCAAAAGACAAAGTCGCTTCTGTTGGCTTTTATTAAAAAAACTATTTCATGTTTTTCTTGCGGTTGCGCGTCTGTTGCGGTAAAAGCTTACTATGAAGAATAATTTTGAAAAATTCATTGATAATGCTAAAATAAATTCACAATAAAGGAGAATGAGCATGATAAAAGCGCAGAAAATTCAAAAAAGTTACGGTTCTCTTGTTGTGCTTTCCGACGCCTCCTTCTCCCTCGGACGAGGACAGAAGGTTGCGTTAGTTGGACACAATGGAACCGGGAAAACAACCCTGCTGAAAATATTAGCAGGCATTGAGAATCAAGACTCTGGCAATATTAACATCGCTAAAGATGCTTGTATCGGTTATCTTTCCCAAGACATAAGTTTTTTGGATGATGAATCTATTGCTGATTATCTGAAGCGAGTGTCGGGTATTGATGCACTCGAGAAAGAAATTGAGAGCCTATATGCCGATCCAAGTGGTTTTCAAAAGGTCAAACATTGCGATGAAGTCCGTAGTAAATACGAACATCTTGGTGGATATTCTTTTGCCCACAAGGCAGAAGTGATGCTTTCTGGATTCGGGCTTAAAGATGTTGGACTTAATCGCCTGCTATCTAATCTAAGTAGCGGACAAAAAAGCAAGGTAGCGCTTATTGGTATTTTGCTCAAAGGCGTCGATCTGCTTTTGCTCGATGAGCCTACAAACAACCTCGATCTTCCTGCCCTTATATGGCTTGAGGATTTTCTGAAAAAATCTGAAGCAACTTGCATTGTTGTTTCGCATGATCGCAGATTTTTAGATATGGTTGCTAAAAAAATCTTTGAAATTGACTGGCATACGCGCAAGCTTACTGTTACAGGAGGAATATACAGTGATTATTTGGAAATGGTGGCAAAGCGAGTTGCCGGTCAAAAAGAAGAACACAGACTTCAGCAGGAAGAAATCGGGCGTTTGAAAGAACGGGCTCGTGAGAAAAGAGCCGATGCAATAAGAGGGTTTCATTGGACTCCTAATGATAATGATAAATTTCTTAAGGGTTTCAAGCGCGATCGCGCGGGGAAGTCTTCAAAGGTGGCAAAGTCAATTGAGAAGCGAGTAGAACAGATGGACAAAGTTGAGAAGCCGGTAGAAAGAAAGTTATTTGAGATACCCCTCATGGCTGAATCTGGCTCTGGATCCCTTAATGTTCGTCTAACTGATATTGTGGCAGGGTATGTTGGATCATTCAGCATTGGCCCACTGTCTTTTGAAGCGCGATATGGCGACAGAGTTGGCATAATGGGTTTTAACGGTGCGGGAAAGTCAACTCTGCTGAAGACCATAACCGGTCAAATGGCGCCAATAAGCGGGAAAATTGAAATCGGTTCCAGCATTAGGATTGGAAATATGATGCAGGAACACGAAACACTTCCTCGCGAACGCACATTGCTTGAATTTCTGTTGGAGCGAGTATGTTCCAGCCAGCAAGATTCATATGCCAAACTTTCAAAGTTTGGCATTAATGAAAGACAAGTAAAACTGCCCATTGGCACATTGAGTCCGGGCGGACGCGCTCGTCTTCTTTTGGCTTTATTTTCAGCTCAGTCAGTCAACATGCTTATACTGGATGAACCGACAAACCACCTTGACATTGAGGCGCTAGACGCCCTTGAAGAAACACTGAAAACTTATCAAGGCACAGTTATACTTGTTTCGCATGACAGATATTTCCTTGAGAAGGCTACACTTGATGCCACCTATGTTTTATCTGATGGAGTTTTGACAAAAATTCCTGATTACAAGACATATGTCAAAACAGCAGAGGTTCGAGCGCGGAAATTACTTAAACTGTTGTAAATACAGGACCCGGCGAGCATAAAATCTTGTCGGGTCCTTTTTAATATACATATGATCAAATCAGAACTAATAGCTAAAAAAATAAATGAAAAAATACAGGTATGGACAAAAGACCATGCCAAGTTAATCGTGGCTATTGATGGTTACGCCGGCTCGGGCAAGACAACTGTAGTTGATTTTATCGCCAAAGAAAATTCAGATGTGCTAGTTGTTCATTTGGACGACTTTATTCATCATTGGAAAGACAGGAAAAGAATGATAGATCATACCCAAAATAAATTGCAAGTTTTTGAGTATAATTGGTATCGCTATGACGACTTGGAAAAATTGGTCAATGTGTTTAAAAACAAAAATAAGAGTCCAATCAAGTTTAAAACCTATGACTACGATAAAAACGATTTCAGTCTATCGAAGTCGTTTGATCTGTCAAAAAAAATTATGATAATAGATGGCGTCTTTCTTTTTCATTCCAAACACAAGATAAGCAAGGAATGGGACAAAACCATATATCTTGATATTGATTTTTCTAAGGCTGACAAAAGACGAATTGCCCGGGAAAAGAAAAAATGGGGCAAAAGTTATCTTTCGGAAAATCATCCTGACAACTGGATAAGGTATTACAAAGAGGCTTATCGGAAATATGCAGAAGAACATAAGCCTCAAAAAAATTGCGATATGATTTTTAAAGTCTAAACAATTTTTTCATTAAGTTTAAGATTAAGATTATTTAAAGGCAAAATATGGGCGGAATCGGACGGAGAAGGAAAGGGAAGTAGGTTTTTTGTGGAGATGTAATTTTTTTAAAAAAAGGGTGTGAGTGAAAAATGGCTATAAAAAAACACCCAAAAACAGGTGTTTATAATTTGTTGCGACGAGATGACGCAAATAGGATAAGGCTATCTGCGTCAGTCGTCGCAACTGGCAAAAGTGGTTTGGACATAAACAAGTTGTCCTAGACATTGGTAACATATTTTGTGGGGCTTAGTTTCCGAAATAAACTTACCCCAGTGCGATAAAAACTTTGTTGTTTAGTATAAAATATTTTTCCACTTCGCCTTTATAATTTTAAAAGACCTTTTGCTTTTATTATTATGTTCTCTTTGTCTTTTATTGTCAAAATTATTCAAAATGTATATCTTTGCTGTCTTTAATTTTTTGGGCAATTAAGGGATAAGTTTTAAGCTGAGAATCTTTTTCTATTATATTTTTTGCTTCTTCTCGCGCAAATTCCACCATTTTTATATTTCTCAATGCTTCCATTCCTAAGTCGGACACGCCCCATTGTTTGCCTCCGCCAAGCTCGCCAGCGCCTCTTAGTGTAAGATCATATTCCGCCAAGTCAAAACCATTTTTGGCGTTTGCCAAGGCTTTTAATCTTTCCGTTGTTTTTGGCGAATGCGAATCGGTGAAAACAAGACAATAAGGTTGATGAGAGCTTCTAATGACACGCCCCCTTAGTTGATGAAGTTGCGCCAAGCCGAATCTTTCCGCTCCTTCAATCAAAATAATAGTGGCGTTTGGAAAATTTATCCCCACCTCTACAACTGAAGTTGCCACTAAAATATTAGTTTCGTTATTTTTAAATTTTGTCAAGGCTTTTTCTTTTTCCGCCGGGGTCATTTTGCCATGTAGAATATCTATGTTTAATTCCGGAAAAACTTCTTTTTTAATTCTTTTGGCTTCTTCTTTGACTGATTTTGCAAGGATAGCCATTTCTTTTTCCGGATCCGGCTCATCCACGCGAGGGCAGATGATGTAAGCTTGGTGCCCTTTATTTATCTCGTCATTTATCATTTTGTAAGCCGTTTTTCTTTCTTCTGGCTGGAAAATTTTAGTGATAACAGATTTTCTTCCCGCCGGCAATTCATCAAGCAGGGATAAGTCCAAATCGCCGTAAATAGTAAGAGCGAGGGTTCGCGGTATCGGTGTGGCAGTCATAGATAAGAGGTGGGGTGTTTTTTCAGTTTTGTTTTTCATGAGCGATGAGCGTTGAGCGGTGCCGAAACGATGTTGTTCGTCTATTATAACAAGAGCCAAAGACGAGCCGTTTTTAGCGGAAAATTTTACTTTGTCTTGAATCAAAGAATGGGTGCCTATCAGTATCGGAATTTCTCCGTTTTCCACCCAGTTCAAAAGCTGGGCTTTGGAAATTTTTGTCGCTTCTTTCGGATTTACTTTTGATGGATACTTGAAGCAACCGGAAGAGGTGATTAGACCTATTTTGGGAATAAATTTCAGTTCCGAAAAGTATTCTATAAACGATTGGAAGTGTTGTTTTGCCAAAATCTCCGTGGGCGCCATATATGCAGTTTGGTAGCCGGCGGATATCGCCAAAAACGAAGCGGTTATGGCAACTGCCGTTTTACCCGATCCGACATCTCCCTCAAGTAATCGTGACATTGGGGAATCTTTTTTCATATCATCGGATATTGCCAAGACGGCTTTTCTTTGCGCGTTTGTTAGCTTGAAAGGGAATGACGCCAAGAAGTCGTTTAAGTCTTTTTCGGGGCAATCTATTTTCAGGCAGTGTTCTTTTTCGCGTTCTTTGCGTTGACTTAATCTGGATAATTGGATAAAGAAAATTTCTTCAAAAGCGAATCTTTTTCTAGCGACTTTTGCGTCATCAAGTTTGTTTGGTTTGTGAATGTAGACAAGGGAAGAATGCAAAGACGGTAATTTATATTTTTTTAAAATTTCTTGCGGGATTGGATCTGCCGGTTTTTCTTTAAGAGATGCCAAGATTCTTTGAATGGCAAATCGGAGCCATTTGGAAGTGATTCCCATTGTTTCCGGATAAATCGGCAAAAGCATCGCACCTTCCCCAAGCGATTCATAACCGCTTATTCTTTCAAAGCTCGGATTGGACATATGCAGTCCGCCTTTGCCATTAGACACTTTTCCGGTAAGAGCTATTTTGTCTCCGACTTTTATTATTTTCGCCATATACGGCTGATGAAACCAAACGGCTTTAAGAATACCAGTATTGTCGCCGACAGTTATTTCCGATATTGCCATTTTTTTCTTCCATGTTTTTCCCAGACTGGCTTCAAGCACTTCTCCAAACACCGTTGTTTTGTCGCCCTCAATCAAGTTGGCAATGTTTTTTCTTTCCGAAAAGTTTTCGTAGCGAGAAGGAAAATAAAAAAGAAGGTCTTTGATTGTTTTAAGCCCTAATTTTTCCAAAGCTATTTTTTGTCGCGGGCTAAGCCGAAAATTTTGTTCTATAAGAGAGTCTTGTTTCATTTGAATGGACACTGCTCAAGAAATAAATATCTTGTCCTCTTAAGGACGGTCATAACGGGAAATCCTACGAGGACTAAAATATTTATTTCTTGAGCTGACCAAATAAATTCCGAGTAAAAGCCAAATTGCGCCGATAGTATACCCCGCCAAAACATCGCTTAAATAATGAACGCCCAAATAAAGACGGCTGAAGCCGACAAGTAAAACCAAAATAGAAGCTATAAAAATTTTCAACGCTTTTAGCTTTTTGTTTTTAATTTTTGGCAATAAAAGATAAATTATAAAACCGTAAAAAACAACGGACATAACCGCGTGAGCGCTTGGGAAAGAAAAAGAAGTTTCGGTCACTAATCCGCCCAGAGGTCTTGCCCGATGAACGATATTTTTTAGCAAGAAAGCGACACTCAAACCGCCAAGAGAAATAAAGGCGAGTATGGCGTCTTGTTTCCTTCTTCTTTTTAATATTAAAATAGTCGATACGATAAGCGCTATCGGCAGAACAACTGCCCATTCGCCAAGATAAGTGACGAATTTGAAAAATACCGTTAAAAACGGCGTCCGCATTTGCTCTATAAAACCTAAAACCGATTCATCTAAACCCTTAATAAAATCCATAAAAGCATTATAACACAAAAAATAAAGCCCCGTCCTCCGTCGGGGCTAAAAAGGTTTTTTAAGAAACAAAGAACTATGGAAGCATATCTGCAAAAACTGCCTCCTTTGGAGATATGCCGTACATCTCCGCATATACGATCTCAACCTCATAGTTGAGATTTTCATCATCAATAAGCTCTAGTCCCATAGACATTTTTGGTTTTATTACTTTCTTCTTTTTGCTTTCTTGCTTTTTTTTCACAAAATCCTCCATTTCTAAAATTTTTCTTGATGAGACCGACAATTCGGTCTGTTTTTTAAGGCTGGCTAATTTCCTATACAGTATCACACTGAACGCAATCTTGCAAGGGCGGGTTTATTGTTTCGCTCTTGTCTTCTTTTGAAGACTTTTTGTTTATATTGAAACCAAGAGTTTCTAAAGCGTCCGTGGTGCTGTTAAAAACCATTCCTTTTGTTTTTAATTTTCTAAACCATTCTGTTTTTGCCAAAGAGGGAATGATAAACGGTCCCGCGCTGGTTAACATAACTTTTTTATTTTGATTTTCGGCGCTTTTAATTATTTCTCCCATCGCGTCCAGTCCGTCAAGATCGATATGAAACAAATTTCTGAAATTAAGAATAAGGACATTGGCTCCGTTAAGTTTGATTAAATTTTCAATGTGAGATTGGCAGTTAATGTAGTTTACCTGACCGGCGAATCTGTATACGACCACATCTCCCTCATGTCTTTCCACTTCGTTATATTTTAAGGTTTGAATGCGGGCGATCATTTTTTTGTCTTTATTTATTATTATCTCGCTTTGACCTTTAGAAAGATGGCTGACGAAAATAAGGAGAGCGACGACGGAACCGACGATTATTCCAACAATCGGATCTTGTCCGATTGTGATACCGGCAACAACCAACGCTAAGACAAAAGATTTTTTGTCAAACATATAAATATGCTTGAAGTGCTCCGACTCAACCATTCTAAAGGCGACATAGACAAGAATTGAAGCCACAACCGCTAATGGCAAATATTTAAAATTGGAAAGAAACACGACAGAAATTACAATAATCATAATACTGCTTATGGTGGCGGAAGTTTTGTGTGTCGCTCCGCTTTTCACATTCAAAGATGTTCGAGCAAGCGCGGCAGTGGCGGGAATTCCTCCAAAAATTCCGGAAGCGATGTTTGCCAGTCCGAGACCGAGCATTTCTTTTCTAGTATTGGATTTAGTTTTTGTCATGTTGTCGGCGATTTTTGCTGAAATTAATGTTTCTAGTATGGCAACAACCGCTACAGCCAAAGCGACTTTAATTACATCATAGTCAAGAAAATTAAAAGAAAAAGACGGTATTTGGATTATCTGTGAGCCTATTTCGCCGAACTTTGTATTGAGTGTTTGAAATTGAGCGCTTAGCATTCCGCGTTCGGACATATATCCAATGGCGATACCAAGAATAGACACGACTATTGGTCCGGGAACTTTTGGTATAAGCTTAAGAAAGACAAACAACACACAAAGAGTGATGCCAAAGAGCGCGACTGTCCATATATCAAATTGGTCAATATGTTTTAGCGATTCAAATATATTTTTTATAAAAGATTCGTGCGCCGGCAAGTTTTTTAATCCTAAAGCGAAATTAAGCTGATTAAGTCCAATGATGAAAGCGATACCGAGCGTAAATCCGTGAATGACACTGGAAGGAATGAGAATTATATATTTTTCAAAATGAAAAATAAAAGAAATGATTATAATAATGCCAGAAAGAATTGCCAACGCCGGCAAAGAACTGACGCCATGAGAAATAGCAAAAACCGCCAATATGCCGGACAATGCGCCAGTCGGTCCGACGATATTAAAATTGCTCCCGCCGAAAATTGCCGCCAACAAGCCTGCCCAAATGGCGGTGATAATACCCATAAGCGGAGTAGCGCCGGCGGCAACGGCAAGCGAGATTGAAAGAGGAATGGAAACCAAAGACACGGTTATTCCAGATTTCCAATTATTTTTTAAATTAACGGCAAAAGAACCAAATAATTTTTTCATAAATAATAAAAAGACTCTTAAATACTCTATACTCTTAATGAAGCAGACTTATATGTAATTAAGCATACTCCTGATGTTTTTTAATTTCAAGGCGTGTGGCAAATTTCACCACTTGCATTTATAAAACATTTAGTGTTAGAATGTTTTTATTATGGATGAAAAAGACGACATTATAACAATAGAAGAAGAGGCGAATAATCCCGCCGAAACTATAAAAAAAATAAGAGAAAAACTGAAAACTTGCGAAGTTGATAAGGTTGAATATTTGGCAGGGTGGCAAAGATCAAAAGCCGATTCCATCAACGCTAGAAAGGAAGAAGAAGAAAGAAGGAAAGATATAGTCAAGTTTTCTGAAAAAAGTCTTCTTTTGGAGTTGATTAATTTAGCGGATTCGTTTGATGGGTTATACGCCAACAAAGAAGGATGGGAAAGGATTGAGAAAAATTGGCGACAAGGAATGGAACATTTGCGTTCGCAGTTGATGAATATAATGAAAAGTCGCGGAGTGGAAGCGATAGAAAGTTTTGGGAAAATGTTTAATCCGAAAGACAACGAAAGCATAGGGGATCTTGATGTTGACACGGAAGAAAAAGATAGTATCGTGATGGAAGAGATGCGAAGGGGGTATAAAATGCACGGAATGGTGATTAGACCGAGCTTGGTAAAAGTCGGCAAATTTTCCAAATAGTTTTTAGATTTTATTTTTTAGATTTTATTTTAAAATTATGCAAATATCAAAAATTTTGGGAATAGATTTAGGAACGACAAACTCGGCAGTGGCGGTTGTTGAAGCTGGAGAGCCGAAAGTTCTTGAGAATGACGAGGGTGGCAGAACCACTCCTTCCATTGTCGCTATTTCCAAGTCCGG